>WBZO01004822.1_pt1 | contig 14240 bp, 11 predicted proteins | sample 5204261 | NCBI WGS metagenome assembly WBZO01 (sample SAMN12412400, study PRJNA552823) | activated sludge metagenome | isolation source: activated sludge from anammox sidestream of wastewater treatment plant... | place: USA: North Carolina | collected 2017-09
GAAAATAATGTCTTCGCCGTGGCCGAAATTCTCATACCGCGAGGTGGTCGAGAGATTCGGATCGGACAAGCCCGATCTGCGTTTCGGCATGGAATTGCAGGACGTGACAGACATCTTCGCCAAAAGCAAATTCCGCGTGTTTCAATCTGCCCTTGAGGCTGGCGGCGTGATCAAGTGCATTGTCGCGGCGGATTGCGCCGGTACCTCGCGTAAAGAAGTGGACGCGCTGACCGAGACGGCAAAGTCGCTCGGAGCGAAGGGCCTCGCCACTTTAGCGGTGACAGGCGAGGGCCTGAAGGGAACTGCCGCGAAGTTCGTCACAGCCGCGGAAGCGGAAGCGGTCAAATCAAAAGTTGGTGCGAAGGAAAGTGATCTGATTTTGTTCGCCGCGGATACGCGCGCGGTTGTCAATAAAACGCTGGGCGGATTGCGCCTTGCCCTGCGCGATCAATTGAATTTGGCGGATAAGGACACGATGGCCTTCGCGTGGATCGTGGACTTCCCGATGTTCGCCTGGAACGAGGAAGAAAAAAAATGGGACGCCGAACACCATCCGTTTACGATGCCGAAATTGGAAGACCTGCCGAAGTTCGAGACGGATCCCGCCGGGATTCTTTCGGATGCGTATGATATGGTCTGCAACGGTTACGAAATGGCTTCGGGTTCGATCCGTATTCACCGCAGTGACGTGCAGTTGAAAGTGTTTCAATTGCTGGGTTTGAGCGGCGAGGAGATCGAGCAGAAGTTCGGGCACATGCTGGAGGCATTCCAATATGGCGCGCCTCCGCACGGAGGCATGGCGCCGGGCATCGACCGCCTGGTGATGTTACTGACCGACGAACCCAATATCCGCGAGGTGATCGCATTTCCCAAGAATCAGGCCGGCCGCGATGTGATGGCCGACGCGCCTTCGACGGTGCCGGAAAAACAATTGAAAGAACTGCACATCAAGATCGTAGAATAACGAACGAGGAGAAGCTTATGTCAATCATTCGCGTCGACCAAATCTCACAGTACGAAGGCCGTGAAGTGACCGTTCAGGGCTGGGTGTACAACCGCACCGACAAAGGCAAATTATGTTTTCTGTTGGTGCGCGACGGAAGCGGCTTCGTGCAGTGCGTGGCTTTCAAAGGCGATCTCGACGAAGCGCTCTTCGATCATATCATGCGCCTGCCGCAAGAGTCGTCGGTCATTATCACCGGTTCGGTGCGCGCGGATAAACGCGCGCCCGGCATTCCGGGCGGTTACGAAATCGGCATCAAAGATTTGAAGATCGTTCAGGCCGCCGAGCAGGATTATCCGATGGCGCTCAAAGATCACGGCGTGGACTTCGCGCTCGATAATCGTCATCTGTGGATTCGGATGCAGAGTCAATGGGCGATTCTGCGCGTGCGCGCTATGGTCATGGCCGCGACCCGCGAATGGCTCGACCTCAACGGCTTTATCGCCATGGACACGCCGATCCTGACCCCCGCCGCCGCCGAGGGCACGACGACTCTCTTCGAGACGCCCTACTTCGACGAAGGCAAAGCCTATCTCGCGCAGACCGGTCAACTTTACAACGAAGCCAACATCTTCTCGTTCGGCAAAGTTTATTGCTTCGGCCCGACCTTCCGCGCCGAGAAATCGAAAACGCGCCGCCATCTCACCGAGTTTTGGATGCTCGAACCCGAAATGGCTTTTTGCGACCTCGACGGTTTGATGGAAGTCGAGGAGCAGATGCTCACGCACATCATCCAGCGCGTACTGCGCGAGCGAGCGCCCGAACTCAAATTTCTGGAGCGCGATCTTTCGAAACTGGAAGCGATTCAGGCGCCCTTTCCGCGCATCTCTTACGATGACGCGGCGAAGATGCTCGCCGATCTACGCGAGAAGGAAACCGATCCCGAAAAAAAGGATTTGCTCAAATTCGATTGGGGCATCGACTTCGGCGCGCCGCACGAAACGGCCATCACGCAACAATTCGATAAACCGGTCTTTGTTTACGGTTATCCAACTGCAGTTAAAGCCTTCTATATGGAGCCGTGGCCGGGACGGCCCGAAGTGTGCAAGTCCGTGGATCTGCTCGCGCCGGAAGGATACGGCGAAATTTGCGGCGGCTCGGAGCGCATCAGCGATCATGACCTGTTGCTCAAACGCATCCGCGAACAAAAATTGCCGGAAGAGGCCTTCAAGTGGTATCTCGAATTGCGCAAGTACGGCTCGGTCACACATTCCGGCTTTGGAATGGGCGTGGAACGCGTCACGGCCTGGCTGTGCGGCATCGAACATATTCGCGAGGCCATCGCCTTCCCAAGAACGATCAAGAGAGTCTATCCGTAATCTATAACTTTATTGTTAATTTTTCTCTACTCATACTGAAGGCTTTATGGTATAAAAATTGTGCCCTGCTGTGTGCGTGATGTTGCCTACCTCGTTTTGAACCAACATCAACAAAACGGGTCCTTATCTTGGGGAAATCACGCGATAGGCCTGAGCCAAGGCGGCGTTTCCCGGTCAGGACCCACCTGCGAAAGCAGGTTCAAAACCCGGCATCACACGGCATGTGCGGGGTGTTTTATAAGAAAAAAATCTGGCAGATACACAACTCTGCCAGATTTTTTATTTGGATCGAATTTATTTCTTCGGAACGCGGAGCAATTGACCCACTTTGATCGCGTTGGGGTTGGCGATCTTGTTCAAGCGCACAAAGGCATCCACCGTCACACCATATCGTAACGCAATCGAAGACAGCGTATCGCCTGCTTTGACCTTGTAAGTCTGGCCCGAAGCGACGGGCATGGGTGAACTCGATTCCACACTCGTGGAAGTTTCCGGGTCGGAGGTGGTCGATCCCGCGGCGGGCGGCAGATTCAATTGCGTGCCGGCCGGGATCAATTGCGGATTGGCCGCGGCCAATTGCGAGAGCGTAACTTCATTGGCCTGCGCGATCGAATCCAACGTATCGCCGGGCTTGACGACATACGTCCTGGCCTGCGTGGAGGACGTGGTCGTGGTGGTGGACGTTGTGGAGGTGGAAGAGCCGGAAGTGGAGGCAGTTCCAAGTTCGGAGGGAGGCGTGGCTTTCGCCAATTTATATAATTCATCGAGCGAATAGCGATAGACGTTCAAATCCACCAGCACGGGCTTGGTCATGGCGGGGTCCTGGAAAATTCCATCCAACGTATCGTGATCGCCGCTGTACTGCCAAAGTACCCACGTGCCCCAACCCGGCGCCTCGGCGGGCTGTCCGCCGCCCTCCGCGGAATAACTGTAAAAATATTGAGCCAGCCAGGTATTGTAATCTTTGGCCCAAGCCGGCGCCTTGCCGTTTAGCGTGAACATCTCGTTCAAAAAGGAAACGCGCGAATATACAATCGGCCGACGGCCCGTTTGCTGTTCGACGCGTTGAAGCCATTTTTGCGCGTTGCCGATGAACTGCGCGTTCGACGCGCCCTGATTATTGGTCTCTTCGATGTCCAAAAACGGAGGCAGGTCGCCGTCCTGAACGGTCACTTTCGACAGAAAGAAATCCGCCTGCCGCGCGCCGTCGATCTGAGCGCGCAGATAGTGATACGCGCCCCGCAAAATTCCAACCGATTTTGCGCCGGCATATTGATCGTTGAATTTATCGTTGAAATAAGCGATACCTTCAGTGGCTTTGGCGATCGCAAAATAAACCTTCTGCGCCTTCACCTTTTGCCAATCTATGTAAGGGTCATACGCGGAAATATCAATGCCGTGTATATAACTCATGATTTCCTCCGGCCGAGTAAGAATAGGGTGGGACTCAGCGCCTTGACGACATTATGGTAGCATGAAACGAAGTTCGGTACAAGCAGTACCTTCGCGCCGTCCCCCGCCCGCAACTGCCTCCGTTTCCGGGCAGTGATCCACTCCCCGGCCCCTCCCGCCCAAGTTTAGCAAGAATCGGGTGGTCGTCGAAGATGTGGATTTGTACAATTGGCACAATTCTTATACGGAGACTTATATATGCACAACCCGACTCCCACAGATTATCGCCAGATGAATACGGATTATCCCGTGATCGAACGCGCCATCCGCTATCTCGAAGAGCACGCCTCCCGCCAGCCGGAACTGGGTGAGATCGCCAGCGCAGTAGGACTGAGCGAATTCCACTTTCAACGCGTATTCACCCGTTGGGCGGGAATCAGCCCCAAACGCTTCCTGCAGTTCCTGACAAAGGAAAACGCCAAGGAACTGCTCGACCAGTCCGAAAACCTGCTGGACACCACGCTTCAAGTGGGACTTTCAAGCCTGGGCCGCCTGCACGACCTGTTCATCACCACCGAAGCGGTCACGCCGGGCGAATATAAAAACCGGGGCGAAGGCCTGACCATCCATTATGGCCTGCATCCAACTCCCTTCGGTCAGTGTTTAATCGGTGTTACGGAGCGCGGTATTTGCCATCTCGGTTTTACGGAATCCAGTGAAGGCGGCGCAGTGGACGAACTGGCGGCAGAATGGCACAAAGCCAAACTGATCGAAAGCCCGCGTCGGACAGAGTCGTTCGTCGAGCCGATCTTCAACGTTGGCCGTCATCGCGACAAACCCTTGCAGGTCTATTTGCGCGGCACGAATTTTCAGATCAAAGTTTGGGAGGCGCTATTGCGGATTCCTCTGGGGAGCGTGAGCACCTATCAGCAAATTGCAGAGCAGGTCGGGCGTCCGCGCGCGGTGCGGGCGGTGGGAACGGCGGTAGGTCACAACCCGATCCCGGTCTTGATCCCGTGTCACCGCGTCATCCGCAAACTCGGTGAATTCGGAAATTACCATTACGGAACGGCGCGCAAAAAAGCCATGCTCGGATGGGAACTTTCCAAGACACAATTGGAAGTCGTTTAAGAATGAAAACAAAAATCTGGATCGCGCTGATCGCTTTATACATCGTTTGGGGATCGACCTATCTCGCCATCCGCTTTGCGGTCGAGAGCATCCCTCCGTTTCTATCGGCTGGGTTACGCTTTCTGATCGCGGGTTCGATTCTGGTAATTTGGCGGCGAACGGCTGGCGATCCGTGGCCCACGACGCGTCAGTGGCGTTCGGTTGGAATCGCGGGACTGTTACTTCTGCTCGGCGGGAACGGCCTGGTCTCGTTTGCAGAACAACACATTCCTTCGGGGATTACCGCGTTGATCGTCGGCACTGTACCCATGTGGCTGGCGGTGATCGAGGCCTTTCGCCCTCAAGGCGTACGGCCGGGCTGGCAATCCATCCTTGGCCTATTGATCGGCTTCGGCGGCATCTTCCTTCTGATCGGTCCGACCGAATTCGGAAATTCACAATCGCAAACCAACTGGCTCGGCCTGGCCGCGATCCTCGTGGCGCCGTTCCTGTGGGCTTTAGGCTCGATCTACAGCCGGGTCGCGGACATGCCCTCCTCCACGCTGATGAGCACCGGCGCGGAAATGTTGATGGGCAGTCTTTCCCTGTTCATTTTCAGCGGAATGGTCGGGGAATGGCGCGGTTTCAATTTCGCGAACGCAACCCACGCCTCGTGGCTGGGACTCGTGTACCTTATTCTTTTCGGGTCATTGATCGGTTTCGTCTCTTACGGCTGGCTGTTACAAAACGCGCCTGTCTCGCTGGTCGCCACGTACGCATACGTCAACCCGCTGGTGGCGATTTTGTTGGGAAATTGGCTGGCGCAGGAAACACTCGATACGCGCATTCTCCTAGCCGCCCTGATCATTGTCGGGTCCGTGGTTTTGATCAATACATCCAGGCAGGCCAGAATCATACAGGTGGAGGAGGAAACAGCTCCTCCCGCGGCAGATTGATTCGAACTATTCGGCTAGTCTCACTTTCTCCATCATGCGACAGAAAGAACATAGATCGGGCGCGGAGGTGAGCTGGCCGCAATTCGAGCAGGGATGCAGGTTCAATTCCCGGTTTTCGCGTTCCTGAAATAAACCGTTCTTTCGCGCCTCGAGGAAGCGCAGATAAAAAGTAAGCTTGGCTCCGGGGCGCGTCGTCTCGAGTTGGTTGAGCAATTCCTTGTAGTAAATGGAAGTGGACCCGGCCGCGAAGGGGCACTCTTCATAAATATATTCTATGCCGCGCGCGATGGCATACGCCGCCATCTCGCGTTCGTAAAATCGACACAACGGTTTGACCTTGCGCGACAAGCCGTCCGCGGCGGGCAGAACCGGTCCCTGCCGCAGAAGAAAATCGCCTTCCCAAACCAAAGTATTGCCGAATAGCACCGAAGCTTCATCGTCGAGGTTATGGCCCGTCGCCAGCACATCATAGCCCAGGTCGCGCGCGATGCGATTCATCTCGTGACGTTTGGTCAACCCGCAGACCGCGCACGGTTTACCATGACCGCGATGCGAAATATCCGAAAGCAACGGAATGGGCTGACCGTATTCCTTTTCGATGTCCACAATGTGAAGTTTCAGATGGTTTTGAGCCGCGAATTTTTCGGTCAGCCGCTGTGACTCGTGCGAGTAGCCGATCCCGCCGTCTATACCGAGGCCGAGATACAACCCATCGGCCCGATAGTCGAGCCGCACGAGAATATCCCACAACGAGAGCGAATCCTTGCCGCCCGAAACGGCGACCAAAATCTTCTCGTCGCGCGTGAACATATTATATTTTTTGATGAAGCGCTCGGTCTGCTCGGGAACCCATTCAAGATAATGTTCCTTGCATAACGCCAGCTTGTGCTGGCGCATGTTGACCGAGGCTTTGGCTCCACACTTACGACATTTCATGCGCTATCCACCCGAGATCACCGCCACCAACTTGATCTCGTCGCCGTCCTTCAAAATCTCATCGTCGAGGATCATCTCGCCGTCCCGCGTGGCAATGACCGATTCCGGCACGATGTTATTTTTCCTCAGCGCGTCCAAAAGCATCATGCCCGGGCGCGTCTCGTATTTCTTGTCTCGCAGAATCAATTTGACCGTCATAACTCTCCTTTACGAAATTTATTCTACCTTAAATCCATGACCAATGACGCTTGACAGCCCATTTTACCTGCCGTAGCATAGAGTCACGAGGCCCAATTATGCGCATTGGAATGCTGGTGGACACCTACAAACCGCACGTCAGCGGAATCACCAATTACATCGATCTAAATAAACGTCACCTCGAACAGGCCGGCCACGAGGTATTTGTCTTCACCTTCGGCGACCTCGACTATCAAGATGACGAGCCGCACGTCATTCGCAGTCCCGGCCTGCCACTGGCGGATACGGGCTATTACCTATCTTTGAGCTATTCGCGCGCCGCCCGCAAAGCGCTTCAAACCATGGACGTCACCCATGTGCATCATCCGTTTCTAAGCGGACGCCTGGCTCTGCGTTATTGTCGTCCGTTGGAAATCCCCATCATCTTCACCAATCACACACGCTACGATCTATACGCGCAGACCTATCTCCCGATCATGCCGGAGGAGTTTAGCCAAAGTTTACTGCAGGCCTACATGCCTTCCTTTTGCGAAGCGATGGATTTGGTTATTTCCCCTTCGGCCGGCATGGAAAAAGTCCTGCGTCAACTGGGAGTCACATGTCAGGTCGAGATCGTTCCCAACGGCGTAGACCTACGGCCGTTCCACGAAGCAAATCCCTTGCCCCGCGCCGGGTTCGGATATAAAGAAAGCGACCTTCTTCTCGTCTACGCAGGGCGCGTAGCAACGGAAAAAAATCTCAGCTTTCTCCTTCGCTCGTTCGCGGGTCTCGCACAAGCGCTCGATAATGTTTATCTTTTGATCATCGGCAGTGGGCCGAAACCGGTTCGGGAAGAAATGAATTCACTGACCATCGAGTTGGGCGTTGCCAATCGCGTCCGCTTCACGGGCATGATCGCTTACGATCAACTGCCTGCTTATCTCGCCATGTGCGACATCTTTGTCACCGCTTCGATCACGGAAGTCCACCCGCTGTCTGTCATCGAGGGCATCGCCGCGGGGCTTCCCGTGGTTGGCGTTCAATCGCCGGGCGTGAGCGATACAATCGAAGAAGGCGTCACCGGCTTTCTCTCGACTCACGATCTGGCCGCGTACACCGCCAAATTAACCCGCCTCTGCCTGGACCCAAAACTGATACAGCAAATGGGCGCCTCTGCCCGAAAGGCTTCTACGGAATACGCCATCGAGCGCACTTCTCAACTGATGCTCAAGCATTATGAACGTCTCGTCTATAATTCGCGTCCGCATCAACACCATTGGAATGCGCGCCTCCGAGGAATACTGGAACGATTCTTTACATAATGCACAGCCGCGAATGAAATCATCTCACAACCAACAGATCGGGCAATGGGGCGAGCGCGCCGCCGCGGATTATCTAACCGCGCAAAGTTACGAGGTTCTCGCATCCAACGTCCGCACCCCATACGGCGAAATCGACCTCATCGCGCGCCGCGGCGAGATAACGATCTTCGTCGAAGTAAAGACGCGTACATCCAGCAAGCTCGGCCTGCCGGAAGAAGCCGTCACACCGCGCAAACGCGAACACATGCTGGCCGCCGCCGAACACTACGCCTCCGAGCAGGAAATCGATCACTGGCAGATAGACGTGATCGCCGTGGAAGGCAGTCCCGGCATAAAACCGATCATCACGCACTTCGAGAATGCGATATAGACCTTCGCCACTACCTTCTCTTATCTTAATCGTCGGGCCGACTGCAGTAGGCAAGACCGAGATCGCGCTTCAACTCGCGGAGCGCTTGAGCGGCGAGATCGTATCTGCCGATTCACGCCTTTTTTACCGCGGCATGGATATTGGCACCGCCAAGCCCTCGCCTGTCGAGCGCGCGCGCGTTCCACATCATTTAATTGATATTGCAAATCCAGACGAAACCCTAAATCTGGCAATCTTCCAGCAAAAGGCGCGGCAAGCCATCGCCGAGATTTACACGCGCGGTAAATTGCCCTTCCTTGTTGGAGGAACCGGACAATACATACGCGCCGTAAGCGAAGGCTGGACGCCGCCCGCGGTGGAACCTGATTCGTATCTAAGGCTTGAACTCGAGAGGATGCATGAGGAAAGAGGGCCCGAATGGCTATACGCAAAGCTTAAATCTCTCGACCCGGACGCGGCCGATAAAATCGATCCGCGGAATGTACGGCGCACGATCCGCGCGCTGGAGGTGATTCTCAGGACCGGCAAAAAATTCTCCGCACAACGCGGCCAGGGAGACTCGCCCTACTCCCTGTTGACCATCGGGCTCAATCGTCCGCGCGCTGAATTATATGAACGCATCGACGCGCGTATCGAGGCAATGTTTGCAATGGGTTTTGTGAACGAAGTCCGCGCATTGCTGGCAAAAGGATATTCATCCGAACTGCCGTCCATGTCGGGGATCGGATATCGCGAAGCTGTCAGAGTAATAAAAGGCGAATTAAGCGAAGAGCAGGCCAAGGTCGAGATGCGGCGCGCCACGCGGCTTTTTGTCCGCAGGCAGGCGAATTGGTTCAAAGCATCCGATCCAAATATTCATTGGTTCTACGCAGGCGGGGAAAACATCATCGAAGAAATTTCCTTCTTGATTCGACAATCGCTGTACGAATAAAATTCTCCGGTTTCGATTTGACTTTAAATCTTTTCCTGAATATACTTCCGTTAAATCTTCAAAGGAGGAGCATCATGACTGACCGTCCGTGGATCGCACATTACGACAAGGGTGTGCCAACGACAATCGACTATCCAAAAGTTCCACTGTTCCACTTCCTGGAGGAGTCCGCTCGTAAATATCCTGACCGCGCCTGCACAATCTTCAAAGGCGCGGTCGTTTCTTATAAGGAGATGAACGATCGGACGGATCGTATCGCCGCGGCATTGGCTGACATGGGCGTGAAAAAGGGCGACCGGGTGGGTATCTTCATGCCGAACACGCCGCAATTCGTTGAAGCGTGTTTCGGGATTTTCAAGGCGGGCGGAATTGTCGTGGCGACCAACCCACTTTACACGCCGCCTGAGATCGCGCATCAGGCCATGGACGCGGGGATCGAGGTCATGTTCGTCATGACCAACTTCTACAAAACGATCAAGTCCGCACAGCCCAACACAAAGGTCAAGAAGCTGATCGTCACAAACTTGAAAGAATCCCTGCCTCCGGTCCTGAGTTTATTATTCACGCTGGCGCGCGAGAAAAAAGGCGGATTCAGAATCGAGGGCGGGCTGGCAGACGGAGACGTTTGGATGAAGGACCTGCTCGCGAAGTATGAGCCTTCGCAACGCCCCAAACTGGACGTTGGACCGGAAGACACCGCCCTATTCCAATACTCCGGCGGAACAACAGGAATCGCGAAAGGCGCGGTAGCCTTGCATCGCAACGTAGTTGCGAATACTTTGCAGATCGGGTCATGGATCACCAACGCCGAGGATGGCAAGGAAATCGTGCTCATGGCTATTCCACTTTTCCACGTCTATGGAATGGTGGCGGGCATGAACTTCGCGATGGCAAAAGGCGCAAGCCTGGTGATGATCCCGAACGCGCGCGATATTCCAGATGTGCTCGAAAATATCAACAAATATCATCCGACGATCTTCCCCGGCGTACCGACGCTTTACAACGCCATCAACAATCGTCCCGAGGTCAAGGCCGGTAAGATCAACTTAAAATCGATCAAAGCCTGTATCTCCGGCTCTGCTCCGCTGATGCGCGAGACGAAAGAAAGATTCGAGGAGTTAAGCGGCGGGAAAGTCTTCGAAGGTTACGGTCTCTCGGAAGCACCCACGGCTACGCATTGCAACCCATTACTGGGAGTCAATAAGACCGGCTCCATCGGCCTGCCGCTCCCCGATGTAGATTGCAAGATCATCAGCCTGGACGATGGCGAAACCGAACTTGGACAGGGCGAGATTGGCGAGCTGGTCATTCACGGGCCACAGGTGATGAAGGGTTATCACAACATGCCCACCGAAACCGCCAACTCATTGCGCACTTTGAAGGACGGCAAAGTATGGCTGTTCACAGGTGATATCGCGCAAATAGACGAGGAGGGATACTTCTTCATCGTGGATCGCAAGAAGGAGCTCATCAAACCGGGCGGCTTCCAAGTATGGCCGCGCGAGGTGGAAGAGGCGATTGCCGCTTTCCCGAAGGTGATGGAGGTCGGCGTGGCAGGCATCCCCGATCCGTATCGCGGCGAAACGGTAAAAGCCTGGATCGTGCTGAAGCCGGGTGAGCAAGCGACTGCCGATGAGATCAAGGCCTGGTGCAAGGAACGGCTGGCCGCGTACAAGGTCCCGACACATTACGAGTTCCGAAAAGAACTGCCGAAGACTACGGTCGGGAAGATTCTGCGGCGCGAGTTGGTGCGTCAGCACAAAGAAACAGAAGGCGCGAAGCAGTAACTCGCGGTTCGTAAAACAAACATAATTAACCCCGAATTTAATTTGGACGCAGAAAAACGCTGATTCACGCTGATGAAAGCAATAGATCAGCGTTTTCTGCGTGAATCAGCGTCCAATTTGTTCTTAAAAAACGAACTGACCCGCAAAACCTTAAGTTTGGGGTGAGTCATGTATTTTCATCTTTATTGATTATGCTGGTTGAGGCGTGCCGCTCTTCTTCGCGTTGGGCGGAGGGAAGAGCCCCTCGAACTCATCGCGCGTGATCGTTTCGACCTCCAGCAGTTTCTCGGCAATTGTATCCAACTGATCGCGATATTTGGTCAGCAATTTCTTGGCTTGGTCGTACGCGCCGTTGACCAGTTTGCGCACCTCGGCGTCGATCTGTTCCGCGATCGCTTCGGAGTAATCTCGTTGTTCTGAAATCTCGCGCCCGAGGAAGATTAGTTCTTCTTTCTGGCCATAGACCATGTTACCCAGGGCGTCGCTCATGCCCATGCGAGTGACCATCGAGCGCGCCATGCGCGTTACCTGCTCGAGATCGTTGGACGCGCCGGAGGTAATATCGTCGAAGACCAGTTCCTCCGCGGCGCGGCCGCCAAGGGCCATGGCAAGCGTCGCGAGAAATTTCTTGCGCGACATGAGGACACGATCCTCTTCTGGGCGAAGCCAGGTCACGCCGCCGGCTTGACCGCGCCCGACAATGGTCACTTTTTGAACTGGATCAGCCTCGGGGATGGCGTTGGCCACCACCGCGTGACCCGCTTCATGGTAGGCAATGATGCGTTTTTCCTCATCCGAAATCAGGCGCGACTTACGCTCGGGCCCCATGACCACGCGCTCGATCGCTTCTTCCAGTTCGGCTTGACCGATAGACTTCTTGTTGCGCCGCGCCGCGAGGATCGCGCCTTCATTGACGAGGTTCTCCAAATCCGCGCCGACAAAACCCGGGGTGCCGCGCGCCAGCGAGCCGAGGTTGACATTCGGATCGAGCGGCTTGCCCTTGACGTGAACCTTCAAGATCGCCTCACGTCCTTTTACGTCCGGCCGATCTAAAGTCACGCGGCGGTCAAAGCGGCCGGGCCGCAATAAGGCGGGGTCGAGAATATCGGGCCGGTTGGTCGCGGCAATGATAATGATATTGGTATCGGTGTCGAAACCGTCCATTTCGACCAACATTTGGTTGAGAGTTTGTTCGCGCTCATCGTGCGAGCCACCCAACCCCGCGCCGCGCTGACGACCGACCGCGTCGATTTCATCCACAAAAACGATACAAGGCGAATGCCGCTTGGCTTGATCGAATAAATCGCGCACGCGGCTGGCGCCGACGCCCACGAACATTTCAACGAATTCGGAACCGGAGATGGAAAAGAACGGAACGCCCGCCTCTCCGGAAACTGCTTTCGCCAACAGAGTTTTACCCGTGCCGGGAGGCCCAACCAGCAGTACGCCTTTTGGAATGCGCGCCCCAAGCTGAATGAATTTCTGCGGCTCTTTCAGGAACTCGACCACTTCCGCCAATTCCTGTTTCGATTCCTCCACACCGGCCACATCCGCAAACGTAACCGTAGGATGTTCGCCGGTGAACATGCGCGCCCGACTCTTCCCGAAGGCCATGGCGGCGTTGTTCGAACCTTGCGCCTGACGGAAGATGAACCACAATACACCGGCCATAAAAATGACAGGGAGAATATAGAGCGCGCCGCTCAGGATTCCCGCCCATTGAGAAGGCGGCTGTACTTCGATTTGAACGTTATCGGGCGAAAGCTGTTCGGCGGTCACGCCCAAGCTTACCAACTGATCTACCAACGTGGCATCGGGTTCTTTATGCGCTTCAACGCCCGTCTCCGCCCCGCTCTTATAAATTACACGGATATTATCGTCGCTTTCCACAACAATGCGCGCCACTTTTTCCTGCTGAACGGCCTGGGCCACCTGATTGATCGTCAACGGGGTCTGGGGCGTATTATCCTGGCGAAAACCCATATAAAGCATTGCTGCGATCGCCACGATAAGCACGAAATATACGATGAATGACTGGCTACGTGAATTCACGGAATCCTCCAAAAATGATGCTCAAATTATACCAATTCCAAGATAAAGATGCCGGTACAAGTCGCTTCTTTATACGTATTTCTAACAAATTCAGGCCTAAAACCGCGCGAATGCCGCTCCAAACGCCTGTTCAATCCAAAATCAGGCTCACGGGGCAGTGATCGGAGCCTGTAATTTCTTCGTGAATGACCACGTCCCGCACGCGCGGAACGAGGGACCGGGAGACAAGAAAATAGTCCAGCCGCCAGCCGATGCCGCGTGCGCGCGCGTTTAGACGATACGTCCACCACGTATATTGCACCCGCTCGGGATATAAATGGCGGTAAATATCCACAAAGCCATGATCGAGGAACTTCTGCACCCAGGCCCGTTCCTCGGGCAGAAAGCCGGAGGTCTTTTTATTTTGATTCGGATTTTTCAAGTCAATGGGTTGATGAGCCGTATTGAAATCGCCCGTGACGATCAGCGCTTCGCCCTGCGCGTGCCGCGTGTCGCACAGCTCGAGCAGACGCGCATAAAAATCCAATTTGAAACTTACGCGTTCGTTCCCACGTTGGCCGCTGGGGAAGTAAACGTTCATTAAACGGAAGCCGGGATGCAGGGTCTGAATGACGCGTCCTTCCACATCGAAGCGCGCTTCATCCAAACCTTTCTTCGTCTCGATGGCTGGGGATCGTAAAAACGTAGCCACGCCGCTATAACCGGCGCGTTCGGCGGGATTCCAAATCGACTCGAAGCCGTCGAAGCGTTCACGCAATGCGCCCAATTGTTCGGGCCGGGCTTTGATCTCTTGCAGGCACAAGATATCGGGATGGTGAGAGCAGACGGCATCCATGGAGCCTCTACCCAACACCGCGCGCAATCCGTTCACATTCCAAGTTATAA
>WBZO01004823.1_pt1 | contig 14240 bp, 11 predicted proteins | sample 5204261 | NCBI WGS metagenome assembly WBZO01 (sample SAMN12412400, study PRJNA552823) | activated sludge metagenome | isolation source: activated sludge from anammox sidestream of wastewater treatment plant... | place: USA: North Carolina | collected 2017-09
AGACGATCCTGACCCATGGTTGAGACCATCAGCCAGGCTGCGAGCGTGGATTTCGACGTGCCGCTGAGCAAGCGGCCCCGGCACATCGCCGCCATCATGGACGGCAACGGGCGCTGGGCCCAGCGCCGCGGGCTGCCGCGGATCGAGGGGCACCGGCACGGCGTGGCTAGCGTCCGCCGCACGACCGAGGAGTGTACCCGGCTGGGCATCGAGCAGCTCACCCTCTATTGTCTGTCGAGCGAGAACTGGAAGCGGCCCGCTGCGGAGTTGGATTTCCTCATGCGTCTCCTCCAGCAGTACATGGTGGAGGAGCGGGGGACGATCCTGCGGCAGAACGTCCGCCTGGCGATCATCGGCCGGCGCGAGGGCATCCCGGCCGATGTGGCCCGGGAAATGGACAAGACCGTCGAGATGAGCCAGGAGAACACGGGGCTTCGTCTGTGCCTGGCGATCAACTACGGGGCGCGGGGCGAGCTGGCCGACGCGGTCCGGCGGATCGCCGCCCTGGTCAAGAGCGGACAGCTTGACCCGGCCGACGTGACCGAGGAGACGATCGGCCAGCACCTTTACACGGCCGGAATGCCCGACCCGGACTTGCTGATCCGGACGGCCGGCGAGATGCGGGTGAGCAACTATCTGCTCTGGCAGATCAGTTACGCGGAAATCTGGGTCACCGACCGGTGCTGGCCCGATTTCGACGAGGAGACGCTCCGCCAGGCGATCCGCGATTTCGCCGCGCGCGACCGGCGTTTCGGAGGATTGGTCAAGGGCTGAGTCGCGGGGCTGTGGGGGCCACTTGATGACTGTCGGAGAACCAATGCCGCCGGGGCAAGCCCTGGTGGCGCGAGATAAGAGCGAATCCCAGAACCAGGTTCGGCGTGGGTCTCCGACCCCGCCGCAGCGGCCGACCGAAGGTCTCCCTGGAGGTTCTGGGATAGGTTCTAAGCAACTCAGCCGGCGAGCTCGCTTGCCGCGGGAAACAGGGGGACGAGTCTCTTGGCCACACGGCGAGCAAGCTCGCCGGCTATACTGGTGTTGCTGACGATCTAGACGATGCTCCGCTGGCGACTACTCCTGGGAACGCTGATCATCGCCGGCCTGGTGGGGCTGTGCTGGTTCGACCACCTGGCGCCTCTGCCGGGCGCCGTCCTCTTTCCGGTGGCCGTGGCGGCGACCGTGTTGGCCACGGGCGAATTCGTGCTGTTGACGGCCGGCGTGGGCGTTCGTCCGGCCGCTTGGTGCTTGCACGTTGCCAACCTGGCGATCGTCACGGCGGCGTGGGGACCGGCCCTTTGGTCCCGGCTGGCGGCCGGCGGGGCATTCGTCGGGTCGGTCGTAGGCGCCGGGGAAATGGCCGCAGCCCAGAAGTGGGTGTTGGTGGCCCTGGCCGCAGGCGTCTCGCTGGCGTTTGTGGCCGAGATGACGCGCTATCGGGGACCGGGCGAGGTCATGTCGCGCCTCGGCGCGGCCTCGCTGGGGATGCTCTACGTGGGGCTCCTGCTGAGCTTTGTCGCCCAGTTGCGACTCGCCTTCGGCGTCGGGGCGTTGGCCTCGCTGGTGATCGTGGTCAAGATGGGCGACACCGGGGCCTACGCGGTCGGCCGGCTCATGGGGCGACACAAGATGGCCCCCGTGCTCAGCCCGGCGAAGACGGTGGAAGGCGCGGTCGGCGGGTTGGTGTTTGCTTGCGTTGGGGCGTGGGCTGCGATCCAGTGGCTCGTCCCGGCGATGGCGTCGAGCACCGCCGCACCCAATCCACCGGCTGGCCCCTGGTGGGGATGGCTGTGCTACGGGCTGGCCGTGGGGGCGGCCGGCATGTTCGGCGACCTGGCCGAGTCGCTCCTCAAGCGAGACGCAGGCCGCAAGGACTCCAGCGCCTGGATGCCCGGATTCGGCGGGGTCCTCGACATCCTCGATTCTGTGCTGGTCGGGGCGCCGGTGGCTTATGTGTGTTGGGATTTGGGGTTGGTGGGACGGTGAGAGGTCGCAGTCATTAGGGTTCAGGGTTCGGGGTTCAGGATTTCGGGTCGAATCGCAACCGGTGGCCAGCCCTGAACCTTGAACCCCCTTGAACCCCCCCGAACCCTCCTGACCGCGGCCCTGTCGGGCCAGGCGGCCGGTCCGACGCTCCAGACGCGATTTCCCGGCAAGTGCGGTGTACACGGTCCCGTCCTTCGACTATCATGGTCTCTGGTATCCCGCCGGAAATGGAGAACAGAGCTCGGGTTCCTTGAAAGTGCGGACCGCGCGAGAAGAGGCATCGGTTCCCAGGTCTCCGCCTCAACGTCAGGAGGGGCCGGCGATGTCGATTATCGTGGTGTGCCCCAACGGGCATTCTCTTGCGGTCAAAGAGGCCTTCGCCGGAAAGCGGGGGCTTTGCCCAAAGTGCCGGGCCGAGATCATCATCCCATCGGCAGAGGGGGATGTGCTCTCGGACGACGACATCATGGGCATTCTTGGCCCCCACGATCCGGACCGCAGCCGGGGGTTCGTCTTGTCCGAGCCGGAAGGGATGCGAGCGAGAACCTCGGTGCATTACGCCGCACAGAAAGTGATCGTCCGGGGCTCAGAAGTGGGCGCGGGCAAGAAGTGCTGCGACAAATGCGGCGAAGAGATCGATGCTGGCACCCACATCTGCCCTCACTGCCATACCTATGTGGGTGGAAGGGCATGACCCCCACAACGTGGGCAATGGTCCGCCTCTGGTCTTCAGGTGGCTGGCGGAATCTGCGATTGCTCCGTGCCATGGATGGGGTTTGCTCTCCTGCCACGCGTGGGGTAGTCGCCAAATAACCCGCGAATTCCATCCCCCCGGCTCCCTCAGGGTGGCCGCAACAGGTTGCCTGGGGAAAACGCGGGGCGATCGTTGGCCCGCCCCCTCGATACTGATATAGTAGAGTGTCGAGAGGACCCATCCGGATCGGGTTGTGCCGGCGCCAACGCCGGCACGGCTTTTGATGATCGAATCAACCATTTCGGTGCTCAACTCGAAGGCCCTTCTGGCGGTCTTCGGCCCCTGCGATCAACACCTGCGCAAGATCCGCGACGCGCTGGGAGTGAGTATCTCGGCGAGCGATGGGCAAATCCACGTGCGCGGCGAGGAGCAGGCGGTCGCCTCGGCCACCCAAATCCTCGAGGAACTCCAGGGTCAGGCCCAGCGCCAGGGCACGGTGGGGGCCGACGACGTGGATCGGGTGCTGGGTCGGGTGCATCGGGGGGAGGAGTTTCAACAAACCTCCCCGATTGAGGTGTTGACCGGTCGCCCGATTCGCCCTCGCAGCCGCGGCCAGGCTCGTTACGTCGAGGCAATCCGCACTCACGACATGGTGCTGTGTGCGGGCCCGGCGGGGACGGGCAAGACCTATCTGGCGGTGGCCATGGCCGTGGCAGCGCTGCGGGATGGCTCGATCCGCAAGATCGTGCTCGTCCGCCCGGCCGTCGAGGCCGGCGAGAGCCTCGGGTTTCTGCCTGGCGATCTGCAAGCGAAGATCAACCCGTATCTGCGTCCGCTCTTGGACGCCTTGCGGGAGATGATGGATTTCGAGCTGATCCAGCGGTACAAGGAGCAGGACTTGATCGAAGTCCTGCCGCTGGCGTACATGCGGGGGCGGACGCTCAATTCCGCGTTCATGATCCTCGACGAGGCCCAGAACACGACGGTGGGCCAGATGAAGATGTTCCTGACGCGGATGGGCCAAGGCTCGAAGATCGTGGTTTCCGGCGACACAACGCAGATCGACCTGCCGCCGCAGACGCGGAGCGGACTGGTCGACGCCCTGACCCGATTGAAGGCCATCGACGGGGTCGCCACGGTGCATCTGACGGGGGCGGACATCGTGCGCCACCCCCTGGTGCAGAGAATCGTCGATGCCTACGAAGAGCGGCCCAGACGGGCGTGATCGGCAATGTCTTTCGGCGGCCAAAAAAGGACCCGTTCAGAGCGCGTCGCCGCGCTGGAGTTGCCGCCGGCGCACTGGCGGCGGGTCGTCGGCGCGCTCACGCGCCGCGACGTCCTGGCCCGGCTTGGACTGGCCGCGGCCGCTTCCATTGTGCTCTGCGCGGTGATTGGCGGCTGGGCCCCCCCGCTCGTTTACCGGAACGGCTACTCTCCGCCGCGCGACCTGGTGGCGCGGGTGGAATTCGTCGATCCGGTTGCGACGCAGCGGGTTCGGGACCGCCTGGCCGGCCAGGTCCGCTTCGTCTATTCCCAAAACCCGCAACCGCTGGTCCACCTGCGGACGGAGTTGCGGGCGGCGCTGGAGGACGTGGCGGCGGCCAGCAGCCCGGCCGGGCTCGGCCCCGAAGCATGGGGCGATTTCCTTCCCTTTGGCGGGGACGCAGGCGCGTCCGCGTCCGAAGGGCAGACCCGCTTCGAGGAGTTTCGGGCTGCCTTGTCGGGTCCGCAGGGCACTCTGGCGGTCGAGAAAGCCGTCGCGGAGACCCTCGCGCCTTTCGAGAGTCACGGCTTCACCGTGCGCCCGCTGCAGAAGCCGGGCGAAGGGAACCAGGAGGAGCTGACGGTCTATCCCCAGGGTCGGCCGGACCAGCAGGAACGGGTCAAGCTCCGCGACATTCTTGTGCGCGACGCCAGCGATCTGCGGGACCGGCTCAATCCGCGGCTACGGTCGCCGGTAGTGGCCGAGTGCGTGGCCCATTGGCTCTGGGCACGGCTGGAGGCGGTGGCCACGACGCTCACTCGGGACCAGCAGGCCACGGAGGCCGCCCAGCAGGCCGCGATTGACGCGGTAGCGGACCTGGAGGTCCGCGTGGGGGCGGGCCGCACGCTCGCCGACGCGGGCAAGCCGCTCACGGCCGAGCAAGTCCGCGTCCTCCGCCTGGAACACGAAGCCGTGCTGGCCCGGCGGGGCCTGGGGGAGATGGCCGGCCGGGCTGCCGCGGTGGGCGCGTTGATCTTTGCGTCGTTTTGCATGTGCGGGCTGTACCTGCACCACCGCGAGCGGCAGTTGCTCTTGAGCTTCAACCGCCTCGCCGCCCTCATGGTCATGGTGGTCGCCACCGTCGTTCTCATGCGGTGGTTGTCGGTCGAAACCTGGCGGGCCGAGTTGGTCCCGCTCCTGATCTTCGGGCAGACCGTGGCCATCGCCTACCGGCAAGAGTTGGCCCTGCTCTTGTGCGGCGTGGTCTCGCTGATCGTGGTGCTGGGCGTCGGGCACGGCCTGGCCGAGTTGCTCGTGCTGATGGGCGCGGCGGCGACGGCCATTGCCCAGGTCGGGCGGATCCGCAGCCGCAGCAAACTGGTCTACGTGGGGCTTTCCGCCGGCGCAGCCGCCGCCGTGTTGTCGATCGTGGCGGGAATCGTCGAGGACCAGGGGGCCTCGTGGGCGATGCTGTCGGCCGCCGCCCGCACCGGCGTCTGGGGAGTGGCCGCCGGGTTTGTGATGAGCGGGATCCTGCCGTTCATCGAGAGGGCCTTCGGCGTGTTGACCGACATCAGCCTGCTGGAACTGGGCGACGTGGCCCATCCCCTGCTGCAGGAGCTGGTCCGCCGGGCCCCGAGCACCTATAACCACTCGGTGACCGTGGGTTCGATCGCCGAAGCGGCCGCCGAGGCGATCGGGGCCCGCGGCTTGCTGGTCCGCGTGGGGGCCTATTTCCACGACATCGGCAAGATGCTCAAGCCGGTGTATTTCATCGAGAACCAACCCCCCGACTGCAACCAGCACGCCTCGCTCGTGCCGGCCATGAGCACGCTGGTGATCATCGCCCACGTGAAGGACGGCACCGACCTCGCCCGGCAGCACCACCTGCCCGAGCCGATCATCGACTTCATCCGCCAGCACCACGGCACGACGCTGGTCGAGTATTTTTACGCCCGGGCCAGCGAGAAGAGCCAGTCCGACCCCAACGGCAATCCGGTCGAGGAGAGCACGTACCGCTATCCGGGCCCCAAGCCGCAGACCAAGGAGGCCTGCGTGCTGATGCTGGCCGACTCGGTCGAAGGCGCCAGCCGCACCCTGGTCGATCCCACCCCCGCACGCATCGAAAGCCTCGTCCACCAGGTGACCGATCGCCGCCTGGAGGACGAGCAGTTCGACGAGAGCGGCCTGACGCTCCGCGAGCTCCGCACCGTCCAGAACAGCCTCGTCAAGTCGCTCACGGCCATCTACCACGGCCGCATCAAGTACCCCGAGCAGAAGACGGCATGATCGACGTCCGCGTTGTCAACGGACAAGCGAGGATGCCGGTCCGGCGGGCACGGATCGAGGCGGCCGTGCGCGCGGCCCTGGCCGGGTCCGACCTCCTCTCGGCCGAAATCGGCGTGGCCGTCGTCGATGCCCCGACGATCCATGAGATCAATCGCCGCCATCTCGGCCACGACTACCCCACCGACGTGCTCAGCTTCCTCCTGGAAGAGTCGGGTGGGCGACTGGAGGGCGAGATCGTCGTCAGCGCGGACGCCGCCGCCGACGGGGCCCCACGCTACGGCTGGCCGCCGGGCGACGAATTGCTCCTGTACGTCGTTCACGGGGCCTTGCACTTGATCGGGCTGGATGATAGGACACCGGGCCAGAGGGCGGCCATGCGCCGCCGGGAGCGGGCGTGCCTGGCTGTGCTCAACGTGCGGACCCCTGTGGGCCGCGGACGCGCTGGGGAGCGGCGTGGCAACAAGTAACGAGGGAGTCGCGTGAGCCAAGACGCGGTTCTTTGGATGGCAGTCTCCGCCCTGGTCCTCGCGTGCCTGGCCGCGGTGGGGGCCCGGTCCATGGCCGAGTTCTCGCGGAGCGAGTTGGAGGAGGTCTGCCGCCGCCGCAACTCGCCGGACCGTTTGGGCCAAATCCTCCGGCGATACGAAACGGTCGGGGTGGGGGCCGAGGCCCTGCGCGTGCTCGCCTCGACGGTTGCGCTCTCGGCCGTCCTGGTCTGGGTTTGGCGAAACGCCGACGTCGGCGGGCCCTCGAGCGGCGTGCTGTGGGTGGCGGCCGCCGCGGGGGGCGCGATCGCGCTGCTGGCGGCCGAGTTGTGGATCCCTTGGGCCGTGGCACGGCTTTGGGCCGCCCCGTTCGTGTACTTCACGTGGCCTGCTTGGCGAGCGGTCAGCGCCGTGATGGCCCCGGCCGTGCTGGGGGCCCGCTTCTTTAGCGGGCTTCTGCACCGCTTGGCGGGCCGGCCCGAGGAACCCCATGACGAGAGGTCCTTCGAGGAGGAGATCCGCACGATCGTGACCGAGGGGCATCGCGAGGGCCTGTTGGAGGAAGATGCCCGGGAGATGATCGAGGGCGTCATCCAGTTGAGCGACGTGGACGTGTCGCAGATCATGGTTCCCCGGACCGACATGGTCACGATTCCCGTATCGCTTTCCTGGGGCGAGGTGGTCGAGTTCGTGGTCAAGGCCGAGCACACGCGGATTCCGGTCTACGAGAAGAACCGCGACGACATCGTGGGGATCTTGCACGCCAAGGACCTGCTGCCCGAGCTGGCCAAGGCCCCCGGCGAGCCGCGGCAGCCGTGGACGGCGCTGTTGCGCGAGCCGTACTTTGTGCCCGAGACTAAGCCGGTCGACGTCCTGCTCCAGGAGTTCCAGCGGACGCGGAACCACATGGCCGTGGTGCTCGATGAATACGGGGGCGTGTCGGGGCTGGTAACGTTGGAGGACGTGCTGGAGGAAATCGTCGGCGAGATCGAGGACGAGTACGACAAGGAACTTGTCGACGGCATCCGCGACGTGGCCGTTGGAGTGGCCGAGGCCTCGGCCCGGGTCCACATCGACGAGATCAACGAGCACCTCGGCCTGCACCTGCCCGAGGAGGCCGACTACGACACCATCGGCGGGTTCGTGTTCAGCGAGCTGGGCCACGTGCCGGTGGTCGGCGAGGAACTGGTCTGGCAGAACGTGCGGATTACGGTGCTCGAGGCCACGCGGCGTCGGGTGGAGAAGGTTCGGATCGAGAACCTCGACGAGGCCCGCAAGGTGACGGCGTGAGGGGACGCGGAGCGTGGGGAGCAGGTGGTGGGGAGGTCGTGGGGAGGGGGGCGTAAGGCGTTTCTCGCGTCAGACCGGCAATCGCCACAACCTGTTATACCTCCAGCCGTCTCCCTCCGTGTACTCCGTGCCTCGGCGGTGAACGGCTCACTCCCACGCCCTTCGCCCCCGTGTACTCCGTGGTGAGCTATTGGAAGGACCTCCAAGGTGCCTGCCGAGAAAGCGACTGCCATTGTCCTGCGGACCGTGGACTTCAGCGAGACGAGCCTGGTGGTCGCGCTGTTCACGCGGGAATCTGGCAAGGTGCGGGCTTTGGCCAAGGGGGGAAGGCGGTTGAAGGGCCCTTTTGAGTCTGCTCTTGACCTCTTGGCCGTTTGTCGAATAGTCTTCCTCCGCAAGTCGTCCGAAGCGCTCGACTTGTTGACCGAGGCCAAGCTGCTCAGGCGGTTTCGCCTCCCCGCTCGCGATTTGGCCCCGCTTTACGCGGGCTATTACGTGGCCGAGTTGCTGGCGGAGTTGACCGACGACTACGATCCTCATCCGGAGCTTTTCGACCTGGCCGACGCCACCCTCCAGGCCCTCAGTGCCGGGGAACCGGTAGGCCGTTTGGTTTTGCGGTTCGAGCTCGGCGCGTTGCGAATCCTCGGGCACCTGCCGTCGCTGGATGTGTGCGTCCAATGCGGCAGCGGCGTAGCGGCGGCCGGCCGCGTGGCCTTCGGCCAGTTGGACGGCGGCGTGCTCTGCGAGAAGTGTCGCGTGGGTAAGAAACAAGTGGCCTCGATCAGCGCGGGCGTGCTGCGGACGCTGGCCCAAATGGCCGACCCGCGGAGCACGTCGTGGACGCGGATTGAGATCGACAAGGCCAGCCGCGGCCAGATTCGCGGCCTGTTGAACCATTACGTGGCGAACCTCATGGGGCGCAGGCCCCGTATGTACGAGTACCTGGGGCTGCTGGCGGAATAAGTGGGACAAGGACGTCCATGATGACCAGCCGAGCGATAGGCCGGTGCTCGATCCTGGCCCTGGCGGCCGCGCTGACCGCCGGCTGCCACGCGCCGCCCCTGCCCGAGAAGGCGCGGAACAACCCCTATTTCCAGCAGAACGGCCAGGACGAGGACGGATGGTTGTTCGATCGGATCATGGGCCGCGAGCGGAAGCCGCCGGAGCCGAAGCCGGAGTCCGACGTTCGGCAGGCGACGGCCGAAGAGCCCGTCTATCCGTCGCAGGCTCCGGTGGGCGAGAACCTGGAGAAGGCCCTGGCCGCGGAGGAGAAGGAACGGAGGGAGAAGAGGTCCGCGGAGTCCAAGGGGTTTGACCTCTCCTCGCTGGCCCCGGAGAAGCTCTATCAAAAGGCCAAGGTGGCGGCGGGGTACGGGCCGGACGAGGCGCTCGCCCGCAAACTGTTCGACGAGGGGCAGAACCTCTACGCCGAGAAGAAGTACGCCGAGGCGGCCGACAAGTTCAGTTGGGCGGCCTTCCGCTGGCCCGACTCGGCCCTGGAAGAAGACGCCCTGTTCTACCAGGGCGAGAGCCTGTTCTTCGCCGATCGCTACGCCGACGCCAACGACGTCTTCGGGCGGCTGGTGAAAAAGTATGAGAACTCGCGCTACCTGGACCGCGCCGTGCGGCGGCAGTTCGCCATCGGCCGCTATTGGGAGCAGGTCTACGAGGCGACGGGCACGTGGGCCATCGTCCCCAACTTCACCGACCGCAAGCGGCCGATGTTCGACACCTGGGGCAACGCGATCAGCGTCTACGAGAGCATTCGGATCAACGACCCCACCGGCCCGCTGGCCGACGACGCGATCATGGCCACGGCCAACGCCAATTTCGTGGCCTCGCGCTATGACGAAGCCGCCTACCACTACGATCTACTGCGAAAAGAGTACCCGAAAAGCGAGCACCAGTACGCGGCCCATCGCCTGGGGATGAAGGCCAAGCAGAGCATGTACCAGGGGCCGATGTACGACGGCACGGCCCTGGACCAGGCCGGCGAGCTGGCCGACCAGACGCTCCGCCAGTTCCGCGGCGAGCTGGGCGAAGAGCGCGGCCGGGTGGTCGAGGAGAAGGAGCGCATCGTCCAACAGCAGGCCGAGCGGGAATGGGCCATGGGGCAGTTCTACGAGCGCAAGGGCTACTACGCCGCCGCGCGGTTCTACTACACGGGCCTCGTGCAGAACTCCAAGTACGCCCGGACCGAGTTCGTCCCCAAGGCCCGCGAGCGGCTGGACGCGATCAAGGACAAGCCCGACCGGCCCACCGACTACTTCAAGTGGCTCAACTACATCTTCGTCAACAAGAAGTAGCCCCATGCCCCGCGCCCGACGAGCGAGCCTTTGGCTTCTGGCGGCCTTCGCGCTGTCGGCCGGCTGCGCGGGCTACCAGGTGGGGACCGAATCGCTCTATGCGCCCGGGATCCGCACGGTGTACGTCCCCGTGTTCGACTCGGTGAGCTTCCGCCGCAATCTGGGGGAGCGGCTCACCGAGGCGGTGATCAAGGAAATCGAACTCAAGACCCCGTACAAAGTGGTCGGCCGCCCGCCGGCCGACACCATCCTCACCGGCCGCATCGTCAGCGAGGGCAAGAGCACCATCATCCCCGGCAACGTCGGCGGCCCCCGCGAGTCCGAGGTCCGCCTGACCGTGGAAGTCGTCTGGATCGACGGCCACGGGAACCCCATCCACGCAAGCGGCCCCATTGCGCTCCCGTCGGGCATCGAGACGGTCACCGAGACGGCCGACGTCCTGCCCGAGTACGGCCAGTCCATCGCCACCGGGCACCAGCAGGCGATCCATCGCGTGGCCGAGCAGATCGTGGGCATGATGGAGGTGCCGTGGTAGGGGCTGGCCCGCGACGCGGCCTCCGCCCTTCCGCGCCCGTCTACGCCCCCACCCTGCTTCGCCAGCGGTCCAGACAGCACGCCAGCCATTCGGTCAGCTCGGGCCGGAGGGGCGGATCGGGCGGCACGCCGTAATCGACCGCGCCTCGGGCGTAAGGGCCCGCCTCGTACACCTGGTCGAAAGTGTACTGCAAGTCCAGCGGCACTTCCGGCTCGCCCTCGCGAAGCGGCACCGGGATGCAGGGCAGCGGCTCCTCGAGCCGGATGGGAAACAGCTCGTAGTCCAGCGTCGCCCCGCGCTGCCAGGCGCGACTGACACCCACCATGTAATCGGGCCGGGGCTCTAACCTGGCTGCCTGCTCGACGATCAGGGGGCCTCCCACGAGCGGCTCCCCCGCGCGCAGCAGGTCAAGTTCTACGAGCGACGTATCACTCTGGAGGATGTCTTGCTGCTTCGCCTCGTACGCCCGGCGGTCCGGCCCGGGCCGTTTGTTCGATGGGCTGGCGATCTCGATCAACGTTACCAGCGCATGGCCGTGAGAAGCATCTCGAATCTCCACGTAGTGGTGCCGCAGCGGCTCGTTGGAGACGCGCATCCGGACGGACGGCGACACACCGGTTCGCGGACGCTCGGCCACGGCCACTTCGCCCTCTTGCCGTCCCGCGTCCGGTCGCGAGGACTTGACAACGGCGACGGCGGGGACAATTCGGCGCGGCGGGTACTCTTCTACAATGCCGATCTCCGGTCGCATGACCGTGCGCGCATAGTAGGGCCGGGGAAGTGTGCGGTTCAATCCCTCCCGGATCGCTCCTGCAAGCGCGTCGTGAAAGTCCGGCCAGATGTCCGGCGCTTCGAGATAAGGGTCCATTCCGGGAAACGGGGAACGCATGGCAATGCTCCGAAAGTAAATCCGTCATCGCCGGCAAGGTGGCCCCGGCCATCGGCACTAGGCCCTTCACAGCCTATCTTATTGTGGTCCGACCTTGTCGAAATCGGGAGGGTTCGGCCCTCCAAGGCGAGGGATTCTCGTCGTTGGAGGCTCGCCCGAAATCGTGGTATATTGGGGGTCACACTGGCGACGTCCTGCGTCCCTCATCCCGCGAGGTGAAAGCGATGAACTCACGAAAGTCGACCGGAGCAATCCTCGTCTCGGCGGCGGCCGTTCTTTTTGGCGGCGCACGGCTGCTGGCCGCCGAAACGGCCGCGGTCAACGAGTCGGCCCGGCAGGTCCCCGTGGCCTACGACGTGGACGTGGTCGTGGTGGGCGGATCGACCGGCGCGGTCGAGGCCGCCGTGGCCGCGGCCAAGCATGGGGCCAAGGTCTTCCTGGCCGCGCCCTATCCCTACCTCGGCGAGGACATGACGGCCACGCTGCGGCTGTGGCTCGAGGAGGGCGAGGAGCCGACGACCGACCTGTGCAAGCGATTGTTCAGCGATCCCTTCGTCGGGGCCGCCGGTCCCAGCCCGAACCGCATCCCCGCCAAGTACGAGGCCGACCGCCCTTCGGTGCCCGTCCACAAGGACAGCGTCCCGCCCACGAAGCTTACCGACGGCCAATGGGGCAGCGCTTCGACGCAAAGCGTCCAGTACGACGGCGACGTGGAACTGGTCTTCGACTTGGGGCGAACGCAGGACGTAGACCAGGTTCGCATCGTCTGCTACCAGCGGACCGCGGCCGCCGAGCCGGCCAAGAACTTCAAGGTCGAGTCCATCACGGCGTTCACCAGCGACGACCGCAAGACGTGGCAGAAGGCGGCCGAAATCCGCAACGACAAGGCGTCCGAGGGCGAGGGCGACGACGCGCCGGTGACGTTCACGGCGGCGGTCCGGGCCAAGGCGCGATACGTCAAGCTGGCCGTCAAGAAGTCGCCCGACGCGGGCCGCGTGCTCCTGGGCGAAGTGGAGGTCCTTGCGCCGGCGGCGACCCCGGCCGCCGCCCCGCCCAAGTACCGCCCCCCGCGGCCCATGCACGTCAAGAAGACGCTGGACGAGGCCCTGTTGGAGGCCAAGGTCCCGTTCCTCTACGGCTGCTACGCGACCGACGTGCTGACCGACGAGCACGGCGACCCCTGCGGCATCGTCATGGCCAACCGCGCCGGTCGCCAGGCCGTTGTGGCCAACCGCATCATCGACGCGACCGAGGGGGCCGTGGTCGCGCGGCTGGCCGGGGCCAGGTTCCGGCCCGGGCCTGGCGGCACGCAGACGTTCAAGCGCGTGGTCATCGGCGGCCGCGTCCACGAGGGGGAGAACATGACCGCACGGGTGGTCCCGCCCGGCTTCGAGGGGCGCACGCCGAACCCGGTCAAGGGCTCCAGCGGCCGGTACGACCTGATCGAGTACACGTTGAGCCTCCCGCTGGCCGGCGAGGGCTATGCCGCCTTGGCCAAGGCCGACCAGGCCGCCCGCACCATGACTTACGACCCCGACCAGCAGTTCACGTCGGACGCGCTCTTTCGGGTGACGCCCGGGACGATCGTCGGCGACGCTGGGCCGTCCAAGCCGCTGGCCGGTTTTCGGCCGAAGGACCTCCCGCGGGTCTTCGTGCTCGGCGCCTCGGCCGACGTCGAGCCGGCCGTCGCCGCGCAACTCGCCCGTTCCCCGCTGCTGATGGCCACAGGCCAGGCCCTCGGCAAAGCGGCGGCCGACGAAGCGAAGGGCCTGGCTCGGCCCAAAGGGGTCCGCCTGGCCGGAAAGCCCTCCGAAAAGCCCGCCGCTGCCGGCGACGTCAAGGAGGTGCTCGGCGGAGTCCGTCCCGGGGTGACGGCGGCCGGCACGCTGCCCACGGTCCCGCAGGACGCTCGCGCGCTTCCCGTGCTGGGCACGTACGACGTGGTCGTAATCGGCGGCGGCACGGGCGGGGCGCCGGCCGGCATCGGCGCGGCGCGCCGAGGGGCGAGGACCCTGGTCGTCGAGTACCAGTGCGGGCTGGGCGGAGTGGGCACGGTCGGCGCGATCTCGTCGTACTACTGGGGCAATCGCGTCGGCTTCACGGCCACGGTGCCCGACGTGGGCCAATGGCTCGTCGAACGCCGCATGGAATGGTGGCGCAGCGAGCTGTTGAAGGCCGGGGCCGACATCTGGTTCCGCACCATGGGGTGCGGGGCCTTTGTCGAAGACGGCCGGGTGAAAGGCGCCGTCGTGGCCACGCCCCAAGGCCGGGGCGTGGTCCTGGCCAAGGTCGTCATCGACGCCACCGGCAATTCCGACGTGGCCTCGATCGCCGGCGCCCGCTGCTACTACACCGACGAAACGGAGTTGGCCATGCAGGGCACGGGCCTGCCGGGCCGCACCCTCGGCACGAGCTACACGAACACCGACTTCACCATTGCCGACGAGACGGACGTGCTCGACATCTGGCACCTGTACGTGTATGCCAAGGGCAAGTACGCCGCGGCCTTCGACCAGGGGAGGCTCGTCGACACCCGCGAGCGCCGCCGGATCGTAGGCGATTTCACCA
>WBZO01004826.1_pt1 | contig 14237 bp, 13 predicted proteins | sample 5204261 | NCBI WGS metagenome assembly WBZO01 (sample SAMN12412400, study PRJNA552823) | activated sludge metagenome | isolation source: activated sludge from anammox sidestream of wastewater treatment plant... | place: USA: North Carolina | collected 2017-09
GCATCCAGACATAGCGGTCGAGGGAGACGCCCCCGGCCGTCCCCTGGCGGGTCTGCAGGCCAACCACCGTGAAGGCGCGCCCGCCAATCCGCACCGGCTTGCCCATCGGGTCTTCGGCCGGAAAGAGCTGGTCGACAATGGCCTGGCCGAGGATGACCACCGGCGCGCCGGTCGCCTCCTCCTGTTCGCTGATGAAGCGCCCGGTCGCGATCTCGATGTTCCGGATGGTCAGCAGCGCCGCCTGCGTGCCGTTCATCGTGGCCTGCTCGAACTTGCGCGCGCCGCGGACCACGTCGGCGTTGCGCTGCGCGGTGGCCGCGTAGGTGACCCGGTTGTCGGCGATGTTCCGGATGTAGCGGACGTCGCTGCGGGTGATGTTCGGGTTGCGGGCGAGCTTGTCGGCGAGTTCGCGCCGACTCAGGTTCCCGCTGGCGAGGCGGGCGACCACGAAGGTGTCGGCGCCGAACGCCCGTGCGCTCGTTTCGCGGGCGGTGCGGGCGAGGGCATCGAGGCCGGTCTGGACGACGGCGGTGGTGGCCACTGCGGCCGCTACGGCCAGTGCGGCAAGGGAGGACCGCAGAGGGTTGCGGCCGATGGTTCCCGCAGCCTCGACGAGTACCTGCAGCCGCACGTCAGTCCTGTCCGGCGACGGCCACGAGCTGGCCGTCCTTCAGCTCGCGCAGCACCTGGTATGGTCCGGTGACCACCGTGACCCCTTCCTGGATGCCGGAAACCTCGATGTCCAGGCCGCCGATCACCCCGGAGGTGACCGGCACGAACGTCGCCGCCCCATTGGCCACCGTGAAGACGCCGGTGCGCTCGGTGCCGTCAACCGTCCGGATGACCACGCTCTGCAGTGGCACCGTCAGCACGTTGGTCCGTTCGCTCGTGACGATCTCCGCGTCGCCGGTGAGCCCTGGGCGCAGGCCGGGTGCCGGCTCGTCGAGTCGGATCACGACCTTGAACTCGCGCGCGGCGGCTGTGCCGGTCACCGGCAATGCGCTGGCGCCGATCTCCACCACCTTGCCCGAGAACGAGCGGCCGGGAATCGCCTCGAGCGTCACCTGCGCGGACTGGCCGCGGGCAACGGCCAGGACGTCCGCTTCGGCCACCTTCACCTCGAGGTCGATCGCCCCGAGGTCGGAGATGGTCATCAGCGTGGTGCCCGGCTGATTCTGCACACCCACGACCACCATCTCGCCATTCCGGACGCGCAGCCGCGTAACCACGCCCTTGATGGGAGAGAGGATCTGGGTCTTGGCGAGCGAATCGGCGGCACGGATCTGCTGGGCCTTGGCCTGGAGCATCCGGCGGTTCGCGGTCTCGATGTTGACCTTCGCGCGGTCGGCGGCGGCGCGCGCCGCTGCCAGCTGGGCGCTGGCGGCATCGGCCGCTGCCTTGGCGGAGTCGAGTTCGGAGGCCGGGACGAGCTGTTCGACGCTGAGTTCGCGACGGCGCTTCAGCACCTGCTCGGCGTCGCGGACCCGCGCTTCGGCCGCGAGGACATCCGCCTCGGCCGAGCGCAGTTGCTCCTTCACCGCGCGCTCGTCGGCCTCGAGTGCCTTGAGCTGTTCGTAGGCCCCCGCGGCTTCGGCCTCGAGCTGCACCCGATCGATCTGCGCCAGCACCTGCCCGACGGTAACGAAGTCACCCTCGGCCACCGGCAGCGCCGTGATCTTGCCCATGACGTTCGAGCCGATGTCGGCGTACTGCGAGGCCACGATCTCACCCGACGCCGTCACGGTGGACCGGAACGTGGCCTGCCGCACGACGGTGCCGACGTCCACCGCGGTGCCCTTGGGCCCGCGGCGGCTGATGGCGACGCCGGCGACGACGAGGACGAGGAGGCCGAGGGCGAGGAGTGAGGCGGTGCGTCGTTTCACAGGTTGACGTTGAACAGTGGCCGGCTGTCCCGCATGCCTGGCCAGGGCGTGCCGGCCAGCAGCAGCAGGGTGGCGATGCCGAAGAAGATGAGCGACTTGGTCCGTGCGGAGGCCGCGCTGGTGGCCTTGCGCACGAACACGCGGCCCATGTGCGCCAGGGCGATGGCCACCACCATCATCGTCGGATGCTCGACGGCATAGAAGCGCGCCGTGCTGTCGCGCATGACCTCACCCATCTGGCCGAAGTTCACGGTGGTGACGACCAGGATCAGCCCGAGCAGGAACTGGATGTCGAGGCTGATGACGAAGAACTTCGCCCAGGCGTTGTTGCGGGCGTCGGACGAGGCGCCAAGCACCGACACCGTGGCCAGGATGCCGGTGATGATCGCGGCCCAGCGCACCCACGAGTGCAGGAAGAGGACAAGGTCATGCATAGGGGGAAACGTTAGCACACGCGTGAGTCCGGCCGGCGACAGCGGCCGCAACGGTCGGTAGGACGCGCGCCCTGCCCGATCCGTTGCACCCGCACCCATCACACGGCCGTGCGGCGCTCCTCGGATTCCTTCAGCTCGCGTTCAGCGGCGGTGGTCGCCGCCTGCGCCTCGTGGAGTGCCGCCTCGGCGCGCTGCCACTGCTGTCGCGCGACCTCGGCCAGGTCGCGTGCCCGCGATTCCCGCTCGCGCGCCTGCGCCAGGTCGCGACGTGCGCGTTCGACGCGCGCATCAGCCGCACGGCGCGCGGCCGCTTCCGCGGCGGCGGCGCGTCGTCGCTCGGCCGCGCCTCCGACACGGCGGGCGGCGTCCGGCCGTTCCGGCGCGGGCGTCGATGCGCCTGCCGACAGCGCCTGTGCCGCCGGCCCGGCAACTGGGGTGATGCCGGCCAGTGCCTCGAACCCGGCCGGCTGCAGTGGTTCGGTGAAGCGTCCCTGTCCGGACGGGGGCTCCGATGCCAGGGACAGAGATTCCAGCATCCGGGTGAGGGCATCGGCGGCAGGGCTCGTACCCGTGGCCAGGCGCGTGGCCGAGCGGGCGGCGTCGGACAGGGCCGCACGGTGCGCGGCGGAGGCTCCACGCAGATCCGAGGTGCATCCCTCGAGAGCGGCGACCTGCGCCCGCCGCAGGGCCCGTCCGGCGGCCATGAGCCGCTCGTACGCGGGGCGGTCGTGCCAGTAGAGCTGATTCACGGCCCACGGCACCACCGTCGGCTTCACCAGCCGCTTCACCCGCGCGGCATCGTCGCCCTTGAGGGTGCGGGCGAGTGCGTTGCGGGCGGCCGTGAACTGGTCGAGTGGCAGGGCGTATAGCCGGTCGATCGCCTGCTCGACGTCCGGCACGGATGACATGCCCGCGACTCTAGGGATGCGTGAAGCGGATCGCGAAGTTGGTCGGGCCGGTCAGGATGGCGTTGGCGTCGGCCACCACGATGCAGTAAGTGCCGTTGATGATGCGGGGGAACGAATACGGGGTTCCGATGGCCGCCTGCGAAATGATGTAGCCGAGCAGCGGAGAGCAGGACCCGGCGCCAGGTGTGCCGATGCCCAGGCTCACGAAGCCGACGACGGGGCGCGGCGCGAGGCTCTGCAGCGTCATCGACAGCTCGCCGGTACGGCTCACGCTGAAGGTCTGGAACGCCTGGCTCGACTGTCCGAGCGTCCCGGTGAAGTCTTCCGCGGTCTGGTTGGACGGGGAACTGACGCCGCCACAGGCGGCCAGGGAAGCAGCCAGGGCGAGGGCTGCGCACAGGCGGACCAGCTTGAACATGCGGGGATTTTCGCACGACGATGGCGCAGACCCAAACGGGTATACTGCGCGGCCATGTCCAGCCCCTTCAGTCGTACCCCTGCGGTCTTCCTGGCGAGCCTGCTCCTGCTGGCCTCCTCCGCGTCAGCGGAGCTGCTCCGGGTGGAGGTCGGTACCAGGGCCGACATTGGATCCACGGGATTCGAGAAGATCGTCGGCACCGCGTTCTTCGAGGTCGACCCGCGGGATTCCCACAACCAGGTTGTCGCCGACATCGACAAGGCACCCGTGAATGCAGCCGGCCGGGTGGCGTTCTCGGCAGACGTGTACATCATCCGCCCCAAGGATCCGGCCCGCTCGAACGGGATTGCCCTCGTGGAAGTGCCGAACCGCGGGCGCAAGCTGGTGATGACCGGGTTCATCCGCGGCGGGACCAACGATCCCGCGTCCGACACCGACCTGGGCGATCGTTTCCTGCTCGACCGGGGTTTCACGCTGGTGTGGGTGGGATGGGAGTTCGATGTCCGGCGCACCAATGGGCTGATGGGGATCACCGTGCCGTCCGCCCAGGGCGTGGACACGACGGTCTGGGCCGACTTCACGCCGGCCAACACGAACGAGCGCCAGACCGTGGGCGACCTGATCGGGTACACGCCGGCCGACGTGGCGGCGCAGGACAGCACGCTCACCGTCCGCGACTCGCAGTTCGGTCCGGAGACGCCGATTGCCCGAAGCCGCTGGAGCGTCGACGCCCGGAACATGGTGGGCTTGACCGGTGGCTTCGAGGCTGGCCGCATCTACCGTGTCCGGTACCGCGCGAAGGAGATGCCGGTATCGGGGCTGGGGCTGGCGGCCTTCAGGGACATCGGCAGCTGGGTGAAGTACGCGCCGGGCGCCCTCGTGAGAGCCGACCGGACGCTGGCGTTCGGCTCGTCGCAGAGTGGCCGCTTCCTGCGGACGTTCCTGTATGCCGGCATGAACGGCGATGAGAAGAGCCGGCAGGTGTACGACGCGGTCTGGGTGCACATTGCCGGCGCCGCCGGGCTCGACGTGAACGGTCGCGGCGCCACCCCGACCTCGCTCACGATGTACGAGATCACCCGGTTCCCGTACGCGAACCAGGCCACGAAGGATCCGGTGTCGGGTCGCGTGGACGGCCTGCTCGAGAACGATCGCTCCCGTGCCGTGCAGCCGAAGATGTTCTTCACGAACACCTCGGTGGAGTACTGGGGTGGGGGGCGGAACGCGGCGCTCATCCATGTCGCGCCGGATGGGTCGGCGGACCTGCCGCTGAACGACCAGACGCGCGTCTATTACCTGACAGGGTCGCAGCACGGTCCGGCCCGCTTTCCGACGAGCGTGGGCCAGGGGCAGCAGCCGGACAATCCGCTCGAGTACTGGTGGACCATGCGTGCGCTGATGCACGGGATGGAGCAGTGGCTGCGCACCGGCACCGCTCCGCCGCCCAGCCGCTATCCGCGGCTCGGGGACGGCACCCTCGTGCGTGCAGACGCAGTCGGGTTCCCCGCCATTCCCGGTGTTCGGTCGCCGCGGCAGGTCGAGCAGCACCGTCGGGACGGGCAGCTCGTTCCCTTCCTGGTGCCGCAGGTGGACGCGGACGGCAACGAGGTGGCTGGGGTGCGGACGGCCGAGTCGCTGGTGCCGCTGGCGACGTATACGGGCTGGAATTTCAGGAACCGGAACATCGGCGGTCCGGCGATGCTCGTGTCACTGCTCGGGTCGCGCATCCCATTTCCGCGCAGCGCCGAAGCGGCCGCTGGTGACCCGCGCACGCCTGTTGCGCTGCGGTATCCCACGAAGGCCTCGTATCTCGAGGCGGCAACGCGCGTGTGCGCGGACCTCGTGAAGGAGGGCTTCCTGCTTCAGGCTGACCTGCCGCGCGTGATGAGCCGGATGGAGCAGCAGTGGGGAGTGAGTGTGGACCATTGACGATGGTTATGTACTTGCCGAGAGCATTTGCCGTGCTTATGTTCTGGTAAATTGTTTCAATTTGACTCACTCGCGCTAAACCGGTGTAATTCCTCCACATGCTGCTGGTTTCCATTCCCGTCGTTACGGTCTCCGAGGTCGTCGTCGACCTCGTGGTCGTCGTTACGGGCGTCCGGCCAACCGGATGATGGCAGCGCAGAGTCAGGAAGCGTCGAGGCCATCATCCGAACCGGGTGATGGCCTTTTGTTCGTACGTGGGATCCGCGTCCGCATGGGCTGGCTGGATCCGGCAGACCTATGAAGATTGCGTATCAGGGTGAACCCGGGGCCTTCAGCGAGGCCGCGTCGAGGCAGGTAAGTGCCTCGGCCGAGCTGCTGCCCTGCCGCGCCTTTGAGGACGTGTTCGCGGCCGTGGACGGCGGTGCCGCGGACTACGGTGTCCTGCCGATCGAGAACTCGATCGGCGGCAGCATCCATCGCAACTTCGACCTGCTGCTCGAGCATCAGCTGCCGATCGTCGGCGAGGTCGAGGTGCCGGTCGTTCACCACCTGCTGGCGCTGCCGGGAACCACGCTCGCCGACATCAGGCGGGTGTATTCGCACCCGCAGGCGCTGGCGCAGTGCGACCGCTTCCTGCGGACCCTGTCCGGCGTCGAAGTGATGGCGAGTTACGACACGGCCGGCAGCGCGAAGCTGGTGGCCGACCAGCACTGGACCGATGCCGCGGCGATTGCGTCGGCGCGTGCCGGCGAGGTGAATGGCCTTGTGTCGCTGCGGGCCGGCATCCAGGACAACGACTCGAACACCACCCGCTTCCTGGTGGTGGGGAAGACGCCGCTGTCGGACGCCCCGGCCGACAAGACGACCATCGTGTTCACCCTGGCGAACGAGCCGGGAGCGCTCTTCAAGGCCCTGGCGGCGATTGCGTTGCGGGGCATCGACCTGACGAAGCTGGAGTCGCGCCCCAACCCGGGGCGCAAGTGGGAATACCTGTTCTACGTGGACCTGGCGGCGGCACGCGACGACCTCGCGTGCGCGCGGGCGCTGGCGCACCTGGGGGAGTTCGCCCCGATGCTCCGCGTGCTGGGCTCCTACCCGAGTTCGAAGCCGGTGACGACACGGCAGCCGGCGCCGTTAATCGCGTGACGACAGAGGACACATCAGGCCTGGGATTACTCTTATGAGCAAAAAAACGCTGACCGGTGCGCAGATTCTGTGGGAATGCCTCGTCCGTGAGGGGGTCGAGGTCGTCTTCGGCTATCCGGGCGGAGCGATCCTGCCCGCCTACGACGCGATGCTCGACTACCCGATCCGCCACATCCTGGTCCGCCACGAGCAGGGGGCCACGCACATGGCCGACGGCTACGCGCGGGCGACCGGGAAGGTGGGCGTGGCGATCGCCACGTCGGGCCCCGGCGCGACGAACATGGTCACCGGCATTGCCACGGCGATGATGGACTCGACGCCGATCGTCTGCATCACCGGCCAGGTGGGCAGCGGCCTCATCGGGTCGGACGCCTTCCAGGAGACCGACATCACGGGCATCACGCTGCCGGTGACGAAGCACAACTACTTGATCGCCCATGCGAGCGAGATCGCGCCGGCGGTGCGCGAGGCGTTCGCCATTGCGAAGCATGGCCGTCCGGGTCCGGTGCTGATCGACATCACCAAGGACGCCCAGCTCGGCGTCTGCGAGCTGGACTGGGACGAGGCCGAGCCGGACATCGCGGCCATCGACCGGTCCGGCCATTCCTTCGGCGTGGATCCGGTGGCGCTCATCAACGCCGCCCAGCGCCCGGTCATCCTGGCCGGGCACGGCATCATCCTCGGGGGCGGCGAGGCGGCCGTGCGGGCCTTCGCCGAGAAGACCCAGATTCCGGTGGCCATGACGCTGCTCGGCATCGGCAGCTTCCCGGCCTCGCACCCGCTGAACCTGGGCATGATGGGCATGCACGGCGAAGCCTGGGTGAACACGGCCATCCAGGAGTCGGACCTGCTCATTGCCCTCGGCATGCGGTTCGACGACCGCGTGACCGGCAACATCAAGACCTACGCGCCGCACGCCAAGAAGATCCATGTCGACATCGACCCGGCGGAGTTCAACAAGAACGTCCGCGTCGACTCGGCCATCTCCGGCGACGTGGGCGAGGTGGTGTCCGGCTGGCTGCCGAAGATGGCGGACGTCGACCGCTCGGCCTGGCTGGCGCACATCTCCGACATGAAGGGCGATGCCGCGGTCCGCGACATCAAGAACCTCCCGGACGACGGCCACCTGTACGCGGCCCACGTCATCAACGACATCTGGCGCATCACCAACGGCAACGCCATCGTGGTGACCGACGTCGGTCAGCACCAGATGTGGGAGGCGCAGTACTACCATCACGAGTCGCCCCGCTCGCTCATCACCTCGGGCGGCCTCGGCACCATGGGCTTCGCCCTGCCGGCCGCGATCGGCGCGAAGGTGGGCAAGCCGGACGCCGAAGTCTGGGTGGTGGTCGGTGACGGCGGCTTCCAGATGACGCTCTGCGAACTCGCCACGATGGTGCAGGAAGACCTCGACGTGAAGATCTGCATCATCAACAACGGCTACCTGGGCATGGTCCGCCAGTGGCAGGAGTTCTTCTACCAGCGGCGGTACGCCGCCACGCCGATCACCGGCCCCGAGTTCCAGAAGCTGGCCGAGGCGTACGGCGTGTGGGCCGCCACGGTCACCGCGCGGCCCGACGTGGAGCCGGTCGTGGCCAAGGCACGTGCAGCCAGGGGGGCGCTCATCGACTTCCGGGTAGAGCAGGAAGACTCGGTGTTCCCGATGGTGCCCGCCGGCAACGACCTGCACAACATGATTCGGCGTCCGTCGCCGATTGTGGAAACGTCGGCCGACTGAAGTCCGAAGCCTAGAGCCAATACCATGCAGACATTTGCCGTATACGTAGACAACAAGCCCGGTGTGCTGAACCGCGTGGCCTCGCTGTTCCGCCGGCGTGCGTTCAACATCGAGTCGCTCACCGTCGGCCACACGGAGCTGAACGGCCTCTCGCGCATGACCATCGTGGTCGACACCGACGAGCGGGGGGCGCGCCTCGTCGAGGCCAACCTGTACAAGCTGCTGCCCGTGCGACGCGTGGACAACATCACCCGCGTGCCGACCATCGCCCGCGACCTGGCGATGATCAAGGTGTCGGCCACCGGCGATGCCCGGACCCAGGTGATGCAGCTGGTGGACGTCTACCGGGCACGCATCGTCGACGTCAGCCCGGAGACGCTGGTTATTGAAACCACCGGGACTGAAGATAAAATCGACAGCCTGCTCGAGGTGCTCCGTCCGTACGGGGTCATCGAGATGGTGCGGACCGGCCGGGTCGAGATGGCCCGCGGCGGGGCGCAGGCGGTGACGGTGGCCCCCTCGCGCGGGCTCGGCGACGGGCCGACGCGCCAGAAGGACGGCGGCGCGCTGTCCGTCTAGCGACGGAACCGCGAAGTCAGGACGCAGACGTCGGAACTTCAGCGATCAGCATTTCGCGATTGGGCTGAACGGGCCCGCGGGTGTCGCCACGCGGGTGTGCGGATGCCGATCCGCCCTGTGGCGACGCGACAACAGACTGGAGAAGCATTCGAATGGCGAAGATGTACTACGACGCGGACGCAGACCTCTCCCTCATCCAGGGCAAGAAGGTTGCGGTGATCGGTTATGGCTCGCAGGGGCACGCCCACTCCCTCAACCTGAAGGACAGCGGCGTGAGCGTCCGTGTGGGCCTGCCGGAAGGCAGCCGGTCGCGCGCCCGCGCCGAAGCGGCGGGACTGCAGGTGGGCACCCCGGCCGAGGTCTCGGCCTGGGCCGACGTGATCATGGTGCTTGCCCCCGATACGAGCGCCGCGAAGCTCTACGCCGAGGCGATTGAGCCGAACCTGACCGCCGGCAAGATGCTGATGTTCGCGCACGGGTTCAACATCCGGTTCGGCACCATCAAGCCGCGTCCCGACGTCGACGTCGCCATGGTGGCGCCGAAGTCGCCCGGCCACCGCGTGCGTGAGCTGTACGTGGAAGGGGCCGGCACGCCGGCCCTGTTCGCGGTGCACCAGGACGCCACCGGCAACGCCCGCGCACTCACCCTTTCGTATGCCAAGGGCATCGGCGTCACCCGCGCGGGCGTCATCGAGACCACCTTCGCCGAGGAGACCGAGACCGACCTGTTCGGTGAGCAGGCCGTCCTGTGCGGCGGCGTGAGCGAACTGGTGAAGGCCGGGTTCGAGACGCTGGTCGAGGCCGGCTACCAGCCTGAAGTGGCCTACTTCGAGTGCCTCCACGAGCTGAAGCTCATCGTCGACCTGATGTACCAGGGCGGCATCAACTACATGCGCTACTCGGTCAGCGACACCGCCGAGGCAGGCGACTACACCTCGGGCCCGCGGGTCATCACCAAGCAGACCAAGGCCGAGATGAAGAACATCCTCGAGGACATCCGCAGCGGCAAGTGGGCCGCCGAGTGGGTGCAGGAGAATGCCACGGGCCGCAAGACGTTCGAGGCCCGTCGCAAGGCGGAGCGGTCGCACCAGATCGAGAAGGTCGGCGCGCAGCTTCGCGGCATGATGCCGTTCCTGAAGCCGGTGACGATCACGGACGAGGAAGTGAACAGCGCAACCGTCTCGAAGAATGGCTAAGTCCCGATCGGCTGAGGATCCGGCCGTCGTCCAGGCCCGGGAGTCGCGCCGCCTCTCCACGCTGCTGGAGATCAGCCACGCCCTCTCGGGGACGCTCAACCTCCGGTCCGCCCTGCACCGGGCGCTGGAGATCCTGGCGAAGCACCACGGCACGGTCCGCAGTCTCATCGTCTTCCTGCACGACAACCGCGAACTGCACGTCGAGGCCTCCGATGGCCTCGACGCGCCCTCGCACTCGGTGCGGTACCGCCTGGGCGAAGGGATCGTCGGCAAGGTGGTCGAGAGCAGCCGCCCGATCGTCGTGCCGCGCGTGAGCAAGGAACCGGAGTTCCTGAACCGCGCAGGGAAGCGGTCCGACACGCAGAAGGACGAACTCAGCTTCATCTGCGTGCCGATCCTGCTGAATCGGCGGGCGGTCGGCGCCATCGGCGTCGACCTGAAGTTCAATCCCGAGCGCGACTACGAACGCTACGTCAAGTTCCTCGGGATCGTGGCGTCGAGCATCGCCGCCGCGGTCAAGATCCAGCGGCTCGTGGAGGAGGACAAGAAGCGCCTCGTCGACGAGAACACCCACCTGCGGCAGGAGCTGAAGGAGCGCTACGACTTCTCCAGCATCATCGGGACGAGCGGCCCGGTACGCCAGATGTACGAGCAGATGGCGCAGGTGGCCGCCACGAACACCACGGTGCTCATCCGCGGTGAATCGGGCACCGGCAAGGAGCTCATCGCGCACGCCATCCACTACAACTCACCCCGCGCGAACAAGCCGTTCGTGAAGGTGAGCTGCGCGGCGCTGCCCGACAGCCTGATCGAATCGGAACTGTTCGGCTACGAGCGGGGAGCGTTCACGGGGGCGGAGCAGCGCAAGAAGGGGCGCTTCGAGCTGGCCGAGGGGGGCACGCTCTTCCTCGACGAGATCGGTGACATCAACCTCTCCACCCAGGTGAAGCTGCTGCGGGTGCTCCAGGAGCGCGAGTTCGAGCGCCTGGGCAGCACGGAAACCATCAAGGTCAACGTGCGCCTGCTGGCCGCGACGAACAAGGACATGGAGCGGGCCATTGCGGCCGGCACGTTCCGCGAAGACCTCTACTACCGCCTGAACGTCTTCACGATCTTCGTCCCGCCGCTTCGGGAACGGAAGGCCGACCTGCTGCTGCTGGTCGATCACTTCCTCGAGAAGTTCTCCCGGGAGCACCACAAGAGCATCAAGCGCATCTCCACGCCGGCCATCGACATGCTCATGAGCTACCACTGGCCGGGCAACGTGCGCGAGCTGGAGAACACGCTCGAACGGGCGGTGCTGATGTGCGACGGCGGCGTCATCCACGGCCATCACCTGCCGCCGTCACTCCAGACGGCCGAGGCCTCGAACACGGTCACGCGCGTGTCGCTCGCGGACGCCGTGGCCGGCTTCGAGAAAGACCTGATCCAGGACGCGCTGAAGACCACGCGCGGCAACCGGGCGAAGGCGGCGCGGCTGCTCGACACGACCGAGCGCGTGCTGAACTACAAGGTGAAGAAATACGGCGTCGACGTCCGCCGCTTCACGTCCTAGCGTCGCGCCCGCTGCCGGAGGCGTCGGCCCACGTAGGCGGCCAGCAGCATCGGCACGCCGAGGGCCAGGTAGGCGAGGAAGGGGCCGGTCCACGACGAGGCCAGGCTGCCGCCCCGGTACAGGGCAGCCGCGAACTGGGCCGGTCCGATCGCCGCCGGTGTCAGCCAGCCACGGCCGCCCGTTGCCGCACCGATCACCACCGACAGCACCACGGCCACCGGCAGACCGACCCGGCTGCCGAGCGTGCCGACTTCGAGTGCGACGCCCATGGCCACCGCAATGAGCAGGGCGGTACGTGTGGGAAGCATGCCTGAGGGGGCTCCGACGCGGGTGGCTACCCGAGGACGAACATGACAACCGCCGCCGACGCGGCAACGCCCAGGGCCTGAATCCAGAGTTCCGCGCGGTCGCGCAGGAAGACCATGCCCAGGAACGGGAAGATGGCGGCGGCCACCAGGAAGCGCCAGTAGAGCTCCTCGGACTGTTCCTGCGATCCGAGCGAGGGGGCCATCCGCTTCGCGGTGTCGATGATCGTGTTCGCGATATGGCGGTCGCCGTCGCGGTCGAGCTCGAAGTACTGCCCGCCACCCGCCGATGCAAGCCGCTGCAGCGACGCCCGGTCGAGCCGGGAGATGGAGGGCACCTCCGGGTCGTGAACGACGTTGCCTTCCTTGTCCTTGAACTCCGGGAGGCGGCCGCCCCCAAGCGTGCCTACGCCGACGACGAAGAGCGGGATGCCGGCATCCTGTGCCCGCTTGAGCGACTTGGCCACCTCACCGCTCCAGACTTCGCCGTCCGTGATCATGATGAACGCCTTCGCGTTGGGCGACTTGCCGTGCATCTCCTCGTCGCGCTCGATCAGCCGGATGCCCCAGTAGATCCCCTGCTCGCTGTTCGTGTCCCACGTCGTCTCGTCCTCGACGCGGAACGGGGAGGTGGCGTCCAGGTGATCGACGAAGAAGAAGAACGTGTTCGGATCCTTCGTCAGCCGGATCTGGGGCGCCGCGATGTGCGCGAAGAGCGCCAGTGCGATGCGGTCGTTGTTCCAGGCGAGTGAGTCGCCGATGACGCGGAGGAACTGCACCGCGCGCTTCCAGCGGCTGCCGGCCACGTCCTGGACGTACATGGAGGCCGACCCGTCCTGCAGGAGCACCAGGTCCACGCCGCCGCTTCGAACCGCGGTGGCCGGTCCATGCGGCCGCGCGAGCGCGACGATGAGCAGGGCAGAGGAGAGGATGAGGCACAGCCAGAAGGGCAGGTCGCCCAGGGGGGCGAACCGCTCCCGGACAGGGACCACCCGGGTCCGCTGCAGCTGACGTGCGAGCATGCGGCGGCTCAGGAGCCGCCAGCACCACAGCACCAGGAGCAGCGCGGGCACGACGAGCAGCCAGAGCAGCTCCGGCTGGCCGAACGTGATGTCCCTGAAGTTGATCCGGACCAGCACGGGATCAGCCCTTGCGCTGGATCTTCTGGCCCCTGCCCGGGTCCATCTGCTCTTCGCGCTCGTCGTAGCGCATGGGGGTGACAGTCTTGAAGTCGCTCATCGACTCGCTCTCGGGCGGACCGCCAGGGTTGCCGTGGATCGTCGGGCCTACCGGCAGGTCGACGCTCTCGTCGACGCGGTCGGACTTCCTGGCCTCGCGTTTCGCGCCACGCGGGTTCTTGGCAATCTGGTCGCGCAGCTTCACGACGAATTCGTAGTTGAACGAGGCGTCCGCGTTGTCCGGGTCTCGCCGCAGCACGTCGGCGTAGGCCTGGACGACGCCGTCAAGGCGGGAGACCACCGCCTTCTTGTCGTCCGACTGCGGAGCGCTCGTGCGGTAGGCCGCGTTCGCCGCCAGGAAGAGCAGTTCGGGGTCCTGGATGGCCGGACCGCCGCCGGGTGCCGCCATCTCGGTGAGGGCGGTGTAGCGCGACAGCCAGTAGGTGACGGTCGCCTCGTGCCTGGCCTCGGTGCCGGCCTCGAGGCCGATGGGCGGAGGCAGCCGCTTGATGAGGGTGGCGTCGCTCTCGAGGTCGCCCTCGTCCGTGTACTGGAGCGTGGCGAGCCGCTGGTGTGCGTCGGCCAGCCGCCGTGCGTGCTTCGACTCCTGCAAGCTGAGGGAGCCGCCTGCGAACAGCAGGATGGCGAGGATGAGTCCGCCTGCGATGCTCTTCATCGTGTTCTCCTAGGGCACTTTCTGGAACTGCGGCAGCGTCAGCTTCAGGAACGCCGCGGTCAGCCAGCACGCCGCCGCCGCGAGGGCGAAGAAGGCGAAGCGCGGGCGCTGGCTGGTGTACTGCTTGGTCGAAATCGTGCCGGCCGCCACCTTGTCCAGGTCGGCGATCGCGGCGAGGAACGCATCCTCGCTGCTGGCCGCGTAGAACTTCCCGCCGGTCCTCTCGATGGCCGGCACCCAGATCTCGTCCGGGATCACCATGCCCTTGCCGCGGTCGTAGTTCGTACGGACC
>WBZO01004827.1_pt1 | contig 14233 bp, 10 predicted proteins | sample 5204261 | NCBI WGS metagenome assembly WBZO01 (sample SAMN12412400, study PRJNA552823) | activated sludge metagenome | isolation source: activated sludge from anammox sidestream of wastewater treatment plant... | place: USA: North Carolina | collected 2017-09
GTCGATGGAATACATCAACACCACGATCGCGCAGTTGGGTTTGACTGAGCAGGTCAACCAAACGACGTATACCGCGGATAGGACCAAGGCCGCACCGGCTGCCAAGACGGCGCTGGTCGATCGGAGGGCATAGGAGATGTCGGGACTGTTTTTCGGACTGGAGCTGGGCAAGCGCGCCTTGATGGCGCAGCAGACGGCGCTGAACACCAGCGGGCACAACGTCGCGAACGCGGCGACGCCGGGCTACTCGCGACAGCGGGTGAGCCTGACACAGACCCTGCCGCTGGACACGCCGCAGGGCAGTATTGGTTCCGGCGTGATTGCCCAGAGCGTCCGGCACGTGCGCGACCTGTTCCTCGGCGCGCAATTCCGCAATGACAACGGCAACCTCTCGCGCTGGCAAACGACGCACAAGTCGCTGGCGCAAATCGAGCTGTTCTTCAACGAGCCGGGCGACAAAGGCTTGAACCAGTTGATCCAGGACTTCTGGAATAGTTGGGAGAACCTGGCGACGAACCCGACGGCGCGCAGCTCGGTGGTCGAGAAGACCAAGGTGTTGATCAACGCGTTTCACGAGCACGCCAACCAGTTGTCCGATCTGCGCACGAGCGTAGATGCTGACGTCAAGAACCGGATTCAGGAGATCAATCTACTGTCGACGCAGATTGCGGCGATCAACCGGCAGATTGCCGGCTCCGAAATCGGCGGCGGCATGGCCAACGACTTGCGCGACCAGCGCGATCTGCTGATCGACCAATTGTCGAGCATAGTGCAGGTACGCACGATCGACCGCGACAACGGGTCGGTGGCGGTGCTGATCGGTTCGATGTCGCTGGTCGACGGCGGCGACAACCTGAAGATTGAGACGAAGACGTTGGAGCAAGGCGGGGCGACCAAGACCATCGCGGTCTGGGAAGGCACCAACTTCGAAATTGATTTTTCCGGCGGCGAGATCTACGCCAATCAGCAACTGCGGGACAAGACGATCCCGGAGATGCAGGCGAACCTGGACACGCTGGCGCGGACGATTATCGAGCAGGTCAATGCGATTCACCGGGGCGGGATCGGCGCGACCGGTTCGACGGGGGTGGATTTCTTTGATCCGACATTTCTGACGGCGCAGACGATCGCGCTCAATCCGGAGCTGGAGCTGGATCCGAATCTGATCGCGGCTTCGCTCTCGGGCGAGCCGGGCGACACGCGCAATGCGCAGGCGATTTCCGAATTGCGCAACGCGCGGGTGCTGCTCGCCAATTCGGTTTCGGTGAATGAATTCTATGCCAATATGGTCGGAACCCTGGGCATCAAGACGCAGGAGGCGGAGACGCTCAAGGACAATTATGACCTGTTGGTTACGCAGTTGGACAATGCCCGGCAGTCGGTGCAGGGAGTCTCGATCGACGAGGAGGTCACCGAGATGATCCGTTTTCAACGGGCTTACGAGGCGGCGGCGCGCGTAATCACGTTCGTCGACGGCGCACTTGACACTGTCATCAACGGCATGGGTATGACCAGATAACAAACCACGGAGGGTGGATTGTTAATTCTAACACGGAAGTTAGGAGAGTCCATAACCATCGGTGACAACATTAAGGTCACCGTTTTGGGGATTTACGGACGGCAGGTGCGCCTCGGGATCGACGCGCCCCTGAAGGTAGTCGTGCACCGCGAGGAGGTGTACGTCAAGATCCAGCAGGAGAATCGCAAAGCCGCGCAGGCGGGGAAGAAGGACTTGATGTCGGTGGTGACGATGCTCAAGAACAAGTTCAAGGGCGACATCAAGCCGGACCTGGACGCCAAGTCGGAACTGGAGTATCGCGATTCCAAGAGCAAGAAGGAACGGAACGACGATATACGACCAGAAGGAAAGCCGTAGGGAAGCAGGAATGCGCGACGGGAAAGATACCGCGGTGACGCGGCGCACGACGGGCGCGGACGATCCGAAGATCAAGGATCAGACGCGGGGCGGCGACGACAAGCGCCAGCCGAATCCGATGGATGAAGGATTTGTCTTTTACGAAGACTAAGCTATGCGGGTAACCCACGAAATGATCGCGAATCAGGTTGTCTTCAACCTGACGCGCAATATTGATCGGTTCTTCAAGCTGCAGAACCAGATGTCGACGAATCGGCGCATCAATAAAGTGTCGGACGATCCGATCGGCACGATCAAGGATCTGTCGTACCGGGAGCGTCTGAGCGAGATCACGCAATTCAAGGCCAATATCTCGATCGGGCAAACCTGGCTGGCATCGACCGATCTGGCGCTCAACGACGTCAACGTGGCGATCCAGGACGCCAAGGCGCTGGCAGTAGAAATGTCGAACGACACCTATGACGCCGTGGCGCGAGAGGCGGCGGCGAATGAGATCCAGTCGTTGCTCGAACAGACACTGGCAGCGGGTAACTCGCAATTGCAGAACAACTACCTGTTCGGGGGCTACCGCACGCGCACGAAGCCGTTTGAGTCGGCGGCCAACGGCGTTGTCTATCGGGGGGACGACGGGAAGATCTCGTACACGATCGATTCCAAAGCCAAGGTGCAAATCAACACGGTCGGCTCGAACCTGCTGACCAAGCCGTTCCAGGTGATCGGCGCCACCAGCAATCTGAATGCGGGGATCATCGGCGCGACACCGTTGACCACGCTCAACGGCGGGACCGGCATCGACCTGGCGCCAGGAACCTTCACGATTCACGACGATAATCTGGGCATCACGGCGACCATCGACGTCAGCGCCGCGACGACGGTGGCCGACGCACTGACGGCGATCAACACGCAATTGACGGCAGCCGGTATCACCAACCTGACCGCATCACTCGGTCTGGAAGGGAACAACATCCGCTTCGTGGCAGTGGACCGGCCGGAAATTGCGCTGACGACACCGTTGGCGAACCTGAATCAGGGCGGCGGCGTCGATATGCAACCGGGGCGCTTCGTGATCCGTGACGGTGCGAGCGCGATCAATGTCACGATCGATCTGACCGGCGCGATTACCGTCGGTGATGCCATCACGGCGATCAACACGCAGTTGGCGGCGGCCGGGGTTAATAACGTGACGGCGGCGCTCAACGGCACCAGCACCGGCATCAATATTACCGACAGCAACGGCACTCCGCTGGGACTGCTGGTGGAAGAAACCTCAGCAAACGAGAGCACCGCGGCCAATCTGGGACTGAACGGTTCGATCAGTCCAATGCTGGCGGGAAATCCGCTGAATCCGGAGCCGTCGTTTACCGTGGGCGAGAGCGCGACGGGAGAGACGACGGCGGCCGATCTCGGTATTATCGGGCAGTTCACGTACAACCACGTTGGCAGCAGCCTGACCCCGCAAATTCAGCCCACGACGCTGTTGTCGCAGATGCAGAACAATCTCGGAATCGCTCGCGGCCAGTTTCGCATTGCGCACGGCGAGGCGAACGTGGTGATCGATACGTCCAATCCGGCGCTGGTGACGGTGCAGGATTTTCTCGACGCGATCAACAACTCCGGGCTGGCGATCACGGCCTCAATCAACCCGGCCGGAACCGGTATCCAGGTTGCCAATAATGATCCGACGCGAACGCTGACCATTGCGAATACCGACGAGAACCGGGCGGCGACGTCGCTGGGGATCGCGGGCGCGGCGGACGTGCTGGGCACGATGATTCTGTTGGTTGATGCGCTGCGCAGCGACGACCGCCAGACGGTATCGGAGCTGGTCGGTACGCTCGATTCGGCGCTGAACGTGGTGCTCAATGAGCGCGCTTCGGCGGGAGCGAAAGTGATCCGGATGGAGACGACGCTGACGCGGCTGGAAGAATACGAAGTCAATTACACGAAACTGCTATCGGAAGTGGAAGACGCAGACATCACCAAGCTGATCACCGATCTGGCGATGCAGGAAAACGCCTATCAGGCGGCGCTCAGTTCGGCGGCGAAGATTCTGCAGCCGTCGCTTCTGAATTTCATTGAGTGAGGAAGAATGGAACTGCAAACGCGGCAATTCGGAGTGATGGAAATCGGCGAAGAGGAAGTGCTGATGGTTCCCAAAGGCTTGCTCGGCTTCGAGGGTCTCGAACGGTTCGTGCTGGTCGACGTCCCCGAATGCCGCCCCTTCCGCTGGTTGCAGTGCGTCGACGCGCCGGAGCTGGCGTTTGTCGTCGTTAGTCCGGTGATTTTCTTCCCCGATTACAAAGTGGTCGTCCATGCGAAGGAAGTGGCCGACATCGGTGTGGCCCAGCCGAGCGACGTCGAGGTCTACGTGATCGTGACGATCCCGGAGCAATTCGAGCAGATGTCGGTCAACCTGCAGGGCCCGATCTTGATCAATCGCGGGAACAACAGAGTCAAACAGATCGTGCTGACCGACAGTGCCTACTCGGTGCAACATTCAATCGTGCGCCAGTTGGAACGCCAGCAGTCGGCACCGAGCGCGAAGCCGGCCTCGCCGGTGCAAATCGCATAGTCGCAGCCGTCATGATCCGATGGATTCCGATCAGAGCTGCGGCGCGCAGTGCAAATAGGAGATTGCATGAGCCCAGAAGTTCGGACAAAGTCCCCCGTACAGCCCGAGACCGCCGGCGCTGAGCTGGCCCGCCTGCTCGACCAGGCGACCGATGCGATTCAGAATCGCGACTATCAAGCCGCCGCCAAGCTGCTGACGCAGGGGTGCGCGCGGGCACCGCAATCGGTGGAGCTGCATGTCCACGCCGCACTCGTCCTGCGCCAGAGCGGGGACCTGCCGCAGGCGGAGAAACATTTCCTGAAGGCACACCACCTCGATCCCAAGAATCTCGAGATCCTGCACAATCTGGCGATTGTCGCGACCGAGCAGCAATTGCTTGAGAAAGCGAAGGAGTACCTCCACCGGGCCCTGTTGTTGGAGCCGGAAAACAGCGGCGTGATCAATGATCTGGCCGTGCTTGAGGAACAGTCGGACAACGATCCGGCGGCGCGCTTGATGTACGAGCGCGGGCTGAAGCTGCCATCGGCGAGCAAGCGCCTGTTCCAGAATTATTTCGATTTTTGCCGGCGCAGCAACGATCAGGAGAGCTTCGAGCGCGGCTGCGCGCTATACACCCGGCGCTGGGGGCACGATCAGAAACTGATGACGTGGGCAGAGCAGAGTGCAGACCCGGTGACGGTCGCCAAGACTTCAGTGCAGGCCAAGCCGGCGGCGCTGAAGCTGGCGTTTTTTGCGACGCACCGGATGTTCATCGATCCGGTGATCGAACGGCTGAAGCGTGACCACGAGGTAAGGGTTTATTCCACGCCGACGGCGGAGGAGATGAGTGCGGCGCTGGAGCGGTGTGACTTAGCCTGGTTCGAATGGTGCGATCAATTGTTGATCCAGGCGACGAAGCTGCCGAAGACGTGCAAGATCGTCTGCCGCCTGCACAGTTACGAGGTTTTCACCGAACTGCCGCGGCAGGTGGAGTGGAGCAAGGTCGATCATCTGGTGTTTGTCAATCGCTCGGTGCAGGATTTGCTCGGGTTCAACGTGCCGGTCACGATCCCGCAGTCGGTGATTTTCAACGGCGTGGATTGCGACCGTTTTGACATTCCGAAGAACAAGCCGCTCGGGAAGAAGATTTGCTCGATCGGATACATCAACTACAAGAAAAATCCGGCGCTGCTGTTGTATTGCTTCAAGGCGATCCACGACTACGATCCGGGTTATACGTTCCACATTGCAGGCGAGCACCAGGATCCGCGCATCCAGGTCTACTTCGCGCACCTGCTGCCGCGGCTGAACCTGCCCGTGCAGTTTGACGGCTGGGTGGAAGATATCCCGGCGTACCTGCGCGATAAGGACTACGTCATTTCGACTTCGCTGTTCGAGTCGTTCCACTATTCGATTGCGGAAGGAATGGCCAGCGGGGTGCTGCCGCTGATTCACGATTGGCTGGGGGCGGAATATTTGTATCCGCGGCAATACATTTACTCGACGCCGGAAGACTGCGTGCGCTTGCTGCAAGAGCTGGAGCGCGCCGACCGGCGGAGGCTGGGGCGCGACTGCAGAGAGCACATCCTCAAGAATTTCGAGCAGAATCAGCAACAGGCGAAGATCGAGCAATTGATCGCGACTGTCGTTGGCCGCGACCGGGCGAAGGGAGTTGCGTGAGCAAGAAGACCAAGGTGCAGGAGCAGCCGCAAGCCCGACCGGCGCTGTCCGGCGGGGTGGAAGCGGTATTTGCGATGTATGACAGCGGTGCCTACGCCGAGTGCGTGCAATTGACTGCACCGCTGCGCGAGCAGCCGGCAGCGGTGGGCGACGAGACAACCGCGCAGGCGCTGGTGATCGGCGGCTGGAGTGCCTATCGGCAAGGGCGGATGGACGAAGCGCAGACCACAGTCGAATCGCTGCGGGCGGCCAAGACGGCGTCGCGGTCGCTCGATCGGCTGGAGATCGTGACGGCGGCATCATTTGCGCAGTCGGTCCATTGTCTGCAGTTGTGGCGCAAGTATGCGGCGGGCGCGGAATGGCAACGGGAACTGAGCAGCGCGTTCGGGCAGTTGTTGTACGAATGCCGCGATGCGATCGTGGCAGCGGCGGAAATGGCAGCCAAACGCGCCGATTATCCGTTGGCGCAGTCGATCCTCGAGCACGCCACTGCGTGCCGCCAGGACATTGCCGAGTTTTACATCGCGCACAGCGAGATATGCCGGCGACGCGGCGACCGAGCGGGGCAGCGGCGAGCGATCAGCGCCGGGCTGGTGCAGGCGACGGAGAAGCGCGACCTGGCCAAGCTGGGGCGCGATCTGGCGGGACCGGAGCGCGTATCGCTCTGCATGATCGTCAAGAACGAGGAGAAGTTCCTGCCGCAGTGCCTGAACAGCGTGAAGGATTTCGTAGACGAGATGATCATCGTCGACACGGGTTCGACCGACCGGACGATGGAGATTGCCGAGAGATTCGGCGCCAAGGTGTATCAGCATCCGTGGCAGAACGATTTCTCGCTGCATCGCAACCAGTCTCTCAGCTACGCGACTGGTGAATGGATCTTCATCCTTGACGCCGACGAAGAGATGGTGCGCGAGGACCTGGACAAGTTGCGGCTGGCACTATGTATCCCCGACACGAACATCTTATCGATTTCGGTGCACAACAAGCATACGCGCACCGGCGAGTTTACCTCTTTCTTGCCGTCGGTACGGTTGTGGCGGCGCAAGCTCAATTTGCGCTACGAGGGGATTGTGCACAACGAACTGCGGTTGCCGGCGGATGAGCCGATCCTGCGCGTCGACGCGCGGCTGATTCACTACGGCTACGGGCTCGACTGGGGGGAGATGACGAAGAAGATCGCCCGCAGCAAGGAACTGCTGCAGGCGCAACTCAAAGAGAACCCGAATAACGCCTTCGCCAATTTCAATCTGGCGCAGTTGCTGCGGGGCGAGCATCAGTCGCCGCCGGATGAGGTGTGCCGGCAAATTCTCGATCATGCCGGCCGTGCCGTCGCCAACACAAAGCCTGACGATGCAAACCAACGGCATATTCACCTGATGGCGCTCGACCAGATGACCTCGGCGTACTTTTTCTTGAAGGAATTTGATCGCGCCGAGGAGTGTGCCCAGCGGGCGCTGCGGCACGACCCGAACTATATCGATCCGTTGTTTGCCCTCGGGCACATCCATGCGGCGAAGCGCGATTTTCCGAAGGCAATTGCCGCCTATCAGCGCTACCTCGCTGCGGCGGATGCTTATGATCCCGGCAAGGAGACGACAAATTACATCTTGATACACGCGGCCGACCAGGTGACGGCGCTCTTCAGTTTGGGCTTGATCTATGAAGATCAGGAGCGGCTCGACCTGGCGGAACAGTACTTCCGGCAGGTGGCGGAGCGACGGCCGGATCATCTCGACGTGCAGACGCATCTGGCGATGGTCTGTTTCCGCAAGGGCGACTACGCGGAGGCGCGGTACCTGGCGGAAGGACGGTTGGCGACGGAGCCGCACGATGTGACCGCGCGGTACATCAGCGCACGAATTGCGCATGACGGCGGAGAAGTGCAGAATGCGTTGAGGCAGGTGGACGAGATTCTCAGCCGCGAGCCGGGTCACCAACGAGCGCTGGAGTTACGCATCACAACACTGCGGGAGTTGGGGCGCGACGCGGAGGCACAGGCGGCGATTGAGGCGCTGGTGGCGGTCGATCCCCGGAGCTATAGCGCCTACAATCAACTGGCGGAACTCCACGCGGCGCGCGGTCAGCACGAGCGCGCGGCGGAGGCGTATTTGCGCTTGAGCGAGTATTATCCCGACGACGCGGAAGTGTTCAATAATCTGGCGAACTGCTATTTCCGGCTCGAGGACTTTGCCACCGCGATTCGTTACTACAGTATTGCGTTGTCGATTCAGCCGCAATTGACGCCGGCGTTGCGCAACATCGGTTTAGCGCACTTCAAGAGCAATGATGCCGCAGCCGCAGTCAAGCATTTGGCCAACTACCTTGATCACGCGCCGGACGACGTGGAGGTCACCTACCTGACGGCACGGTTGTATTTTGATTTGATGCAATACAATGACGCGATCCGCTACATTGAACGCGCGCTGACCAAGTATCCGCGCTCGGCGGAGCTGGTGGCGTTTCTCGCGGACAATTACCTGAAACAGGGGCATCTCGAGAGCGCAAAGCTGGGCTATCGCAAGGCGCTGGAGTACGACCGCAATTTCCAGCCGGCGCAGCGCATGCTTGAAGAGCTGGAGCGATTTCGGCAAGAGACCCAGCAGGCACGATAAGTATGGCGCGGATTGCGGTTGAGCGGATGGTCCCTGAAGTTGCGTCGAAGGTACTCGCGGGGAAGCCGCATCTGGTGCAGAACTCACAAGCCTGGTTTGACTTCGTTGCGGAATTCTCCAATGAGCGGGACTGCTCGATCCAATTCTGTATTGATGGTCACCCGGCGGGGCTTCTGCGCGCGCTGCAGTACCGCGATCTGGTGCAGTCGCTACCGTATCCGGCGAGCTATGCAGGGCCGATATTTCTGCCCGAAGTTAGTCGTGAAAATCAGGCGGCGTGCATGAAGGCGGCGATCGAACACTTTGCTGCAAGCGCCAACGTCCTATCGATCTGCAGCACGCCGATTGTGCCATCACTCGATGCATGGACTGGGCAGTTTGAGTATTCGGCGACGGGACGCATCCACATCATCGACCTGCACCAGGAATTGCTGACGGGGACGACCTCCAAGTTTCGCAATAATTTGCGCCGCAATCTGCGAAAGGCGGCGGAGGCGCAGGTGGAAATCTCGGCTTCAACGTACCCCGATGATTTGGGCCGCTGGCATGAGATCTATGCCAAGCGCTGCCGGGAACTTCAGGCGCCGATCTTGCCGTTGCGCTATTTCGAGCTGATGTTCCGGCATCTGTCGCCGATCGGGGGCTGCCGATTGATCAGTGCCAGGACAGGCGAAAAGTATTTGGGTGGGATCGTCGTGGTCAACAACGATTACTGCGCCGACTACTACCTGAGCATGTTTGACCGCGACTGTGACGAGACGCAAGCTTCGACCGCGAGCTTCTACTATCTGCTGTGCTGGGCCCAATCGGCGGGCTTGCCGTATCTCAATTTGCAGGCATCTCCCAACAGTCAGCCGGAGTTGGCGCAGTTCAAAGCCGCCTGGGGAGCGCAGGAATGGCCGCAGCGCTACCTGATCGCGGTCTTGAACGGTCGCGATCAAGTTCTGAGTCGATCCGTCGATCAAATTAAGGAAGAGTACAAATTTCACTTCTATCTGCCGTTTGCGGCTTTGACCAACCAAGGCGCAACGGCGCAGGACAGGGAAGTCGTCCATGCATAACAATTCCGCGACTGAACAGAAAGACAAGGCGATTGCGGGCAAGATCATCTTCATCACCGGCGGGGCGGGTTTTATCGGCTCGGCGCTGGCGGAGCGGCTGGCGGACCAAAATCGCATCATCATCTTCGACAACTTCAAGCGCAACTCGATCGTCGACAAGCCGCTGTTGACCGCGCATCCGAATGTGACCGTGGTCACAGGGGACATTCGGGACCGCGAGGCGCTGCGGTCGGGGATTGACGGCGCGAACATCGTCATCCATGCGGCCGCCGTGGCCGGAGTGGATTCGGTCCTGCGCGATCCGGTGACGACGATGGAGGTCAATGTCATCGGCACCTACAACGTCTTTACGACATGCCTGGAGGCGCAGCCGCATCTCGAACGCGTGATCGACTTCTCAACGAGTGAGGTCTTCGGCGCCTATGCCTACAAAGTGACCGAAGCGAAGCTCAAGCCGGAGTTGACGGTCGGCGAGGCGCGCTGGTCGTACGCGATCAGCAAATTGACCGGCGAGTTCTTCGCGAATAGTTTCTTCAGCAAGTACGGGCTGCCGATCGTCTGCGTGCGGCCGTTCAATATTTACGGGCCGGGACAGGTGGGCGAGGGTGCGATTCATCATTTCGTCGTCAACGCGATCCAGGGGCAAACGCTGACGATCCATTCGGACGGCAGCCAGATTCGCGCCTGGTGCTATATCGACGACATCCTGGATGCGCTGTTGGAGATTTTGCGCAACGACCGCGCGGTGGGGCATGCGTTCAACATCGGCAATCCCAAGAGCACGGTAACGATTTATCATCTGGCGCACGAAGTGATCCGGCTGGCGGGCTCGCGTTCGGGCCTCCAGTTCAAAGAGATGACCTCGCCGGACGTGGAAGTGCGGATTCCGGACATTCACAAGGCGCGCGAGATTCTCGGCTTCGAACCGCAGGTGGAACTCGAAGACGGATTGCTGCGCACGATCGAGTGGTATCGCGCCAAGATGCGCCTGCAGCAGAAGCCGGCCGTGCGAACGACGCCGCAGCGGGGTCTGGCGCATGTCGGGTAACGATCGCGGGCACACGGCGGCACCGTGGCGGGAATTTTACGGTTTCGCCAATGAGGCCGATCGCGAGTTCCCGAACATGGTGCATCTCGACCTGATCAACATCTGCAATTTCCGCTGTATCCATTGTCCGCAGCACGACATCACCAAGTTCGTGCCGGACTATCAGCAGAATCAACTCGATTGGGATATTTTCGCGCGGATCATCGACGAGGTGGCGGAGCACGGTTCGACGCTGCGAATTACCTGTGACGGCGAGCCATTTTTGTATAAGCATATTGCCCCGGCAATCAAGTACATCAAGGATCGCGGAGTGAAGATTGCCACGATCGTCACGAACGGATCGGCGCTGACGCGACCGATTGCCGAGGCGATTCTGAAGCCATCGGACACGCGGCTGGTAATCGATTTCAGTCTCGACAGCCTGTATAAGACGACGTATGAGAAGATCCGTTTGCAGGGCAACTTTGTTGAAGTTTACAGCAACGTGCTGTTCCTGCTGAAGAACAAAAAGATGAACCCGAACCTGCGGATTGTGGTCAACATGATCGACCAGGATACGCTGGAGCCAGGGGAGCTGGAGTCGTTCCGGAAATTCTGGACGCCGATCGTCGACGATGTGGTCGTGCGGACATATCTGACGGTCAAGGGGATGGTGAATTCCTCCACGCTTAAGATGGACAAGGAGCAGTATCGGTGGCCGTGTTCGCTGCTGTGGAACCGGATCGCGATCAGCTCGCACGGGCGGCCGCGATTCTGCGTCGCCGACTGGCGTGAGCAGAGCGCGTTTCGCGACTTTGATTTGGGCAAGATGACGATTAAGGAAATTTGGCAGTCGGAGCGGTACGATCAACTGCGGCGGATTCATCTCGATCGCGAGTTTGCCAAGATCGGCATCTGCAAGCACTGCACCGACTGGTTTGGATTGAAGTGGGACTTTGATTACCGCACCGTAATCGACCGGCTGTTTGCCGAGGGCGGGGCGAGTGAGGACACGGCGCGCATTACCACCGAGCAGGCGGTCGATGTCTAAGGGCCGACAATTCCACGTCTTTGCGAAGGATCACGATTCGCGTGTCTACCTGTCGCCGTATGTAAATGCCGCCGCAGCGGAAGGGCGACTCGATTGTCGCGTCGATTTTGCGCGCGATGCGGACGCCATTCGTGCCCTGTTGGATCAGGATGTTACCATCTGGATCGACGGGTTCGATACGTCGGCGGTCGAGCTGTCGCAACAGCCAATTCTTCACCGCGCGCGCGTGATTTGCCGGATTCGCGGCGCGGAGATTCTTGATACGGATGCAGACGCCTGCAAGTGGGAATTTTTCGACGATCTCGTCATTTCGAACAGAGCGACAGATGCGATGTTGTTCGAGCGGTTTGACCGGATCGAGTCGATGACACGGGTGACGGCGCTGCCGCCGGCGGCGGCGATCCCGACCGTCAATGTGGCGCGCAAACAGCGGACCGGACGGGTAGCCTTTGTCGGACCGTTGCGCCACGACAACAACGCAACTCTACTGATTCAGATTGCGGCGATGTTGAGACGGCGCAGTGCCGGTACCAAGATCACCGTGGCGGGCGAGTTTGAGTCGACGGCGCTGCAGTTGTTTTTCGAAACGCAGATTCAAGCGCTGGAACTGGCGGCGCAGCTTGAATTCGAAACAGCGCCGGACAATCTGACAACGTGGCTGGCGGACAAGGATGCTTTGATCGCGACGGCGGGCACGCCGCAGTGCGAGGCAACAATGCTGCAGGCGATGGCGCTGGGCGTACAGCCGGTGGTGAATCTATACTTCGGCGCGGAGCAGACCTTTCCGGAGGTGGTGTTGTTCGCGGCTGCGGACCACGCGGCGGAGATGCTCTGTCATGCGCCGTGGCAGCCGCAGACCTGGCGCAAGCTGGCGAGCGAGAAGCACGATGTCGCCAGACATCTGGCAGGCTTCTGCGAACTGATCGGCGAATGCGCACGACCGGAAGCACCGAAGGTGAGCATCCTGTTGCCGACATATAATCGCTCCAGGCTGCTCCAGAAAACGTTGACGCGGTTGGCGCAACAGACCTACCGGAACCTGGAGATCGTCGTCGTCAACGATTGTTCGCCGGACGACACCGACCCGGTGATGCAGCAAGTCAGCCAACAGATGCCGCAGGTGCGGTATGTGCGCAACGAGACGAACCAGGGCAATGCCGGCGCGATGGCGACGGCGGCGCGTCATGCGGATGGCGAGTATGTGTTGGTGTTCAGCGACGATGACGATCTCGCCGATGACGCCGTGGAGAAATTCGTCGGGTGGCGGCAGCGGAAGGCGGTGGATTTGATCTACTGCGATCTGGCGATTACCGATACCGACGGTCATGCCCGCGGCGAGTGGACATATCGCAACTACTATGCGAACCGCGACCTGCAGCGCGATCTGCTGTTTGCCGACGGCAACAAGATTCCCGAAGTGTTCTTCTGTCGCCGCGAATTGTACGCCAAGATCTATGAAGAGACCTATTCCCGGCGCTTCTTGAATACATACTATCTGCCGCACCTGCGGCGGATCAAGATGATCCATCTGCCCGAGCCACTGTACCGTTACGCGGTGCACGCCGGCAGTACGTTTAGTTCGACGCGCGGGCTGTTTGACCGGAGCAAGTCGACGCAGAATTATGTCAACGCGATGATGCTGATGTATTCGCCGCTGAGCGTGATTGACGTGGCGGCCGACGCACCGTTGCCGACACAAGTCGGGCAGGCGTTCTTTGGCGTGGCGTGCGCGCTGTTGGAACATGGACGGCGTAAATTCACCGGCACGATGTATACCGGCGCCGAATACGACGAGGCGGATCATCTGTGGTACGCCTACTTCTACAATGCTTATCATTGGTTGCAACAGGCGCGGAAATACCTGGGCGCGTTCGAGGAATACGACACGATGATGCATAAGATCACGGAGCGCTGCAACCCGGCGGAGTTCGATCCCCCGGAACACGCGTGTTTGCCGCCGATCTACCAGGAGTTGCCGTGGTTTGCCAACAAGTGCTTCAACAACGTGTCGGATTTTGTCGTGCTGGACATCGCCACGTTGGGCAAATGTGCGTGGCTGCCGGAGGGTGAGACGGAAATCCATCGCGCCGGCAAGATTCGGCTGAATGTGCGGAATCATCGCTGCGATTCGATTGTGCACCTCGAGCAGGTGTTGTCTGAGAACGTGATCAGCGTCGTCAATATTGATGACGCGACGTTGTTAGAGCCGTTGCTGCGGTCGTTGATCGAGCAGCATCGCTTCGCGGTGCAAGTGATGAATTTCACGGCCGTGCGGGTGCCGGAGCTTGAGACCATTAAGAATCTTTACAATTGCCGCGCGCCGCAATCACTTACCGATTACCTGCGCTTGGTCACGGAACTTACGACGCTGA
>WBZO01004829.1_pt1 | contig 14231 bp, 12 predicted proteins | sample 5204261 | NCBI WGS metagenome assembly WBZO01 (sample SAMN12412400, study PRJNA552823) | activated sludge metagenome | isolation source: activated sludge from anammox sidestream of wastewater treatment plant... | place: USA: North Carolina | collected 2017-09
GCTTTGCCTGTACCCTTCTTCATGAACAGACCTCCTGTCTAGTTTGTGCTTTTCACACAAAACTGTACCAGAAGGTCTGTTTCTTTTCTACCCACCCCGTTTCTGAGATTCGGGGTTAATCATGTTTCCTTAATTTCACATGTTCTCCACCAAAATTCTCTCTGACTTCCACTCTCAACGGTTCATCCCCACATGTGTGGGGAATACGCTAGATAACAGTAATCTGGTGTTCAGCCATAACTTCGTGTTTCAATCCACGCTCCCAATGAAGGGAGCGACCCCGACTGCAATCATACTAACATCGGCATAGAGCGTTTCAATCCACGCTCCCAATGAAGGGAGCGACGCGGGAGCGGTAGCATATCATGAGGCGCGTATTGTTTCAATCCACGCTCCCAATGAAGGGAGCGACCCTATTCGCAGAGACCGGCGACGCTGAGGAGGAGTTTCAATCCACGCTCCCAATGAAGGGAGCGACTTGATAATGCCTCAACTTATCTTTTATTGTCTCAAGGTTTCAATCCACGCTCCCAATGAAGGGAGCGACCCATATTCCAATAACGCCCGTTTTGAGCGCGTTGTTTCAATCCACGCTCCCAATGAAGGGAGCGACATCGGCAGTTACGCCGAGAGCACCGCCAAGCCAAGTTTCAATCCACGCTCCCAATGAAGGGAGCGACGCGGGTAGCGCGCATCGATCGCCAGCTCGCGGAGGTTTCAATCCACGCTCCCAATGAAGGGAGCGACCATTCTCCGCGCCGCAGATTCACGCATCCACTCCGTTTCAATCCACGCTCCCAATGAAGGGAGCGACTCGTCGCCGGCACATTTTCGGGAGTTAACTGTTTCAATCCACGCTCCCAATGAAGGGAGCGACCGGTCACCTACTCCGGGATTATCAGCAAACAATGGTTTCAATCCACGCTCCCAATGAAGGGAGCGACGTTCCATTTGATTTCGGACGTTCTGCCGATATAGTTTCAATCCACGCTCCCAATGAAGGGAGCGACCACCGGACCAATCCACATGGGTCTGTTGCATGGTATGTTTCAATCCACGCTCCCAATGAAGGGAGCGACCTGATGCTGCGCGGCGCATGCAAACAGTACGCCAGTTTCAATCCACGCTCCCAATGAAGGGAGCGACGCGATGTATTGCGTGCTTTTTGTTCGCTGGATGTTTCAATCCACGCTCCCAATGAAGGGAGCGACTCGCGGACGCCAACGCCAAAACGCTGGACAATATGTTTCAATCCACGCTCCCAATGAAGGGAGCGACACACCTCAATCACCCGCCCGCCGTCTTCAACGTTTCAATCCACGCTCCCAATGAAGGGAGCGACTGCGCTCTGCCTCGGTAGTCCCGTCTGCCGAGCGTTTCAATCCACGCTCCCAATGAAGGGAGCAACCTGTAGCATCGACAACAACCCAAGGGCTTGAAAGTTTCAATCCACGCTCCCAATGAAGGGAGCGACTTTTTGTTTACATTTTGTCTCATTTCGTTTCTGTTTCAATCCACGCTCCCAATGAAGGGAGCGACTTGAGCCACCCCCAACACCCCACAAGGAGATGTTTCAATCCACGCTCCCAATGAAGGGAGCGACTCTGCAACGTGGGACATGTCTACTACCAAACCAGGTTTCAATCCACGCTCCCAATGAAGGGAGCGACGGGACTACAGCATACCAGCGGTGGTTGGCAATGTTTCAATCCACGCTCCCAATGAAGGGAGCGACTAGCGCCCCACCTCTTCAACTCCAACGAGGATAAGTTTCAATCCACGCTCCCAATGAAGGGAGCGACCAGCGCAATCAGGCGTCGACGAGATGCAGAACTGTTTCAATCCACGCTCCCAATGAAGGGAGCGACACGCCGACAAGTATGAGCGTAAGGACGACAGCGACGTTTCAATCCACGCTCCCAATGAAGGGAGCGACTCATTGGTAACATCGTAATGGTGCGTGAGCGTGACGTTTCAATCCACGCTCCCAATGAAGGGAGCGACCTAAGTCCATGATCTCTCCTCACTTGGAAACGTTTCAATCCACGCTCCCAATGAAGGGAGCGACATATATAGTAGGGGTAGGAGCAGTCCCTTGAGCGTGTTTCAATCCACGCTCCCAATGAAGGGAGCGACTATATAGTAGGGGTAGGGGTAGTCCCTTGAGCGTGTTTCAATCCACGCTCCCAATGAAGGGAGCGACGAAGACGTCAGCAACATCCCCTAACCCTGCCCGAGTTTCAATCCACGCTCCCAATGAAGGGAGCGACTTGCAATATATCCATTTAGCAGGTGGACATTATCGTTTCAATCCACGCTCCCAATGAAGGGAGCGACGAAGTTACCTATCATGCCTAAAGGTGGAGCACGTGTTTCAATCCACGCTCCCAATGAAGGGAGCGACCAATGCCGACGCCGACCACCGTGGAGACCACGGGGTTTCAATCCACGCTCCCAATGAAGGGAGCGACCAGTCGTTAAGGGATAGTCGGCATGTAATGATGTTTCAATCCACGCTCCCAATGAAGGGAGCGACGCATTATGACCTCGGTAGAGTAAGCCTACGATGGTTTCAATCCACGCTCCCAATGAAGGGAGCGACACGGGTTACAGCGTATCAGCGCTGGCTGAGGGTGTTTCAATCCACGCTCCCAATGAAGGGAGCGACGCCAATCCAACTAATGAAATCCGCAAACAAGGGGTTTCAATCCACGCTCCCAATGAAGGGAGCGACTGAGCATAAATATACGACGGGCGCAACAGGCGCGTTTCAATCCACGCTCCCAATGAAGGGAGCGACAGCAATATCTGGGTAAAAAAATATCCTTACGCCAGATATTGGTCTTGCTACTCTTATTCTACTTGCAAATTTCAAAAAATTATCCTTTTGAAAGCGATATTCGGTTGTTAAAGTGCGGAATTTCCTGCGAACCTGAGCGATACAATCTGTTCGCTTCATGTTCGCAGAGGGTTGCTTCTCGCACCGTCCTGACGCACGGTGTCAGGAAAGACTCGCAACGACATTAAGTAATGATGGTTCCTTCCAAATCAATACTCGGTTTTGCACCCACGTGTTCGACGCGGCTTTTCCAATGATCGCCGAGATAGTAGAAGCGCAGCGAATCTACCTCGGGGTCAATGATCTTGAGCAATTTATCTTGCAATTGTTTTAACTGCGCCGAATCGAGCAGGCATTCAAAGACGGAGTTCTGCACGCGTTGACCGTAGTCCTGGCATTTTTTAGAGACGCGCCGCAAGCGGGATTTGCCCGCCGCGGTTTCAGTTTTCACATCGTAGGTGATAAGAACCATCATATCATAATCTCCAGACCTGACAGGTTTTTGGAAACCTATCAGGTCTTTGCAATTAATTCCAAAAGAACGGAGGGTAGGCGTCCAAATCTCCGCGCAGGCGACGCGCCAACAGCATGGCTTGGACATGCGGCAACAACCCGAATGGAATCTTCTCCTTTAGATACGGATGAATAAGTTCCTCTTTTTTACGCTCTTGCCATGCAACCAATACCGCTTTGCGCGTATCATCGTCCATCAATACGCCGCCGCTTTCTTTTTGCGCAAAGCCCTTGCCGTTGACCTGCTTGCGATTCACCAGCGACAGCGCCAACCGATCCGCCAACACAGGGCGCAACTCCTCCATCAAGTCGAGCGCCAACGATGGACGCCCGGGGCGGTCGCGGTGGAAGAATCCGATATAAGGGTCAAGACCAACCGTCTCCAGGGCTGAAGCGGTTTCGTTCGCCAGAAGCGTGTAAAGGAACGAGAGCAGCGCGTTCATGTTGTCCAAAGGCGGGCGGCGATTGCGTTCCTTGAAGAAAAAATCGTCGCGCTGATGCAAAATCAAATGATCGAACACGCCGAAGTAAACCTTTGCCGCGCTTCCCTCGAAGCCCATAAGATCGGCGGCGGAATCGCACTGTGGGATCGCCTTGAGCGTTTCTTTCATGAAATTGGACGCGTTCGTCAACGCTTCAACATCCACCAACATGGCGTGGTCGCGGAGGGCGCGCTCGAGGACTTTACGGCAGTTGGAGATTTTTCCCAACATGAAAGATCGAGCAATGGGGACGCTGTGCGCTTCTTTCTCCGACCATTCAAACTGTTTCTTCCTCAACAGGACGTTTCCCCTCACCCGACCTGTGACCCGCCCCTGAAACCTCCCGTTCGGCGTGAGGAACGCCAGCCCGATATTTCGGTCGGCGCACGCGCCCATCAACGCGGGGCTGGCTCCCTGCCACGTAAAGCAGACGATGTTTTCAAGGTTGTGCAAAGGCAGGCGCGTAGAAGTAGCCGAGCCTTGCTCGTCTTCCTTTTTGATGACGACGTTTTCGCCATCCAGTGAAAGAAAGGCTTCGGGCGTTGTGACGTACAGAACGTTTCCGAGATGTTTCATAGATTCTCTAAAAAACCTGACAGGTTTTCACAGAGCCACAACAGACGGGTTATCTTTCCATGCCGAGAAGTCCGATTAATATTCGTCATGATGAAACCTGTCAGGTTTGCTCTATATTTTGTTTTATATACTTCGATGCCGCAATAACCTTCTCATTCAGCACAGGCAGGCACACATCTGCCAGCGAACACGAGCGACAGCCTTTGTGCATTTTGACCTTTGGAGTGTAGCCGCGGCTAAAGTAATTGTGCATTTCAGCGGACATTTCCTGCACGAGCGTTCGCAACTCAGATGTGAACTCTATCTCCACACGGTGACGGGTCTCGCCGTAATACAAATACCCATGCGGGATGTGAGTCGAGAGCATTTCTTCCAAACACATGGCTTGCGCGCAAAGTTGCGTCTCGTCGCTGTGGTCGCGCTTCTCCTTGCCGCGTTTATATTCGATAGGCGCGGGCAGGTACAGTCCTTCGCGGTTTGGCAACCGAACGCCCCCCTCTCCCGAGGGGAGAGGGGACGGGGGTGAGGGGGAAAACTCAACTACATCACACACACCCGATAACCCCAACCGATACGAAGCGACTGGCACGGACCGCGCCGTGACGATCCCGTTCCTCGTCTCGGTGAAGAAGGGATCATCCACGCGCTTGTGCATAATCCGCCCTTCGGCAGTGAGCGCGTTTTCCTTCCACTGTTGCTCGATGTGGATCAGCGCCCACTGCCTGCAGCAAAACAGGAAGTGCTGTATGCCAGAGAGCGGCAGGAGGTCTTCGGGGGTGTATTCGGATTTCACAATTTTTCGATCAACTCCACACCTTCGGGAGTCTTTCCTTGCACGCTAACGGCATAGTCATCGAATTTGCGCGGAATAATCACGCCGTCTTTCTTTTCGACCTTCACCATGTCAAAGAGTTTATGCGAGGGAGCGTTGCCGAGTTCGTCGGCGTGCTTGAAAACGAAAAGTTTGCGCGATGCCATCTTGCCACGCGCGGCGGAATGGTCATGCTCGAACATATTAACCAGCGCATCCCAAAAGAGGCTCAAATCATCTTCGGAAAAGCCCGTGCCTTTGTTTTCATCGTTGGCAAGTTTAGCGGAAACATAACCCTCGACTTTGTAAAGTGCATAGGGGACAATGTGCTTACGCCCCATTGTGCGTTCTTTTTCTGCATCTTCGATCTTGGTTACGGTCTGGCGCGTGATGGTGACTTCCTGTTGGACAATCGGGTCGATGCTTCGGGAAAAGTTGATTTGAATCGGTCCGCGCACCTGACCGCAGTTGTCACCCGTACTCATCACTGCCCCGAAGGTACGGACGTCAAAGAAATTGGCGCACATCCATTTGCGTGCGTTATCAACGCCTTCCGAATTAGCCTTTTTACCAGGCTTCAGCCCGACTTCGACATAGGCTTCCGCATGATTTTGATTAAGGGGAGTGCCTTCCTTGACGTAAATTCTGTAGCCCTTCGAATCGCCTTTCACTAATTCGGCGTAATTGCGGACTTTTCGTTTGATCGCCACATCGGTCACAATGCCATAGCCTGTTTCGGGGTCAATGCGTGGCATGTTGCCCGCATCGGGATCGCCGTTAGGGTTGCCGTTTTCCACATCGTAGAGCAGGACAAATTCGTAGCGGTTGGAAATAGGGGTAGTCATGATCGAGTCTCCTTTTGGTTAGTTGGTTTCGGATGAAGCGGTTTCAGTGGATTTCTTGGAAGTCCACAGGTCTTTTCGTTCGTGGTAATAGCCAAGCACAAAAACGCCTTGATCGTCGAGCGAGAGGCGGGAGGGAATCGGATTCTTCTCGATATCCAAAATGTTCAAAATCGTCTCGATGCGCTTGTCCCTGGCAAATCCAAATTCCGCTTTGGCAATGTGGTGTTGCGAAAGCCTCAAGAGAATCGGGAAGACACTGGCAGGTGAAGCGCAGGCTGACGTGAAGTAACGATCTTTGATGCTGGCGTTCACGTCGCCGATTGCCTCCTGCTGAACTTTTTCAAGCACGGCAAAGAGGCGCCCCAGCACGTAGGCGGGATGAGTGGCTTTCTCATTGAGAGACATAACGAGTACCTCCTGAATGGGATGTTGGGGTTGATTACGATATTTGCGGAGCAGATAGGCTTTAATGATCGCGGCGCGGGTGTAGTTGATCTTGCTAATGAACTTCTTCTGGTCGTCCTGATCGGCACGGATGCGATTGATGATGGCGTTGAAGAGCGCGGCGGGGTAGGGCGTATTTTCGAGAACCGCTCGAAACACCGAGCCAGCCATCAATGGTGACGCTTCGGGATCGGATGCCTTCTTGGAGATGGTTTCCTTCACAATATCTTGAATGGTCAGATAGGTATGCTGGTCTTCAAACTCCTTGATGATCTCCAAGTCCTTGTAGTGCTGCATGATCTTCTCGACGATCTTGTCGAATGGGTCGCTGTGGAAGAAGCGCACCGATACGCGCGCCGCGTTGGGGGCAAGCCCAAGCACGTAGAAGCGCGGGTTGCCGTCCAAGTCTTCGAGTAATTTTTTGACATCCAGCGCTTGCATGCGCCTAACCTTTGCAGCCACCTTTTTGAGTCGTTTTTCGGCTTTCTTATCGCGCACGGGTACGACATCTTCCTCGACGGGAACTTCCACGATCTCTGGTTCGCAAAGACCCATGAAGGCTCGGGCAAATCCCTTCTGTTCGCTTTCTGCCCAGTAGACAACGGTTGTGTCGCCAATGGTGAATTTCTTATTTTCGTTGGAAGATGAAAGCAGGTAGTTCAGCGCTGTAGTATAGGCGGATGCGGCTTTTTCGCTGACGGGCGAGTTTAAGCCTTGTTCACGGTGATAGGACTCGTATGCTTCCGCATTGAAACCAACCAAGGTTGCTCCAGTCGGGTTCGCGTCACGTATGCCTTTCAAGCTTGGGTGGAGACGCGCTACTGGGGCAATTTCGCCGGTTATCAAACATTGAGCAAGAATCGCCTCGCTACTTGACTTATACTTTTCCCATTCTTGGCGAATCGTAACGTCATCGTGAACGAAATCTCCGTTGTGCATGAATACCAGATTGCCGCCTTTTACAATTCCTTCAAGATGGCTCGCAATTTTAGAGTGTTTTCGCCCGGTCGCGGGGTCGTAATTTTCGAGGAAAACGACGGTTGCTTTTGCCGCAGGATTATTAATTTTTTTGAGCATTTCCGTATTCAATTGGCGAAACGCCTCAAAACGTTTCATAGCGTATTCTGGGTCTTTTGTTTCTTTGTCAGAGATTCCCAAAACATATACGCAGTTGTCCCAGAGATAATTTGCGGCGATGTTGACAGATCGCTTAACTTGTTCAGGCACTATCATGCGGCGCGGCTTTTCCGCCATCTTCTTGCCAAGTGGGACTTGCTCGAAAAGTGGAATAACATCCAGCAATTCGCCTTTTACCGAAATATTCAGTGCATAACTGATACCGATGGCGCTATATCCAGGCGGCGCGATGGCGCTTTCCTCGTCTTTCAGCAGGATGTCGTAGTAGCGGGTCAACGCTTGCAGGATCATTGTCGCACCTCCAAATTGGTCAAGTCCAAAACGCCGTTCTTCAACGAGGCTTTGAAGAACTGCGGCTTGATATCTTCTGAATCGGAGAAATCCAGGTCGTGCAGCATCCAGCCGAGCTCCATGTCTCCGAGCGGGCTTTGCGGAATCTTTTCGCCGTCCTCGATCAATTCCACTTTCGCTCCAAACTCGCGCGTTCCCAAACTCGGCGCGTGAAAATGCTGTCCTTTCCGCAGGCGGCGGAGGATAATGTTGTAGTGCTTCTCCACCGTATCCGTTTCGCCCGCCTTGTCGGTCATTTCAAAGTGCGCCTCGACTATGTACTCCACATTTTTCAACACCAACGCGGCACGTTGCTGGCGGATTTCAGTTACAACCAAGTAGGGCTTCCGTTCAGAAGCCTTTTCGCTTACTTCATTGCGTCGAATATTGGTGAACTCGATTGGTTTCAGCACATGGATTTTGTCTATCACCCAGCGAATGGCAGGCTTCCAATATACCGCTTCGATAATTCCGCGCGCCGCCGAAGGAGTGATGATATCGTAACTAACGCGCTCCACTTTCATTTCGGGACGGGTAAATAAGGCGTAATCGCCGCTTACTCGAATCTTGATTCCGTATCCCATTGAAGAACCTCCTTATGTAAACTAATCGAAGAAAACCGCGTCTCCACCTGCGTCCGCGGGCAGCACGAGACCTGTTTTCTCGTTGTAAAACTCTTTCATACTTTTTTCAGTCAAAACTTGATAGGTATCGTTTACTGTTTCAATCACTCCTTTGCTTTGTAGTTTTTCAAATTCCTTTTCGTAAATATTGACTGTGTACAACTGCAATTGCCTGGCAAGTTTATAGGGGAATAAAGATTGTCGCGCTTGGTCAATTAATTCCTTCGCCTCCTCATTGTAAGGGATGACAACCCCAACGGTGTTATCCTCAATCATCCTGAAATCATCTGCCGCCTTTTTAAACTCAAATTCAATTCCGTTGTCGAAACAGGACAAAATCTTTTTCACGTCAAAGGCTTCCTTGCCTTGAACATAATATAGGGAATTGAAATAATCTTCAATCGCCGCTTTTGAATCAACTTGACCATCGAATTTTTGGATGACACTCTCGGCAAACGCCGCGCCTTGTTTGATAAATATGGGCGTTCTTTTGATAAAGGGCGTTTCTGGATCGAAAACATATACATCGCTGACGCCGCGTTTCATTTCGCGGTTCACGCGCCCCGCCGCTTGAATAATAGAATCCAAACCTGCCAGCGCTCGAAAGCCGATGGGAAAATCCACGTCAATTCCCGCTTCCATTACCTGAGTCGAAATCACGCGACAGGGCAGTTTATCTTCAAGTCTTTGCCGAATCGTTTTCAAGGTCTCTTTGCGGTGCGTTGGGCACATCAACGTTGAAAGATGAAAACTTCCCTCACTATCTTGTATTTCATCAAATAAACCTTTAGCATGTCTGCGTGTGTTGACAATGCACAACGCCTGCTCGTGAGATTTAATTTTTTCAAGCAAATCCGAGTCAGTCGTTTTACCAATACTCTTCACCTGTACGCGCTTGTAGAAATCGAACAAGGCTTGCGGATTGGGAGCAAGTTCGGTGAACGTCATTTTTGGCAAGCGTTGATTCAGAGCAGGTTGAGTTGCCGTACAAAAGACTGCGCTTACACCATAGTTAACAACCAATTCCTTGACAGCCAACATGCAAGGATCTAGATATTCACGCGGCAACATTTGGGCTTCATCAAAGATGACAACGCTTTTAGCGGTATTGTGTAATTTGCGGCATTGTCGCGATTTATTAGCAAACAGCGACTCGAAGAATTGTACGTTTGTTGTAACCACAATTGGAATATCCCAATTTTCAGATGCCAGTTTTAATTTTTCTAGCGCGCCTTTGGTTTCGTCATCGGCTTCGTCTTCGTTCGGGTTTCCACTCTTTTTCCAATCAAAATTAGAGTGATGCTCCAAAACATTTTCTTTGCCCAAATACTCCTTGAATACTGCCGCGTTTTGCTCAATAATGCTTGTGAAAGGAATGACGTAAATCACACGCTTCAATCCGTGTTGTTTAGCGTGATTGAGGGCAAAAGCCATCGAAGCCAGCGTCTTTCCTCCGCCCGTGGGAATTGTCAAAGTAAAGAAGCCCTGTTCGAGTGTCGCTTTTTCAACACAGGCTTTCAACGTCTCAGTTCGTTTCTTATTTATCTCACTTTGCGGATTATCGAATTTCTGTATGGCAGTATTGAATGTTTCGCAAAGCGTCTCGATGCTGGCGTGTCCACCACGCGGCTTTTCTTCCTGCTTCATAAAGGTTTCTGTATCTTGAAAATCGGCATCAACTAAAGCAGAGAAAATCATGCGAGTCATAAAAGCAACTGAAAACGCCTCGTTGGATGTTTTCAGTTTGCGCCCTTTTAATACAAGCGACGTAGAATCTATTTCCGTTTTGTAGGCGCTGTATTCTTCTAATTTTTTCTTTTCCACGCGCGATAATAAAGTTCCAGTTCCATCAACGTCGGTCGCGTCGCCATAATCGGGAAGCCCCGTATGATGACCAGCGATACAGTACGAAAGCATAGTTGCCAGATTCTTTTCGAGTCCATCTTTGCTAAATAGTTTCAAGACCTCTCTTGCTCCCGCTGTCGCATGGTCTACTTTTCGCCCATTACCATCCAGTCTGGCTTGGAACGCTTTGGAGTACTTGCCTATATCATGGAACAATGCGGCGGTATACGCCAATTCCCCAACACTGGCATTCTCCCCAAATTCCCTAGCCTTTGTTGCTGTGTCAAATAAATGTGTTTTCAGCAACTGCCATTCGGATTTATCTTTCCCTTTAAGTGAGTGACCATAATATTCGATTTTCTTCGCCGCCATCTCCACCACCTGATACAACTCCGCCAGTGATTGCGCCTCCCTCACCAGCGCCTCTCTCAACCCCTTTGGCTCCAGCACCTCGCAGTCCGCGCCCCAGCCACGCACCCAGGGGAGCATTTCACGCCATTCAGCGACGTCTACGCTCCAGATGCAACCGCCGTCTTCGGTATCTTCCACTTTCTCCAACGGGTGCCAGATGCTTTCCTTCACGCGTCTCGTTACGGCTGGGAAGAAGCGCAGTTTCACCGTGATGGGGTTTTTATCTCCGAACCAAATACCCCAGGCATGTTTGAGTAGCTCCTCGTCATTGAACGTTTCAGGAACTTCAAAGGTTTCACTTGACAGGAACGCCGAGAGGATACGGTCGATTTTGAAGGAATAGATTTTGTCATCGAAGTCGCTCCTGGCAATGACATACACGCTATCGCTCCAAATGGACGGCTCGATGATATACGGACTAATGGTATGCCGCTTGATCCCCTCATTACTCAACGCCTGATATTCGATCCTGACCTTGTGCTGTTCCACCCAGGCTTGCGCCATTGTTTCGACGATCTTGATTCTTTCCGGGTCCTTTTCCTGCGCCATCAAATGCTCGGCAGATTTGAGCAGGCGTTGCGTCATAGGCTGGCGCAAGGTGGCGGCAAGTTTTTCCACGGCGTTGACGGTATGCGGCTGGTAAAAACGCGTCTGTCGTGAGGCTTTGCGCGCCGCGAGGTATAGCGCAAGAGACTCGTGCAGGTTGACTTTGATCTCCGAGATGAGTTTAGTGCGCGGGATGCGATATCGCCCCTGATCATCTTTCTCGATCGGGTATTGCCCAGGCCCAGCCAGTTCCATGCGGTCACGATAAATCAACGTGCGATCTACGCCCAACCGTTCAGCCATTTCAATATCCGAAAAAGCGCGCTGGATGTACAGCCGCTTCATCTCTTCCAATCGTTCCGCTTTGGTCCTTCCGCTCATATTTACTCCATGCAACAGCCTATCGATTTCATGGCATGTATTGACAACAGCATAGCACAGCCGCCACGTGAATTCTGCAACATTTTCTATTCTTGTTACAGAATTCCTCACTTGCCTTTATGAAACAGCCACAAACCTCCCTTTTTGTCTTCGCTAACCAGCAGTCCTTTATCTTCGAGAGCGGGTAATGCCCTTGTCACTTCGGAGCGATTCAGCCCCAAAAGGCGGGCGATAAATCCCGCCCTTTTTCCCGGATGTTTTTCTATTTTACGATAGATTTGTTCCGCCCGGTTATGGTTGATTGGTCTTGCCATTTTGTGCCTCCGAATAGTGGATTCCGCGTGCTTGTTGTATCCACTTTACGGGAGGCGTGTTGCAGGTATTGCAACACGTTATTGAGCGCAAATGTAGTTTTGCATATGGGAAAGTGTGATAAGCCCTTGTCTTGCGTTTTTAAAGCATATATGGCGATCTCCTTCGTTTAGAGACCACCATATATAAGAAGAGCGTCCCACTTATTTTTATTGTGGCGAGGGTGGGATTTGGACCCACGACCAAGGGCTTATGAGTCCCCTGCTCTACCACTGAGCTACCTCGCCGGGGCGCGCCAAATATTACTATGGGATAAGGCATTTGTCAACGCGAAGTACAAAAGTAGGATTTCAGCGTAAATTAACCCGCAAAAGGTTATAATTAAAGCAGGCTTCTCAAGGCAAAGCCAGAGGAACTTGAATGAAAATTTTGGTAATGAACAACGACTTGACCGAACGGTCCGTGATCCAGCAGGTACTACAGCGCAACGGCCACGAGGTCATTACAGCCGAGAACAGCCAGAGCGCGTTGACGCGGTTGCTGGAAGAAAAGATTCGTTTCGTGATCGCCGACCGAACCACCACAGACGTGGACGAAAAACATTTCATGGAACACGTCCACTCGTCCAACTTTTCGGCGCACATCTATGTTCTGCTGATTTCCACCAAAGTCTACGATCAGGATATGGCGCGCGGCGTGGCCGATGACTACATTTTCAAGCCGGTTTCACCCGCCGATTTGAAATCGCGCGTGATCGTCGGGGAACGCATTCTCGGCCTCGGCGACAACCTTCTGCACGCCAAGGGCCAACTCGAGAGCATGTCCATCGTGGACCCGATCACCAATTTCATGAATCAACGCGGCTTCCTCAGCGCGGCCTACAACGAACTGGAGCGCGCCCGTCGGAATCAATCTCCCTTGAGCGCGTTCATACTCAAGATCGTCAATCTCAAAACATTGAGCGCGGCCAACAACAAAGCCTTCAGCGACGATATTCTGCGCATGATCTCCCAGGTGATTCGGGAAAGATGCCGCCCCTACGATTGCATCGGCCGCTGGAGCGAGGACGAATTTGCCGCCGCGTTCGCAGGCGTGATCGGCTCCGACGCCGAAAAGATCGCCGAACGCGTCATCAACGGAATCCGCTCACTGCGCATCACTGCCGCAGACGACAGCTCTCTGCTGAACATCGAATTGAGCGCGGGCGTCGCGGCCGCGTCCCGCATCAGCGCCGCGACCGAAGTCGAGCCGCTGTTGAAACAGGCACAGCAATCCATGTTGAGGGCCAGGGAAGCCGGCGGGAATCAAGTTTACCTGGCGTACGTGTAGCTCAATAAACGAATTGTAGTAACAATAGAACCGCCATGCCCGCCAGGATGGTGAACAGCGTGTTCTTCGTAAAATACGCGGTCAGCGCCGCCGCCAACCCGGCCCACATGCGGTCGTTTCCCGCGCCGAGATTCAACTGGCCGCCGTGCATGAAGATCTCCGGGAGTATGATCGCCGATAGCACAGCCGGCGGGACATAATGCAGTGCGCGCCGCATCGTTTCGGGGACCTCGAACCTGCCCAGCAAATAAATGAACGACAGCCGCATCCCGTACGTGATCAACCCGCCGAGCAAAATGATCAGCCAAATGTTCATTTTCGTCCCTCCAGGATCGTCCCCACCGCGATGCCCACCAGCGCGGCCAATATCAGACCCAGCTTGAACGGTAAATGATACGCCGCCAACGCGGTCAGCCCCGCGCAGACTGCGGCCGTCACAGCCGGTTTGCTCTTGAGCGCGGGCGCCACCAGCGCAATGAACGTCAGCGGCAGGGCAAAATCCAGCGGCCAATCAGCCGGGATGATCGCGCCGAGAAAAATTCCAAGCGCGGTGCTCGTCTGCCAGGTGAACCAAAGCGAAAATCCCGCGCCCAGAAAATACCAGTGTGAAATTGGGGACAGGCCCTTTTCGTCGTAATGCGTGATCGCGACCGCGTAAGCTTCGTCTGTAAGCAGGTAAGCCAACAGACTCTTCCAACGCGTCGAAAGGGATTCAATGAACGGGGCGATGGAGGCGCTGTACAACACGTGCCGGAGGTTCACGACCGCGATGGTCAGCACGATGACGAAGCCGGGCGCCGAATCATG
>WBZO01004830.1_pt1 | contig 14231 bp, 2 predicted proteins | sample 5204261 | NCBI WGS metagenome assembly WBZO01 (sample SAMN12412400, study PRJNA552823) | activated sludge metagenome | isolation source: activated sludge from anammox sidestream of wastewater treatment plant... | place: USA: North Carolina | collected 2017-09
TTGTTGCCGACCTGTTGCTTTCGACCTTACTCTATGCACTGTGCTGGGAATGGGAGTAAAAAAGCTGTTTGAACTCGGACTGAAAGGCTGCATCGTCTCTACGACCCGCTTTGCCGAAATCGTCCCCATCTTCCTCAAAGACATGGAAGATGCCTCGGGCAAAATTCCGCCCAGGCTGGTAAATATCAATACGGAATTTTCCCGCCTGGTACTCAGCGACCTGCACGTGCTCACGGAAGACGACTACGAAAAGGCCGCCAAATACCTCCCTAATCCGGAGGAATACGATTTTTATAAAATCCTGAACTGGGAATTTAAACCTTCTGCCAGATTAAGGCCTGGAAAACGGCAATTCGAAGGAGCAGCAGAAGATCAATCCATGGAGGGATAGTTTATAAAAAAGCGCAGGCCGGCAATTCCTCCTGCGCTTTTTTAACCTGCTTCTTCTCCACAAAGCCTGTCCGCCTCAAACGCCGCCCTGCCATTCACCTGGGGAGTGCAGGTTGCAGCCTCAGGCAGGCGATCGTTTGCTTTCCGTCACTAAGAGCTTGCTTGGTTCTGGGCGGAAAAGACACCTTTTTAGTCCGGTAAGCTCAATCCCAACAGCATCTCTGCCCAAGCACCAAAACGCAAACGAGCTCTAACTTCTAAGAAGCTACTTCCGACAAAACTTTCCCCGACGGGAGTTCGCACAAAGCCAACCCTGCTACTCTGGCTTCAATAGAAATAAACCTGAGAAAACCGGATATTGCCAGCACGGCTGCCCGAGTCTTGCAGTTGAGCATTCGACAGTGCTAAGGTGACTACAGCTTGCTCATTCTCAAAGGTGTAAAGCGAAAATGATTTATTTTTAAAAGCCAGTAGGCGCTCGTCATCGGCCTTTACCAAATTCAGTTCATCCGAAATGTCCATCAGGTGCAACTGCTCAACCAGACCGGCACCGGTCGCCTTGAGCAGGGCTTCTTTCATCGTCCAGAAGCGGAAAAAATCTCGGTGGCTGGCAATCTGCTCCCCTTCCCGCTGCGAGAAATAATGCTCGACCAGCTCCTCGTACTCAAATTCGGGGTTTATCGCCTCCACATCCACCCCCACATGACGGCGCTCAAAATCAAAGACCAGGGCTACTACACTTCCCGAATGAGACAGGTTGAAAGTGAGGACGTTTTCAAAATCGAGGAAAAAGGGCTTCCCGTATTGGGCTTCCCCTATTGCCAGATCCCTGGGGTAAATGCGGAGAGTCTCCGCAGCAATTTTCCGCAGCATACCCCTGCCAGCCAGATAGACCCTCCGGTCTTTGATGTTTCTAAGTCGGCCAGCTTTCCTCAATTCCCGAGGTGAAAGCAATCGCCCTAATTCAAAGATCAGATCGTCAGGAAGCTTGCCGACGTCAAAAAGCATGAGTGAAACGCCTTTCAGCTCCTGCTCCTGGCTGAGATCAAAAAGTTGAATTGCTTCCCCCGTGAAATATTTCATGTTTGTTCAAAATTTACAGTTTTTGTTGAATTGTACCGGCTTGGGTTCGCAATTGCTATTCCTGTTTCAGGAGACTAACGCCTCTTTCCCTACTTCTTCGAGTCGTTTTTTTAAGGCCTGTGCTACCTCCTGCCCGTGTGGTTCGTCGAACAAAGTCAGGTGATTGCCTTCGATTTCATGGACGATCACCCCTTGCAGGGCAAAGCGGTTCCAGCCGTAAAACTCCGCATCGTCCAAGTAGAAAACCTTTTCTTTTGCTCTGAACAAATCTACCTGAATATCAAGTGGTTGCAGTTTGTATTTATCGTAAGCCTCCATGCTTTTGTCATAGACTTCTTTACTAAAAGGCAGATAGCCTTCTTCAATTTCATTGGTATTTTTGTTCCGGTAAGCAATGCGCAGCTTGCCTTTATGCTGCTGTAAGTTCATTTTTAAAACGTGTTTCTTGTACTCCACAGCACTGGTGGGGTTGCGCAGCAGGAACGACAGGTTGAAGCCCGTTTTTTTCAAACGCTTCTTCCACTTGCTGCCAGTACCGCTTCCTGCCCACTCGTATTTTGCAACCGTATCGAACAGGGACAATAACAGCACTTCCTTGCCCATGTCCTTCAATTGTCGGGTCATCTCCCATGCAATCAGCCCACCAAGGGAATAGCCTGCCAAGCAGTAAGGCCCTTGGGGATTCTGCATCAATATCTCGCGGAGGTAGAAGGCCGCCATGTCTTCAATGCGATCCAGCGGCTCCTCGCTTCCGTCAAGACCGCGGGCCTGCAGCGCAAAAATCGGCTGGTCCTTATCGAGGTATTTCACCAGGTTTTGGTAAAAAAGCACGTGCAGGCCGCCCCCATGCACCAGGTAGAGGGAAGGTTTTGTACCCTGCTCCCGAATAGGGATGAGCGATGAAAAATTCAAATCTTCCATGTGCTGTGCTTCTTGTTCTTTCTTTTGTTTCTTCTTGTCAAAACCATTCAACTGCAGCGCCAGCTTCTGCACGGTGGAGTTTCGGAACAAGCTGGACAAGGGCAATTTCACACCTGTTGCCGCCTTCAACTTCGACATCATTTGCACCGCGGCGAGCGAGTGGCCGCCAAGCTCAAAAAAGTCGTCGTAAATGCCAACCCGCTCTACACCGAGCAGCTCCTGCCAAATGTTCGCCAGCAGCTTTTCTCCGGGCGTCTTCGGTGGCTCAAATTCCTTAGAAGCCAGATGCAATAAATCGGGCTTGGGCAACGCCTTGCGATCCACCTTCAGGGAAGTGCTCAAAGGCATTTCATCCAGTTCAATAAAAACAACAGGGACCATGAACCCCGGCAGCTTACTGCGCAGGAAGGATTTCAACTCTTCCCAATTGCCCCCATCGGGAGCTTCGGAAAATCGGGTACCTGCCACTGGTACGACGTAGCCTGCCAACTGCGTGCTGCCTGTTTTATCCACAAACACCGTCACCGCTGCATTGGCCACTGCCGGAAACCGCTTTATCACCTCTTCAATTTCCCCCGGTTCCACCCGGAATCCTCTTATTTTCACCTGGTTGTCCATGCGCCCTAAAAATTCGAGCTCCCCGTCGGGCAGGTAGCGCACAAGGTCGCCGCTGCGGTAATACCGCTTCTGCCAGCGGGCATCAGCGACAAAAGCCCGCTCCGTCAATTCGGGGCGATGGAGGTAGCCCTGCGCCACTCCGGCTCCGCCAATGAATAGCTCCCCCGGAATGCCACGAGGAACCTGCTCGCCGTTTTTATCCAAAATCAACAACTCCACGTTGGCGAGTGGCCTGCCAATAGCTGCGTATTCTCCGGGGCAAGCAGACAAGTGCTCAGCAGTGACCTTCTGGAACGAAGTGTAAATCGTGGCTTCCGTGGGGCCATAGCCGTTCCATACCTCCTTGCAGCAGGCGATCATTTCGGTGGCGAGTTCTTTGGACAATCCTTCCCCTCCGGCAAGTGCCCTCAGCGCAGCGTCGCCTTCCCAACCCGCCAGCATCAGGATACGCCAGGTCGCCGGTGTAGCCTGCATCAGGCTCGGGCGATGCAGGGCCAGCGACTCGCGCAGGGCAAAGCCGTCCTTCTTGACTTCCTCACTTGCAAGAATGAGCGTCGCCCCTTTCATCAGCGGCAGGAAAAAATCCAGGACGGATATGTCAAAGGTCATGCTGGACACGGAGTAGTGCCTGTCTTCCCCACTGACATTCAGTTGCTTATCAAAACTGTACAAGCCATTTACGACACTTTTTTGGGTGACTGCCACACCCTTCGGAGTACCCGTCGAACCGGAAGTATAAAGGATGTAAGCCAAGGTATCTGAAGAAAACTCCGGTAGTTTTTCAGCAACCAGGTGCCCGGATTCTAAGCCATTTGTTTCATCAACAAAAAGGATTTCTCCCCCAAAGGCAGGCAGCTTTCCCGCTATCCTGCGCTGGGTCAGCAGCAGGGAGCAGCCGGCATCTTCCAGCACAAACCTAATGCGCTCAGGCGGATAGTAGGGGTCAACCGGAACGTAAGTGCCTCCCGCCTTCAGGATGGCGTAAATGCTCAGGATCATTTCGGGCGACCGTTCTACACAGAGACAGACCCGGCCGCCCACAGGCAGGCCTTTTTGCAAAAGAATTTGGGCCAGCCGAGTAGAGCCTTCGTCTATTTCACGATAAGTAAGCGACTGATGCTCAAAGATCAACGCCACCTTTTCCGGTGTCTTTGCGGCTTGTTCTGCAAATAGCTCATGCAGGCGGCGGTGGAGGGGGAAATCAGCCTTTTCGCCCTGGCCGAAAGCAGCCAGTTGTTTCCTCTCAAAATCTGGTAAAAGGGGCAAACGGGCGATGGGCGTTTCCGTATCCTCCACCAAGCCATGCAAGAATCTTTCAAATTCCGCCAGTCGCAGGCGGATGCTCTCGGGCCTGAACAGGTCGGTGTTGTAATTCCATTCAAAATCAACTCCGTCGCTCAGGGGCTTCAGGTTGATAAAAATGTCAAAAGTTTCGTAGTGCCGCGGGATGGCACGGGTTGTCGCTTTCAGGCTGCCGAAGTCCAGATCGTCCAACGGGCTATCCAGATTGAACGCCACGCTGAGGAGCGTGTTCCGGCTGGCACTGCGCTCTATTTTCAGCTTTTTCACCAGCGTTCCGAAGGTGTATTCCTGGTGGTCAAAGGCATCCAACACCTGGCTTCTCACCGTTTTTAAATACGCTGAAAAATTGTGACCGACATCTATTTTTGTGCGCAGCGGCAACATTCCGATGGCATGAGCTACCAGCCTTTCATTGCCAGGCAGGTTGTGCCCTGCTGCTGCAACTCCTACTACCATATCTTCCTGCCCCGTAATGCGGCTGAGGTAGGCTTGATAAGCTGCCAACATGAAGACGTAAAACGTCGTGCTCTGGCGGGCAGCAGCCTTGCGCAATTGACTCACAAAACCCGCGGCAAGCGATATTTTTTCCATGGCTCCCCCAAAACTCCGCACTGCGGGCCGTGCAAAATCAGCAGGTAAGTTAAGCAAAGGAATTTCTCCAGTGAACTGAGACAGCCAGTACTTTTCGTTTTTTTGAAAAGTACTATCTTCCTCCTCTGCAGCACCCAATGCGGCCTGCTCCATCACGTACTGACTGAGCTGCTTCGCCGGTGCAGCCGGCACGCTTTTTTGAAAAGCTGAAGCTTGCGAATAAATGACACCCAGCTCCCTGGTCAGAATGCCCAACGACCAGCCGTCGCAGATAATGTGATGGACGTGGATAAAGACGAGGTGTACCTGCTCCTGTAAGCGCAGTATTTTGAAGCGTACAAGCGGTCCTTTTTGAAGGTCAAAAAGGTGTTCGGCTTCCTCAGCGTGGAGCCTTTGCAGCTCCAACTCCGGTGAGGCCGCTTCACTCAGATCCACGAACGGCACCTCTACCTGCAAGTCTGGCAGCACCGTTTGCCTCAGTCCGTCTTCGGCAAAAACGGTGCGCAGCGCCTCGTTCCTGTCCACGAGGGTTTGCAAAGCCTTGCGCATGTTTTCCGTGTCAAAAGCCCCTTCCAGGCGGATTTCCGTCGCGATATTATAGGCTTTGGAAGCATTGGAAGAAATGTAATTGGAAAGGAAAATCTCCTGTTGGCTTTCCGCCAAAGGCAGGTTTTCCCATGCCCGCTTTTCAATTTTTGTAAAAACCTCGGACTCTTTCTCCTGGGTCGGAAGGGGGACGATCACGCTCAGGTCTTCGCCTTCCCAAGGCTCCAGCAGGCCAGCTTCAAACATGTCTGCGATGGCGAGTTCGAACGCTTGGTAGGTCTTTTCAAAATCCTCTTCTGTATGGGCTGTAGAAATGAAGCAGGGTCTTTCCCGGATGTTCACACCTCTTGCCCGCAGGAAGTAGTTAAACAGGCGGGTCAAGGGGTTGCTATCTGCATTTTTTATCATAAAAAAGGAAGAACAGGCCTGGATCATAAGGGGTGCTTTCGTGCGCAGGAAGATCTCCCGGATGCGCTCCGCAAAGCGAATCGCCTTTTCGTTCAGCCCCTGCTGCAATGCCGGGCCAAGGCGTTGAATCTCCAACAGCGCAGCATGAGCCGCCGCCACGCTGATGGGGTTTTTGATAAAAGTGCTGGCGAAATAAGTGATTACGCTCTCTGGGGAGCTGTCGTCACCGAAGCTCCACATGCCGCCGTCAAAGGCTTCCATGAATCTGGCTTTGCCAGCAACGGCTGCTAGAGGCAGGCCCCCTGAAATGCTCTTGCCGTAGGCGCAGAGGTCAGCTTCTACCCCATACCAGGCCTGAGCTCCATGCTGATGCAGGCGGAAGCCGTTGATAATCTCGTCAAAGATCAACGCAACGCCATGCTCCCGGGTGAGTTGCCGGACGGCATGTATAAGCTCGCGGTGCTGCCAGTGGGGGTTTTGAGCTTGCACGGGTTCTATGACAACAGCTGCCAGCTCGCCGATGTGTGCTTCAAGTTTTTGTAACACTTCGGGGTCGTCGTAATCAAGTACCAGCGTATTTTCCACCAAAAACTGCGGAATACCGGGCGAGCTGGGCAGGGTTTTGCTCTCACCCTTCAGATGGACGCCCCGCACCATGAACTGGTCAATCATGCCGTGGTAGTCGGTGTCAAAAACGGCGATTTTTTCGCGTCCCGTAGAGGTTCTTGCCGCCCTGACAGCTCCCAGGACGGCCTCGGTACCCGTGTTGGCAAGCGTAGCCCTGTCGTGGCCGGTCAGCTCACAGATGATGCGTGCGACTTCGGTAGCCTGAGGCGGCAGCAGGTCTATGGAATTGCCCCGGCGGATGGCAGCAGCGACGGCCTCCTGCACAAAGTCAGGTGCATGACCGAACAGTGCCACACCGTAGCTCATCACGTAGTCCACGTATTCGTTGCCGTCCACATCCCATATTTTCGAGCCTTGCGAGCGCTCGTGGGCAATCTGGTAGCATATTTCCTTCCACAACCTGCTGAATCCAGTCACGCTGCGAGGGTCGGCGTACCACTGGCGATGGCGCTGTGCCAGTTCTTTTGATTTTTGGGTCATGGCGGCGTAGCGCTGCATAAATTCCCGCAGGCTGCTGAGTTGTTCTCCGGTCAGCATGCCATCGCTTGCGATCTTTTTGTAGGAATTGAGTTTTGCAGTAACCCCCTTGACGGAGCGGTGAATTTGGCTGTCTGCGGTTGGCCCGGCAGGCTTTGCGATTTCTCTGCGCAAAGATTCGGCAGTAGCGGCAGACCGTGCGGACAAGACTTGCTGCGTGGTGCTTCCTTGCTGTGGCTGTGCGCCTCCCCCACTCTGCAACAAGCTCAGTTGCTGCTGCATGAGTTGTAGCTGCTGCTGGATGATCTGCTGAACTACCGGTGAACCTTCTCCAGGCTCCAGGCTGCCAGGGATTTGCAAGGGTAGCATTTGGCCGCTGTTAAAATCCGCCGGCAGTTGCCGCTGCTCGCCTGCCGAATCCGCAGCAGGTGCAGGCCTGAACAAGCCGGGTGGCAGCTCTCCGTCCATGTAGGCCGCCAGTGCTGCGATAGTTGGCAGGTCTTCAAACAGCATCCTGAAGCTGAGTTTCAATTTGAATTTGTGGTTGAATTTTATGACCACCTGGCTCAGGAACAGGCTGTCAAATCCGAGTTCGAGGAAGCTGGCGTGCTCATCCATGTTTTCAGGAGCAAGGCCGCTCAGTTCGTAGAGTGACTGTTTGATTTCATTTGTCAAAACAGCCAGCCGGGATATAGGATCTTTCATATTCTTGGAATCCGATTTCTGCTCTTCCAATTGCTCATCCTTTGGGAAAAAAGCAGGCACCGGCGGTAGGGCAACCTCAACGGTGGCTGGCTGCCTGCTTTGCAACTGCCTGGCGGAAGCTATGAAGTATTTTCTCTTTTCAAATGGGTAGGAAGGCAGCGGGATGCGCCTCCGATTTTGATTTTCGTAAACTGCCTGCCAGTTGGGTTCGAGGCCGTTCACCCAAAGTTTAGCGAGGGTTTTGTAGATAAATGCCAGGTCGTCTTGCGGCTCTTTCGGATGGCGCAGGGAAGCAGCCACCAACGCGGCATTTGCCATGCCCTGTCGGAGAGTGGGAATGGCCCGGGCAAACGTGCTCAGCGTCTGTCCGGGTCCCACTTCGAGGAAGATACGTTTCTTGTTCAGCACTTGCTCTCCTTCCTCACCAAGGAGGGTTTGCAGCCCTCTGGCAAAGTTAACGGGCTGGCGCAGGTGGCGCAGCCAGTAGTCCGGGGAGGTAGCCTCTGCTGCCGTCAGCCAAGTGCCAGTCACATTGGAAACGATGGGGATTTGCGGCGCTTGCAGCTTGACCGTTTCAAGGTATTTTTTAAATTCTGGCAGGATGGGGTCCACCTGCGGGGAGTGCGCTGCCACCCTGATATGGATAAGGGAGGTCTCCACGCCCTTGTGGGACAGCCTTTGCTGTAGGCGATCTATCGCAGCTGCCGTGCCGCTCACCACGAGGCTGTCGGGTTTATTGATAACAGAAATGGTGTGGCCCGAGTCGAGGTAAGGCCGTGTATCTTCCTCAGTCAGGGGGACACTCAACATGCAGCCATTCCCTTCGAGGGTTTCAAACAGCCGCCCCCGCACTGCGACGAGGCCAAGTGCATCTTCCAGGCTCATCACACCAGCCAGGCAAGCTGCTGTGTACTCACCCATGGAGTGGCCGATAAGCTGGCTGGGCTGGATGCCCCAGTGCTGCCACAGCTGGGCAGTGGCATATTCAATGGTAAAAAGCGCAGTCAGGGCAACCAGTGGCTCTTCAATAGCTTTCTCCTGCTCTGTAGCTGATGCTTTTGGAAAAAGGATTTCCCTGATTTTCAGGCCGTGGCGTTTTTCTAAAATTTCAAGGCAGTTGTCCACCTGCTCTTTAAAAAAAACTTGAGTCTGGTACAGGCCACGACTCATGTTGGGGTATTGCGCTCCTCCACCGGGGAACATAAACACGACGGGGGCTGCATGGAAGTCCGAAGTGCCCGCCATTTCAATGGGCTTACCTGGGGCGCCAAAGCCAGCAATAGCCTTTCTTCTGGAAAAATGAGGCCTGCCCAGAGCCAGGGTATAGGTGACATCGGCGAGCTGGGCTCCGGGTTTTTTTTCTAAAAAAGAAAAAAGACGGGTTGTCTGCTTTTGCAGAGCCTGCTCCGTTTTGGCAGACAGGAGAATCGGCAGGCTGGGACGTAAAAGGGGCAGGGCATCCTGCTCTTCGGGCCGAGGTATAGGCGCCTGGGGAGCTTCTTCCAAAATGATATGTGCATTGGTTCCACCGAGGCCAAAGCTGGAGACGCCGGCACGCCTGGGTGTTTCACTCCGCTTCCAGGGGCGCAGGGTAGCATTTACTTCGATGCCCGAGTTTTTAAAATTAATCTGCGGGTTGGGCCGGTTGAAGTGAAGGGTTGCAGGCAGTTGTTCGTAGTAAAGCGCCAGCGCTGTTTTGATGATGCCAACAATGCCAGCTCCTGCATCGAGGTGTCCGATATTGGTTTTTACCGACCCAATTAGGAGAGGAGAAGGGGTCCTGCCAGGAGCTGCACCTTCTTCCCTTCTCGCCTCTTCTATCCCCTGTATTTCAATGGGGTCGCCAATGAAGGTGCCCGTGCCGTGTGCTTCGATATAGCTGATCTGGCCAGGTTTCAGGTGTGCTTTTTCGAGTGCTTTTCGCATGACAGCTGCCTGGCCTTTGGCGCTGGGAGCTGTGATGCCGGTTTTGGCTGCGCCGTCATTGTTCAGGGCGGTGGATTTAATGACCGCCCAGACGTGGTCGCCGTCCTGAAGGGCCTTATCTAATTTTTTCAGCACCAGCATTGCCATGCCGTGCCCCTGCACCATGCCGTTGGCCTTTTCATCAAAAGCCCGGCAAATGCCATCGGGAGAGAGTGGGCCTCCTTCGGTGTATTCGTAACCGCCGAACACAGGGGGCTGCACCCTGCCACCGCCGACAATGACCATATCGCTGTCGCCGGAGTACAGGCTTTGGCAGGCTAGGTGAACGGCTACTCCCCCTGTTGAGCAGGCAGTCTGCACGTTGACAGCAGGGCCGCGCAGGTTGAGCTTGTACGCCACCCGGCTTATGCTGAAGGTGGAGTCAGTGGTCAGCATATCCTGGTACCAGCCGGCGACGTCCTCCCGCAGTTTCTTGTTTGTCAAAATGTTATTGGTGAAATAGGTGTTTCTGGCCACGCCGCCGAAAATGCCAATATTGCCTTCGAAGCGGAAGGGGTCATAGCCAGCAGACTCGAGGGCCTCGTAAGCCGTTTCGAGGAAGATTCGGTGTTGGGGGTCAGTCAGCTCCGCTTCTTTGGGGTGGTAGCCGAAGAAGGTGGCATCGAAGGCGTAAGGTTCAGCCATTGCATAAGTCCGCTTCACTGCCGGCGTCTCGCCTTTTGCGATTCCTTCAGCAGCCAGGTCTTCGCTGGTCAAGTCGCGGCCTACTTCTCTAGCTTCGACCAGGTTCTGCCAAAACTCTTCGAGGTTGTTGGCACCAGGCAGACGGCAGGCCATGCCAATGATGGCGATGCCGGAAGGAGACGCAGGGTCCGGAGGTTGGAGGTTGCTGACAGAAGAGTCCTGAGCAGTGGACTCAGCACTTTGTTTTTTATGGGATCCGGCCCGGGGCAGGTCTGTTTGGCAAGGCGGCTGGCTGCCAGGAGAGGAGTAATTCAGCTCTTGCGCCAGCTCCCAGGTTTTCTCGCTGAGGAAATTGTCCTTCAGCACGCCTTTCCAGTCTTCAGCTTTTTCGGGGTCAATTTTTTTCTTTTGGTCAAAATGCGTGTCGCCCATTGAGCGGCTTTCGTGGTAGATGCCGCTGGTCATTTTTTTATCCAAATTCTGGTAGGGTCTGAGCAGATCGGGGTGGAAGGGGAGGCCAACTGCCTGGCACATTTGCCGCATGACAGATTCAGGATTTTTCACTAACTCCTCGTAGGACATGCGAAACTGGCGATCGGCTGGCACTTTTTTCAAAAAGTTCAGTACGTTGCGATGGCTGTGCAGCCAGACGAGTTCGCCGAGTTGACGGGAGCTGTAGTCGTTGTCGCGCAGGTAGAGCACCTGGTCTATGTGGTATTTTTCAAAAGACCGGACCATGCTGTAGGGATGGCGAACGAGGTGGATAAAACGGGCATTTGGAAAATCTGCAAGTGCTTTTTCAAGCGCTGCAGGGTCGAGGGCGTAGCTGGGCGACTTGTCCACAATGTTTCGGAATCCGGCACCCGGCAGGGAGTTCAACCATCCGTAGAGGGTGTGGACCATTCCGGAAGTCGTCATGCCCTGGTCAGCGAGTTGAAGGAGCAGCAATTTTGCCTGGTCAGCATCGAGGCTTCTCAGCTGCATCACCGCCCGGATAAGGCCTTCCGACCAAAGTGAGAACCGGCCGGAGTAAGCTTTGTTACGCTCCTGCAGTGTTTCGAAATGAAATAGTTGCAGCTCATTGCAGGCAAACAGTTCTGGATGCCCGGCAAGCATGACCCGGAGCAGCGTAGTGCCGGAGCGGGGCGGAGCGAGGATGAAGACGATTTGAGTTTGGGTGTCCGCAGTAGCAGCAGCAGACGAATGGGAGAGGGCGGGTTGGCGTGAAGGCAGGTGCCCGGGAATGAGGCTTGTGAAATGAGCGATGTCTTCTGTGGTGATTTTTGAAGAGGAGATGGTGGGGTGGCTGACCTTGTCCGGAAGTCCGGAGGTGCTGGTGTCGTCGTGGGGCGCCTGGAATAGCGGGTAGTTTTTTTCCAAAAATGAAGCGTAGGCCGCCGGGGTTGGATAGTCGAACATGGTGGTGATAAAAATGGACTCTCCCGTTGCGCCCATCATTTCTCCGATGAAGCGGGCTGCGAGGATAGAATTGCCACCGAGTTCAAAAAATTTATCGCTTCGGCCAACAGGAGCAATTTGCAGGAGTCTTTCCCATTTTTCAACGATGTATTTCTCTAACCTGCTGTGAGAAGGCTCGTAAGGCTCCTCTAAGGTGGGGCGGCTGCCGGTGGGTTCGGGCAGTGCCTGCCGGTCAAACTTCCCATTGGTCGTAAGAGGCATTTTCTCCATAATCACCAAGTGGGAAGGCAACATATACTCGGGCAGCGTCTTTTGCAGGAAAGTCCGCAATTGGCCAATGGAGCTTGTTTTTCCAAATTTTAAGGTGACGTAGGCGACTAAACGTTGCTCCCCGGCTTCCGGCCCTTCCCGCAGCAATACCACCGATTCATTCACGGCGGGGTGTTGGCTGACAGCCGTTTCTATTTCGCCTAATTCGATTCGGAAGCCCCGATATTTCACCTGAAAATCGGCCCGTCCCAGAAACTCGATGTTCCCATCTGGAAGCCGGCGGGCGAGGTCGCCGGTTTTGTAGAGGAGCTGAGCCGGCTCTCCCGGATCCGAGGAGGATGCTTTCCAGCGGATAAATTTTTCGGAAGTCAGCTCCGGGCGATTCCAGTAGCCCCGGCCAACGACAGGCTTGCTGCCGCCGATGTATATTTCGCCGGTGTCACCGGCGGGAATCTCTTGTTTTTTATCGTTTAAAATAAAAATTTCGTAGTTGGGAAGAGGGATACCAATAGGGACTTTAGGCTCGTTGAAGCCTTTTGGAAATTTGAAAAAGGTGCAGTTGACCGTTGCTTCGGTGGGGCCGTAGAGGTTGAAAAGCTGACAGTCTGGAAGTAGTTGTCCGTGCTTTTGCGCCAGGGAAGAAGGGCAGACCTCCCCCGAGACGTTGACGAGGCGGAGGGATTGCAACATCTTCGCCGGAGCATGGTCTAGCAACAGGGTATAAGGAGAAGGCAGGGTCATGCTATGGGTGACCTTGTTCTCATAAATGATTTCAGCCAGTTTAAGGGGGTCTTTTTCCTCGCCCTGCTTAGGCAGTACGAGTGTTGCGCCCTGCAACAGCGTCCAGAAGATAGTCAGCACGCTCACATCGAAGCCGATGGACACAGTCAGAATCATCTTCCCAATTGGCTGTGGGGCAATAGCTTGTTGGCCTTCCAGCTGGTACAAAACATTTTCGTGGGTGATCATACAGCCCTTGGGCCTGCCCGTGGAGCCGGAGGTGTAGATCATGTAGGCCAGGTTTTTGGGCGAGACCGGGTTGGTGGGGAAAGGGGCGTCCGGCACTTCGCTGATTTGAGTCTCGGGCTTGTCAAGGCAGACTATCCTGGCCTGTGCGGCAGGAATACCTTCCATCCTGGAGGATTGCGTCAAAAGGACCTTGACACGGCCGTCCTCGAGCATGAAAGCTATTCGGTCAGCCGGGTAGTTCACGTCAATGGGGAGGTAGGCACCACCCGCTTTGAGGATGGCAAAAATAGCGACGATCATTTCAAAGGAGCGATCGAGGTAGATGGCGACAAAGTCTTCCGTCTGAAGGCCGAGGTGAAGAAGCTGCCGGGCGAGTCGGTTGGAGCGGTCATCAAGTTCAGCGTAAGTCATGGATTCGCTGCCAGAAATCAATGCAATTGCTGCAGGGTTTCGGCGAGCTGTCTGGCTAAAGTACCCATGCAAGCTTCGGCCAGGTACTTCCTTTGGGCTGTTCTTAGACAAGTAGTTGTCTTTGTTCATAGTATTCCCTTAAGTGCAGGCTGAGCGCCTGAATTTTGTTGATGTGACAGTGGTGGGGGGAAAATCATCTATGGGATCAGTATTGGCAAACAGGCCAACTCTGCAAATACGATAACCAAGCTCCATTACGCAGAAAGCATTCACAACTGCTGGAAACGGATCAGCCTGATTTTAAAAAAAAGGGGGGAAATGAATGGCTGCAAAGTTAAGCAAAAAAACGGCTTAGTCAAACACCACGCTCAGCATATATTGTAAAATCCCAAAGCAGGTTTTTGAAAAGCCGCCCATCGACAGTCGCAATCGCCACGACCAAAGTCAAACTCCTCCTCTTCGGGCATCGGCGATATTATCTTTGCAGGAAGGTCAATTTAAATGTCAAAACATAGGCTTAGCGCTGTTTGGATCTGGTTGCTGGAGAGAAAAAGGATGGATTTTTTACCCTAGGCGCTAAATTCAAATAGATTCTAAGGAACGTGTCGGAAATAACTTACGCATTTGGGCGGCGTCTTTTGGGCGCTGGTTGTGTTAGTGAAATAGTTACGTAGCTAAGGCTATGCGCCTATTTCACTGCCTTGCCAGCCCCCAAAATACACTCGCCGAAATACCCAACTTAGTTCCGGCACGTTCCCAAGAAACGACGCATTAATATATTGCATTGTTAATTTTCAAAAAGCCAGTAATGGACGCCGTTTTTAAAAACAGAACGAGCATTTTATTTTTTACTTCGATTCTTAGAGCTTGTTTGCAATACGTTC
>WBZO01004814.1_pt1 | contig 14224 bp, 7 predicted proteins | sample 5204261 | NCBI WGS metagenome assembly WBZO01 (sample SAMN12412400, study PRJNA552823) | activated sludge metagenome | isolation source: activated sludge from anammox sidestream of wastewater treatment plant... | place: USA: North Carolina | collected 2017-09
GCTGAAGCCGAGGCAGCCGCCGCACACGCCCGCCAGCTTGGCTACGACGTCTCGCTCAACTCCCACGACGACGATGCCCACAGGCAGGATCAGCTCATCGATGCCGCCATCGCCGGTGGCGCTGCGGCCATCATCCTCGACAACGCCGGCGCCGACGCCTCTGTCGCCGCCGTTCGCAAGGCCAAAGCGGCCGGCGTCCCCAGCTTCCTCATCGATCGGGAGATTAACGTAAACGGCATCGCAGTTTCGCAGATCGTCTCCAATAACTTCCAGGGAGCCACCCTCGCAGCGCAGGAATTCGCCCGGCTGATGGGCGAAAACGGCGCCTACGTCGAATTGGTCGGCCGCGAATCCGACACCAATGCCGGAATCCGCTCCCGCGGGTTCCACGACGTCCTTGACAAATACGACGGCCTCAAACTCGTCAGCCGCCAGAGCGCCAACTGGAGCCAGGCAGAAGCGTTTCAGAAAATGGAGACCATCATCCAGGGCAACCGCGGCATCAAGGGCGTCATCGCCGGCAACGACACCATGGCCCTCGGCGCGGCCGCAGCACTGAACAATGCCGGCCTCGATCAGGTGATCGTCGTCGGTTTCGACGGCAGCCCCGACGCTATCGCCTCCATCAAGGCCGGCGGCATCAAAGCGACCGTCCTTCAGCCGGCCGCCGCCATCGCCCGGCTCGCCGTCCAGCAGGTCCACGCCTTTCTCACCACCGGAGCCACCGGCGCGCCTGAAAAGCACTCCATCGATTGCGAACTGGTTACACCCGCGAACGCCGGGCAATTCGGCGTCTTCGACAGAAGGTAATTGGAAGGGATCCTCTCATGGCGAATCTCACTCTCGGAGTCATCATCGGCAATCGCGACTTCTTCCCGGACGTCCTCGTCGGCGAAGCGCGCCGCGACCTGCTGAAGCTCTTCGGCGAACTCGATATCGACGCCGTGCTGCTCGATGAGCAGGCCACGAAGCTTGGCGCCGTCGAAACCTGGGAGCACGCCAAACGCTGCGCCGCTCTCTTCCGCGCCAACCGCGACAGAATCGCCGGCGTGATCGTCTCCCTCCCGAACTTCGGCGACGAAAAGGGAGTTGCCGAAACGCTCAAACTCGCTGATCTCAACGTGCCCGTCCTCGTGCAGGCCTACCCCGATGATCTCGACCGCCTCTCTGTCGCGCGCCGGCGCGACGCCTTCTGCGGCAAGATCTCCGTCTGCAACAACCTCCGCCAGTACGGCATCCCGTTCAGCCTGACGGAAGATCACACGATTCACCCGCTCAGCCCGGAGTTCCGGCTCGAAATCGAGGATTTCCTCGCCCAGTGCCGCATCGCCGGCGGCCTCCGCAAGGCCCGCATCGGCGCCGTGGGCGCCCGGCCCAATGCCTTCAACACAACTCGCTATAGCGAGAAGCTCCTGCAAGCTGCTGGTATCGGCGTCAGCACAATCGACCTCTCCGACATCTTTGCGCGCGCGGCCCGCATCCCGGACGGCGACAAGCGAGTCGCCGCCAAGATCGATGAAATCTGCGGCTATGCCGCCGCTGCCCAGGTCCCCGGATCCGCGCTCGACAAGATGGCCCGGCTCGCGGTCGTGTTGCTCGACTGGATGGACGCGAATGACCTCGACGCCTCCGCGATCCAATGCTGGAGCTCCATGCAGGAGAACTTCGGCGTCAATGTCTGCACCGTCATGAGCATGATGAGCGAGCGTCTGATGCCCAGCGCCTGCGAGGTCGACATCGCCGGTGTCGTCGCCATGTACGCCCTGCAACTCGCCTCCGGCCGTCCCAGTGCCCTCGTCGATTGGAACAATAACTACGGCGGTGACAGGAACAAGTGCGTCTTCTTCCACTGCGGGAACTGGGCCAGAAGCTTCCTCCCCGATATCGAGATCGGCACGGCGCCGATCCTCGGCTCCACCCTCGGCGAGGAAAATACCTATGGCGCCGTCGCCGGCAGAACGCCTTCCGGTCCCGTGACCTTCGCGCGCATCGGAACCGACGACGTGAACGGCCGCATCCACGCGTATGTAGGAGAAGGCCGGTTCACCGCCGACCCGCTCTCCACCTTCGGCAGCCGCGCTGTCGTCGAGGTGCCCAACCTCCAGAAGCTCCTGCGTTACATTTGCCGGAACGGCTTTGAACACCACGCGGCGATGAACGCCTCGGCGTGCGCGAAACGCCTCGCAACCGCCCTGGAGACCTACCTGGGCTGGCCCGTCTACCTCCACGAGTGACATCGCCGTCGCCCCGGTTCCACCGCTCACCCTGTTCTCTCGCCTCGTCCCGCCACCGAGCCTTTTCCTCCGCTGCTGCCTAATGCCGCGTGTACTTGTCGAACACCGTAATCACCGGCAGCGCATTCCCATCGTTGTCAAAGAAGCCCCGGCGGTTTCTAGCGCTGCCGACCGCGGGTTCCCACCAGAACACGCCCTGCCCCAGTCCGTCGGGAACGCTAAGCACCACGCGGTTGACCTCCTCCAGAAAATCCCTCTGACCCTCGGGAGTCTCCGGAAAGGGACCCGGCCGCTTCGCATACTCCGCGGGCTTCCAGTTGTAGGCGGCCTCGACGACGATGATCGGCTTCTTGTACTCTCTCGCCATGAAGTGCAGCGTCTCCCGCAGGTCGTTCAGACTCCCGTGCCACCACGGATAGTACGACTGCCCTTGGATGTCGTACTCCACGCCGAATGAGTGCAGCCTGTCGAAGAAGTTCTTTGTCTTCGCGATGTTCCCGCTCTTCTCGATCTGAATCATGATCTTCGGCGCCTGCCCGCCGGCCCTCGCGGCCTTCACGCCCGAGATCCCGGCCTTGACCAGATCAGCGAAATTGCTCCAATTGTCCGGCAACTTGCCGTCCGGCCAGAGCATCCCGTTCGTGATTTCGTTCCCGATCTGCACCATCTCGGGAGGCGCGCCGCCGTCATCGAACGCCTGGAGCGTCTCTCTGGTGTACTCAAACACCGCCTTCACCAACTCGGCGTGCGATTTGCCTTCCCACGCCTTCGGAATAAACTGCTTGGCCGGATCGGCCCATGTGTCGGAGTAGTGAAAGTCCAGGAGGAACTTGTAACCGAGTTCCTTTGCCGCCTTGGCGAGTGCCAGCGTGTACTCGAGGTTGTTCGGCAGGCTCGTGGGAGTGTGGAAGATCCGCAGTCGAATCCAGTTGTAGCCGTGATCCTTGAAGATCTGCAGACCCGGCTTGGCCACGCCTCCGTCCTTGAAGGCCGTGCCCCGGTCCTCGGCCTGCTTGAGAAACGAGAGGTCAGCCCCGACGGCGTAGTCCGCCGCCTCGAGGCAATGCGCAGAGGTCAGGAGAATGATTCCGGCAATTATCGGCTTCATGATAACTATCGCCTTTCCACTGAAACGATATACCAGGTGGTGACGGGCTCACCGATCGGCAGCACCCACCCGGCTTCGGTCTTTTTCCCGTGAATCGGAGCGCCAAGCGGCCGGCCCGAGCCGTCGAGCGGCTGCAGGTTCACGGCCGTCGATCGATCCAGGCCAGACAGGTGGACGGTCCCCGACACCGGCTCGATCAGCGTCGGAGCGCCGCCATACTGCGACAGCCGTGTGCGCGTCTCGTTCCACTGCGATCCCGAATTCGCCACCCGCGACCCCGCGCTCAGCAGCATCCTCCGCGCCTTGGCAATCGGCTGGCCGTCCAGCGACGTCAGGACCAGACTCGCGAAGCGCGTCCTCAATTCAGCCGTCAGGTGCGTCACAGAGCGCCGCTCTCCGCCAACAAACCCGATCAGGGCCTGCGTCCGCTCCGTGTCGACACGCACCACTCCCTGCATTTCGGCCGGGTCCCAGGTCAACTCCCTCGTGTCCGAAACCACCGGACCCGGCGCTGGAGCCTCGTACCTGCCCGTCGGCGGACCGTCAAATGAGCTGATCCGCACTTTGTGCATCAACGGGAGCACCAGCGGAAATCCAGGCGTAAAGTACGGCGCTTCGCTCTGAGGCAACCGCCGGCTCTCCAAAACCTGGTCTGCCGAGTAGCTCCGTTCCACTGTCCTTGCTGCCCCCCGAACGTCTCCACGAAGAAAGATCAATGCGCCGGCCGCCATCTGCGTCATCCTCACCGGGTCCAGCGAGATGTCGAACGGATCGCCCACGTAAGGCTGCCACTTCGGATCCAACTTTGGCTCGAAAGTATAGAGAAAGATCCCGTCCCAGTCCTGCAGACACCCATACGCAGCCAGAATGGGAATGCCCTCGCTCGCCCAGTCGTTCGGAAACGGATGGTTGACCTCGCTCACCGTGTAAGGCTTCCCGGCGAACGCCGTCCGCGAAAGCTGCACCACGGTCGAGTTGAAGGGATCGTTCACCATTGGGGTATTCGCCGGACCCCGCGCCCCCGGGTGCTGCCAGTACACGTGCCCGTCGACAATATCCAGCTTCACGAGCGTCGCCAGCATCGGGTAGGGACTGCTCGAATGGCTATGGTCCGCCGTTCCCGTGATTGGCGCTTTCACTCCGAGCTTCCGCAGATAACCCGCCATGTCCTGATAGAAGTTGTTCTCCGTCTCTCTGTAGAAGGCCATCTCTCGCGCATACCGATCCCTGGGCGCGCTCGACGCCTCCTTCGCACTGAGACGCGGCACGGCTCCCTCGCCCTCCACTCCAGCCATCGCCCTCAACGCCTTCAGTTCCGCCTCGCTGAGCCTTTTCTTCAGCCACGCGTTGTACTGCGACGTCAGCAGTTCGTCATAGTACGGCGTCGGTGCGCGAAACCCCAGGTACAAACCGTTCTCATTCAGAATCTCGACGATCGCCACCGCCGGCTCATTCCGGTACTCGGTTTTCGTGTACGGATTGACGTGCGTCAGAATCTGCCTCGCATACTCCTTCTGCAACTCGATGAGCCGCGGATCGAAGAGCACGAGGCCCTTCCCCCAGCGGATCTTGCCCGCATCCTGCACCCCGTCGCCTGCCTTGTACGAGCGGCCCACGTTCAGGTTCAGGTCCACATAGATCCCGCGCTTCTTCAGTTCCGCCACCAGGAAATCCAGCCGGTCCAATTGCTGCGCATCGAAGGCGCGGCTATCCTCCCGCGCGCTGTCGATGATCCCGCGCGGCGCGAACAGGTCGAGAAAGTGCAGCCGCACGCAGTTTATTCCGTGCCTCGCCAGTGTGGCCGTCCACATCGGCGCATCTTCTTTTGGCGGCAGCATCACCGATCCCTTGCTCCAGTCGGTGAAATGCACGCCCCAGAACCGAATCCGCCTCCCGTCCGGCCGGTGAAAATGCCCGTCCTTTATCCGGATGAACCCGTCTTTCCCCGCTGGCGCATCCAGCAGGAACGAAACATCCGCTGGCGACGCCGCCGCCGCGCGGTGGTCAACCACGAACGGCCTCAGCCTGTTGTCATCCCACTGCGCACAGACGAGCGCCGACGCTGCCGCCAGCACCCATGGAGATCGCCGCATGGGATTTCCGGCCTACCACTCGAACCGCGCAACCAACTGGCCGTTACGTTGCCCGCCTGTCGCCGTCGCATTGATGTATCCAAACCCTGCCGTCGGCACGCCCTGCGCTGAGTAGGTCGGCGTCTGGACGGGATTGCCCGAGGATGGCGCAGGCAGGAACGTGCGGTTGAAGATGTTGAAGAACTCCGCCCGAACCTCAAAGAACATGCGCTCTTTGATGGCAAACCTGCGGCCGAGGCTGGCCTGCTCGGTGGCGCCTCGCTGCCAGCGGTAGTCGTTGTAATAGGGCGCTGAGAAGCCCCACTCGCCCGCCGCCGCGTCCGACCACGCGTTTGGATTCAGCACCAAATCCTTGTTGGGGTCGATGCACCCGCAATTCGGGTCCTTGGTGAACGGTGACTGGCCGGCCACCCGGTTGAACCTGGTGTTCTGAAAAATCAGCGAAGCTAGGTTGTTCCGCGAAGCCGCCACCGCAATCAGCGACCCGCTGGAATACCTCAGCAGCCCGCCGATCACCCAATCGCCTGTGAGTTGCCTCACCAGCTTGTTCTGGCTCGCCTTCGGCGTTCTGTAGTTGAATCCCGTCACGAACACGAACGGCTGCGAACTGGCCGTCAACGACTTCTGATTCGGCCGGTTGAACACGTTGTTGATCCCGCCGCCGCCTGCTCCCGGGTTCCCGCCCGTGCCGAGCGCCAGTTCTTTTTGCCAGGTGAACGCTGCAGTCAAATCCAGCCCGTGTGACGCGCGCTTGGTGAACTGAACCTGCAGCGAATCGTACCAGTTGTTCCCCAACGGCGCCCAGCGCAGCGCCAGCCCGTCGTTATACATCGGGAACGGCCGAAGCGTCTGCGCCACAGTCGCGCTGCCCGGAAACGTCGCATACGGCGGCCTGAACCCTCTCGACACGGCCAACGGCGAGTCGATGCGCGAGGTCAGCAGCGTCCGGTCGGCCGCGTTCCGGATGTCCAGTCCTCGCGCCTGCAGGGTCTGCGGCGAGATCGCGTTCATGCTCACTAGTGCATTCGCCTCCAGCCACACTCCGCGGTTCCCGACATATGCCACTTCCACCGTCATGTCCCTGGCGATCTGACGCTGCACCGCGATGTTCCATTGATTCACTCTGCCCGGCCGGCCGCCATTCGGATCATTGATCTGCGCGCCCCAGGCGGGCGGAACGTTCAACTGCCCGAGCCTCGGCACAATCCCCGGATCGAACGACGCGGCGTACAACTCCGCGGGGTTGTAAACAAGCCCGCCCTGGAACTGAGTAGCGGCGACGCCATACTGCGGATTCGCCCAGGTCAGTGAGTTGAAGCCCACGCCTAATGTCGAGGATCCCCCGGTCACGTACCACCAGTTCGAGAGTGCGCTGTACGTTATGCCCCATCCCGCTCGAAGCACCGTCCTGCCGTCGAGTTGGTACGCGATGCCGAGCCGCGGTCCAACCGCGTACGGGTAGGTCTTCGTAAAGGTGCAGTTGCAGCGGTTCGGGCCGTAGCCTTCATACACGATTCCCCCGGGCAAACCACCGGCCGAGGGGTTCGGAGTGTTCACGCCGACCTCGCTCGTCCTCCAGTGGAGTTCGTGACCTTGGCCGCCATAGTCCCAGCGAAGGCCTATGTCCAGGGTCAGTTTTCGCGTCAGCTTCCAGGTATCGTTGACGTAGAGCGACCATGCCTTCTTTCTCCACTGCAATGTTCTAGGAGCGGTCACGGTCGCGTTGTTCACCGCCCCCAACAGGAAGCTTGCATAGGGGAATCCGATCGAACCGCCGCTGACCGTCGTCGTCTGCAGGTACGGCAGCCCCGTCTGCGCCCGATCGAAGAGCATCTGCCCCTGCGACTGGTAAAAGTTGTTGTCGGCCCAGACTTCCTGCTTGAACTCGCTGCCCAACTTCACGGTATGGCTGTCCTTCACCCACGAGATGTTCGCCACCGCGGTGAGCTTGTCGTTGTAGTACAACCCCGCCGTGCCCGGCCCCATCGAGTTGCTTAAGCCGCCCTGCGGGCTGTCCAGCGCATTGATGAAAGGGAATCCAACGCCCGTCGCGCTCCCCTTGAAGCCGATGCCCGGAACGACGTCGTATTTCAGCACTCCGGGAGGCGAACTGTCCGGATTGTGAAACCTCAGGTATCCGGCGCCGAGGTGCAACAGCAAAGTCGGCTTCAATGAATGGTCGTAGTTCAGCCGCGATGTGTGGCCATAGATCTTCTGGTCTCTTCGGCTCGTAATCGGTTCCGGTAATCCATCCGGCCTGGTGATCTGGTCCGTATTCTGAACTGAGTAGTAACCTGAGATCCTCGCCTGCGAATTGAAGATGTGGTCGATCTTGACACTCGGGATCGATTGGTTGCGGTGATTCGCCGTGTCCGGCTGCCAGTTCAACACCAGTTCGTTGTTGAACGGCGCCGGGATCATCTTTTGCACGTTCAAGGACACCGCGTCCAGTCGCGACGACGGAATTACGTTTCCCGCAAAGAGATTCCTGTACAACCGGTTGTTCGCCGTGAAATCCGATTGAGGATCGTAGATCCCATTCTCCAGGATCGGACGCCCAAGTTCATCGGTCCCCAGCGTCCGGCCTGTCAAAGCTCGCGAGAAGTTTCCGGCGCGATACTCCGCCACCGGCACATTCCCGAACGTCCCCGGGGATCGGGTCTTGTTCCGGAACACCTCCAGATTGGCGAAAAAGAACGTCCGGTCCCTCCCGTTGTACAGCTTCGGAATGATCACCGGCCCGCCCGCGGCGAAGCCGAAGTTATTCTTCCGGCTGACCGGCTTCACGCCGGTGAAATGCCTGCGCGCATCCAGCGCCTCGTTCGTAAAGTACTCGTAAGCGCTCCCGTGAAACTGGTTCGAGCCGGACTTGGTGGTGAAGTTGAAAACGCCCCCCAGCACCTGCCCGAACTCGGCCGAGAAGTTCGCGGTCTGCATCGAGAACTCCCCGATCGTCTCTACCGAGGCCGCCGCCACCGTGCTCGTCCACACGGTGTCGTTCGAACTCGTCACGTCCTGGCCTTCGAGATAGACCTTGAACGCTCCGCCCGGCGCGCCATTCACGCTCGCCCGCTCATTGCTCCCGGAGACTCCCGGCGCTAGAATTACGAAGCTCAACCAGTTTCGAATCGAGCCGGTGCTCCCGCCGCCGCCGCCGAAGTTGATCGGCAGCGAATTGAACCGGTCCCCGCTCACGTTCGTGCTCCGCTCGGCGTTCTCCGTGCGCAGCAGCGGGACCTCCGTCGTCACCGTAACTGATTCTGTCGTCGCGCCCACTTCCAGGTTGATGTCCACGCGCACGGTTTGGGCCACCTGAACCTGGACCGCGGCCAGGCTGACCTTCTTGAAACCCTGGGCCTCCACCGTGACCTCATATAAACCAGCCGGCAGTTGAACGAGGGTGAAGTTCCCTGTCCCCGTCGTCGTTGTCCGGCTCACCACGCCGGTCTCGGCATGACGGGCGCTGACGGCAGCCCCGGGCACCACCGCCGCAGCCGGATCGAGCACGGTCCCTGTAATCGTCCCGCGGTCGGTCTGGGCTTGAAGCGCCAACGCCGCCACGAATCCGAGTCCGAATCGAGTCAAGGTCCTCATCGCGCGAGCCTACCCTTTCTAGACCCATATGCTATGCGAATCCCACCGCAGCGTCACCCAACCAAAGTTGGGGGTCGCAGGGTTCTTTGTTCCTTTCGGCGTCATAATGGAGCGAGAGTCCCGCCATGCAGGACAACTCCAAGATCAGGGTGATCATCGTGGACGACCATCCGGTGGTCCGGTTCGGCCTGTCCGCGATCATCGCGCTCCAGCCGGACATGGTGGTTGTGGGCGAAGCCGGCGCGGGCGACCAGGCCTGCGAGGTCTGCGCCCAGAAGCCGGCCGACGTCGTCCTCATGGACCTCCGCCTGCCCAGGTTGAGCGGCGTCGAGGCCATCCGCGCTATCAGGAAGAGCCAGCCCAATCTGCGATTCATCGTCCTCACCACTTACGACGGCGACGAGGACATCACCCGCGCGCTGGAAGCCGGCGCCCACTCCTATCTCCTGAAAGGCATGACCCACGACGACCTTGCCGCCGCCATCCGCAAAGTCCATTCTGGCGTGAAGTACATCCCGAGCCCGGTCTCGCGGACTCTCGCCGGCCGCCCTCCCGGACCTCGCCTGAGCCCTCGCGAACTTCAAGTCCTGGAACTCATCGCCAGGGGAAGAAGCAACAAGCAAATCGGCGATTCCCTGGGTATTAGCGAGGCAACCGTCAAGTGGCACGTGAACATCATTCTCAGCCGCCTGAGCGTGAGCGACCGTACGCAGGCCACCGTGGCCGCCCTGCAAAGGGGCATCGTCCACCTTCCATGAAACTCCTCGGGGCTCTGCTCGGCCTCGCCCTGTCCGCCGCCGAACCGGCCAGCTACAGCCGCCGCGTCTGGCAGGCGGCCGACGGCCTGCCCGAAGACCTCGTGCAGGCAATCGCCCAGACCCCCGACGGCTACCTCTGGCTCGGAACCAGCGGCGGACTCGTCCGATTCGATGGAATCCGCTTCACCATCTTCGACCACTCCAACTCGCCCCAGTTCCGCGACGACAGCATTTACGCCCTCGTCGCTTCACGCGATGGCGCTCTCTGGATCGGAACCGAAGGGGGCGGACTCATCCGCTACAATGACGGCAGGTTCAAGCGTTTCGGACCCGCAGAAGGCCTCACCAACGGCTTCGTTCGCGCCATCTACGAAGACAGCAATCGCACGCTGTGGATCGGAACCGATCGCGGCCTCTTCAAGCGCGCCGGCGAACAGTTCCGCCGCATCGACGGGTCCGGCGGCATCGCCTCCATGAGCGTTCACTCGATTTGCGAGGATCGCTCCGGCCGGCTCCTCGTCGGCGGATTGGGGCTGCTCATCCTCCATGGCGGCAGTACAGCTTACTTCACCTCCGCCGAGTCGCTTGCTGACAACAGCATCCGCAGCATCCACGTCGCCAGTGACGGCTCCGTCTCGCTTATCTCGGTCGCCGGTCTCAGACGCCTCGCCCCAGGCTTCACCTCCAACCCGTTCAAAACGCCGCGTCTGTCGACAGGAGTCAATGTCGCTACGCTTCTCGAGACCCGCACGGGCCAACTCTGGGCCGGCACCCACGGGCAGGGCGTGATGCAGCTTCGCGACGGCCGGCTCATCCGCCTGGCGGCTTCCCGCGCTCTGCCCGAGAATAACGTCCTCGCCCTGTTCGAAGACGCCGAGCGCAACATCTGGGTCGGCACCCAGGGCGGACTCCTGCGCCTCAGCCCCGGAGTCGCCGCCACGCTGGAAGCGCGAGGGTCGGCGACCCAGAGCATGAGCACCATCTACGCCGACCCCTCGGGAGGCTTCCTCGTCGCCGTTCTCGATGGCAAGCCCTACCGCCGCTTCGGCGATGCGCTCGATCCATTTCCTCTTCCCGCCTCCATCGCCGGGCTCTCGATTCGCAATGTCTTCCGAGACCGCTCGGGCATCCTCTGGATGGGAACCAACGGCCAGGGAGCCGTCCGATTCGGCCCGTCCGGCCCCGTCCGGTACACCATGCGGGATGGCCTCGTCAACGACTTCACCCGCGCCTTCGCTCAGGACAACGAGGGCGGGATCTGGATCGGTACCGACAGTGGTCTCAGCCGCTTCGACGGCCGCGGCTTCCGTAACTTCAACGTGAAAGACGGCCTGGCCTACGGTAGCGTCCGCGCCGTGCTGCCCTCCCGGGATGGCAGCCTCTGGATCGGCACCGACGGAGGACTCAGCAGATTCCGCGGAACGGCCATTCGATCAGATCCGCTGCTGGGGCGCCTCAATGGTGTGAAGGTCTGGTCATTGTGTGAGGATGTGAACGGAAGTCTCTGGATCGGAACGTATGGTTCCGGCCTCTTCCACCTGAAACAGGGCAGGCTCACGAATATCAACGCCCGCAACGGGCTGCCCAGCGACAGGATTCAATTCCTCGCCCGGGACCGCTACGACCGCCTCTGGATGAGCAGCCCCATCGGGGTCTTCTCCTCCGCCACCCAGGATCTGGAAGCCGCTGTGGAATCTCCCTCCAGCCCACTCGCTGTTCGCCTCTTCGGGACCGCGGAAGGCATGGATACGAACCGGTTGAACGGCGGCGTCCAACCTGCCGGCGCCCTTACCGCAACCGGCGAACTCTGGCTTCCGAGCATGCGCGGAGCGGTCCGCATCGCCACCGGGACCGCGCCCGGTCCTGACGTTCCACTGCCCGTCATCATCGAGGATGCGCTCGCCGACGACCGCCACCTCCCCGTCTCCACCAACCTCACTGTCGCGCCCGGCCGCAGCAAACTGGAAATCCGGTACACGGCCATTCGCCTTCGCTCGCCGGAGCGCGTGCGCTTCAGATACCTCCTCGAAGGCTTCGACCCGGCGTGGAACGATGCCGGCGCGCGGCGGGTCGCCTACTACACCAATGTCCCTCCAGGCGACTACCGCTTTCACGTCGTCGCCTACGAACTTGGCGCCCCGGGGACTTCCGCTGAGCGAAGCCTCCAGATCAGATGGCGTCCGCGCTTTCACCAGACACCCTGGTTCATCTTCCTCTGCGTGCTTGCCGGCCTGGCAGCCGTCTGGGGCGCCTACCGTCTCCGCCTGCGCAACCTTCGCGCCCGCTTCGCCGCGGTGCTCCAGGAGCGCAATCGCCTCGCCCGTGAGATGCACGACACGCTCATTCAGGGTTGCGTTGGCGTGTCCACTCTTCTCGAGGCCGCTTCCAGCGCTCAAACCGTTTCGCCGGGCATCAGCCGCGAACTGCTCGACAAGGCGAGAGATAGAGTCCGCGCCACAGTGGACGAGGCCCGCTTGGCCGTCTGGAATCTCCGTCACGAAGACCGTGGGCTCGGTCTCGCCTCGGCCGTCTCTCAGTTGGCCGAGCGGATGGAACGGGAAACCGGCATCCCCGTCCTCTGCGAAGTCTCCCGCCTCCCAGCCTCGATCGATGTCGAGGCCGAACGCAGCCTCTTCCTCGTCGTGCGAGAAGCCGTGCAGAATGCCGTGCGTCACGCCTCCCCCAGGCAACTCTTCATCTTCCTCGGCTACGACTCGGACGGTCTTCAACTTGCCATCGAAGACGATGGCAGCGGCTTCGATCCCACAGCCGCTCTGGCCGGCGCCACTTCCCACTGCGGCCTCATCGGTATGCGAGAACGCATCGAGGAACTGGGCGGACGGTTTTCCCTGACCAGCGCCCCGGGCCGCGGCACCCAGATCCACGCCACGATTCCGAGCATCTGAACGCGCGCGGGTGGGCTTGTCCTGGGCTTTCGAAACCCTAGCCAGCCGGAACGCCTTGCCCGGTCTCAACGCAAGGTTGAGGTCTCGTCACTCCCAGTTCGGCGCGGGCGAGAAGACGCTCATGATGTCGGCGACCATCGCTTCATGCGAAGCGAAGCGCGTCTCGTCGTAGCAGCCGAGCGGATTCTCGACGGCGTTCACGAGGCACTTGTTGCAGTATGTGCATGGCTTGTCCGGCCGATCTTTCCCCGCCTTGAACTGCAGCGGCAGATCCGGGTTGGCGATGAGCGAGCGCGCGATCGAGACGGCGTCGCACCTGCCCTCGCTGAGCGCCCGCTCGATGAAGGAGGCCGTCTGGAATCCGCCGGTGCAGATCACCGGGATCGAAACCGCCTGCTTCACGGCGTGCGCGTCGGCCAGATTCACGCCCTCGATCACCTTGCCCGCCTCCTTCACCCAGCGCCTGCGGAAGAACTCCGATGTTAGCTTGCCGCGGAAGAAGATGAAGTTGCGAAACGTCTTTGTTCCGCTCGAGATCATGCTGTCGTAGGTCTTGACGAGCGAGTCGATGGGCAGATCCCCCGCCGGGTTGCGCGGGTGCGGGAAGAATGCGCCCGCGGAGACATGGATGGCATCGGCGCCTGCCTTTTCCACCCACTTGCAGACCTCCACCGACTCCTTGATCGTATTGCCGCGGCTTTCGCCCGTCACCATGGCGTTGGCCATCTCAGTGGTGGAGAGCTTCACCTGCAGATGGAAATCCGCGCCCGCTTCCGCGCGGATTGCGCCGATCGTTTCCAGCAGGAAGCGCGCCCGGTTCTCCAGCGGGCCGCCGTATTCATCTTTGCGGTCGTTGATCGCCGACGAAAGGAACTGCGTGAACAGATAGCCGTTGGCGGCGTGCAGTTCCACCCCGTCCAGGCCGGCTTCACGGGCGCGGCGCGCGCCCTTGGCGAAATACCCGATCACCTCCTTGATCTGCGGCAGCGTCATCCGTTCGGCCTGAAATCCGTGCAACGGGTCGGGTTTATCGGTGGAGGAGAGACCCTTTTCGAACTCGATGCCCTGCACGTCGCGCTGCCGGCCGCCGTGGCTGAGCTGCAGAATGAACTTGCAGTCGTGCTCATGAACGCGCTTGCCGAGCTCTCTCCAGAAGGGAACGCGGTCGTCGCGGTCGATGGTCGCGTAGTTGGGAACGATGCGCCCGCGGATGTGCACGGGCACAAAGGAACTCATGATCCCTCCCACGCCTCCCCGGGCGAACTTCACCTCCCAATTGATGCGTGTCTGAGTGCCGGAGCCGTCGTAATTGTCGAATCTGCCGCTGATGTTGGAACGAAAGATCCGGTTCTTGACGCTGAGATTGCGAAAACTCAGCGGAGTGAAAATCTGGTTTGCCATGGCCGGTCACTCCACTTTTTTCCACGGATGAAAGGCGTTCGCCACGCCGTCGAGCGCGGGCGACAGGGCGGGGAAGTGACGCCGCAGAACGTGCAGCATCGTTGTGTGCTTGACGTGCTCGATGCCGAAC
>WBZO01003299.1_pt2 | contig 14222 bp, 7 predicted proteins | sample 5204261 | NCBI WGS metagenome assembly WBZO01 (sample SAMN12412400, study PRJNA552823) | activated sludge metagenome | isolation source: activated sludge from anammox sidestream of wastewater treatment plant... | place: USA: North Carolina | collected 2017-09
GACACCACTGGTTCCCGATTGTCCGGAGCGAGACGATGTCCGAGAGCTACCCCGTCACCCGACGCAACAAGGTCGTGCGGCGCCATGAGCGCGGTCGTTATGACCGGGCGACGGTGCATGCCATTCTCGACAGCGCTCTGGTCGCACATGTTGCCTATGCGATCGACGGACAGCCCTATTGCACGCCGACGGCCTTCTGGCGGGAAGGCGAAAGGCTGTATTGGCACGGCTCGTCCGCGAGCAGAATGATCCGATTCCAGTCCGCCGGCGTGCCGGTCTGCGTCACCGTCATGCATCTCGACGCGCTGGTGCTGGCGCGGTCCGCCTTCCACCACTCCGTGAACTACCGTTCCGTCATGGCTTTCGGCCAGGCCCGTCTTGTTGCAGACGAAACCGAGAAGCGGCAGGCGATCGACGGTTTCGTAGATCGGTTCTATCCGGGCCGGTCGCACCTGCTGCGCCCGCCGACCGTGCAGGAGATCAAGGCGACGTCGTTCATCGTCATGGAGATCGAACAGGCGTCGGCCAAGATTCGCGATACACATGTCGGCGATGACGAGGAAGACTACGAATTGCCGATCTGGGCCGCGCGATACCAGGTTCGACAGGTCATCGGTGAGGCGGAGCCGTGTCCGCGACAGCATCCGGACGCGGTCGAACCGGTCGGAATGGCGCCCTATCGCGCCGGGCGCACGCTGGACGAGGTGATGACCGAGGCCGCCCGGATGGCCGGCTATTCCGACGGCACCTGATCGTAACGGAATTCGGTGCGGACGAGACCGTGCTTCTTCAGCATCTTGCCGAGCCGCCGGCGTTCCTTGCCGGAGATCCGTGATGCGAGGCTGATATTGCCGCGCGCGTGGCTCAGCAGTCTCGACAGGTAGCGCCGCTCGAAATCCTCGATGGCGCGGGCCTTGGCCTCACGAAACGACAGTGTCGGCGGGCCGCCGTCGCCCACAGGTTCAGGCGCCGTTTGCGTCGCCGTGCCGATCACCGGGCCATCGGACAGCAGGAACTCTCTCTGGATGAAGTTCTCCAGTTCGCGGACGTTGCCCGGCCATGGCCGGTTGCGCAACGAATCCCGCAGATCGGGATCAAGGTGCCTGGCCGGTGAGCGGTACTGCTCGCACAACCGGCGTAAGAACACGTCGGCGAGCAGCATCACATCGTCGTCGCGGTCACGCAATGGTGGCAATTGCAAAGACAGAACGTTCAACCGGAACAGCAGATCAAGCCGGTATCGCCCCTCCTCTGCCAGCGCGGCCAGATCGGCATTCGTCGCCGCAATGATCCTGACGTCCGCGCGCTGCACAAGCTCGGAACCAACGGGCCGGTACTCGCGATCCTGCAGGAAGCGCAGCAGCGCGACCTGCGATTTCGGGATCAGGCTGTCGACTTCATCCAGGAACAGGGTGCCCCCGGCCGCCTGGGCGATCAGGCCGGATCGCGACGAGCGTGCATCGGTGAAGGCGCCACGCACATGGCCGAACAGTTCGCTTTCGATCAGCGTGTCGGGAATGGCCCCACAATTCACCGCGACGAAAGGCGCATCCCGGCGCGCCCCCAGGTAATGGATGGCACGGCCGGCCAGCTCTTTGCCCGTGCCGGTCTCGCCCTGGATCAGGACGGTCGCATCGCACCTGGCCATGCGCTTGATCAATTCCACGGCCGCAAGGAATTTCGGCGACTCGCCGATGAGGTTCAGGCGGACATAGGTTTCCGACGTTTCCTCGGTTGGTGAGCCGGCGGCAAGCGGCTGCGAATTGCCTCGCATGTCGTTCCTCCACCGATCTGGCATCACAGTTCGCAACGATACCATAGGGCAGAGGCAAACCAATATGTTCTTTTGTTTCAATTCCGAACGACAGGATCAGGATTCCCTCGGCCCGCTAACCCCGCTCCACCGTTTCGGTGCCATTATCGTTCAGCAATCCGCGCAGCGTATCGACGTCGAGTGACGGCACCTGGAACGTGACCTGATTGGGATCGAACACGATGCCACGGCTGTCGCTGTAATAGTCGACCGGCACGGTGATTCCGATCGACAGGTTCGATCCGGCCTCCTTCTCGGCCAACTGCCAGTCCTTGCGCCACAGCTCGTAGTTGACGCCGAATGCACCCGCCAGAACGCTGACATAGCCATTGACGCCGAATCTGAGCTTGGGCGTGACCGACGCCGCCAGTTCCGCATGAAGATGCAGGCCTGCGGATGGCGTCCAGTCGATGTCGACCTGCGGGGTCACCTTGGCCTCGGCCGCCACGCCGGCCGTGACCTTGACCCCCGCCTCCAGCGAAATCACCGCGCCGGCGGACAGGCCCGCTTGCATGGCCGCATCCACGCCGGCCTCGGCCGGCACGTTGAACGCGCCCTTGCCGGAGATCTTGAGAGAATCGGGCTGGGCCGGATTGAAATCCTGAACGCTGATCTCGGCCGAGGTCAGCTTGCCCGGCCCGATATGCGCGTAGCCTTCGACACCGCCGGTGATGTTCAGCGACACGCCGGCCCCGGGCGCGCCGACCAGCGGAATGGCAAGCGTCGGCAGCGTGAGCAGCGACCGGCGGTCTTTGCCCGGCGCCGGATACTGATCGAACACGGTGACGGCGGCGGGAATGCCGATCTTGCCGCTGATCAGCACCGTGCCGTCGGGGCGGACCTGCAGGCCCACGCCGCCCTGCAGATGTTCCGTGATCCTGGCGGTCACGCTGCCGCCGCCATACAGCGTCAGGCTCGTTCCCGGCTCGGTGCCCGACAGCTTGCCTTCGGGCGTCACCGCCCGGTTGGTCAGCCCGACATCGACCTTGCCCGAGAAGATCCCCTTGTTGAACCCGGCGCTCGCCTTGCCGTCGAACAGCCCGTCATCGTAGTTGATGGTGATCGCGGGCGCTTCCAGGGGCAGGTTGGGCTTGATGCTGCCTGAAGCCGACACTTTCCACGCATCGTCCTTCTGCACCAGCGTCACATGCACGTCGCCGCCGCTGATGCCGGGAATCCCGGCCGCCAGCTTCACGTCGCCGGCAATCGACAGCGACGTGGCGCCCGAGGCATCGGGACCATAAGTAACCGACAGCCCGACATTCTCCACGCCCGGCAGGTTCGGCTGCACGGACCCGTCGGCATGGAACACGCCTTTCTGATAGCTGGCATTGACGCTCGCGCTCTTGATGCCGCGGATCTTGTTGGGGTTCGTGATGGCAAGCGTGCCTTTGGCGCCGAAGCCTTCCTCGCTGCGGTACCACATTTTCATGTCGGCCTGATCGAACAGGCGCGGGTCGGCGCGGAAACCGCCTTCCAACTCGAAACGTTTCGACGAATCCAGCTTGGCGGTCAGCTCGCCCTGACCGAAATTGCGGATGGTGAAATTGGCATTGCCGGCGACGCTGACATCCTTGCCGTTATAGCCGATCGTGATGCTCGCGCCGTCCACCGTCAGCCCGGGCACGTTCAGCGACTTGGTCAACTGGGTGACGTCGACCGTGTGGAAGATGCCCACTTCGCCATTGCGGACCTGACCGGGAATTTCAATGCCGGCCAGCGCCGGATGGGTGGGCCGGACCAGCGTCTTGGCATAGACGCCGCGGCTGATGGTGATGTCGGAAATCTCCATCGGGCTCAGCGGCGTGAACGTTGCCGGGATGAACCGGGCGGCGCTGCCGGCCGGCGGGGCACCGGAACCGATCTTCACGGCCAGGTCGTTGGTGGCCTTCTGCAACGGCAGCGCATAGTTCTTGGTGGTATCGATGGTAACGGCCGAACCCAGGTCGAGCTTGCCTTCCACCTGTCCCACCGACGTCCCCTCGGCCACCGCCGTCGCACCGGTCAGGCTGGTCGCGGGCACCGTCAGCGTGACGGCTTCGATGGTGAAACCGGCGATGCCGTCGCGCCCGCCTTTGGGAACGCTGACATTGGTGCCGTCGAACGGCAGGCGGGTGATCAGCAGATTGCCGGTGGGCGACAGCAGGGCGATGGATTTCGCCGTTCCCTTCAGGTCGGATTCCGGCGTGTTCGGCAACAGTTGCGTGACGGTCTGCGCCGACAGCAATTCCTTCGTCGTCCAGAACTGCGATTTGGCCTCGGGGTTGGTCTTCGATTCACGGTCGCGTCCCTGGACGGTCTTGAAGACGACCTCGTAGTTCGTCAGCACGAAATCCGGCGTCGGATTGGTCGGCATCGTGGTGACGCCAGGCACCGGCGGCAGCGTCTTCTTCGATGGCGGCTGGTAGTGCACCAGCTCGGCCTTGACGCTGTTCTTCACCTCCCGGCTGAGGGACCCGCCGACGCTGCGATTGGGGGAGCTTTTCAGCAGCTCGTAGTTGGTGGGACCATCCTCGCCACCGACCTGGATTTCGACCATGTGATCGACGTCGAAGCTCGCATTCACACCGTCCTTGTCCCAGGCTGGGACGATCAGTTGATCCTTCAGCTCCGCGTCATTGCTGGCGGTCAGCGTCAGGCCCTTGGCCCCGCCCAGCCCTTGCAGCGGCAGCAGCCAGCTTCCCGAGGTCGTCTTGTGCTTCGCGGGAATGCCGCCCAGGTCGATCTTGCTTTTCTGGCCCAGCCAGTTGGACCGCTGATTGGTGCCGCGGGTCTCCGCACTATAGGCCTTGGGCCGGCGCAACCTGTTCTGGCCGGCCAGAAGCTGATAGGTCGAGGCATGCCGCGCCTTGATCGGCGGAATCTGCAAGGGCGCATTCACGATGAACTCGGCGTTGCCGCTCCCCCCGCCGGTCCCGCCGCCGCCTCCACTTCCGTTGGCGCGCATGACCATGCGGGTGACGCCGTCGCCCTGCTGCACCACATGGGTCAGCTCGTGGGCCAGCAGCCGCTGTCCCTCCGGCGTGTCCGGCTCGTATTCGCCGGCGGCGAAGGCGATGTTCTCGCCCAGGGTGAATGCCCGCGCACCGATCTGCTTCGCTGCCGAGTCCGCTTTGGCATCGGCATGAATGCGCACGGCGGAGAAGTCCCGTCCGAACTGCCGCTCGAAGCGCGCCCGGTTCGCGGCGTCGATCGGCATCCCGCTGCCCAGGTCTTTGGCGAAGTCGGCGGGGACGGTGGGACGCGCGGCCGGGTTCTTCGCCGCATCATCGGCGGGCTGGCGGGAAATCGATGGCGGCTCCGGGTCGCGGTTGGTATTGCGCACGGCCCCCGATTCCTCGCCGTCGAGCGAGCGCATCACCTTGTCGGCGACATGGTCCGCTTCCCGCTCAACCGCGTCGCCCGGTGCGCTGACGGCCATCTTCGCCCGCACCGCCAACCTGTCGATACGCTTGTCGGCAGCGCTTCTGGCGTCGCCGGCCTTGACCGCCTCCTCGGTCCTGGCACCGGTCTGCTTGCCGGTACCCTGCTTCGCCGGCTCAGGAGGGCGGGACGTTGCGGCCCCGCCCGGTTTTCCGGTCTCGGCCGGCTGCTTCCCGGCGGTCTTGCCGGGTGCCGGCCTGCCGGCCTCCGGCTTCGCCGCCTCGGGCTTCGTCTTGTCCTTGGCCGGTGGAGGAGGCGGCTTCTTCCTGGCTTCGGTGGAAGGCGGGGCGGGCGGCATGGTCAGCCTATCTGCCCGACGGCGACCACGCTGGCTTCAGTGGCGCCGTCTCCGAAATCGGCGAATGTCACGGCATGCACAGACGCGGTGGTGGCGGCCCCCAGCGGGGCCATGATCGTCGCGTGATCCGCCTGTCCCCGGGCTGCGGAGCCGCCGGTCCCGACCAGGATCAGCGGCGGCTGGTTCGTGAAGACGATGCCAGCCGTTGCTGCCTTCACCGCGTCCAGGTCCGCCGCCAGCGGTGTCGGACCGCCCGCCGGAAAATGGACGCTCACCGTCTGCAACGCCACCGATTGCAGCGCATCCAGCGTGAGCGGCGGCACCACCGCGGTCAGCGTTCCGGTCAGGGCCCGCAGGATCGCGGCATAGGCTTCCGGGTTCACCACGAACACGCGATGCGTCACGTCGGGCGCCTGCTGTTGCGCCAGCGTGGCCAGAACCATGCCGCCATCGAAACCGGGCTCGTCCAGCGCGCCCGGCGGGCGCGGCAGGGCCGCGATCACGCCGGTGCCGGGCGGATCGATCAGGTCGCGCAACGTCTCGACGAGCCGCTGCAGCCGGATGCGGTTCTGCCAGCCCTGGCCGGTCTGCGGCTCATTCTCCCACACGCGGGCGACGGCCAGATGTCTGGCAGGCTGGATCACGCGCCAGTCGTCCAGGATCTGCGCCACGCTCTCTTCCGGCATCAGCGCAGAGTCGGTGTAGTGCAGCACGTTCACCCGCTTGATCAGGAAGCCCTTCAGCGCGTTCGGGTCGCGTTGCGCCAGGGCGGCCTGCAGCGTCTTCACCTCGCTGTCGTCGCGCAGGGCGACGTGCAGCACCTGGAACGCATCCGTCACGGGCTGTTTGGCAGGTTCCGCCGGCGCGGTACAGGCCACCTGACGCCGCCGGCGGAACATGACCCAGTCATGCACGGCCCGAAGCTGCAAGGCGCCCGCCGGCGTGGCCATATCGCCGAACAGCCGGCGCCGGGCGCGTGTCACGAACCCGGCATCGTTGGTGGCGTCGGCGATCAGGCCGACGGCATTCAGCGCCTTCAACCGCGGCTCGCTTTCCGGCGGCAACGGCGAGGTGGATACCAGCTCCGCGGCCTTGACCACCGCTGCCGCGTTCTCCCGGCTCAGCGTCATATGCAGCGGCGTCCCGCCCCACGCCACCCGCCACGGCACCGGCGTCGTGGTCACATTAACCAGATGGAACGAAATCCCCAGCGTGCCGCTGGCGGGATTCCCCTGCCATGTCAGCGTGACGTCCAGCAGGATACGCTGCGTTCTCTCGCCGTCCGGCGAATCGATGCTCGTCGTGGCGACCAGCGCGTCGAGCCGCCCGCGCACCGAAGTCTGACCGGGACCGGCCAGGAAATGCGTATCGACCGTGAACTGCCCCGTGGCGACTGCGACGTCCGCATCGGTCGTCGTGCTGTCGGCCCGCACGACCGTCCGTGCACTGCGCATCTCCAGCGCCACCGGCAGGGCGTCGCCGTCAGCCGCCGCGAACGGGTCGCGGTCGATCTGCATCGACAGATAGGCCGCTTCGGTGCGGCCGGCGGTCTCCGTCTCCGGCATCAGAACCATCGCGATGGTCCAGCCGTCCGTACCCGATATCGTGCTGCGCGCGACGCCGGTCAGGATCCGGCTGACCTGCGACACGGCCGACACGCCGGTGGCGGCGTCGATCCGCCCGGCCGCGGCGCCGGTGCTTTCCCGGATGAACGCGCGATTGATCGCTGCCACGGCGTTTGGCTGGTCGGTTCCGTCGGCGAAAATGTCGCCGATCGCGGTCGGGTCCAGCTTCACGAACCACTGGATGCCGTCGGCGGATTCCGCGGTGCCCAGAATGACACCGTCCGGCACGAACACTTCGACCGGTTCCTTGGCGGCCGGGTTGTCCAACCCCTTGGTGAGCGAGATCCGGTCCATGTGCTGCGCTTCCTCGAGCAGGTGCGCGAGGTGATCGACCGGCGCGCTGCACAGCGTCAGCGTGACGCCTTCGCCGAACATCTTCTGCAGTTGCAGATTGACCGGCGACTGCCCGGCGATCACCGGCAGATAGCCGGCCGGCGGCAGCTCGACGAAGCCGCCGTTCAGCAGCAGGCGGTTCGGCGTCACGGGTGTCAGCGTGCCCTGCACGTCACTCAGGCGCTGCGCCAGGTCGCTCATGCGCCGGATCGGCTCCGACAGCGTGCCCAGCACCTCGGCACGTCGCGTATCGGCGCTGTCGCCCAGGAACGCCCGGATCGCAGCGTCGCCCGCGGCATAGCTGTTGCGCGCCGCCTCCAGTTGCGCGATCGAATCGACCAGCAGTTGCCGCAGCATGGCGCATTCATCGTCTGGCTGCGGCGTGAACACCGGTGAGCCGTCGGCGAACAGGCCCGACAACTGGCACTGGAACTGCAAAATCTGCGCGATGAACACGTTCCAGGGCCGCATGCGCATACGGCCCTGCCAATAGCCGCGCGCCTGCGCGTCCATCCGCTCCCGCCGAGCGGACCAGGCGTCCAGGACGCGGGTGGTGCTGCCTTCGCGGACCAGCAGGCCGAGGGGCACTTCCTCGCGGACATACAGCACGGCTGGGTTGCACCAGGTGCCCGAACCAAGGCCGGCGGCGCTCAGCAGCGGCTGCGTCAGCCATGGTTCGGCGGCGAAATAGGCCGACGCGACACGATTGCGCAGATGCGTCAGGCCGAGGGTGACCGCGCTGCTGGTGGGCAGCGTCAGGCTGACCGGACGCAGGCGCAGGATCATCCCTTCGCGCCAGTACGGACGCTGTGTGTCGGTGATGCAGGCATCCTCGCACAGCTTGCCGAACACTTCCTCGTTGCCGCACAGCGCCTGCGCCGGTGCGACCGTGATCTCATAGATGCCCTGGCCCGGTGTCGGCGTGGCCGGCGGGGTCGTGGCCGGCGCACACTCGCCGAAGCTGCCCGATCCCGTCGCCTGGGCGGGTGCCGCCGCGGCATCGGCGATCAGCTCGGCGATGTCGGCGGTGATCGCGGTGCCCAGCAGCACGATGCGCCCGGTCGGCGTGATGGCGAGACCCGGCGACACCGTCAGCCTGCCCACCGACAGGCCGACCCCCAGCCCGTGCACCACGCCCCAGCCGCCGGCCAGGTTCGACAGCCGCACCAGCTCGCGGTGATAGTCCTGCTCCAGCGTCAGGGCATCGGCCCGCAGGAACTTGCCGTCGAAATAGTGCAGGCGGGTCAGCGGTGTGCCGGCTTCGATCGTGGTCACCCCGTCGATGACGCCGACCGCCTTGGTGGTTCCGCTCATGTTCCGCTCCTCGGCAGGGTGATGGAGAGATCGGTGCCGTCCGCGTCGGCGGACGGCGCGCCGACCGGGATGAAATCGGCGCCCAGCAGGGGCGCTGTGCCGCGTCCGAATGCCGTCACGCGCACGCGGACACCGGCCGGTGCGCGATCCAGGCTCAGCGTCACGGTCCGGTCACCGTTCGACAGTGCCACGGTCTGGATCGTGAACGGCGCCCAGCCGGTCGCTGCCACGAACTCGGTCGCGGCGAACGCGGCCGGCGTGGCGCTGGCCGGCGCCAGGGGCTTGTCGAAGGTCAGCGCGATGTCGCTGCCGGCGATGGCGGCGCTGTCGGCCTCGATCACCGGACCGGCGGCCGGCATGGCCGGCTCCGCCTCGGCTGGCAGCAGCGCCTGCAGCGCCTGTGTCGGCAGCAGAGTCTGCCGCCCGTCGATCGTCAGCGATGCGACCGACATGGTCCAGCCGTCGTCCGTCCGCTGCAGATGGATGCCGCTGAGCCGAGCGATGACGATGCAGTCGGTGCGGTCCTCGATGCCGTCGGGGTCGGGCGACGGCGCCCAGGCCGGTGCCTCGGTCGGCTCTGCCGTCGCCGCGGCGGCCCGCGCCGCGACAGCGCGCCACAACGCTGCCTCGGCAGCGTCTCGCGCGGTCCCCGGCAGGGTTGCCAGGGTGGCGAGCTGGCCATCCAGCCAGGCATCGTCCGGGTCGGCGGCCTCCGCCGGCGCCAAGCCGGCCAGGCGCCGCAGCAGGCGATAAGGTGGCGTCGATCCCGGCGGCGGTGCATCCGTCGTGCGCCGCACCAGCGTGAGCTGCGCCTGCTCGCAAATCCGCGAATAGGCGATGTCCGCCGCCTGTTCGGCGCAGGGATCGGCGATGGCCGGCACCGGGCGCGACAGGCAGGTGCGGTAGCACAGCAGCACGTCGGCATCGAAGGTCGCGTCATCCTTGTTCGGGATATCGGCGAACACGTCGGTCTGTCGCTGCTGCTCCCACCACGCCGGCAGGCCCAGGCATTGCGCGGTCCCGATCACCAGGTCGCGGCCGCGCCGGTCGATCGCATGGCCCGGCTCGACGCGGATTTCCTGCCGGTCGGCCAGGAACGCGACACCAAAGCCGTAGACCACGCCCCATCCGTGCAGCACGTGTTGATGCCGCCGGTGCTGCCCGACATGGAAACCCTGTTCGGCGCGGAAGTCGTCGACGCCCAGCAGCATGCCGAAATGATAGTTGATGGCGCATTCGGGCTGATCCGGCAGCGAGCCGCCGCATCGCGAGATGTCCGTCGAGCCGCAGCCGCAGTTGCTGATCGTGTTCATCGTCCAGCCTCAGAATTCCGCGACGAAGCGCGCCGCTGCCGCCTGTCGCCGCAGGGCCGCGCCGTCCGCCGCCGCTGTAACATCATGGGTCGCCGCCACATCCGCCGCGATCTGTTCCGCGATCCGCGTTTCCCGGCTCGCGGTGTCCATTGCCTGCGCCAAAGCGGCTTCCTTGGCAGTGACGTCCGCCACCAGGTTCGCCGGATTGATCGCTGCCGTGGCTGTCAGCAGCGCGACGGAGGCATCCAGCGTGTCGAGCTGGTCCCACAGCGCATCCGGCACGGTCGCGAACCAGCGCTGCAGCGTCGGCAGGCTCGCCGCCAGATTCGTGCGCGCCGTGACCAGGTTCCCGCCGGCCGTCGTGACCGCGTCGTGCAGCGTCTGCAAGGCCGGGGTGGACGCCAGTAGCTGCGCCTCGGTGTTGTCGGGATCGGTGGCGCGCGCATCGGCCAATGCCGTGGCATAGTCGCGCTGCGCCTGCGTCACGGCGGCCTGCGCGTCGTCGCGCGCCTTCAGCAGCACCAGCGCGTCTTCGCGCGCCGTGGTCAGCGCCGCGTCGGCCGAGAACAGCTCCGCCCGCTGCGCCGCCGTCAGCGGCGAGGTGGTCCGAGCCGCCAGTGCGGCGAGATCGGCGGCCGCGCCTTCTACGCGCGGTGTGGCGGTGACGAAATCCGACAGTGCCGCCACCGACGCGTCGAAGGCGCGCCGCAGCGCCGGCAGCTTGTCGGCCGAGCGGGTGGTCGCCTCGATCCAGGTGGTCTGCGCGGCGAGCGCGTGGGCTTCCAGCCCCGCGGTGTCGGCGGCCGCCTGCCCGCCAAGGGCGCGACGGGCCCGTGCGCGAGCCAGGAAGCTGCGGTCGGCATTGGCATTGGTCGGGAAGTCGCCTTCGACCTTGGTAGCGGCCTGCGCGTTCGACGCCGCCAGCGCATCGGTGGCGAGCTGCGGCAGGTCGGACAGCGGCTGGGCGACGGCGGCCGCCTGCCAGCCCGCTCGGCGTGCGGCCGCTTTGCCGGCTGCCTCCTGCGCCCCCGCGGCGGCGGTCAGGGATGTCCGGAGGCGGGCGGCAGTCTTGGTCAAGCGCGCCATCGTCGCACGCGCCACGACGGGTGCGGCCTCGGCGATCGCCTGCGCCGCCTCGGCATCGCGCAACGCCACCAGGGCATCGTTCAGCTCGATGAGCAGTGGTGCCGCATCAGCCGGTGTCTCGATCGCCGCCAGTGCCTTGCGCGTCGCATCGACCTGCGCGCGGGCGTCGGTTACATCCCGACTCGCCTGCGTCACGGCCGCGGTTGCGGCCGCTTCGGCCTGGGCCGCGGCAGCCTGCGCCGCGTCGGTCGCGGTGATGGCCGCCCGAATCCGCGCCACTTCCTCGGTCCAGAAATCAAGCAGGGTGGTGGGTGCCGGCATTGTCCCCTCCTAAAGCGATGCGGCGGCGGTCAGGGCGCCGCCCGCGATCGGCCTGGCCTGGACGCGGACCGGCGGTTTGCCAGGCCAGGCGCGCCCCGCCTTCTCGAATTCCCGTGCCACCGCGCTCAGCATGTGCCGCTGTTCGATCTTCGGCGCGGCCGTGCGTGGTTCGGCGGCTGCCAGATAGGCGGCACCGAGGCAGGCATTGCGGATCTGCGCGCCGCTCAGCACGTACCAGTCCGCCAGCTCGGTCAGGTCGACGTCGGAGCCGACCGGTGCCGTCGCCGGCAGGTGCAGGCGCCACAGGCGGCCCCGCATCGCGGCGTCCGGGTCGGTGAAGGCGATGATGTCGTCGAAACGGCGGGTGAATGCCGCGTCCAGATTGCCACGCAGGTTGGTCGCCAGGATCGCGACACCCGCGAAACGCTCCAGCCGCTGCAGCAGGAATGCGGTTTCCATGTTGGCGTAGCGGTCATGCGCGTCCGATGCCTCGGTGCGCCGGCCGAACAGCGCGTCGGCCTCATCGAACAGCAGCACCGCCTGTGCCCGCTCGGCCAGCTCGAACACCGCGGCGAGGTTCTTCTCGGTTTCGCCGATCCATTTCGACACCAGGCCGGCGATGTCGGCGATCAGCAGGTCCAGTCCGAGCGCGCGTGCCATCGCCTCGGCCGCCAGCGTCTTGCCGGTGCCAGGCGGGCCGTGGAACAGCAGGCGCAGGCCCGCGCGATCGCCGCGGCCCTGGTCGAAGCCCCAGTCATCCAGCACGGTGAGCTGCTGCTGCACCCGCATCACCGCATCGGTGAGCTGCGCGGTGGCACCCGGCGGCAGTAGCAGATCCCGCCACGCGGCGTGCGGGATCACGCGCCGTACCCCGGGCCGCGTGTGCGTCGCGGTGCGGGCGCGCAGGCAGGCGGCGATGTCGTCCTCGCCCAGCATGCCACCGCCGATTTCCTGCCGCAGCGCCAGATCGGCAACGATGCCGCGCGCTTCCTCGGGATCGACCGGATAGCGGGCGGCCAGCATGCCGGCCCGGTCGGCGAGCTGGGGCAGCAGCGTGCCCCACATGCGGCGGCGCGCCGGTGCGGGCAGGCGGTGGAGGCGCAGCGACAGGATCGGCAGGTCGAAGGCTGGCAGGGCCCGCTCCTCCTGCGCCGTCACCAGGATCGGCAGGCCGACGGACAGGCCGTTCGGCAGAATGGGAGAGGGCGCATCGGCCTCTCCTTCCAGGTCGAGCCACGGGATCGCGCCATGCAGCAGCCCGACCGTATAGGCGTCGCGTACCACACGCCCGCGCGCTTCGGCGCTGTCAGTTGCGTCCAGCCGTACCCGCACGGCGGCGATGCCGACATGGCCAAGCATGGCACGCAGGCGGGTGGCGCGGCCGGTGGCCGTCTCTCCGGTCAATCCGATCAGGGCCGGCACCGCCTGTTTCAACGCCCGCATGGCCTGCGCGGTGTCCGCCTGATCCAGCCAGGCCTCCAGCCCCGGGACGGCGCGGTAGCCGGCCAGCATCTCCATCCCGTCCGCCTGCGGCGGCCGGTCGTTCAAAGCGGCCCAGAGGCCGGGACCCGGTGCCAGAGACCGGCCGTGCCACGGCCCGTCGCCCGGGCAGCGTACCAGCGACAGGGCGGCGACCGGGTCGTGCAGCAACAGGGCTTCGATACGGTCGCGCAGGTCGAAGACGTTGCCCGCCGCCGCTTCGCTTTCCATCCAGTCGAGCGCGAGGCCGACCGTCGCTTCCGGCCGCCGGTCGCGGTTCAGCAGCCGGCAGAGTGCAGCGAACCCCTCGTGCACATCCGGCAGGCAGGCCAGCAGCGCCAGCTCGGCCAGAATCGTGCCGTGGGTGGTGAAGGATGCGACATGATCCAGCGGGTGCCCGCCACGGCTGCGCACTGTCCGCAGGCGATCATGGCTGAAGCCCACCATGGCGGCGAAGGTCGAGGGGAACTGCAAAGCGGCGGCCAGATCGGCATCGATGTCGTCGCCAAGCCTGCGGTGCAGCGCCTCGGCAAGGCGCAGCCCGAGGGCGGCGGCTTCGAGGCGGGTGCGATCGCGTCTGGTCTCAGACATAGCGGTACCTCACCACACAGCCGAGGAAAGGAACGAAGCCGGGATCGAGGTCGATCGCGCCGCGCCGCAGAAGCGGATCGGCGGTTTCGGCGGCGAATTCGATCTCGATCCAGCCGGGCTCGATCGAGATCTGGCCGTCGCGGCGGCAGACGGTCGGCAGCCAGTCCTCCGCTGCGGGCGGCGGACCGAGGCGGGCGCTCAGCAGGTCTTCCAGCTTGGCGGCGGTGTGATCTGCCAGCGACAGCGCGCCGGTGTCGGGGGGCGCGTCGAGCGCCACACCCCCACGGAAGGCCAGGACAGCGGGATCGTCGGGCGGGGCGCCGATCTTCCACGCGAGCGCTGTCAATATGCCGGCCAGGGCGTCGGGATCATCGTCGATACGGGTGAGCAGGCCGGTGTCGGGCAGCAGCGGCAGCAGGAACAGCAGGCCGGCCCAGGTTGAGAAGAACGGGTCGGGCCGGTCCGGCAGAGGCGGCGGCGCGGGTGCCGGGGCGTCGTCGGGGCTGCCGTGCTTCACGTGAAGCGGGGTCGGGGTCTGTCGGGTTGCCGGATCCGGGGCTGGTGCGCCGTCGAGCGCCGTATCGGCGGTGTGACCGTGCGGCTCGCCAGGGTCTGATAGTGGCGCG
>WBZO01004835.1_pt1 | contig 14217 bp, 14 predicted proteins | sample 5204261 | NCBI WGS metagenome assembly WBZO01 (sample SAMN12412400, study PRJNA552823) | activated sludge metagenome | isolation source: activated sludge from anammox sidestream of wastewater treatment plant... | place: USA: North Carolina | collected 2017-09
CACGCTGACGTGATCGGGGTCGAAGCGGGATCGGCTGTGCTCGGCCGCCCACAGTCGACGGGCCTGCTTGTTGGCAAGCGCGACTGCCGCCCCTTCGACGAGCTCAGGACAGGTTTGTTGTGATCGACACGTTCGGACGGCGCGAGCGCCCAGGCACGCGTGCAGTCGAGCGGTTTGATATGGATATTTGGGCTTTACACATATAAATATTGAATTTATAAGGCGCGCTGCCAAAGTGTCTCCTCCGTCGCCGCGGCGACACTTCAGGAGCTTGCCATGAAAACCGTTTCGCAGTTTGCCGCCGCCCTGGCTCTGGCCTTGGCAACCATGCTGCCGTTGCAGGCGCACGAACACGCCACCCCGACCGCTGCCACAGCGCCGGCGGCACCCAAGCTCGATGCGGCCCTGCGCAGCCTGTGGCAGGGCCATGTGCAGCACACGCGGGCCTATGCGCTGGCGGTCAAGGCCGGTGACCGGGCCGCCGCCGACAAGGCGGCATCGGACGTGGTCGCCAATGCGCAGCAGATCGCCGACGCCGTAGCCGGCTTTTATGGCGCCGATGCCGGCAAGGGCATGCTCAAGCTGCTGGCTGGCCATTGGGGCGGGGTCAAGGCAATGACCGATGCGGCAAAGGCCGGCAACCCGGCGGGCGTCAAGCAGGCGATGCAGGATCTGAGCGCCAATGCCGGCGAAATCGCCAAGTTCCTGTCCGCCGCCAATCCCTATCTGGGCGAAGATGCCGTGCGCGGCCTGCTCATGGCGCATGCTGCGCACCATCAGGCGCAAATCGGTGAGATCATGCGTGGCGACATGCAAGCCGAAGCAAAAACCTGGGCCGCCATGCAGGCGCACATGAATGTCATCGCCGACGCGCTGGCCGGCGCGCTGGCCCGGCAGTTTCCCGACAAAGCGTCATGAAGCGCGTCAGCGCCCTGCGCCAGCTCGGCACCACGCAGCAGAAGCTGCTGCGTGTGCTGCTCGCGCATCCGCAGGGCGCCAGCATGGAGACGCTGTGCGAGCGGCTGGGTGTCACCCACAATGCGATCCGCCAGCATCTGACCGCGCTGATCACCGCCGGATTCGTCGACCGCGGCGTGGCGCAGCCCACGGGCGGGCGGCCGCAGATGCGCTATGTGCTGCTGCCCGCCGGACGCGAGCTGTTCCCCCGGCATTACGGACTGATTGCCGGCGGCCTGATCGAAAGCCTGTATGCCAGTGCCGGCAAGCCGGCCGTGCAGGCCATGCTCGAAACACTGGGGCGGCAGCTGGGCGAGGACGCTGCCAGCCGCATCGACACCCAGTCAGACGAAAGCGTGGCGACTTCGCTGGCCGACCAGCTCGATGCGCTGGGTTACGAGGCGCTGACCGTGCGGCGCGATGGCGAAACCCAGATCGAGGCCTACAACTGCGTGTTTCACGCGCTGGCCAAGGCGCATCCGGATGTCTGCCGTTTCGATATCGCCTTCATGGAGCGCGCCAGCGGCCATCCGGTGCAGCATCTGGAATGCCTGCTGCGCGGAGGTCATGCCTGCCGGTTCCGGCTGGGCGCCCTCAAGCACGAGCCGCGCTGAGCGGCGCCGCGAAGGTCGATCAGGCGCGGACTCAGCGGGTGCCGAGGGGCGGGCTGGCTTGGGTGTTTGCCGCGCCGCGCGCTTTCTGCGCCAGCTCCCGGAACCCGCTGGAAGTCTGTTCGAGCTTGCTGCGCCACTGCGCATCCGGGGTCTGGCCGCGGGTTACCGCGTCGAACACCTGCAGCAGGGCGACGGTCGCAAACGGATCGATGAAGGCCGCCTTGAGGCTGAGCGCGACGATCAGCGTCGCGGCGATGGTGAGTGCGCCGGGATGAATGTGGAACACGCCCATCAGTGCCGCGATCGGTGCCGCAGCCAGGGCGAACAGCAGCAGGGTCAGCCCCCACACGATGAAGGTGAGGAACGCCGCATTGCGCAGCACGGCCTTGCAGTTCTGCGCATACAGCACCACGCTGTCGCAGGCCACCGACCAGGCATCGCTACCGCTGCGGCGCAGGATCTGCGCAAGGATCACCTGATCGAGATGGCGCAGGGCGGTGTTGATGATCGCATCGATCAGTCGCACCACCAGCTCCAGCCCCGGAATCGGCAGCCATGCGGCGATGCTCACGGTGAGGCGGTTGAATACGCGCAGGATGCCGCGCAGCAGCTGGTTGAGCCCGAACAGCATCGAGGACGTTGCGAAGTGCTGCTTGACCACGCCGCGGGCGTAGTCGATCTGGCCCTGGCCGCCCGGAATGTCATGGCCGTCGATGAGCTGCACGAGCACCGCGACGTGCCCGGCCTTGACCAGGTACAGCAGATATTCGCGCGCCCAGTACAGCAGGCCGCTGACGATGCCGAACCCGATCAGCCCGCCGAGTGCGCCGCCGCCGCCACTCGTGCCGCCGATGTGGCCAAACAGATAACCCAGCCCCCCGCCGATGCCGATCGCCAGCACGTAGAGCAGGGCAATGCCCACGTACACCGCCACGCGCAGCACGACGAAAGGCAACGTGCGGGCGAGCAGGGAGAAGATGGCGCCGGTGCGAAAGTCGATCATCGAAAGCTCCTTGCTGCAAAGGGGGTGAAGGACATCAGGCGAGGGTGGCCGAAAAATCGTGCAAGGCACGCGACAGGCGTTGCAGGCCGTCGGCCAGTTCCGCGTCGCTGATCGTCAGCGGCGGCACCAGGCGCAGCACGTCGGGGCCGGCTTGCAGCACCAGCACGCCGTGGGCGGCGGCGTGATCGAGGATGTCCGCGGCGCGGCCGCGCAGCGATTCGATCAATGGCGCACCGAGCATGAGGCCGCGGCCGCGCAGCTCGGTGAACAGCGGCAGGCGGGCATTGATGGCCAGCAGGCCATCGCGCAATGCCTGCGCCTGGCGCGCGACGTGTGCCAGCAGGGGTGTGGAACCGAGCTTGCGCAGCGCGACGCGGGCCACCGCCGCCGCCAGTGGATTGCCGCCGAACGTGGTGCCGTGGGCGCCGTACTGCAGGACGTCGGCAACCCGCGGCCCGGCCAGCATGGCGCCGATCGGAAAGCCGCATCCGAGTGCCTTGGCCAGGGTGACGACATCGGGCGTGACGCCATCCTGCGTGTGAGCGAACAGGGTGCCGGTGCGCCCCATGCCGCACTGGATCTCGTCGAGCATGAGCAGGGCGTCGTGGCGGTCGCACAGCGCACGCAGATGGGCGAGAAATCCTGGTGCGGCCGGCATCACGCCGCCCTCGCCCTGCACCGGTTCGAGCAGCACGGCGGCGATGCCACCGCTGGCGAAGGCGCTGCTGACGTCGTCGAAATCGTTGAATGTGGCGTAGCGGAACCCCGGCGGCAGCGGTTCGAAACCCTGCTGGTATTTCGGCTGTGCGGTCGCGGTGACGGTGGCCAGCGTGCGACCGTGGAACGAGCCGCGGAACGTCAGGATGGTGCGTTGTTCGGGGGCGCGGCCCTGGGTGGCCGCCCATTTGCGTGCGAGCTTGAGCGCCGCCTCGTTGGCCTCGGCGCCCGAGTTGCACAGGAACACGCGCTTGGCGAAGGGGGCGGCATCGACCAGTTCCTCGGCCAGCCGCAATGGCGGCTCGGTGTAGAACACGTTGCTGGCATGCCAGAGCTTTCCCGCCTGCGCGGTGAGTGCGGCCAGCAGATCCGGATCGCCGTGGCCCAGTGCGTTGACGGCGATGCCGGCACCGAAGTCGACGTATTCACGACCATCCCGATCCCACACGCGCGCGCCCTGGCCGTGGTCGAGCACGAGCTCGCGCGGCTTGTATACCGGCAGCCAGTAGCGCGCGCCGAGCGCGAGCAGGTCGGGAGTATCGAGTGGGGCATCCATGGTGGGCGCTCTGTAGTGGGCGGCGAATCGCAGCCGGGCAAGGAGGCCGATCGGTCGCAGCGCGTGCGGGATCGGCGGGGATGTGCGGATGGTCTACCAGGTTCCGCAGTTGGGCATCGACCGCCAGGGCTCGACGGGCGGCAGCGGATCGCCCTTCTGCAGCAGCTCGACGGAGATGAGGTCGGGCGAGCGCACGAAGGCCATGTGGCCATCGCGTGGCGGGCGGTTGATCGTCACGCCCATCGCCTGCAGGTGGGCGCAGGTGGCGTGGATGTCGTCGACGCGGAAGGCCAGATGACCGAAGTTGCGCGCGCTGCCGTAGTCCTCGGGAGGAGAGCCGTCGGCGGGTGGCCAGTTGTAGGTGAGCTCGATCTCCGCATCCGGCGTTTCATCGGCAGCCAGGAACACCAGCGTGTAGCGACCGGCCGCGTAGTCCTTGCGCCGCACTTCGCGCAGGCCCAGTCCGGCGCAGAAAAAATGCAACGCCGCATCGAGGTCGCGCACGCGGATCATGGTGTGCAGGTAGCGCATGGAGGCTCCGATCATCGACGGCAAACCGGCATTCTCGCGCGTCGACCCGCGCAGGGATAGCGGATCGGCGCTCAGGCGGGCTGGAATTGCGGCATCAGCCGGGTCAGCTGGGCCAGCCGTTCGAGCGGGTCGCGCAACTGCAGCAGCTGCTGCTTGTCGTGCAGGTTCAGCGGCAGGTACTGGGCAAGGCGAAAGCCCACCCAGCTGGCGTCGTCCAGGCGCGTGCGCTCGATGCGTGCGGCCTCACCGCCGATGCATTCGAGCAGGCGTTCGAGAATGGTGGCCAGCAGTGCGTACTCGGGCGGCATGACGTGCTGCGGCTCGTCGGGCCAGTACTCGACCTGGGCATGGATCAGGCCATCGTCGCGCACCCGCGTGCGGCTGGCGTGAAAGCGCATGCCGCCACGGACGCGGATGCCGAGCAGGCCGTCGGGCAGGGTGTCGAAATCGCAGATGTGGGCCAGCGTGCCGATCGCCGCCGGCACGGCAGGTGCGCCGCTCTCCTGGCCCGACAGGATCAGGCAGACGCCGAAGCCGCGAGCTTCGCGTGCGCAGTCGCGCACGAGATCGAGATAGCGGCGCTCGAAAATCCGCAGATCGAGGGTGGCGCCGGGAAACAGCACCGTCGACAGCGGAAACAGCGGAAGATCGGTTGCGGTCATGCGGAACGCCGGCGATTCGCGGGAGGAAGGCAGTCGATGACGAAGTCCGGGGCGCGTGTGGCTCAGGCCGTGCCTTGTGCGAGGGTGGCAGCGAAGCGGCGCGGCGCGTTTTCGAAACCGCCATTGGACATGAACACCACATGGTCGCCGGGGCGGGCCTGCTGCAGCAGAGCGTCGAGCAGGGCGTCCACGCTGGCAGCGGTGGCGCCGCGGCCGGCCAGGGCAGCGATCACCGCCGTGGCGTCCCACGGCAGTTCCGGTCGCTGCAGCAGCACGATGGCGTCGGCGTCGGCGAGCGCCGGGGCCAGTTCGGCGGCATGGGCGCCCATGCGCATCGAATTGGAGCGCGGCTCCATGCCGACCAGGATGCGCGCATTGCCGACCTTGGCGCGCAGGCCAGCCAGCGTGGTGGCGATGGCGGTCGGATGGTGAGCGAAGTCGTCGTAGACCTGGATGCCGCGCGCCTGGCCGACCCGCTCCATGCGACGTGCCACGTTGCGGAAGCTCGACAGTGCCTCGATGGCGCGGGCCGGTTCGACGCCGACGGCGTGCGCGGCGGCGATCGCGGCAAGCGCATTCATCACGTTGTGGCGTCCGCTCAGCGACCACTGCGCCCGGCCCAGCTCGCGGCCGGCATGCGAAACCGTGAATGCGCTGCCATCGGCCTGCTGCAGCTGCACGCGCCAGTCGCCGGCGGTGATGCCGAACGTCTCCACCGCAGTCCAGCAACCCATCGCCAGCACTTCGGCCAGACGAGGATCTTCGGCGTTGACGATGAGTCGGCCGTTGCCGGGCACGATGCGCACCAGATGGTGGAACTGGCGCTGGATCGCGGCCACGTCGGGGAAGATGTCGGCGTGGTCGTATTCGAGGTTGTTGAGCACCGCCACCTGTGGCCGGTAATGCACGAATTTGGAGCGCTTGTCGAAGAACGCCGTGTCGTACTCGTCGGCCTCGATGACGAATGCGCCGTCGCGTGCGGTCGTTCCCAGCCGCGCCGATACGCCGAAATTGGCCGGCACGCCGCCCACCAGGAATCCGGGCGCAAGGCCGGCGGATTCGAGAATCCACGCCAGCAGCGAGGTCGTGGTGGTCTTGCCGTGCGTGCCGGCGACGGCCAGTACGCGGCGCGCGTCGAGCACGTTCTCGCCGAGCCATTGCGGGCCGGAAACGTAACGCAGCCGCGCATCGAGCAGGTGCTCGATGGCGGGATTGCCGCGCGACAGCGCATTGCCGACGATGACCTGGTCGGGCGCCGGCTGCAGATGTTCGGCGCGGTATCCCTGGCGGAGCGCGATGCCCAGCTGCTCGAGCTGGGTGGACATCGGTGGATAGACGTTGGCGTCCGAGCCTTCGACCGCATGGCCGAGCTCGCGTGCGAGAGCGGCGATGCCGCCCATGAAGGTGCCGCAGATGCCGAGAATGTGCAGGCGCATGCCAGGAAATCCGTTCAGGAGGTGGGAGCGACGCCGAACAGCGCGCCATCGAGTGCCCACCAGGCGATCAGCCAGCAGAGCACGAGGGCGATGGACAGGCCATTGGGCAGCTCGACGGCATGCCGCACGATGCGCGCCAGCACCGCGACCTGCCACAGCAGCAGGCCGAACATCAGCCAGCCGGCCAGCAGGTGCGCGGTCGTCGGCGGAGCCGATGCCGAAGTCGGCGGCAGGCCGCTGAACCCCCACAGCAGGGCACCCTGCATCAGCGAAAACGCGATGCCGATGGCGGTGATGGCGGTAGCTGTCTGCACGAAGCGGTTGCGCAGGCGACGGATCGCCAGCGCCACCCAGCACAGGCCGAGCACGACCAGCGACGACAGCAGCGAACGCTGCAGCGCGTAGGCATCGCCTCCGAAGCTGCTGCCGATGGCGGTGTCGAGTGCGGTGCCGGCCAGCAGCAGGCCCAGCAGCAGGCCGGGTGACCAAGGCAGATCCTGCGGCGCGCCGCGCAGCAGGCACAGATCGCGCACCTGCGCGGACAGGTTCGGGGGTGCGCCGGGCGGATTCAACGCGGGACTCGGCGAAGCGGCATCGCCGCGACCGCTCAGGCCGCGGTGGCCGACGGCAGCGCGGCGAGGACGCGGCGCGAGATGTCGTCGAGCTCGCCGACGCCGTTCACGCAGCGCAGCTTGCCGATTTTTTCGAAATGGCTGGCCACCGGCTCGGTCTGCTCGGCATACACGCGCAGGCGCTCGCGCACCGTTTCCGGCGTGTCGTCCTTGCGCCCTTCCTTGGCGGCACGACCGGCGATGCGTTCGACGATCAGTTCGTTGGGGACGTCGAGCTTGATGGCGATGTCGAGCGGCTGGCCGAGGCGGGCGAGCAGCGATTCGAGCGCGGCGCATTGCGCCAGGTTGCGCGGATAGCCGTCGAGAATGAAGCCGCGTGCGGCATCGGGCTGGGTCAGGCGCTCTTCGAGCATGCCGAGCACGATGTCGTCGGACACCAGCTGTCCCGCGTCCATGACCGCCTTGGCCTTGAGGCCCAGCGGCGTGCCGGCCTTGACCGCTGCGCGCAGCAGGTCGCCGGTGGAAACGTGCGGAACAGCGAGCTCTTTCTTGAGGCGCTCGGCCTGCGTGCCCTTGCCCGATCCGGGCGCTCCGAGTAGAACGAGTCGCATGATGCTCCGATGCAGCCGCCATGCGCGGCATACTGGTGTCGGGATGCCATGCAAGACTGCATGGCGACCATAGAACAATAACGCTAACGGCTGCCCCCCAGCGTGTCAAACCGCGAGCGTTCAACCAAGGAAATCCGGACATGAGCCAAGGCCGACTGCTGTATGCGCAATCGGGCGGTGTCACCGCCGTCATCAACACCACCGCTGCCGCGGTCATCGATACCGCCCGACGGCACAAGGTGCCGGTGCTGGCCGCCAGGAACGGCATCATCGGCGCGTTGCGCGAGGAGCTGATCGACACTTCCAAGGAAACCGCCGCGGCCATCAGGGCCCTGCGCCACACGCCGGGCGGCGCGTTCGGCTCGTGCCGCTACAAGCTGAAGTCCATCGAGCAGAATCGCGCCCAGTACGAGCGGCTCATTGCGGTATTCAAGGCGCATGACATCCGCACCTTCCTGTACAACGGCGGCAACGACTCGGCCGATACGGCGCTGAAGATTTCGCAGATCGGCCGCGAGCTCGGCTATCCCGTCAATGTCATCGGCGTGCCGAAGACGGTCGACAACGACCTGGCCGTCACCGACTGCTGTCCGGGCTTCGGCTCGGTGGCCAAGTACACCGCGGTGTCGGTGCAGGAAGCGAGTCTGGACGTCGAATCGATGGCCGCCTCGTCGACCAAGGTGTTCATCGTCGAAGTCATGGGTCGGCACGCCGGCTGGATCGCCGCCGCCGGAGGCCTGGCGGCGCGCAAGGCGGGCGATCCGCCGCACATCATCCTGTTTCCGGAAATCGCCTTCGACGAAGCTGCATTCCTGGCGCGCGTCAAGGCCAGCGTCGAAAAGGCGGGTTATTGCACCGTGGTGGCCTCCGAGGGGCTCAGGAATGCGGCGGGTCAGTTCCTTGCCGAGGCCGGCACGCGCGATGCGTTCGGCCATGCGCAGCTGGGCGGCGTCGCGCCGGTGCTGGCCAGCCTCGTCAAGCAGAAGCTCGGCTACAAGTACCACTGGGCGCTGCCCGACTATCTGCAGCGTTCCGCACGGCACCTGGCTTCCAAGACCGATGCCGACCAGGCCTGGGCGGTGGGCAAGGCGGCGGTCGAATATGCGCTCGCAGGCAAGAATGCCGTCATGCCCGTCATCGTGCGCACGTCCGATGCGCCCTATCGCTGGAAGATCGAACCCGCGCCGCTCGACAAGATCGCCAATCACGAAAAGAAGCTGCCCAAGAGCTTCATCACCCGCGATGGATATGGCATTACCGCCGCCGCCCGCCGCTATCTGGAGCCACTGATCCGCGGCGAGGACACGCCGAAATACCTCAAGGATGGGTTGCCGGATTACGTGCGGCTCAAGAAGGTGCTGCTGCGGCGCAAGCTCGCGCCATATACGATTGCCGATTGAGCAGGGCATGACGCTGCCTTCGCCGGGGGCCGTCCGGGACGGCCCGATCCGGCGCAGGCGCTGCGCCTTCGAGGATGCGCATGGTATCCGCGGTCGGGCGGGGCGGCCGTGCATTCGACGGCTTTCCCGGTTGGACACGATGCGACGATGAACGCGACCCTTTCCGCGATGCATGTCTTTCCGTTGAAGTCGGGGGCGCCGCTGCATGTCGAGGCGGCGATGGTCGAGGCGCGCGGTCTGTCCGGCGATCGACGCTGGATGGTCGTCGATGCGGCCAATGCCTTCGTCACCGGGCGCCAGTTGGCCCGCCTCGTGCTTGTCCAGGCGCGAATCGATGACGCAGGGCTGCGCCTGACCGCGCCAGGCATGCCGGAACTGCGCGTTGCCGCGCCGTGTGCCGCGGGAGAGCGCATCGAAACCGCGGTCTGGGGCGCGCGGGTCACGCCGCTGCTGGCCGACGCGCAGGCGCATGCATGGCTCAGCGCGTTTCTCGGCCAGCCGCTGCGACTGGTGCACATGGACGAGGCCTGCACGCGCAAGCTCAAGGCAAAATACGAAGGGCGCTACGGCACCGACGAGGATTGCGTGAGCCTTGCCGATGGCTTTCCGCTGCTGCTGATCTCGCAGGCTGCGCTCGATCAGCTCAATGCGAAGCTCGCGCAGCCGGTGCCGATGCTGCGTTTCCGCCCCAACCTGGTGGTTGCCGGAACCGCACCGCATGCGGAGGACGAGTGGAAGCGCATCCGCATCGGTGATGTCGAGTTCGAAGTGTCCAAGGCCTGCACGCGCTGCGTGTTCACGACGGTCGATTTCGAGCGCGGCGAACGCGATCCGCAGGGCGAGCCGCTGCGCACGCTGGCGGGCTACCGCCGCACGCCCGAGGGCATCACCTTCGGCCGCAATCTCATTCCGCGCGGCCACGGCATCCTGCGCGTGGGCGATCCGGTCGAAGTGCTGGCGTAGCGTCGCGGCAGCGCCGTCACGCCCATTCGGTCAGGCCTTCGGCGGCATTGACGCGGGGCCATGAGGGGCGGGCCTTGAGCCGTGCGGCGAGTGCCGCCAGCTGCGGCCATTGGGTGGCTGGGCGCGGCATGTTGCGCGACCAGCGCATCAGCATGAGAACGTACAGATCGACCACGCTGAACTCGCCACCCAGCAGGTAGGGGCCGTGGGCGCCGAGGTGGGCGTCGATGAAGTCCCAGCACTTCTCGATGCCGATGCGCGCCGCCTGCTGGATATCGTCGGCCGCGGCCGGCAGATGATCCCTGGGGAAGAACCACTGCCGGAACAGCGGCTGCAGCGAATTGGCCAGATAAAACATCCATTGCAGATAGTCGGCGCGCCGCGGACTGTCGACGGAGGGGGCCAGACGGGCATCGGGATGGCGTTCGACCAGCCACATCGCCAACGCCGCCGCTTCGGTATGGGCGACGCCGTCGACGACCAGGGTGGGCACCACGCCGTGCGGATTGATCGCCAGATATCCGGGGCTGCGCTGCTCGCCCTTGTCGATGTCGATCCGCTTGAGCTCGTAGGGCGCGCCGATTTCCAGCAGCGCCAGATGCACGACGAGATTGGCTGAGCCGGGCGAATAGTAGAGCGTGTACATGCGGATCCTTGGTGGCTGCGAGCCGGACGGTTGCGGATGGGGATGGACATCGTGCCACGCGGGCGGGCAGCGGGCAGCCAGCGACCGGTGATGTGGATATGCCGTCGGGTGGGCGCCGCCGATCGCGGCTCACCCGGCGTCTGGCAGTGCCTCGTCGCGCAGACTCACGAACATCAGGGCGCCCAGCATCAGCATGAAGCAGCGGAATGCGCTCTCCAGGCCATTCCACTGCGTCGACATCCACATGCCGAACCACTCGCCGCCGATCGACATGAAGCCGACCTGCCACACCAGGAAGCCGAGCGTGAGGCCGCTGATCGAGAGCGACTTGGCGCGCTGGAAGGCCGCAGCTGATGCGTGGCGCTGCCGCCACAGGCGCAGTGCGCCGAGCCAGCACAGCAGCGCGGTGGCAGCCTCGCCGGCGATGATGAGCGCGTAGGCCAGGTGCTGCAGCATCGGGTGGGTGATCGCGCGCCAGCCGATGCGGGTGTCGGGGAACACCGTATCCATCGCCAGCACGTGCTGCACGAAGGCGAGATTGCTGCCGTAGTCGGTGAGATTGCCGAATGCGACCAGGCTGGCATACAGCGCCGCCGCGGCGACCACCAGCAGCTTGGACAGGCGCAGGCTCAGCATGCGCAGGGCTTCGCCAAGGCAATTGCGCGATGGCGGCGCGTCATTGCGCCGGGTACTGGATGGGAAACACCCATGCCCAGGGAGCATAGGCCTGGGGGTCGGCATCGAGCACGGCATTGTTCTGCGGCATCAGCCAGAACTTGGGCGTGGGCGCCTGTCCGGCGTAGTCGCCGTACAGAACGCTGCCGTCCTCGATGGCGCCAACCTGGCCGGTCAGGGCGTAATGCCTGAACACGTAGGGCAGGCCTTCGGACATCAACGGGTCGTTGCTGTTGGAGATGTGGAAGTGCAGGTGCGGCTCGCTGGAGTTCCCGCTGTTGCCGAGCAGGCCAAGCACCTGGCCACGCACCACGGGCTGACCGACCTGCACGCGCAGGCTGCCGGGTTGCAGGTGGGCGTAGAACGCGTAATGGCCATCGCCGATGGATTGCATGACGTAGTTGCCGGCTGCCATTTCGACGGTCGGGTTGGGTGGGTTGTTGGGCGGCGTGCTCTCCGGCATGCCGTCGCGCAGGGCACTGATGACGCCATCGGCGACGGCAATCACCGGTTCGCCCCAGGCCAGGTAGCTGTCGTTGCGGTCGATCGGGCCGTTCGCACGACGTGCCTGCGGATCAATCCGGACCCAGTCGATCGCAAAGCGCTCGGGGACGTGGAACTGGCCGACGATGGGGGTGCCGTTGGCATCGCGCACCGGAATCAGGGTGCGGCGATGGATGCCGAAATCGTTGGGTGAATCGCCGGCGACCCAGCCGGCGCCGCGAAAGGGCAGGTCGACCACGACCGGCGCCGCGCGCGACACCGGCGCGTCGTTGCTCGCGGTGCTGCGCGAAGTGGCGCCTGCGCTGCAGGCGGTGGTGTCGATTTCGTGATGCAGGACGTCCGGCAGCGGCAGGTTGTTGTCGAGCGTCAGGTACAGATAGACGACCGCGCCGCCATTGGCCGGGACATCGACCGGATGCAGCGCGTCCTGCCCCGGTGCCGGATTGGGCAGCGGTTTCATGGCGGCATCGTAGACCAGCAGGTTGCGTGCGATGGCCGAGCCTTGGTAGCGGCGCAGGATCACGCCTTCGCTGGAAGTGCGCACGTCGACGATGCGCGCGCATTCGGCAGCGAAATTGCGCACCCCCAGTTCGTAGACGAGCGCGCGGCCACCGGGGGTCGGCAGGACGCTGGGCGTGTGCTGGACATCGATGGTGAGTCCACCGGCCTGCGCCGTGGCTGCGATGAAGGCGGCGGCGAGCGCGAGCGGGCGGAGAGTGTGCGGTGCAGCGTGATCAATCAGTGAAGACATGGCGATCATTGGACGGATGACATGGCCAGACGCGCACAAGGACGCCTCCGGGGATCATGCAGGCTGCCGACGCAAGGCGCAAATTGCGGCGGCGGCTTGCGCTGGCAAGGCATGGGGCAGTCGCTATACTCGATTCGCTCTGGGTCGTCATTCCGCAATCTCACCGTTCCATCTGCCGAGGGGGAGTCGATGTTCTTCAGTCAACACGGTTTGTTGATCGCGCTGGCCTGCGCCGTGCTCGCGATCGTCTACGGCGCCTGGTCGATCCGCTGGATCCTGTCCAAGCCCGCGGGCAATGAGCGCATGCAGGAAATCGCCGCGGCGATCCAGGAGGGCGCGCGCGCCTATCTCAATCGCCAGTACCGCACGATTGCGATCGTCGGTGTCGTGCTGTTCGTGGTCATCGGGTTTGCGCTCGACTGGCCGACCGCGATCGGTTTCGCGCTCGGCGCGATCCTGTCCGGCCTGACCGGCTACATCGGCATGAACATCTCGGTGCGTGCCAACGTGCGCACGGCCGAAGCGGCACGCGGCGGCATTCCCGCGGCGCTGGCGGTGGCATTCCGTGGCGGCGCGATCACCGGCATGCTGGTGGTTGGCCTGGCCCTGCTCGGCGTCGCCGGCTACTACATCGCCCTGCTCAAGACCGGCAGCACCCCCGACCATGCCCTGCATGCGCTGGTGGGGCTGGCGTTTGGCTCCTCGCTGATCTCGATCTTCGCGCGCCTGGGCGGCGGCATCTTCACCAAGGGCGCCGACGTCGGCGCCGACCTCGTCGGCAAGGTCGAGGCCGGCATTCCCGAGGACGATCCGCGCAATCCGGCGGTGATCGCCGACAACGTCGGCGACAACGTCGGCGACTGCGCCGGCATGGCGGCGGACTTGTTCGAAACCTACGCGGTCACCCTGATTGCGACCATGCTGCTCGGCGGCGTGATGGCGGCGCAGGCTGGCCCGCACGGCGTGCTGTATCCGCTGGTGATCGGTGGGGTGTCGATCATTGCCTCGATCATCGGCACCTTCTTCGTCAAGCACTCGGGCGGCAAGATCATGAACGCGCTGTACAAGGGCGTGATCGTGTCGGGCATTCTGGCGCTGATCGCGTTCTATCCGGTCACCCAGCAGCTGATGGCCGGCAGCCAATACGGCGCGATGAATGTGTTCGGCTGCGCGGTCATCGGCCTGATCCTGACCGGCGCGATGGTGGTCATCACCGAGTACTACACGGCCACCGAGTACGGCCCGGTGCGCCACGTCGCCAAGGCCTCCACCACCGGTCATGCCACCAACATCATCGCCGGCATCGGCATCTCGATGAAATCGACCGCCTGGCCGGTGATCGTGGTGTGCGCCGCGATCTGGGGCGCCTATCACCTCGCCGGCCTGTACGGCATCGCCATCGCGGCCACCGCGATGCTGTCGATGACCGGCATGATCGTCGCGCTCGACGCCTATGGCCCGATCACCGACAACGCCGGCGGCATCGCCGAGATGAGCGAGCTGCCCAAGGAGGTGCGCGCGGTCACCGATCCGCTCGACGCGGTCGGCAACACCACCAAGGCGGTCACCAAGGGCTATGCGATCGGTTCGGCCGGCCTCGCCGCGCTGGTGCTGCTCGC
>WBZO01004836.1_pt1 | contig 14217 bp, 11 predicted proteins | sample 5204261 | NCBI WGS metagenome assembly WBZO01 (sample SAMN12412400, study PRJNA552823) | activated sludge metagenome | isolation source: activated sludge from anammox sidestream of wastewater treatment plant... | place: USA: North Carolina | collected 2017-09
CGGCGAAGAAGCCGGCATCAAATCGGCGACCGTCGTCGTCAAGGGCCACAATGCGTTCGGCTGGCTCAAGACGGAATCCGGCGTTCATCGCCTCGTCCGCATTTCGCCTTACGACTCCAATGCGCGGCGTCATACGAGCTTTTCGAGCGTGTGGGTCTATCCGGTGGTCGATGACTCGATCAACATCGACGTCAAGGAAAGCGACTGCCGCATCGACACCTATCGTTCCTCGGGCGCAGGCGGCCAGCACGTCAACACGACGGACAGTGCCGTCCGCATCACCCATCTGCCGACCGGCATCGTCGTGGCTTGTCAGAACGAGCGTTCGCAGCACAAGAACCGGGCGACGGCCTGGAACATGCTGCGCGCCCGTCTCTATGAACTCGAACTCGAGAAGCGCGAAGCCGCCGCCAATGCCGAGGCCGCGAGCAAGACGGATATCGGCTGGGGCCACCAGATCCGCTCCTATGTCCTCCAGCCCTATCAGATGGTGAAGGACCTGCGGACGGGCGTCGAAAGCCCGACGCCGTCGGACGTGCTCGATGGCGGTCTCGACGAATTCATGGCCGCGGCGCTTGCCGCCCGTGTGCGCGGCGGGCCCGAGCAACCGGTCGAAGACATCGCCTGAGGAGGCGGGCCGTCAGTCTCGGACGGCGCCGTTCTCCCACAGCGTTTTCAGCGCTTCGACATCCGCAGGCGTGTTTGCGCCAAGAAAGGGATCGTAAGCCCCTTCGAAGTCGGCGTGAGCCGCGCCGAGGGACTGCTGAACGATCCGCACGGCGCGCTCTCCTGCGCGAAATCGCCTCTCGACATCACTCCGCAGGCTCGTCGCCCAGAGCGCAGCGAGCGGATAGGGCTCTCCGCCAAATCGCGCCACGGCGCAGCGCGCGGGGGCCGCGCTCATCGCGGCGGCGAGGCTCTTTGCAAGTGTGCGGGGTATGAAGGGCGTATCGCCAGAGACGGCAAGCAGCGCATCTTGGCCGCATGCTTCAGCCCAGGCGAGCCCGGCGACAATGCCCGCAAGCGGCCCTTCGCATCTGGCAGGTGCAGCGCCGCGGGAACCTGCGTCCGGCAGCACGGGAAACCCGAAAGCCTCGAACCGGGCAGGGTCTCCATTGGCGCTGATCGCGAGCGTTTCGACTTGCGGCGCCAGCCTCTCGACCAGATGCGCGAGAATGGTGCGCCCGCCGATGGCGATGAGGCACTTGTCGCCGCCGCCCATCCGGCTTGCGCGGCCACCTGCCAGAATGAGACCGGAAACCTTCATGGCTCTTGCCCGCCTCGGCTGGATGCGGCGACGACGATCACATGGAACCCGGCGCCAACGCAAAACGGCCGCCCCTGTGAAGAGGCAGCCGTCAGCGAATTAGGGGGCCGACGTGTTGGCTTACTGGGCCGCGGGCCGCTTCACCACGACGCCGCCATCGCCCACGACGACCGGGCTTGCGGCCTCGGACGGGCGCGGCGCCATCGGGCGCGGGACGGCGAGAGGAGCGGCACCCGCCGGGCGGGAAGGCGCGGCCGGCTTCGGCGCGGCGGCCGGCTGGCTGATCGGATCGTCGGAATGGCGGCAATTGCCCTCGAAGAAGGCGCCGGTTTCGACGGCCAGCGCCTCGTGCAGAATGTCGCCCTCGACATGGGAGGTGGACGAAAGCTGGACGCGCCGTCCCCGAATGGTACCGATCACGCGGCCGCGGATGACGATGTCGTCGGCCACGATCTCGCCTGTGATCGAGGCCTTCTCGCCGACCGTCAGCGACTGGCTGCGAATATCGCCTTCGACCGTGCCGTCGACCTGGATGTCGCCGGTCGCTGTGAGATTGCCATGCACCACCAGATCGGTGGAGATGATGGAAGGAGCGGTGCGCGCGCCCGTTCTCTTGATCGGCGCGATCGGAGCTGGCGCCACGACGGGAGCGGCTGGTTTCTCGGTCTCTTTACCCTTGTTTCGCGAAAACATAATGCCCTGCCTCGATGAACTTGGAGGGGTCACGGACGATACCGTCGAACCAAACCTCATAATGGAGATGAGGCCCGCTGCTGCGACCAGAGGACCCGACTTTGCCGACAACGTCCCGGAAAGCAATTTTCTGGCCAACTTTCACGTCGATGCGGCTGAGATGGCCATAACGGGTGTGAAAGCCGTTTCCGAGATCGACCTCCACCATGCGCCCATAGGCGCCTTTCCAATCGGCGAAGATGACGGTGCCCGGGGCTGTCGCGAGAACCGGCTTGCCATAATCGGTGGCGAGGTCGAGGCCCGCGTGAAACGCCATTTTGCCGTTGAAGGGATCGACGCGCGGCCCGAAGCCGCTCGTCTCGTGATAGCCGGCCAGCGGTTCGGCCAGCGGCATTCTTGCGATGGAGCTTTCCAGATTGGCCATGGTGCGAAGGTTTTGGCTGACCCGGAAAACCTGCCTTGAGAAGTCGTTTTCGTCGCCAGCGCCGGCCAGCGCCTCGCCTTCCTCGAGGCCGAGGAAGGGGCCGCCTTCCGCCGCGCTGCGCGGCGATTTGTTCTTCGTGAGCGTCTTCACATCCACGACATCGGTCATGCCGATGATCGCCTTGAGCTCGCGGATCTTGCGGTCGGTCGTCTCCTCGACTGAGTTGATGAGGCCCTGCTGGGCGCGGTCGAGCCGAGTCAGCCGCGCGTCAATTTGAGACGCTGTGCCGTTATGGCCGTCATGCGCGCCGCCGGCGAGGCCGGCGATGTCGAGGCCGCCATTGGCGCCATCGACCACGAATGTCTGATCGCCCTCGGTCCGCTGCGGCCGCGTCGTCGTATGCGCGATGCCGGGCCCATCGGACTCGTGGTCCATCGTCATCAGGATCGTGTTGCCCTGCGCGCTGTTTCCTGTCCCGCGCGTCGTCGCCGCGTAGCGCTCGCGCATGGCGTTGAGTTCGAGCCCGGCGGACTGGCGCTGGGTCATGAGCTGGGTGAGCTGGCGGTGCTTGTTTTCCAGCGCGCGCGTGGTGGCGAGGAAGCGCTCCTGCGAGATGATGAGCTGGCCGTTGAGCTGGTCATAGGCGGATTGAAGCTCCGCCATGCGCTCCTCATAGGCGCTCTGCATTTTCACATAGCGCTGGTCCTTGGAGGCGATGATCTGCTCCTTGAAGACCACATTCACGGAGGCAAACGCGACCCAGCCGAAGAAGAAGAGGGCAATTCCCGCGAAGACCGCCTGCGTCAGCGGCGACAGCGAGACGAATTGCACCTGCCCATGGCTGCGAAGATAGATCTGCCGCTCGACATAGTGATGGCGCGCGAAACGGCGCACGGCATCGCCGAACCCCGAGCCTCTATGGTGCATGCCCCTCATGCGCCATAACCCCCCTCTACGACAGCCCCTCGATCGAACGGCGTAACCACGGACACACAGGCTAAAATCCAGTGCGCTGGTTAACATCTGATTGAGAAACTTTTATGCCATCCCCCGATGTCGAAATACTGTCGCTTAATGGGACGAGAAAGAAAAGACTTTTTCACCCTACGGAAAGCGGCTCGTAGAAGGAGGGGAGAAAACCGGCCTGTGCCCGGGCATCTGCGTTGAAAGGTGGCTTGAGCGAGCCACGGAAGTGTCGTCTGACCAGAGAATGGAAGGTCTGCTCACAGTCGAGTCCTTCTCTGGCGCACAAATAGCGGAACCAGCGCACACCAGCCCCAACATGTTGCTGCTCGTCGCGATAAATGACGCCGAGCACGGCGGCGCTTTCGTGGTCGCCCGCGCCGGTGAGCCGCTCGATCATGACCGGAGTGACGTCGAGGCCGCGCGCCTCGAGCACCATGGGCACGATCGCGAGGCGGGCGAGAAGATCGTGGCGTGTTTCATGCGCCGCCTGCCAGAGCCCGTCATGGGCGGGCAGGTCGCCATAGGTTCCGCCCATGGCCGCGAGCCGCGCCTGAAGCAGCATGAAGTGGCGCGCTTCATCGTCGCCGACCGAAATCCAGTCGTCGAAAAAGGCGCGGGGCAGCGGCTCTCCCGCAAATCGGCCGGCGATGTCGAAGGCAAGGTCGATGGCGTTGAGTTCGATATGGGCGAGAGAATGCAGGAGCGCGAAGCGCCCGCGCGGGCCCTTGAATGTGCGCCTCGGCATTTCGTTCGGCGGCAGAAGCTGCGGCCTTGCCGGGCGTTGCGGGCGGTCGGGCAGTTCTCCCGGCGCAAGCGGCAGCGCGCCCGCGCGCCAGAGAGCCGTCGCTTCATGTGCGAGGCGGGCCTTGCCTTCGGCATCGGGGCATTCGAGTACGGCGCGGGCGGCCTCCGCCAGCGACATTCCTTCGCAAATGGCGGAGGAGGGAGAGGTCGGTTCGATCGTCACGTAGTATTTCCGCTCGCTCAGAGGCCCTTCACCGCGGCCAGCACCTCGTCGGCATGGCCATCGACCTTGACCTTCGGCCACACATGGCGAATGACGCCCTTGGCATCGATCAGGAAGGTCGTGCGGTCGATGCCCATATAGGTCCGGCCATAGAGCTTCTTTTCGCCCCAGACGCCATAGGCTTCGAGCATCTTCGTGCTTTCGTCGGAAAGAAGCCGGATCGACAGCCCGTGCTTGTCCCTAAACTTGCAATGGGAGGCGACGGAATCCCTGGAAACGCCGAGGACCACGGCCCCCGCCGCCGCGAAGGCGGCCTTCCTGGCCGAGAAGGCGATCGCCTCGATCGTGCAGCCCGGCGTGTCGTCCTTGGGATAGAAGTAGAGAACAATCTTCTTTCCCGGAAAGCTGCCAAGGCTGACGCTGCTGCCGTCATCGGCGGGAAGTGAAAATGCCGGGGCGCGCTCGCCGACCGCCGGAAGCGCGCGGGCGCTGGCGGGCGCGGCAGGCTTTGCGCCGGCGGGCTTCGCCTTTGCGGCGGTCTTCGGAGCGGCCTTGGCGGCAGAGGCCGCCTTGGGTTTCGCGGCCGCCTTTGCCGTTGCCTTCGCCTTCGCGGCGGGGGCCTTCTTCGCCGCCGCCTTCACGTCCGGCTTCTTTGCTCCAACCGTCTTCGCCATGAGCATCTCTCCAGTCGCTTGCCTCACCTTGCGGGCGCGACGCCGCCCGTCCGGCCTCCAATATGCATGAGCGTCGCTCAATGAACATCGTAAACAAATGGGCGATGTCCAGTCAGGCCGCCCCAAATCAGAAGACTTGAGCGGAGCCTGCGAGTAAAACAACACGAAACGCACTCGTCCGATCGGCTTCAAGGCCATGACGAGCAAGAGGGGCCAGTCGTTTCTTGATTCGCCGGACGAGTAAGATTGCTCTGGAGATTTTCGGCGTCGCCGTCGCCGCGATGGCGGTGCTGCTCGCCGTGCTGGCCTGGCGGCTCTCGACCGGTCCGATTTCGCTGCCGATCATGAACCAGATGATCGAGGACGCCGTCCGGCGCGATCTGCAGGGCGGCCGTCTGACGGTCGACAACACCGTCCTCATCTGGACGCCGGAGGACCAGCAGCTCGGCTTCCGGCTGGCGAATGTCCGCCTCACCGGCGCGGACGGCAATCTGGTGGCCGCGATCCCCGATTTGCAATTCCGCCTGAGCGTGCCGGCGCTGCTGGTCGGCCGGCTTGCGCCGACCTATGTCGATTTCTATGGCGTGCAGGCGTCGATCGTGCGCCGGCCGGGGACGGGCATTTCGCTGGGGCTTGCTTCGGCGGGCGCCGCGCCCGCCGCGCCGAGCGAGGGAGATGCCTCCGCCATCCTCGCGCCGATGTTCGAGGCGCTTGCGACCGGCAACACGACGAATTCGGTCCTCGGCTATCTGCGCCATGTCGGCATGAGGAACGCGACGCTGCGCTTTGTCGACGAGGTCAATGGAGTGACCTTCGAGGCGCCCGACGCAAATCTCGCCATGTATCGCGGCGCCGGCGGCGGCGTGGCGGGGTCGCTCATCGCCGATATGCGGATCGGCGACACGATGAGCCACATCGAACTCAACGGGACGCTGCCGCGCGGCGGCACGTCGCTCGAAGTCGGCATGAGGGCGACGAATGTCGTGCCCGCGGCGCTTGCGCGCATGTCGCCCGCCTTCGCCAACTACGCGATGTTCGACGCCCCCATCGGCGCCACCGGCACGCTCAACATGCGTACCGACGGCAGTGTGGCCTCGGCGCAGCTCATGCTCGAAGCGGGCAAGGGCACCTTCACCCTGCCGGGCCTGGAGCAGGCGCCGGTCGCGCTCGAAAAGGCGCATGCCGAGATCGCGCTCGATGCGCTCGCGCACCGCCTCGACCTGAAGCAACTCGTCCTTCAGGCCGGGCCTCACAGCGTCTCGCTGGTGGGGCATGTCGATTACACGCTCGGCGCCGGTCTCAATGTCTCATCGGCGCGCGTCGAGCTTACCGGTGGCAGGACCGCGACGCAGATGGCCGGTTTCTTTGAAGGTCCGGTGGAGCTCGACGATATCCGCTTCAACGGCCTGCTCGATTTCGACAAGCGCTCGCTTTCGATCGACGAGGTGAGCCTTGGCGTCGCGGGCGGGGGAAGGATCGCCGCCGCCGGAACGATCGGCGAGGGCGCGCGTTCGCCTTCCGTTGACATGAGCGGCACTCTGACCTCGATCCCGGTCGATACGGTGCGCGCCATCTGGCCGCTTCCCCTCTCGCACAATGCGCGCGAGTGGGTGTCGGAAAACATGAAGGGCGGGATGCTCAACAAGGGCTCGTTCCGCGTCGACGCGCCCGCCGACATGCTGGCCGATGCCGACAATGGCATGGCGATCCCGAACGAGCGCATTCGCTTTGAGTTCGACGTCACCGGCACGACCATCTCCTATCTCGACAAGATGCCACCCATGACCGGCGTGACCGCGCGCGGATTGCTGCAGGGGGACCGTTTCGACGCATGGGTCAATTCGGCCTCGGTCGCATTGTCGCCCGGCCGCTCCATCGCCGTCTCGAACGGCCATTTCGCGGATGGCGCTCTCGCGGACAAGCACAGCATCGGCGAGATCGAGCTTTCGGCGACGGGCGCGACCGCCGATATTCTCGGCCTGCTGAACCACGAGCCCCTGAAGCTCATCGGCGGCTTCGGCCTCGATCCGGCGACCGTCGGCGGCAGCGGCACGCTCAGCGCCAGGCTCAGGCTGCCGCTCGTCAAGGACGTGAAGATCGACGATGTGGATTTCTCGGGCAAGGCTCGCGCCGAGAAGATCTCCATCCCGAACATCCAGAAGGACCTTTCCGTCACCGATGGCGCTCTCGATATCGACGTGCAGCGCACCGGCCTCAAGGCGAAGGGAACCGTCAGCATCAATGGCAGCGTGCCGCTGAAGCTCGTCTGGAGCGAGAGCTTCGTTCCGACCCGCGGGCCGGGATCGGTCTTCGAGCTTTCAGGCTATCTCGACGATGCGAGCCGAACCGCCGTCGGCCTTCCGCTCACGGAATTCATTTCGGGAACGGCCGAGGTGCAGGCGAAATTCACCGGCCGCGGCTCCGCGATCACCAATGCCACCGTTCATGCCGAATTGTCGGCCGCGATCGCCAAGGTTGACGATCTCGCCTGGATGAAGCCGGTCGGCAAGCCCGCAACCGCCGACCTCAAGGTCGAATTCATTCGTGACGCCTATCGCATTTCTGATTTCGTGCTGGCGGGAGAGGGCATCGACGCGAAGGGCGGCTTCACCATCGACAATGCCGGGCACATTCTCGCGGCCGATTTTCCGGTCGTGAAGCTCGGCCCCTCGAACGATCTTGCCTTGAAGGCGAAGCGCGATCAGAAGGGCACTCTTGTCCTGGACATCAGCGGCGCGAAGGCCGACGCGCGCGGCCTGATCCAGGATTTCATTTCCGGCTCGGGCGACAAGGCGGAGGCGGAGAAGGCGGCCACGCGGATGCTGACGCCGGAAATGGAGCAGGACCCTTCGCTCCGGTCGCTGATCCGAGCCAATGTGGCCGAAGTGGCCGCGCAGAACGATACGAAGTTCACGGGCCTCAAGGCATCCTTCACCCAGATCGACGGCGAGGTCTTTGTGATGGAGCTTTCCGGCACCGACAGGAATGGCGGGGCGCTCGCCGTGGAGATCAGGGGCGGGGCGGACAGGACGCGCGAATTCTTCATGCACTCGCCCGATGCGGGTTACGTCCTCAGCGCACTCGATCTGATGACGAGCGCGCGCGGCGGCACGCTGAACGCCAGAGCGGTGATCGACGACAAGCTTCCGGGCTCGCCCATGAAGGGAGAGTTCGCGGCCGACAAGTTCCGCATCGTGAACGCGCCTGTTCTGGCGAGCATCCTGACGCTGGGCTCGCTCACGGGTATCCGCGATACGCTCAATGGCGAAGGCATTTATTTCGATTCGCTGAAGCTCCCCTTCAACGTGACCGGCCACAGGATTCGCGTGGAGGACGCCCGCATGTCCGGACCCGCCATCGGCCTCACCATGAATGGTGAGATCGACCGCGCGCGAAACGTGACCGTCATGGAGGGCACGCTCGTGCCCGCCTATACGATCAATTCGATTCTCGGCAATGTGCCCTTGCTCGGCCCACTGATCGTCGGCCGGCAGGGCGAGGGGGTTTTCGGCTTCACCTATACGGTGAAGGGCGACATCGACAATCCCAGTGTGATCGTGAACCCGCTCTCCGCCATCGCGCCGGGCTTCCTGCGCCGCCTTTTCGAGTTTTCCAAATCCCTGCCGCCGGAGGCACCGGCGCCCGTCGCGCCTTCAGAGGCGGAGACGCCGGAGCCGCGCCCCGTGCCGCTCCCCGCAGTGAGGCCCGAATCGTCGTCCGCGGCCCCGGCTGCCCCTGAGTCCGCGCCCGTGCCCGGAACGGCTCCAAAACAATAGTGCGGAGTACCGATTTAAATTGCGGAGTTTTTCTCCGCATATAGGATAGGGTTATTGGCATATGGACGGCGGAGGAGGAGACGATGTCCACAAACCAGAAAATGACCGTGGATTCTGCTTATGAGGCGGTGGCCCCGGACGACTTTCCGGCCATGATGGATGTGGAGCGCTATGGGCAGCGTTCGGCCGCATTCGACAAGATCATCTCGGCGACCCATGACCATTTCTGGGATCCGCTCGATCCCAAATATATCGACTTCAACGATAGCTGGGACCTCGACAACCAGTTGCTGATGCCGGCGGACTTCAACATGGAGTTGAAGACGGCCGTTTCCGATAAGCTCGACGAGAAGCAGAAGATCTATCTCGTCAACGAATCCGTCCGCTGGACCATGTCCTCGATCCTTCATGGCGAGCAGGGCGCGCTCGCGCTGTCGGCGAGCCTCTGCCACATTCTGAAGGATCCGGGCGCGCAGGAATATGCCGCCAACCAGACGCGCGAGGAAGCGCGCCACGTCACCGGCTTCGCCAAATACATTCAGGCCCGCTGGGGCAAGCCGAAGCCCTGCGGCGTCGTTCTCGAAAAGCTTCTCTGCGAGATCGTGGCGACGCCCCTCGTCTGGAAGAAGCTCGTCGGCATGCAGATGATCGTCGAGGGCCTCGCCATGGGGACTTTCGCGACCTTCTACGCCAAGACGAACGATCCGCTGATGCGCAAGCTGATGCAGTTCGTGATGACGGACGAAGCCTTCCATCACAAGTTCGGCAAGATCTGGGCCGATCGCACCGTGCCGAAGCTGCCGGAAAACGAACGCAATCTGATCGAGGACTGGGCGCTTGAAGTCTTCATGATGCTCATGCGCAATTCGACGGGCCCGGAGCAGAAGAAGGAAATCTACGAGCGCATCGGCCTCGACTGGCGCTGGGTGCAGGGCGCGCTCGCCGAAGCTCTCACCGACAGGAACATGCGCAAGGAACTTCAGGAATCGACAAATGTGTTCCGTGTGCTGATCAAGACGCTGCTCAAGGCCGGCATCGTCACAAAGCGCACCGCGCATTACTACGCCGCCTATGTCGACATGGAAGAACTCCATGGCGAAGGCGACCGCATGGTGGGCGACGACATTGCCGAGGAGGGCATCCGCTATCTGCGCGAGATCAATGGCGCGGGCGGGCAGGCAGCGATCTATGCGCTTGGCGGTCAGGCGGCCGAATAGCCGCTGAACTGGCCTCGCGGGCGCGGTTTGCGCCCTCGACATATCAGCGCCATGGCCCGACAAGCCCGGGTCATGGCGCTTTTTCTTGGTTCAGCCCTTCGCCTTCAGAAGAACGTGGCGCTTCTTGCCGAGCGAGAGCTTGATGATGCCGTCGCCGGTAAGGTTCGCGCCTGTCAGCGCCAGCCGCTCGTCGGAAACCGCCTCATCATTCAGGCGAACGGCGCCGCCCTTGATCTGGCGGCGCGCGTCACTGGTCGAGGAGACGAGCCCCGCGGTCACGAGCGCGTTGAGAATGCCGAAACCTGCATCGAGGCTCGCCGCCTCGATCTCGACCGTCGGCAGGTCGGCGCTGATCGTTCCTTCCTCGAAGGCTGCCCGCGCGGCAGCGGCGGCTTTTTCGGCCTCTTCGCGGCCATGCAGCATCGCGGTCGCTTCGGTGGCCAGCACCTTCTTCGCCTCGTTGAGTTCCGCGCCTTCGAGCTTTTCGAGACGCGCAATCTCCGCTAGCGGCAATTCGGTGAAGAGCCGGAGGAAGCGGCCGACATCGGCGTCTTCCGTGTTGCGCCAGAACTGCCAGTAGTCGAAGGGCGCGCGCATGTCTGCGTTGAGCCAGACGGCGCCTTGCGCGGTCTTGCCCATCTTGGCGCCGGAGGCGGTGGTGATGAGCGGGCAGGTGAGGGCGAAGAGGTCGAGGCTCGCCGCGCGGCGCCCGAGTTCGAGCCCGTTGACGATATTGCCCCACTGATCCGAGCCGCCCATCTGGAGCCGGCAGCCATAGCGCTTGCCAAGTTCGACGAAGTCGTAGGCCTGGAGGATCATGTAGTTGAATTCGAGGAAGGAGAGCGGCTGCTCGCGCTCCAGCCGGAGCTTTACGCTGTCGAAGGAGAGCATGCGGTTGACCGAGAAGTGGCGGCCATAATCGCGCAGGAAAGCGATGTATTCGAGCTTGTCGAGCCACTCGGCATTGTTGACCATGATCGCGTCGGTTGGACCGTCGCCGAAGGCGAGGAACCGCGTGAAGACAGTCTTGATCGAGGCCATGTTGGCGGCGATCTGCTCGTCAGTCAGGAGCTGGCGCGCCTCATCCTTGCCTGAAGGATCGCCGACCTTCGTGGTTCCGCCGCCCATCAGCACGATGGGCTTGTGGCCTGCCTGCTGGAGCCGGCGCAGCATCATGATGCCCATGAGATGGCCGACATGAAGGCTCGGTCCCGTGCAGTCGAAGCCGATATAGGCGGTGACGGTTTCCCTGGCGGCATAGGCATCCAGAGCCTCCGGATCGGAGATCTGGTGAATGAAACCGCGCGCATCGATTTCGCGCAGGAAGTCGGACTTGAAATTGCTCATGATCGGCTCGATTGACGCTGATGCCATAGGCATGAAGGAACCGGTGGTGTATCACGCTTTTACGACAGGGAAAAACGGGCAAACGCCATGATCCGCGCCATTGGCCTGATGAGCGGCACCTCGCTCGACGGCATCGACGCCGCCATTCTGGAGACGGATGGCGAGCATGTCGTGCGCCCCGGCCACAGCCTCGGCATACCCTATTCGGCGGAGGAGCGGGCGGTGCTGCGGCAGGCGCTCGAGACGGCCAAGGGCTGGGAGCCCAGCGAGCAGATGCCGGAGGCCGTCGCCGAGGCGGAGCGGCTGCTGACGCTCGCCCATGCGGTCGCGGTCCGCCGCCTGCTGGATGAGGCGGGGCTTGCGCCCGCCGATGTGGAGGTCGTCGGCTTCCACGGCCAGACCGTCCTCCACCAGCCTGAGCGGCGCCGGACGGTGCAGATCGGCATGGGCGAGGCGCTCGCCTCTCTCATCGGCATCGATGTCGTCAACGATTTCCGCTCGGCGGATGTTGCTGCGGGCGGCCATGGCGCGCCGCTCGTGCCGCTCTATCATCAGGCTCTGGTGCGGAGCGCGGGCATCAGGGAGCCTGTTGCGATCGTCAATATCGGCGGTGTCGGCAACATCACCTATGTCGCGCCGGAAGGAGGGCTCATCGCCTTCGATACGGGGCCCGGCAATGCGCTCATCGACGATTGGGCGCATCGTCACACGGGCGAGCCCGTCGATCTCGACGGCGCGCTTGCGGGCGCGGGCGAGGTCGATGTCGAGATACTGAGCGAATTGATGGCGCATGATTTCTTCGAGGCGCCGCCGCCGAAATCGCTCGATCGCTTTTCCTTTTCGCCCGCTGCCGTCGAGCGCCTCTCGCCGCCCGATGGCGCGGCGACGCTGACGGCGTTCACCGTCGAGGCGATTGCGCGCGGCGTCGCGCATATTCCGGGCGTTCCCTCGCGCTTCATCGTCTGCGGGGGTGGGCGGCGCAATCCGGTGCTGATGCGGATGCTCTCGAAGCGCCTCCAGGGCGGCGTGCTTCCGGCGGAGGATCTGGGCTGGCGGGGCGACGATGTGGAGGCGGAAGCCTTCGCCTATCTCGCTGTTCGCTCGCTCCGCGGCCTGCCGCTCAGCCTTCCGACCACGACCGGCGTGCCGGAGCCGATGCCTGGAGGAAGGCTCCACAGGGCCGGGCGCTCCTAAAGGCTGACGCCGAACCTCGCCGCGATCCAGATGGTTGCGAGATAAAGCAGCACGGTGAGCAGGCAGGAGACGGCGAGCGCGAGCCAGAAGCCGGTTCCGTATCTGAGCAGCGCCGGCAGCACGAGAAACATCGGCAGCGTCGGCAGCACATACCAGAAGGTCGACTCGGCGAGGCTCGCAATGCGCTCCTTGTCGCCCGTATCGTTCCAGAGCCAGATGATGGCGAGAATGGAGATGAGCGGCAGCGAGACGACGAGCGCGCCGAAAGACGGGCTGCGCTTGGCGATCTCCGAAACCGCCATGATGATGAAGCCGGAGAGGAGCGCCTTCACGATTGCGTAGAGCATCGGCGTTCCTCCCTGGCCGGTTGGCGCGGTTCAGGCCTTCTGCGCGTGAGCGGCGAGGCGCTTGTCGAGATAGGCGCCCGAAACGCTGGTGAGCTGCTCGAGATGCGAATCGAAGAAGTGGTTGGCGCCATCGATCGTCGCATGCTCGATGACGATGCCCTTCTGCGTCTTCAGCCTGTCGACGAGCTTCTGCACATCCGCCGCCGGCGCGACCTGGTCGGCGCTGCCATTGATGATGAGGCCCGAGGAGGGGCAGGGCGCGAGGAAGGTGAAGTCATACATGTTGGCGGGCGGAGCGACCGAGATGAAGCCCTCGATCTCCGGCCGGCGCATGAGCACCTGCATGGCGATCCAGGCGCCGAAGGAGAAGCCCGCAATCCAGCACTGGGAGGCGTCGGGGTTCTGCGCCTGAAGCCAGTCGAGGGCGGAAGCCGCGTCCGAGAGCTCGCCAATGCCCGAATCGAAGGCGCCCTGGCTGCGGCCGACGCCCCGGAAATTGAACCGCAGAACCGAAAAACCGCGCGCGACAAAGCCCTGAAAGAGCGTGTAGGTCACGGGGTTGTTCATGGTGCCGCCGAACTGCGGGTGCGGATGCAGCACCAGCGCAATCGGCGAATTGGCCTTGCGGCTGTGATGGTAGCGGCCCTCGATGCGGCCGGCAGGACCATTGAAAATAACCTCAGGCATGCCCGTCTCACTTCACCTTGCTATTAACCGACTGTCACTGTCGGAAATTTTCCGTCGCAATCGGCTCTTTTCCTCTGGAAATCTTTCCCGGAGGCAGCTAAATAGTTGACTAAGGCGCTCGGGATAGGCCGGGCCGAAGTGCAAGAGCCTCCCCCCGAACTCATGCCGGGCCCGAAGGAGAGGCGCACGTTCTTAACACAGGCAAGTCCCGGTTAGGCAAGGGTTTTGGCCCTTTGCGCCGCCAGGAAGCCCTGTTTCGAGAGGAGAAGGTCCGTGAAACTCACGACAAAGGGTCGTTATGCGGTCATGGCCATGGCCGATCTCGCCCGCTACAGCACGGGCCGTCCTGTGGCGCTGGCAGACATCGCCGAGCGTCAGGAGATCTCTCTGTCTTACCTCGAGCAGCTTTTCGCCAAGCTGCGCAGGGGCAATCTGGTGAAGAGCGTTCGCGGCCCCGGCGGCGGCTATCTGCTCTCCCGCCATGCTGACGACATTCGCATTTCGGATGTCATCCTCGCGGTGGACGAGCCGATCAAGGCGACGCGCTGCGAAGTCGGCTCTCCCAAAGGGTGCATGGGAAACAATTCCAGCCGCTGCATCACCCACGATCTCTGGGCCGAGCTTAGTCACCATATTCAGCTTTTCCTCGGCTCGGTGT
>WBZO01004837.1_pt1 | contig 14212 bp, 9 predicted proteins | sample 5204261 | NCBI WGS metagenome assembly WBZO01 (sample SAMN12412400, study PRJNA552823) | activated sludge metagenome | isolation source: activated sludge from anammox sidestream of wastewater treatment plant... | place: USA: North Carolina | collected 2017-09
AATTGCTTCGCTGTAGCCAGCAATCTGGTTGAGCACAGCTCGATGCGAAAGCATGACCCCTTTTTGCAGCCCTGTGCTGCCGGAGGAATGCTGCAAAAAGGCCGTATCCTCAGGACGCGCCGGGTTACGCGAGAGATATTCGGCCACATCGCCGCCGGGCTGCAGATCTTCCACAGCCAGAATCGCCCGCAGCGTTTCAATCCCGGCCAGAGTCTGGCGCAGCGCAGACTCAAGTTCGCGATACGTAATCACAACCCGCACCTCGGACAGCCGCACCAGTTGTTGTACGCTGTCAAAGTAGCGCGCCGGATCGAGCTTTTCCGTCAGAAACGGGAATATCGACGGCGCCGCGCCAAGCAGCATCGCCCCCCAGAAGCTGTACAGCGTATCTTCACCGTGCTGGAGTACCAGCACAACCAGATCGCCGGGGCGAATCCCCACCGCTTCGAGCGCGTGCGCGTAGCTTGCGGCCCGGGTCAGGAATTCCCCATACGAGACAGTGCGATCCTCGTCATGGCCGACCATCGCCACAGCAAGCCGGTCAGGCCGATCGCGATATAACTGGCGGGCACGGTCAAGCAGTGTCCCGGCCTGAGTAAACGCCACGTCTGCCATATTTACCCTTGCGTCTTGCGCGCTTCGATAGCGGCAACCATCATATTCAGCGTGTCCATATTCTGGACTGTCATAGCCGGGTCCTCGATAAAAACACCGAAGGTCTCCTCAATAAAAAGCTGTACCTGAACCAGCGAAAAGGAGTCAATCAGGCCACCGGTGATCAGCGGCTCGTCATCCCCCAGAGGATAGCCGGGATCGCGAATAAGCTGTGACGTGATAAAACTGCGAAGCTGCTCTTTCATCAGGGCATCACCTCCAGCGTCTGCCGCAAGGCAGCGCCTGTATATTCACACGAAATCGGGTCCAAACGGCGACAACGCTGGCGTGGACCGGAAGGAAACTGGTCCACGCCAGGGGCTTATCTTCAGCGAGCGTATTCAGAATTTCATCTGGTCAGCAGGGAGCGCTGCAATACCCGCAAAGCCTGGAGCGAAACCAGGTTGCGCATCGCCATCCCATACTGGTTCTGGTCGCCGTTGAAGTTTATAAAACGACCATCAGGTCTCTCGGAGAGATGAAAGTTGTCTGCTTCGAGACCGCGATTCGGCAGCGGACGGAGCGCCGCCCACAGATTGATCAGCGGCAGCCCGCGTTCGGCGGCAATATCCAGCAGCACAATATTAAATTGCAGCGATTTCTCCCAGAGGTAATTCTCATTACTGGGGAAAGTCATCAGGACCGGGATAACACCCTGCAACAGCGCATCATCCAGCACCGCTTCGATATAGTACGAGAAGTCCTGTACTTCATAGACCTGTATGTCTGCCGAGCCAAATTCGATCAGGACAATGCTGGGGCGGAGCAGTTGCAGCTCGCAGGTGAATGGCGCCTGTCCAGCCGCGCAGTGCGTCGGATCCGCCCAGACTCGATCCATAACTGCCGCCGCAGTGAAGGCGCTGGAAGCCGCCATACTCTCATTAACAAACGAATTTGCCACGCCATCACGGGGGGAGACCCCGAAGAAGTCGATTGTTTCCTGCAGTTCAGGATACGGGCCCAGATCATACTCGCCCACGCCGAAAGGCAGCAGATAGGCCATATTATCAGTGTGACAATCCCCGGATTTGGAGAAAACATTGGGGCGCAGCCCAAGCCTCAACCCTGCCCGAAACAGCTCGCGCGTCTCCGCGCTGATAGTCGGCATCACCGGTGTGGACTCCAGGCGGGAAATGAACTGCTGATAAACTGTCTCCGATCCGATCACCTCATCAAGAACGGGCAGCGAGCTGGTATTCACGCCAGGCCTTATGCGATCAGCGGCCACCCAGCCGCGCCACCGGCCATCTGAAGTGCGTCCCAGGAGCATGGCATTATTACCAGTGCGCCCTTCAAGCACGAAGTCGCTCCCAACCGGAAGGTTTGTCTGGAGGGGGAAGTTGACCGCCGGCCCCTGATACAGGGGAGCCTCTCTCGCGATCGTTGTCAGAGGTGCATCCTCGCTGGCCACCGTAACATCGGACGGCGCTGTTACAACATCGGTAATCACGGCATCCGATACCGGGATAGTGGCGATATCAATATCGCGCCAGTTCAGATATCGCGAGGCAACCCAGCCGCGTGTCAAGCCATCCGGGGTGTAGATGAGGGACCAGTCTCCGATACGATTGCGGCCTTCGACATAGACAGTTATACCGTGCGGAATTGTGCCTAACTGGGAGTAATCTATGCCGGGGCCAGTGCGCACGTTCAGGTTGGAAATTACCTGTACAGCGGGACCCTGGGCGTTAACAGAGACTCCACTGCCAAACAGTGTTGCCAGCAGGGCGAGGGCCGAAAATACGAGTGTAAATCGACGGAACATAGTATTCGCTCCCGAAACCAAGGGCTTATCTCGTACAAACAAGAGCGATCTTCGCGGCGGTGATGCTGGCCGGGAACCCTTTTATACTCTACCGCTAAAACTCGGGTACGGGTATAGTACTCTGTGGAGAGCGCAGCAAAGGTAAACAGGATGGCAAACTCTTCAACTCGCAGGGCAGCGGTCACGACCTATATCGTCATCGCTTGGGCGGGAGTGCTGACCCTGCTGACATCAGGATGCTCAGGCGGACCCGCGTTGCCCCCTACCATCACCCTGCCAGTTGCGATCACCCCTACCCCGGTTGCGACCGTATTGCCAGCCACCGCCACATTGCCTCCTTCGCCTACACCTCCGCCCCCTTCGCCAGCCGTATCTCCAACCAGCTTGCCCTCCCCCACCGCAACGGCCACCCCAACGCCGCTCCCCGGCGGCCAGGTCGCCGCGGACAGGGGTGGTCTGCGCGTGCGCGCCGCGCCCAGTACAGGCAGCCCCGTGCTGGCCAACCTGCCGGAATCCGCCGACGTGCTCCTTATCGGGCGGACTGCCGACAGCGCATGGTTGGAGGTTGCCGCCGCAGGCGGAATCAGCGGCTGGGTGTGGGCCGACTTCATCACCTATGACGCTGAGATCGCCGCCATTCCGATCTCCAACCGTATTTACCAGCCTACGCAGGTTCCATTCACGCCCGGCACACCGATTGGCAGTCCCGTCCCGGCGACCGCAGCCGCCAGCCCTACTGTGGACCTGCCGCCACCGCCCCCATCATCCTATGTCTCCGGAATCACGGGCACCGCCCGCCGCATCTATGAGCAAGGGCAGCAAATGGGCAATCGGGTGGGAGTCTTCTCCAAAGTGGGGGACAGCCTGACGGTGGCCACTTACGTGATGTATCCTTTTGGCTGGCGCGTGCATAACCTCGGTGAATATGCCTACTACCAGCCAGCGATCGACTACTGGTCGCAGCCAATCATCGGTGCCGGTTCGGATTCCTTCAGCCGCCAGTCGCTGGCCGCTGATAACGGCTGGACTACCCAGGATATCCTGGACCCGGCCCGGGCCAACGGCGCATCATGCCGTTCCGGGGAGACTCCGCTGGAATGTGAATATCGCGTGGCCCGGCCGTCAGCGGCGATCATCCTGATCGGCACCAACGATGTAGCCTCGCTGTCGCCGGAAGCCTTCAACGCCAACCTGGTGCGCATCATGGAAATTTCACTTCAACGAGGCATAATTCCAATCCTCACAACACTGCCGTGGCGCCTGGGGTATGACGGGCAGGTGCAGCAGTTCAACCAGATCATCACCAATACCGCACATCATTACGATACGCCTCTGCTGGACTACTGGACAGCGATGTTGCCCCTCTCCAATAACGGCCTTTCCTCTGACGGTGTCCACCCTTCCTGGCCGCCGGGCGACTACAGCGAAGCCGCTCATTTCAACCAGGCGAATCTGGGGTACGGCTACACCATACGCAACCTGACTATCCTTCAGGCCCTGGATGCGCTCTGGCGACAGGTTCTTCGTTGAGGAAATAAGCGGCAGGGAAAGGAGCTAAGCCGACCTGTAAGCCGCATTCTGTACCCCGGGTGGGGCGGCGATCATCTATCTGGCCCCGACGTTACCGCCGGGGTCAAGCGGCCTACCCGGCGCTCTGACGAGACGGGCCGCCTCTCGCGCCTGCTTGGCCTTGCTCCCAGTGGGGTTTGCCTGGCCGCCGCTGTCACCAGCGACGCCGGTGCGCTCTTACCGCGCCGTTTCACCCTCGCTCACGTCCGAAGACGCGGGCACTCTGCCTCTCTGTTGCACTCTGCCGTCGGGTCGCCCCGCCTGGCTGTTGGCCAGCACTGTGCCCTGTGGAGTGCGGACTTTCCTCGGTCCGGAACCAGCTTCGCCAGCCCGGATCGCGATCGCCCGGTCGCCTTAGCTCCATCCTATTGTAGCACAGCGAGCGGTTAGTTCGTAGAGGGCTGATTGGTGCCCGACCCCAGAAGCGAACGATCACCCTCTTCGAGTTGATCGGGGAGGTCGTCGAGGATAGCCTGCAGGGCGACCATCTGCCGATATGCATTGTGCCGCCAGAAGGCGCCGGGCGCCCGTTCGATCGCCGCCTGAAGATCGCCGATTGCCAGCGCATAGTCGCCCAGAAGCTGGTAAGCCATACCCCGGTAGAAGAGCGCCTCCACCCGCGACGGATCGCAGCGCAGTACTGTGGTGAAATCGCGCACCGCAGCCGGACCATCTTGCAGCTCGCGCCAGTAAAGCAGACCGCGAGCAAGGCATGCTTCGACGTGATCCGGCTGCGCCTCCAGAACGCGGCTGAAAGCGGCCACCGCCGACAGGTAGAACTCGCGCCGGACCGTACGATGCCCCCAGAAGCGAAACATCATCCCCTGCTGGTAGGACCACCAGACGCGCAGCCGCTCGAACATACTCTCGTCATTCCTGTATCTGGGCAGCGTCGGGCTGGAGATATACCTGTACTTCGCCGCTGATCGGCGAGCGCCAGGCAACAGCCATGTGTGGCGTATTGTGTGCGAACCCCACACGCCCCTGCTGATCCACGACGATAATGCCCGCTTTGCCATTGACTCGCCGCTTCAGCACGGCAATTGCGTGTTCCGCCGCTTCTTGCGCCGTCATCCCGGAGCCAACAGCATCGGTGGCCGTCTTGCTGAGCAAAACGCGCATGATGAATTCCCCATGGCCGGTCGCTGATGCGCCGCCGGTGAGATTGTCCGCATAGGCGCCCGACCCCACCAGCGGAGAATCGCCCACTCGCCCCGGTAGTTTGAACGCCATACCGCCAGTAGATGTCGCTGCCGCAATATTGCCGAAGCGATCAATGGCAACCGCGCCGACCGTGTCATGCCCGTCTGCCAGCTGCTGCTGTTTCTTTACAGTGGTTTTCTGATACTCACGAAAACGGGCCACCTCCCGCGGCACGGTCAGTTCTGCCTGGCTGCACAACCGCATCCCGATCCGGGCTGCATACTGCCGGGCGCCGGACCCGACCAGCATATTATGGCCCGAATCCTCCATGATCCGCCTGGCCAGCGTAATCGGGTTGGCGATTCCCCTGACCGCAGCTACCGCCCCCAGATCGAGCTGTGCCCCGTCCATGATCATGGCATCAAGCTCAATCTCACCCTCGGAATTGAGGACACTCCCAACCCCGGCATCAAAAATGGGATTATCCTCCATAGATCGCACAGCAGCTTCAACAGCATTGAGGGCGGACTCGCCCCGTTCCAGCAAGCGCCAGCCAGCCTCAAACGCCACGCGACAGCCAGCAAGATAATCGGCATGTTCGGCTATCGGCATATCGCCAGCGCCGCCATGTACGATCAAAGAAGGGATCAGCATACGTACCTCGCATGAAGAACAGGGCTTGTATGGCAGCTCTGTTGTCACTACCCGGGCCGCCTGCATCCAGTATACAACTCACGGCAATACCAGCCTATCAAGCACCAGCCCGGCAAGAGGGGCATCCGCTAACGTCATGAACTGCGGCACATACTGTTCGGAGAAAGTGCCCCGCAGGAAATGGAACCAGGCATAGTTCTCTCCGGTATAAAAGGGAGTCCCGCGTTTTCCAGTTGTGAAAAGCTCGGATGCCGCCTGGATGCGCTCTGGAGCCTCCGGATCGCCTCGCCACATCGAGATAACAGCCTGCCCGACCGCGATCCAGAGCACATCCGCCTGAGTGAGGGGGTAAAGCCGCGCCGAGTCCAGCCACAGATCGGCCTGATCGGGCTGACCGAGTTGTTCATGAGCCAGAGCCAGAAGAACACGCTCCACTGCCTGGGCGCCTGAAGGAGCGCCATTCTCGTTGATCTCCTCAATGGCGTCCTGGGGAGTCTCATGCTGGATAGCGGCGAGTGCAGCTAACACAAATCCCTCCGGTCGTTCGCCCTCTGGCCCAAACTGATTCAGCGCTTGCTGCCTCGTCTCAGTCTCAGTCCAGAAAGAAGCCCAGCCAATAGCAGGATTCAGTGCCAGCGCCTGCGAAAAGGCCTCCTGCGCAGCCACGGCATTCCCCTCAGCTTCATACAGAAGTCCCAGATTCAACCACAGCATACTCCCCTGTGGGGCGCGCCGGACTGCCTCTGCCATATCCCGAATAGCGCCGCTGACATCGCCCGCCTGCTGGCGCAATACCGCCAGGTTCGCCCACCACGGCGCGTATACATCCTCCAGCGCCAGTGCAGCCTCCAGCGCCGCAATTCCGTCCTGTACGGCGGCAGCATCTCCCTGCGCGGCGGCTGTTCCGTACAGGTAGCCCTGCACGCCAGGATAGAGCGGCATAGCGGCATCGGCAGCGCTAACCTCCCGGAGCGCTTCACCCCCGCCGCGCCAGTCACCCGCATTAGCCTGAAGGAGCGCATCCATATACTGTCCCTTGACGCTGTATGACCACCAGCCGGTGACAATCAGGAGCGCCCACAGCCCCACTGCCGCAATACTTCGCCAGCGATCTATCCCGACTGTCTGACTTGTCACCTCACGATTACCCACTGTAGCCATAACGATCAGCATAATGCCCATCAGCGCAATTGAGGGCATCATCATCGGCATATCCAGCAGGTGATGGGCGCTGTAAGCTACCAGCGCCGCGGCGACCGCCGCCAGCCAGATGCGGCCCGCGCTTAACTCCGACTGCCAGCGTCGCACCCAGCAAAAGCCGATGGCAACCGCCAGCGCGATCAGGGCCGCCAGGCCGGGCAGGCCCATTTCCGCCGCTACGTTGAGCGGCAGGCTATGGGCGTGCGAATGGGCCGTCAGCGGCGGCGTAGACTGGTGCTGCAAAAGGGCTTTGCCGAAGGTAAAGGGACCTGAGCCAGTTAGAGGATGGGTGAGGAAGTCCTCAACCGCGGCATCCCAGATAATCGCCCGCGTGGAAGAAAAATCGCGGCCGGGCTGGTCATTGAGAACATTCCAGAACGCCGGTAACAGGATTAACGCAGCAGCGACAGTTGCCACCAGCAGAATCAGGGCCAGCGCTTTTGTGTGCCGAATCTGCTGTATACCCCGCTGAACCGCTGTTCCCAGCGCCCGCCCCTTCCACAGGATCAGCCAGACACCGCCCCCCGCCAGCAGCCCGAACATAGCCCCCCGGGAAAGCGTCAGAAACAGCAGGCCCAGACTGGCGGCGATATACAGGCCCCAGCCGATCCGCTGCCACCGGCGATCGGCCAGAACCAGCCGACCCAGAGCCAGCAGGCACATGACGATCAGCGTACAGCCCAGAGCATTGGGATTGCCAATAATGCTGGAGGGGCGCGGCGGCACAAAAGGAACTGGCAGCCCGGCGGCGGCAATTCGCAGCCATTCGGCCAGCCAGGGTCGCACCTGAACAGCGCCGAACAACAGGACTGGGACGCCGGTCAGTAGCAACCCATCCCCCAGCCAGCGTACAGGCAGTCCATTAGCAGCCAGATCGTTGAGCAGAATCCAGACTCCCAGATAAAGCCCCCAGAACCACAGGCCCAGCGCCATACGGCGCGCCGATTCCAGATTGGGAAACACCGCAATGGCAACGGCGATTACGGCTCCCATTAGGACAGGATTGAGCGGCGTCCTGAGCCATTTCCAGTGGTACCGCCAGCGTACCGCCAGCCAGGAGGCAACGCCGGCCGTCAGCATCGTCAACGTCACCCCGGTTATCTGAAGACTGATAACTCCGTTGAAGGTCCCCCCCAGGATCAGGGCATACAGGATCAAAGCCAGCACAAGCAGGAGGATGGCAAAAGAACGCCGTTGAGGCATCTGTCTGTTTCTCCGGTAACAGCAATTATGGAGGCTGGCTTAAGCCTACATCACCTGTTTGCAGAATGCCACCGCTGCACTACAATTCCACCAGCCACCTGCGCTTGAAAATAGCTGAGCCATACCCGATGACCGCAACTACACCAGCACACCCGCCGGCGCGATTTGCTATTCGTCCCTGGATGATCGTCCTCGGTCTGTGCCTGCTTTATCTGCTGGCGGTATTTCTCGCCAACCGGGCAGACCCGCTGGTATTCGTGACCCTGGGGACACGCTTCACCGAGAATGACCCCGCCGGCACGGAAGGCTACGACGGGCAGTTCACTTATTTCATCGCCGCCGATCCGTTCACCGCACCCGCCCTGATCGATATCCCGGCCTATCGCTACCAGCGCATCTTACTGCCCGCACTGGCCCGGGTGTTCGCCCTGGGCAGCCCGATGCTGGTCCCCTGGACTCTCCTGGTCATCAATTTACTTGCTCTGATCGGCGGAACGATCTTCCTGGAGAGACTGCTGGCGCGCGAGGGAGTAAGCCGCTGGTACGCGCTGACTTACGGGTTGTTTGTCGGGGTATTCATATCGGTGAGGCTGAGCCTGAACGAGCCGCTGGCGTATGGGCTGGTCCTTGCCGCGATCTGGCTGGAACGCCAGTACGGAGGCATTGGCCGGGCAGCAGTCGCGCTTGCTCTGGCCGCGCTGGCCAAAGAGACAGCGCTGTTTTTCGCTGCCGGGTATGTACTGTGGCTTCTGCTGGAAAGGCGCCGGGCAGCCGCGTTCGCCTTCGGACTGCTGGCGGTCGGACCATTCGCCGTCTGGCAGGGGGTCCTTTACTATCACTTCGGCCAATGGGGGGCAGGCTCCGGCGGCGCCATGGCGACCCCGTTCGAGCTTATTCCTTACAACGGCTTCTGGCGAATCTATACCGATACCGGCGAGGTACGAGTCTTCCTCATCCTGGCCCTGCTGATCCTTCCCAGCACAATCCTGCCCAGCCTGTGGGGGTTATGGCGTTCGCTCCGCGATCTCTGGCATCGCCGCTGGCATCCTTATGTATTTCTGCTCCTCGCTAACGCGGCCATCATGCCCTTTGTGCCGTTCAGCACGTACCGGGAGCCTCTTGGCATCCTGCGTTTCATCGTAGGGCTGGTGATTTGCGTGGTGCTTTACGGAGCGCTGCGGCGCGAACAGCGTGTGCTACGCTACAGCATGCTGTGGATTGTGCTCCTGCTGGTCGCTCTGACCAGCGGCTAGGTTCCGGCCTACTGCCCGGCGAAGCTAATCATCTTCCAGGCTGTGCGGAGGACAATCTGTAAATCCAGCATCAGAGACTGATGCCGGATGTAGTAGAGGTCATATTGGAGCTTGATCAGATGGCCTTCGAGTGTTTCGGCATAGTCATGGCGCACCTGCGCCCATCCGGTAATTCCCGGCTTGACCGCCAGTCTGGCGCGATAAAAGGGAATGTCCGCAGTGAGCTGGTCGATAAATTCCGGGCGTTCCGGGCGCGGCCCAATCAGGCTCATATCCCCGCGCAGGACATTCCAGAGCTGGGGGACTTCATCCAGGCGCGATCTGCGCAGAAAACGCCCCACCCGGGTGATGCGATCATCGTGCTTGCCGGCGAAAACAGCGCCAGTCCGGGCTTCAGCATCGGGAATCATCGAACGCAGTTTCACCACGCGATACGGCCGCCCTCCCCGGCCCGTACGTACCTGCCGGAAGAAGATCGGCCCTGGCGAGTCCAGATACATCACGACGGCGAGCACAGGCAGAATCAGGGCGAATACGGCCAGCCCCACGAGGGCGAAGCTAATATCAATTATCCGCTTCAACAGGGCATAGGGGTCGAAGATAGACGCCGTCTCAATCGGCAGTACAATCGCCCAGTCCTTGCCCACATACTCAACGGGCACTCGCCCGGTGAGTCGCTCATACAGGATGGCCATGGGCACAATTGAGATGCCCTGCTGGTGGCAGTCCATCACCCCCTGAAACAAATCGCCAGAAAGCTCACACGGCGTCGCAACCACAAGCTCGGCAACATTATGCTGCCTGGCCAGGGCCAGGAGCTGCCCGCCGGTCCCCAGCACAGCGATGCCGCCTACTTCCTGGCCGACTTCGTCGCCCCGTCCAATCACCCCGACCAGTTTGTACTGGTCAGAGGCGACTTCCCGAATCGCCTGGGCTATCATCGCCCCGCCCCAGTCAGTGCCCACTACCAGAATCCGCCGGCGCTCGCTCGCCCACCCCATCAACAGAGGGCGCAAAACCAGCCGCCAGAGGGCGATGAAGAGGAAGGACACGACGCCGTAGTACACAATGAAAAGGCGGGGCAGTGTCTCGCGCGGGGAGATGAAGAAGATGATCAGGTAGAGGACAAAGAGTTGCAGTGTGATAACAAGTAGCCGCGTCAGGGTTGCCGGCCGGCTGGAGGCAATCCGAAGATCGTAGAAATCATTGGCCGAAGCCAGAAGCAGCCACAGTCCCGGTAGGAGCAGGAGCCAGTATCCCTGTTCCAGAATGAAGGCCAGATTGTAAACGCGGCGGCGATCGACCAGAGTCCAGATCAACAGAGCAACCAGCACCGCCACGACAGTCGCCATAATATCGCCCAGACGCAGCAGAAAACGGCGTTCCGAAAGGCCAAGCTGAGGGCGACCTCGACGATGCGGTCTGGGCTCAAAGAACATGATTCCCCCTGCGACGCACGGAATCAGACTGGCGTCTTAGAATTAATTCGCGCAGCCAGTTCTACTGACACGAACCGCCCTGACTTCTCGAGCAACAAGAAGCCGGTCAGGAGCGCTATGGAAACAGCCGTGATCGCCAGCCCGATCAGAAATGCCTCCTGGCCGAACGGCTCGTTCCGAGGCACGGTATCAGCATCCAATACTGCGATGTCTGAAGCTGATACCAGCGATGCTTCGATCCGCGCAATCATCTCCACATAGTCCTGCGTGACGATCGGGTCGAAGTTATTCGCCATCGGCACGCGATCCAGCAGGTTTAAGTTCGGCAGCAGAGAAACGCGCAGATCGCGCCAGCGCTCCACCGCCACCCGATAATCGTTCACAGTGAAGTAGACATCGAACTTCAGGCGTTCCTCCGCCTCTTCTGTCATGTAGAGCATTCCCGCAGGCTGTTCCCGCTCCACTGGCTGATAGAACTCCGCGGGGATAGTAGGGTTCAACCCCCGGAATGCCCAGAATATATCAAGAGCGATGAACAGAAGCACTGCCGCCTGCCACATCAACCGGCGCCGGGACTCGCCCCCGTCCGGCTGGAACAGCGTCAAAAGCGCGCAGATAGAAAGCAATATCCCCAGCGATACAAAGCCTCTGACCATCACCTCCACCGCCTCGATATCCGGCAGCAAGCGCGGCGCGGCCAGGGCCGCTACGAGGGCCATGCCCATGCCACCGGCACATATCAATCGGCTCCAGAATACGGTCCACTTCCCTTTATGCCACCCATAAGACACACCAACACCGGCCAGGGCGCTTAGCGAAAAAACAGTCAGGATCAACCAGCGAACCGGTCCCTGGAAGGCCGTGAAGGTCGGGACGGAGCGATACAGAAAGGGGAATAAAAATCCATTCTTGCCAAGCGCAATAAGGAAGGATATCCCGGCCATGGCAAGGGCGAACGGAACCAGTCCCATAGCTGGCGGCTGGCCGGGGAGTTCCTGACCGCGGGAACGCAGCCACTGTATCACCCCGAAGATCGCTCCAATTATTGGCAGCAGACCGATATAAGCCGCATCTTCAAAATACACCCCCTCCGTAATGTAGCTGCCATCTGCCGGTGTGCCGTAGAGATTGGGGATGAACAGGGTGAGCGCCCTGGGCAGCGAGTAGCTGAAATTTGTTATCCAGTCGTAATCAAGCCCGTTTCCCCGGGCTGAGCGCAACAAAAGCTGTGCTGTGGGCAAAAGCTGCGCTGCGGCCATAGTCGCACCCAGCCCCACCGCCAGGGCGCAGCTCGCCCACACAGCCCACCGGATACGCCCCCTGGCCTGATTCCAGCCTAACCACAGGCTATACGCAGCCGCTCCCAGCAGGATGTAATAGGCGGTCTGCGCGTGTCCGGCAAGCAGAAGCATCGCTACAGAGAGCGAGAGAGTCGCCATATCCCGCAATTTGCGAAAGACAATCAGGCGGTGCACAGCCCAGAACACCCAGGGGAGCCACGAAGCGGCTGCAGTGGTAGGGAATGATCCCAGCCGGGCAATCAGATAACCACTGAGCGCAAAAGTCAGCGCACTGACGGCGCAGCCAAAATCCGGGACACGCCAGCAGCGCATAAACAGCCACATCCCCGCCGCTGCCCAGGCAATATGCCCGACGGCAAGCACGTTCATAGCTGCCACGTCTGAAAGAATCAGATGCAACCAGTTAGGGGGGTACAGGACGGCAGTCTGGTAGTTCGCCAGCAGAGGTGCGCCGCCGCCGTTGTAAGGATTCCATAGAGGGATATCCCCGGCTCGAATCAACTCGAACGCGTACGAGCGCCAGGGATAGAACTGGAGAGCTGGCAGGCCCCAGAACAGCGACTCGCCCCGCAGGAGCGGCCACAGCCACCCCAGAAGGACCAGCGCCAGCAGTGCACCAGACAGCCATACCAGTGCGCGCGTCTTCATGGCGGCTATTGATCCTGAACGGGCATCTGGTAGATAAACACATCGCCAAATGTGGCAACGCGGCTGGCCACCGTCTCAAGATCGGCGATACACGCATCGCTTCCGCCCGGTTGGGCGCTGTATTCGCGTTCCTGAGGGCCAACAAGCACATACCGAACGGAATAACCATCCCGTTCAACCGTCGGCCAGTAACACGCCCTGCCGCTGAAAAAATCTTCAACCTGAGCCAGCTTCGCCGGAGCGTTCACCGACTCCCAGGGGTGTCCGTAGACAACATGCCGGCCGCTGTAAGGGGGAATCCACAGGCTGACATTAGGGCTTGCCAGAACAACATCATCAGGCTGACCGTTTTGCGCCAGCCAATCCAGCGCATCGCCGTATCCGATCTGAAGGATGAGCCTCTGCTCAAGGCCGGCTTCCGGGTTAAGCAGGCCAAAGAGCGGAATTCCAAGCGTCAACAAGTTGCTGGGAATCAGGAATACAACCAGCACCCCCAGAGACAGCGTATGCAGCCGCTCAGGAATACGCACGAGCCAGTAGTCTTCCAGGGATCTCACCGCAAAAAAGGTGACCGGGATGATCAGGCCGGTCATGAATCGCCTCTGCTGATTGAACGGCACGAAGATCAGCAGGAAGTTCACCACAAGCCAGATCAACATCAGTCGGTCGCCGTCTTCCTCAAAGTGGCGCACCGCCCGCGCCAGGCCCGGCAGCGCCACAATCAACAGCAAGCCATAGGCTGTCAGCATCAATAAGGGGGAGGCACTTTCCGCACTGACCTGTTTGTTCCAGACAGTATCCATAATCGGGTGATAGGTCACGACAGCGTAGTAGTACGCAGCCATCAGGACCGCGGGCAGGGCGAACATCCCGACCCAACGCAGCTCTCGAACTGGAATAATGCGCTGTCTGATCCCTATCATCACCACATAAGCAATTAAAGCCGCCCCGAACGGCACAAGAGCCTGCGGCAATACCAGGGCCGCCACCAGTGTCAGCAGGAAAACGCTCAGCCCGCCATTACTCACTGTTGGGCCTTGCCTGAAATCAATGCGGAAGGCTGTAACGTAAAATGCCGCAAGCAGTGCGAGGCAGCCAATCACCAGCGGAAAGTGCGGGTTAGCATACGCGGCGTACAGAGGATAGGCTTCTGGCACGGTCAGATCAGGGATCTCCTTCAGGCCGGAATCAAGCAATAACAACAGCCAGCCCAGGCCAGAACTCACCGAGACCAGTATAAAAAACAGCCGGCGCGGCCGCGGCCGTACCCAGACCGTTGCGCCAAACTGATAAAGAGCAATGAACATGAAAAGCGTCGCCAGGACCCGCCCCACGTGAAAGATAAACAGATTGGAGACGTTCAGCAGATGAGCGATATGTCCG
>WBZO01004838.1_pt1 | contig 14212 bp, 10 predicted proteins | sample 5204261 | NCBI WGS metagenome assembly WBZO01 (sample SAMN12412400, study PRJNA552823) | activated sludge metagenome | isolation source: activated sludge from anammox sidestream of wastewater treatment plant... | place: USA: North Carolina | collected 2017-09
GAAATTGGTACGATGGATAGGGTGGCACATTGCTTTGAATGAACCATTCGGGATGCTCCATCACCCAACGCGAATCAATGCCCATGTGATTCGGCACCATGTCCGACGCGATGCGAAGGTTGCGTTTCCACGCGCGCGCTTTCAAATTCTCCAACGCGTCCTTGCCGCCGAGTTCGTTTGCGATTTCGTAATCGTACAACGAATACGCCGAAGCAATCGCGCCCGTGTTGCCCATCATGTGTTTAATCGTCGCCGATGCTTTACTGCGTTCCCACACGCCGATAAACCACAAACCCGTAATGCCGCGCGTTCTCAATTCGTCCAATTCTGCATCAGGAATCGCGTCGAGCGTTTTGATTTCGCGCTGATATTTTTTCGAGAGTTGTTCGAGCCACACATACGTTGATTTCGCCAACAGTACGAGATTCGGCATCCAATCCAAGTCGGGGCTGAATTGTTCAGGTTCGGGTTCAAACCAAACTTCTTGTCCTGTTTCCGTGTCAACGCGTTTTTGAAATTCGCGGCGGAATACGGGCACGGGCGGTGTTGTCGAAGTAAAGTCACCGCCTCCGCCAAACGGCGCGGCTTGGCGCTGCCACAAAAATTTTTGTTCCTCTTGAATGAACTGCATTCCGCCGACGACACGCGAGAAAAATTGCGACACATCAAAACGTCCCGCCGCCGCGTTCCAACGATACAACATGAAATCCAATTGCGCGCTCAACGAATCGGGCGCGTTGAGAAACGGCGCGCGCAGCGCGTCGAACAACGTTTGTCCCGTCGCGCCAACGGGTTCTTGTCCCGCAAAGAATTCGCTCAAGTTTTGGACGATGCGCGTGTACGCCGTGTTTTGCGCGAGCGCGGAATCGTCAAACAATTCTTGAAACGGCGATGCGGCGGGATTTTGGTTTTCGAGCCACACCAAGAGCATTTCTTCCAAAACGATTTCGCGGTTGGAAATTCCCTCCGTCGCGCCATTCAAATACGCTTCAATCGTCTGCTCGCCGCGATACACGGGCAGCGGCGGAAATTCGTCAATAAAAGTTCGCAGTGTCGTTTCCACCGCGTCGCGTCCAACATTTTCGACGAGTGCGCTTAGCGCACTCGACATCACATCGCCGCGCTGTTGGCGATACTGTTCCAAGACCGCGTGCAAAATTTCGTGAATGAGTCCGAGCGCGTTGAGTTCGCCCGCCTGCACTGCGCCATCGCTCCCGCGCGTTTGATTGATTTCTTGCGCGAGCAAGCGCGCGGCATAAAAATTCGCAAACACGACATTGCCGCGCAGTGAGAACAGCGAGTCGTCAACCTTGTATTTCGCGCGCGCAGCACGGGAGATGTGGAAATGGGAGGTGGGCATGAGAATTCCGTTCGTCAATTCACGACAGTTTTACATTCAGCATGATTCGATGTATGGTTGGAGCGCGAGGCGTAAGTCCAAGTTGCAGAGGAAGGTGGTAGATCCACTCTCCCCGATTTTTTCGGAGCGACTGAATTTGGGGGCCTCGCTTTATTACTTTGCAATTGCAAGCGCTCGGTTTGCCAATTCTTGCGGCAATGTCTTGTATGCAGCGAACGTTGTGATATTTTTCTGAGTGATCCCAATTTGATATTCAATCCCGCCGCGATGTTGATGACTCAAAGAGGGGTGCGTTTTCACTTGTTCGTTCGAAAAGACCCAATACAGAATTTCATCCACCCAAACTCCAATGAAAATAAACACATCGCACACATCCAATTTCAATTGTTGAAAATTCATCCAGAATGGTTCCGAAGAATCATAGTGCAATGCTTTGGCGCTCACCGTGCCGCGTTGTTTTGTCTGAATCGCACGCGCGGCTTTCACCTCGACGCGCACGCCCTCTAGCCACAAATCGTACTGCCCTGCATAATCCGAATCCAGCGCGCGTGTCGGTTTTTGAAAACGCGGTTCAATGTCTTGCAAATGCTGCTCGCCCCAAATTTGTCCAAACACGCGCGGCGCTAAACCAAATAAATCAAGATAACGATTGGATGAAACATAATTGGCGCGTAATTTTTCGTACTCACGAAAGGATAGGGCGCGGCGTTCCACGAGAAACGTTAAAATAAATTCATATTCGTTAAATGGAAAAACCGAAACCAAGCTCTTTAACCGCGCTTGCAAAAGTTTCTGGTCGCGGGGTTCGAGTCGAGCACTGAGCTGATTCAGATACGCGCGTAATTCTTGAGCGGTCATTTTTCAATTTCAGGAAACGGATTCTCCCACTGCCAGCCCGTTTTTCCTGTTTCGCGAAAATGTTCTAACCGTCGGATTGTGATTTCCGCAAAAATGGGATCCAGATCAAACGTATAAACGCGTCGCCCAAGTTGTTCGCCTGCAATCAGCGTCGTTCCCGAATGAGCGAAAAAATCCGCAATCAATTCGCCTTGACGCGTACTCGCTTGCACGATGCGTTCGATTGCTTTTAGCGGTTTCTGCGCGTAGCATCCCGATACATTTTCTTGCATCCGATAAAACACCTGTTGAATGTCCACCCAGACGTTTCCCGCGCGGATATTTTCCGATTTGCTGCGTTCCAAATTTTCTGTTACGCGTCCATTCACCTTTTTATAATAACCGCGCAAAATTTTAGGAATATCCGTGTATTCCGCCTCGACGTTGAATTGGGGATTGCCGCGCGTATAGTACAACAACTCTTGACGTACCCACATCCAATTTTTTTGCGTCCCATAGCCGCGCTGATTTCGCATCGTAATAAAATTACGCGGGCGCAGCGCGGAAAAATCGCGCATCAAAATCATAAAATCGGGCAAAGGTTGAAAATGGTCCGAAACATCCGCGCCGAGCCAAACATAAAAATGCGCGTCGTCCGCCATCGCTCCCAGCGCGTTTTCCACCCATTGGCGCGAAAAATTCAAATACGTTTTCAGTTCAATTTTTGACAAACTCGCCGTGTTCGCATTGCCCACTTGAACGTTATACGGCGGGTCATTCAAGGCAAGCCGCGCCTTTGCAGCTTGCATAATTTTTTCCACATCTGCGCGTTTCGCCGCATCCAAAACGCCGACGCGATGTCCAGCGTTTGGGTCTTGCCAAATCTCGCCATATTGCAAACGGCACAACGGCAAAATTTTCGCGCGCGTTTCAGAATCAAGGTCGAGGCGCGGCAGACCTTCCGTAGTGGTATGCGCTTTGGGCTTGGTTTCCCGCGTCATCGGCGTCTCGAACAATGCGTCTTGCTTTACCGTTTTCATATCACCAACCCCATCTCCATCTGTTTTCGCTCCCCCTCACTCTCTCCCATCCGCACGCCGCGCAGATTTTCGATATTCACCACTGCGCCAAATAATGTTATGTCCGCGTTTCAAACAATTCACGCGGCAATCCCGACTGCCGAATGATGCCGTGCAATGTTCCAATTCTCAATTCTGCATGGTCTGGTACGGGTACCGTGCGCGTCGTATTCTCTTCTTGCTTTTGCATCATCATGTGACCGCCGTTTTGACGCACGAATACAAAGCCATTCCGTTCGAGAATTTTACGCGCGTCTCTACCTGACATTCTACGCAGCTTTGGCATCTTTCACCCGCGCAGCTTTTTTGGATTTGATGATTGGCACAGTGGGCATGATTGGAGTTACATACGTTTCTTTTTTCAAGCGGCGTTGAATTTCTGACTGCGACGCCACCTGAAAAAACCCTTCCACCGCCTCCAATAGATTCATACGCGCTTGTTCCACTGTATCCCCTTGACTGACAATATCCAATTCAGGACACGTTGAAACATATCCATCATCTTCCCGTTCAATGATGGCAGTAAGCTGTAACACTTGATTCATTTTCAATGCCTCCACAAATTTTCATGCACTACCCGCGCCTCATCCCCACAAGACTATTCCGCCGTTTCAACACCCTCATAAATCCCTGCGATCGAAATCTCGATTCCAACCGATTTCAATTCGAGTGTGTCTGTTAATTCTTCAAGCGCTTCAAATATCCAGAACTTGGTTTTATCGCGGCGAAAGACTTCGACTGAAACGCGCGCTTGGTCAATCATCACATATTCTTGCAGTGATGGAATTTGACGATATGCCGCGAATTTGCGCGAGCGGTCATAGTTGCTGGTGGATTCGCTCAAGACCTCAAAGATTACAACAGGATTTAAAACCACATCTTGCCGTCCCGCCTCAAACTCGATTTTGCCGCAGATGAGCATCACGTCGGGATAGGTGAACATGTTTGCCTTGAGAATACGCAAACGCAAATCGTTGACGAACGAGCGACATGGCAATTTATTTTTGCGAATTACCGATTCGAGCGCAAAAGAGACATTGACTGCAATTTTGTTATGGGTCGCCGTTCCACCCGCCATGTCATAAATTTCGCCATTCACAAATTCATGGCGCGTCTCGGAGCGTTCTTCCATCTTTAGATATTCTTGTGGCGTGTAAATCTTTTTTCGTGCAACCGCCATTTTCATTTCCTCCAAAACCCCACATGCACCGCGCGCGCTTCATCCTCAATCACGGGTCCGAAATCAAAAATCAAAAATCAAAAATTCCCTCACCCCGTCACCGTCTCGCCGCTTTTTACGCCCTCTTTCGGAAAAACGCTCGCGGGTAAATTGGGAAAAATTTCGACGTTGCGACCAAGCGTAATTTTTTCGGGAATTTGCGTGCGCTTGCCAATGACCGTAATGCCGGTATTCAAACGCGTCGGCGACAATTGATTCGGCGCGTTATCGCCGTCCACGCCACTTTGCGCGCCCGCGCCAATCACAACGCGCTTGTCCGTAATCACGCGGTCCACCAGCGCGCCCGCGCCCACGTATGTATCCTTCATCAAAATCGAATCGCGCACCACCGCGCCCGGCGCGATATAGACGCCGGGCCCAATCACCGAACGCGTCACCGTGCCGTCAATGCGGCAGCCGTCGCATAACAGATTGCCGTCCACCCGCGCGTTGGCGCCGACATATACCGCCGGACGTTCCTCGCTGCGCGTGTGAATTACCCAATCGGGGTCGTACAAATCCAACGCGGGCGTTTCGCCGAGCAGCGCCATATTCGCTTCAAAGTATGCCTGAATCGTGCCGACGTCCGCCCAGTATCCTTGATAATTGAAACCGAACACGCGCGCGTTTTTGATGAGCGCGGGCAAAACGTCGCGCCCGAAATCGTGATGCGTCAAACCTTCGCCGCTGAGCCATTGCTGCAAGAACGAACGCTTGAACGCATAAATGCCCATCGAAGCGGTGGTGCTGCGCGTGCGTTTCGGTTTTTCTTCAAACTGCGTCACACTGCCATCCGAATCGAGCGTGACCATGCCGAACCGATGCGTGTCGAACGGACTCACCGAGCGCACGCCAATCGTCACATCCGCATCCGTTTCCGTGTGAACGCGCAGTAACGCGTTGTAATCCATTTTGTAAATATGGTCGCCCGCCAAAATCAAAACGTGGTCGGCGTTATTTTCGGCGATGAAATCAAAATTAAAACGCACCGCGTCGGCCGTGCCTTCTTGCCAGGTGCCGCCCTGGCCGCGCGCGCGCTGGAACGGTTGCAGCAAACGCACCCCGCCGCGCGCGCGGTCAAGATCCCACGGTTTGCCGATGGCAATGTGGTCGTTCAATGAACGCGGTTGATATTGCGTCAACACGCCGACATTGTAAATGCCCGAATTGACGCAGTTCGACAAGGTAAAATCAATCAGGCGATATTTGCCGCCGAACGGGACGGCGGCTTCGGCGCGATGCGATGTTAAAACGCCCAGCCCGCGCCCTTCCCCGCCTGCGAGAATCATGGCTAGAATGTTCATTTTCTCACCCCCACCGTCGCGCCGCTTGGCACAATGTCTCCAAATGGCTTGAACGCTTCTTCGTCCGCGCGCGGGACAATGACGACATTGCGCCCGATCGAAATGTTGGCGGGAATATGCGCGCCTTTGCCAATGACCGTAATGCCCGTGTTGATTTTGTCCGGTTCAAGTTCATTGGCTTTGTTATCTTTGCCAAAACCGAGCTGCGTGCCGGCGCCAATCACCGCGCCCTTGTCCACGATTACCTTGTCCAACACGGCGCCGGGGCCAACCCATACGTCATTCATCAAAATCGAATCGCGCACCACCGCGCCTTCGGATACGTACACGCCCGGCGACAACATCGAATGTTCCACGCGCCCGCGAATATTGGACCCGTTCGCCACCATACTGCGATGAAGTTGGCCCTGCAAACCAACTTTGACGGGCGGACGCTCCGAACTTTTGGTATGAATGACCCACGACGGGTCGTCGAGATTCAACGGCGGCGTCGGTTCCAGAAACGCGAGATTGGTTTCCCAATACGATTGAATCGTGCCGACATCCACCCAATAGCCCTCGAACGGATACGCATAAACGCGCATGGTTTCAATCATGCCGGGAATGACGTGTTTGCCAAAATCTAAATCGGCGTGATTTTTACTTTCGGCTTCAAGTTGTTCCGCCAACGTGTGCGCGTCGAAAATGTAAATACCCATCGAGGCGAGCGTGCCTTTATCGCGTTTTTTCGGTTTTTCAAAAAACGCGCGGATACGCATGTCCTCGTTCACGCTCATAATGCCGAAACGGTCGGTCTCGGCGAGCGGCACATTCATCACGCCGACGGTGAGGTCGGCATTTTTTTCTTGATGAAATTTGAGCATCGGGCGATAGTCCATTTTGTAAATGTGGTCGCCCGACAAAATCAAAACATGGTCCGCGCGTTGTTCGCGCATATCGTCCACATTTTGATACACCGCGTCCGCCGTGCCGCCGTACCACTGTTCGCGTCCGCGCGCTTGATAGGGCTGCAAGAGACGAATGCCGCCGCGCGCGCGGTCGAGGTCCCACGGCTTGCCCACGCCGATATGGTCGTTGAGCGAGCGCGGGCGATACTGCGTCAACACCGCGATATTGTAAATATCCGAATTGACGCAGTTGGACAATGTAAAATCAATAATCCGATACCGCGCCGCGAACGGCACCGCGGGCTTGCTGCGTTCTTCCGACAGCACCGACAAGCGCGTCCCCGCGCCGCCAGCCATGATAATTGCGAGTACGTTAGACATTCATTCACCTCTGAATGACATCCGCGAATAACGCGAATAACACGAATTTTAGAATCGCGCTTTCTTGGAACGATACATTTCGGGCGTCCAGATTTTACGATCCCATTCCATCTTGTTCCGCGAACCAAAATTTACAAGACGCCAACCTCTAATCCCGTTGCTTTGAGATAATTCAACACCTGAGCTTCTTCATTTGTCGTCAGACGTTCCAGCGCCTTGATTTCAACAACAATCTTGTCATAGCATACAAAATCTGCGCGATATTTCTTTTTAAGCAGGCGTCCTTTGTAATATAGAGGCAGGTCTTTTTGCGCCATGAACGGAATATCGCGCAGTCCTAATTCAATCTCCAAACATTCCTGATATACCTCCTCTAGAAATCCTACGCCCTGTTCGTTATACACATCCATTGCGGCGCCAACGATTTTGTACACTTTGTCTTTGAAAAGTAAATCGTTCATTTGCGTCCTCTTTTTGAATTCGTGCGATTCGTATAATTCGCGGATTCTAAACCAGCCCGTGCAGGATTGGGCGCAATTGCTTCTCCTACGCCTTTAGCAAAGCGAGTCGTTCATTCGCGTTCGCTTTTTATTCTGAATTCGTGCGATTCGTGTAATTCGCGGATTCTAAAACAGCTTGGTCAATGTTGGCAGTAACTGCTCCTCCGCCACCGTCTTCCACGACATTTTTTCGGCGAGCGCGCGGCCGTCTTGCAGCAGCGTCCAGGCGTCATGCCCTTGGCGCGGCAAGCGCTCGATAATTTTCACCGCCGCGCGATAACTCTCCGCCGCTTCGATTTGGTCGCGTTCGTACGAACCGATATTCAGCAGCGCGCGCGCGTTCGGATATTCCCACCCAGAGGGCAGCGTGATGTAATCCGCCAACACGATATTGTTCAAACCAAGCCCGCCGCATTTCTCGATAAAATACGCGCAGCCGCACGCGGTTGACAAACAACACAACGCGCCGAACGTCAACGGTTCCAATTGCGCGATGCCGAACGGCTCATAGATGCTTTGTCCAAATTCCAAATCCGCTCCGCGGCGAATATCCATAAATTCCATCGTCGCCGGCATCCGTCCGCCATTGCGTTCGCGCGTCCAGCCGAATTGATTTGACAACACGATGCGGCTCGCGCGCGCGCGCGCATTAAAAGTTTGAATATGGCGATAGTAATCAATTTCCAAACCCTGCAAATCGCCATTGCCGACGCGATGATTCACGGGCCAACCGTACTCGCGTTCCCAACGCCACACCTCTTCCGCCGCGCGCCCCGCCGGAATCGCCGTGCTGAGCGTGAACAAGACCGCGCTCTCGCCGCGTGCCGCGAGCAATTGATCCAAATGTTCCATTACGCGAATATCGCGCCATAACGCTTTGGACACGACCATGCGCGGCACATGCGAAAACACCCACGTCGGACGAAAACCCAACAGATTGCGCGCATATTCCGCGAGGCGGTCTTTGCTAATCCAGCGTTGGTCGAGGTCAATCGTTTGCGCGGGGACGCCGTTGTACGCCAACGCGATGGGCCGCCGCGCAAAATGCGGCGACAAAAATTGCAATTCGTTCAACGTCAAATCGCTCACCGCGAGAAACGCGTCGAACCCGCTCGCCGCGTTGAGCATCGCGTGCCGATAATTCCACCCTTGGTCGCCAAACAAATCAGAGACATACAAATTTTCCTGCCGCGCGCGTTGCAACACATTGTAAAAACGCGTATCGTGGCCCCGGTCGTTTTCGACGATGGGCCGCATCGTTGCGACTTCGTGCGCGTAAAAAACGCATTTGTACGCGCCGGGCTGACGATGAATCGCCGCGAACGCCATCGGCAAGCCGAGCCATTCATGCGCGAGCAGCGCCGCGCGCCCCGGCTGCCAATTCACCAACGCGCCCAGCGCGGCGAACGACGGCGCGGCGGCGGCGAGATACCAGTTGTATTCACCGTCCGCTTCGTACCGAAAACTATTGATGTAAAATTGTTCCGCGAAAAAATATTTTGTTTCGCGCACGCTCGCAGGATTGACATTGTGCGGATCAATCAATAAAATTTCATGCTCGTACGCGCCAAATCTTTTCTTGCCGTACACGAGATAGACGTGATAATCGCGTTCGACCTGATTGAACGCACGCGCGAGTTCGGGCGCCACGTCGTTTTCGCCGCGCCACGTCAAATAGCGCGCGTGAAATTTATTTTTGGGTTCAAACAGCCGCGTCATGTCCAAATTGTCCGCCGTATTCAACGGGCCGACAAGGATGGTGCGTTTCACCGCCGCGTTGTACGCCGGTTGGGCTAAAAGCCCATCCAGCACCGCGCCGATACCGCCAAGTTTGATGCCTGCTTCGTGCGTCGAGTGAACGACCAGGTCGAGGGTTTGATTCATTGTCATTCTCGGAAATGGGATTTGTACGCGCTTATCTTAAATGGGACATTGGATGCTGTCAATGACGGGATCGAAAATTTGTTTTCCCTTTCCGCGCATCCCGCGTATCCTTTTGGCGTCAACCTCCGACGGGTCGGAAAATGAGGAACAGTATGGAAAACTATACGCTGACCACCAAACGGGTTCCAGACCTTGCCCGCGCGTTTATTTTGGAAGCGGGCAGCATTGACCGTTTGCTGGTGAATCCCGGCCGCAAACTCTTGGGCGTCGAACGCATGAACGCCGCGTATGAGGCGACGACGACGTGGTGCCGCGCGTTATGGGAGCAAGGATTTTTACCGCGCGATGCACAGCAAATTTGCACCATGACAGTCTTGGCGGAAGGCATCGGTCACAATCTCCCCGCCGCGTTGGCAACCGCGCTCGCGCCGCAACATCAACGCGGCGACAATTTTATGGGCGTCAGCCGTTTTGCGTTAGCGAAAAATGAAAACGATGCGTATGTCCCCTTCGACGCGCGCGTAAAATATCTCCGCATCGAATCGCCCGCGCCCGTGTGGGTGATGCTCGACACGATAGCGACGGGCGCGACGTTAGTGCGCGGCTTGGAAGCCGCGTTCGCCAATGCAGCCAAACCGCGCGAAATTTTATTGGGCGCCCCGGCGGGTAGTTTGGTTGGCGCAAAAAAAATCGCGGAACTGTGTGTCCGCGAAAACGTTTCCATCACCTTTTTCTTTTTCGGCGCGATATTCGGCTTGTGGCAAGATGGCACCGCATTGCCTTGGTGTCATCCCGACACCATTTTTTCCGGCGCGCCGCGCGGTGAAAAAAATCGCGCGCTCACTGCGCGCCTTTTCAACAACCTCGAAGGATTCTGTTCTGTCGGCGATTGTTCCGCAAATTTTTTTGATGTGACGGAAGCGGAAAAGATTTTGCGCCAAGAAGAGAAGCGATTTGGGTGGAACCTTTCCCATTCCGTTCTCTCCTGATTTGAGGAGAGGGGCTGAGTGACACCAACGCATCTCAAAAATGGAAAATCAATAAAAGTTGTTACGCTTTCCCCTGAACATTATGCGCGCTGGCGTGTCGGGGCGAGGAATCCATTGCCTCTCGCACATCCTTCCGATTCAAAAATCCCGCGCGCAAGTTCTCTGGTGTCTGTTCTGCAATAAAGTGAATGAATGTGCGCGCTTGGGCAAGTGATTCTTCTGCCAATGCAGAATTGCCGCGCGCCTGTTCCATCTCTGCGCGCAAGGAATGAATTTGCCACAGCATCCACCGCGAACCGATAGCTTGTGCTGCTGCGCCCGCGCGTGCTAGCGCGTTGAACGCCTCGGTCATTTCGCCTAAATGAAACGACGCGCGGGCATGATAATGCCACGCATCGGCGAGATACAAATGGACATGAGTAGATTCCAAGCGTCGAATGAACTCTGTACATCTGGCGCGCACGTTTTGCCAATCGCCGCGCGCCGCTGCCAAGATGAGCGCAGCGCGCTCGATATACATTTGATAAATCAATAAATTGTTTGCGAGCGCCAAGGTTTCACGCGCGTTTTGTAACTGTTCTGCCGCGCGTTCCAGTTCTCCTGCTTCGGCGTAAAATTCAGCCAACGCGGCATGACTCAATGGCAAACCGCGCGGAAAAACTTGGATCTCTTCCCGCGTTCGTTCCCCAAGTTCTATCGCATATTTTGTCGCGCCGAGCCGCGCATACGCGCGTGCCAATTCGATTTGCGTGTCCAGATGCGGGGCAATGAATCCGGCGCGGTCCCCAATCTGAATACACTCGCGCATTTTCGCTATCGCCGTCGCAAACTCGCCGCGTTCCATGTGTGCAACGCCCACCGCGAACAAGCTGAACGATTTGCCCCACAAATTGCCGATGCGGTCTGTGATGCGATATGCTTCGTCGGACAAATTCAACGCTTGGTTCATTTCTCCCGCATAAATCAAATAACTTGCGCGGCTGCTCAAATTGTCCGCAAGCATGGGTAAATTATCCAGTTCGCGCCACAAGTTGTTTGCTTCTTGCAACGACGCGAGGCCGCGCTCGAAAGCTCCTTCCCCAATGTATACGCCGCCCAAATCATTCAACGCGTAGGCAGTGAGTTCGCGCAGCTTTAATTCGCGCGCGAGTTTCAGCGCGGCTTCACCGCTCGGGATGGCATCATGCGGTTGATTCGCGCGCGAATACACCAGCATTTGCAGCCACAATGCTTTTGCTTCCGCCGCGCGGTCATTCAGCTCACGCGCGCGTGTGATGGCTTGATGGGCAAGGATGGATGCGTGTTCAAAATCAAAACGCGCGTTCGGCGTGGCATAAATCGGAATCCGTGCGAGGACTGCTTCGAGCTCTAATGTCGAATCTTGTCTTGTGCGCGCCACCGCTTCCATCACAGCGTAATTTTCTAACGCGTTGTCGTACTGCGCGTTCAATTCATAGACGCGTCCTCGTTGGATGTATAAATGCAAAATTTGGTCGCGCGACAATTCGAGCGCGCTAGCCAATTCCAACGCGCGTTGATAGGCGCTCGATGCTTCCGTGTTTGCATACACGCGCGCGGCTTGGTCTCCCGCGTGCACGTAATACATGAACGCGCGTGCCGTGTCGCCTGCCTCGTCCCAATGTTTTGCCAATAGCGCGGCGAAAGCGTTTGCGTCGGCCGTATGTTCCAGCGCTTCCGCGACCAAACGATGCAGTCGTTTGCGGTCCTGTTTCAACAGCGCCTGATACGTCGTCTCTTGCACGAGGCCGTGTTTGAACATATATTCGATTTCTAAAATGACGGGCACGCGACGAATCAAATCCGCGCGGGCCAAGTGTTCGAGACTCGTTTCCAACATCACGCGCTCTCGCTCTGTTCCATCGCGCGCGCCACAAAAACTGCGCGCAGCGATTCTTCTGATAACGTTTGCGCCAAATCCATCACTATCTCGCGCGCGGTGTTCGTTTCGCGTTCCGCGTCGTCTGCGCGGCCTTGCGTGCGATACACTTGCGCCAACAGCGCCGCGCTGCGCCATTCCCACGCGGGTTGGTTCGTCGTACGCGCATTGTCGAACGCCGCGCGCGCCAACGCTTCCGCCGTCGCAACCTCATCTTGCAACATAAACGCGCGCGCGCGTACGAGCCACAAGCGCGGAATCACCGTCGTTGGATTTACATTCGCCGCATCGCGCATCAAAACATCCAACGCCGCGTGCGCGCGTGCCGCGTCGTTTTGCGCCAATGCCAATTCTGCGCGCGCTGCCCACACCTGCCGCTGACCGATGCTTTGCGCGGGCGTGTCTGGCGGCATTGCCGCGTCAAGAATTTCCGCCGCGCGCGTCAATTCGTTTTGCGCGATGAGCGCGGACGCCAAAAAGCCGCTGCTTGTCCGAATCCAATTCATGGACGCCAACTCGCGCGCCCAGCGCAGCGCGTTCTCCAAGTACGGCAGCGCGCGTTCAAAATTCAAAAGATGCGCCAGCGCCGCGCCGTACAGCAGCGTCGTCGCCGTCCGCCATTGGCGATGATGAATTTCATTTGCGATGTCAATCCCGCGTTCCAACAATTCGAACGCGCGCCCGTACTGGCCATCCGATGCAAAGCCCTCTCCCAATATCAATAGCGCGAACGCCTCTCCCGCGCGCCACTCTAATTGGCGTGTAGCGCGCACAGCGCTTGCCAATTTTTCATCCAGTCCGCGCTCGCGCCACGCTTCGGCAAGCGCCAGCGTATTTCCTTGCAGCAAGCTATAAATCAAATAACTCGCAATCGTCGTGTTCGTTTGTCCGAACGCGTCATGCAATTCCACAAAGCCGCGCAGCGCGGCTTGGGCATGTCGCTCCCCCGTCAAATAATCACCCGCGAGAAAAGCCCGCATGCTCAACAAATCTTGCGTTTCCGCAACGCCGCGCGCATCGTTCAAGCGTTCAAATATTTCCAACGCTTCGGCATGATACGCCGCCGCGCGCGGCGGCTCATCATTATTCACATACCAATTTCCCACGCGATTCAAGGTATGGGCGACATGTGCCGCGTCGTTGCTCGCGCGCGCCAAGGCCAATGCTTTTTCAAAATACTCGCCCGCCCGCGCATAATCACGCGCCGTCCACGCAAAACCCAAGCCCATCAAACTCTGCCATTCAGCGTGGGCATCATTTGTCGCGCGCGCAATCTCCAACGCCCGTTCCAAATCTGCGCACGCCGCGTCAAAATTGCCAATCCGTTCATACACCACACCGCGCGCACGATACAATGAATCGCGCGTCTCGGTTTGCAATTCTTCCGCCGCGTCCAACGCGCGCGTGTAAAAATCCAACGCTTCACGATTCGCGTACCGTGCCGCCGCGCTCTCCGCCGCGCGTTCAAAATAAAATAACGCGCGCGCCGTTTCGCCCGCCTCGTCAAAATGTTCCGCGAGGCGCGGCGCGAGTTCCGTCGCGCGTTCGGGATACACACGCTCCAACGTTTCCGCGACAAGCCGATGCAAACGTTTGCGGTCGTGTCGCATCAACGACGCGTAGGCGGTGTCTTGCACCAGCGCGTGTTTGAACCAATATGCATTGTCCGCGCCCTTTTCGTCGGAACGCCGAATCAATTGCGCGTTGGCAATCGCGTTTAATGTGTGCGGTAGAGAATTGAAATTCATTTCAGTCCCGATGTGTAGGCGATTCTCACGCCGATGGGTGCGCGGCGTTGATACATGTCGCGCTAGAGAGCGCTCCCTACGCGTGCCAAATGATTTACGCGTAATGATGTTTTGCGCGCGGCAATTC
>WBZO01004839.1_pt1 | contig 14211 bp, 10 predicted proteins | sample 5204261 | NCBI WGS metagenome assembly WBZO01 (sample SAMN12412400, study PRJNA552823) | activated sludge metagenome | isolation source: activated sludge from anammox sidestream of wastewater treatment plant... | place: USA: North Carolina | collected 2017-09
CGCCGATACGATGGCGCTCCTGCTGCGCGACGCGCGGTGCCTCGCGAAGAACTGGCACCCGAACCTCGCGCGCGTCCGCCACGTCGACCTCGTCGCGAGCGAGCTGACGATCGCGACGGAGCTCGTCGACGGGGTGACGCTCGCCGATCTCGTCGAGCTCGCGCGCGCGAAGCGCGCCAGCGACAAGGATCCGATCCTTCCGCTCCCGCTCGTCGCGCGCGTGATCGTCGACGTGCTCGGGGGGCTGCACGGACTCCACGGCCTTCGTGACGGGATGAACGCGCCGCTCGAGGTGTTCCACGGCGAGCTCTCGCCCGCGAACATCGTGCTCGGCAAGGACGGCGTCGCGCGCGTGACGCACGTCTTCCGGCCGCGGCCGGTGAAGATCGCCGCGCGCTCGGAGGGCCTCGGCTACGCATCGCCGGAGACGCTCGCCGGCGAGGCGCAGCAGGACGCGCGCGCGGATCTCTTCTCCGTGGGCGCCATCCTCTGGGAGGGACTGGCCGGGCGACGCCTCTACCCCGACGACGATCCCGCGCGCGTCGCCCAGCGGCAGCGTGAGGAAGACCTCGCGAAGCCCGACCTGCCCGCGACCTCCCCGCTCGCGCGCCTCGTCGACGTCGCGATGCGCGCACTGTCGTTCGATCCGGCGCTCCGCTTCCGCACCGCCTCGGAGATGGCGACCGAGATCCGTCGCATCGCGGGCACGCGGCTCGCGCCCGGCAGCGCGGTCGCACAGACGGTGATGGAGCTCGCGGGCGACCGCATCCGCGCACGTCGCCTCGAGCTCGATCCTTCGTCGACCGGCTCGCGCCGCGCGCAGACCGCGAAGGCATCCGCCAAGCCCGAGGCGGACACCGTGCCGAAGGCCCCGCCTCGCGGCGCCTTCGCGGATGCGGTGACCGATCCGCCCCCGCCGACGACGCGCGCGGGCGACGGCGAGCGCGAGCTCTCGGCGGGGCCGAAGCCCGCGCCTCCGAAGCCCGCGCCTCCAAAGGCTCCTCCCGCGAAGCCGCCGACGCCGCGCGCGCCGGTACCGACGCCGGCGAAGGTCGCGGCCGCTGCCGCAGACGAGGTCGACCTCGACGACGATCTCCCCGGTCCGCGCGCGAGCAACCCGAGCCTCCCGGACGGACCGCTGCCCGCGCCCACGCTCGTGGCGCTCGCGCGCGCGGCGACGCTGGACGCGCCGAACGGCGATGCGCTCGCGATCGCCGCGGCGATGGAGGTCTCGGTCGGCGAGAAGTCGCTGGTGGAGCCGTCGACGCCGCCTCCGCCCCCGATCGAGCCGGCGCCGTCGGAGCGCATCACCGTCGCGTCGGCCGACATGATCCCGGTGCAGCCCGAGCTCGCGCCGCCCGAAGACGCCGCGGGCTCGGAGCCTCGCGTCGACGTGCCGGCCGCGCGCGAGTCGAGCGGCGGCGAGCCGGTCGCGATCCTCTCCGTCGGCCCCGATGCCCCGGAGCCCCCGCCGCGCCGCAAGCGGCTCGTGCCGATCGTCGCTGCGATCACCGGCGTGGCGGTCGTGCTCCTGCTCGTGGCGGGCATCGCGTCGATGAGCGGATCGAAGAGTGACGCGAGCTCGGCGGCGACCACCCCTTCGGCGACGTCGACCTCGACGGCCACCGCGGCTCCGACGGCCCCCGCGGCCACCGAGACCGCGACGGCGGCGGTCGTGCCTCCGCCTTCGGAGCCGGCCGCGACCGCGACGGCGACGGCAACGGCGACGGCCACCGCGACGGCGACGGCCCACTCCGCTCCGGAGGCCGTACCCGCGCCGCGGGCGACGACCGGGTCCGCCCCGGCGGCGGCGCCGAAGAAGCCCAAGAAGTCGTCCTACGAGCCGCTCGGGATCTAGCCTCGCAATCGCATGCATCGTACACGCTTTTCTCGCTCACTCCTCCTCGCCGCGCCGCTGCTGCTCTCGGCGATCGCCTTCGCGCCGCACGCGAGCGCCGCGGGCGTCACGCCTTCCGCCGCGACCCCCGTGCAGCGCGAGCAGGCCCAGAGCCGCTTCCTCCGTGGCAAGGAGCTGTACGGCGCCGGCAAGTTCGACGCTGCCCTCGCCGAGTTCACCGCCTCGCTCGACATCGTCGCGAGCCCGAACACGCGCCTCTACGTCGCGCGCTGCCTCCGCGAGATGGGCCGCTACGTGCCAGCCTACGTCGAGCTCGGGCGCACGGCGGTCGAGGCGAAGGAGCTCACGCGCGACGATCCACGCTACGCCAAAGCCGCGACCGCCGCGGAAGACGAGCGCAAGGCGCTCGGGCCGAAGCTCGGGTTCCTCGAGATCGCGATCACGCACGCCGCCCCGACGACGACGCTGAAGGTCGGCGGCGACGACGTCCGGCGCGGCGGATGGAGCGAGCCGGTGCCGGTCATGCCCGGCACCGCCGAGGTCGTCGTCGAGACGCCGGGGCACGCGCCGGTGAAGCGCACGGTGCAGATCGCCGCCGGCGGAAAACAGTCGCTCGCGATCGACGCCGAGGCGGACTCGCCGGACGTCGCCGTCGTCGCGACGAACAACGACGCTCCCTCGGGCGAAGCGGGCTCCGAGACGAAGCGCGCGAAGCTCCGCCCGTATGCGTACGTCGCCGGTGGCGTGGCGGTCGCGGGCCTCGCGACGTTCGCGGTCTTCGGCCTGCTCGCGAACGGCACGTACTCCGACCTCGAGGCGGCGTGCGGAACGAAGCCGTGCCCGCCGGGGCACGAGGACGAGATCTCGTCGGGCAGGACCCAGCAGACCGTGGCCAACGTCGGCCTCGTCGTCGCCGCGGTCGGCGCGGCGGCCGCGGTCACGCTCTTCGTCCTGAGCAAGCCGCCCGCGCAGAGCACCGCGGCCGGCACGACGCGGGTCGTGGCGCGTGGAAGCTTCCTCGGACTGGAGGGCTCGTTCTGATGCGTCTCCGCGCACTCCCCATCGTCGTCCTCGCTGCGATTCCTCTCACGATCGCCTCTGCATGCACGAACGACTTCGACGTGTTCGAGGGCACGAGCGCCGAGGGCGGAGCGAGCACCACCTCGGGCGACGCGTCGTCGTCCTCGTCGTCCTCGTCGGGATCCTCGTCGTCGTCGAGCAGCTCCGGATCGACCGGCGACTCCGGCACCGCGGCCGACGCGTCCTCCTGCGCGGCGACGAGCGGCTCCTGCTACGCGCAGGCGCAGACGTGCAGCACCAAGTGCTCGTCCGACCACACCGACTGCACGAGCAAGTGCCCGAATGGGAACCAGGGCCGGTCGTGCCGCAGGACCTGTGACGACACGCGGACGACCTGCACGAACGCCTGCAAGACGACCTGCGAGCAGTGCGCAGGGCCGCCTTGCAGGGCGGGTTGTCCCTAGGCCGCCGTCACACGGCGATCAGGAGCGGCGGCGGCGCAAGAGCGCCATCAGGCCGATGCCCGCGGTCACGAAGAACGAGAAGCCGCTCGTCGCGCCCCAGCCGACGTTGCAACCGTCGTCGCCCTCTCCTGCGCGGAGGTTGCGGCTCGAGCCCGCGTTGTTGCCGTCGGAGGTCGTCTTGCCGCCGCCGTCGGTCGGCACGGTGGTCGGTCCGCCGGAGCTCGAGCCTCCGTCGTCGTCGCCGGGCGTGCCCGAGTCTGCCGAGGGAGCCGCATCGGGGAAGTCGCCGATCCGGATGTCCGCGCACGAGTAGTAGATGCCGCTCGTGGCGGTGCCCGCGTCGGGGCCGCACGCGGGGTTCCCGGCGCCGTCGTTCATCAGCTGCCGGAGCTGGAGCGTGCACGACTCGCACGTGAAGCCCGCCGGGAGCGTGACCGTCGTCTGCTGATCGCCCTGGTTTCCCGCCAGATCGTTGATCTGCGTGAGCGTCACCCAGTTCGAGTCGTTCTTGTCTCCGAGCTTGACCTGGTAGCAGCCGACGTGGCCGATCGTCTCCTTGAACTTGACGGTGATCGTGGCGCCCGCGTCGTACTGGACGAAGCTCGCGCTGCGAGGGAGCCCACCGCACTCCGGGATCTTGATGGTCGTGTCGTTCGTCCCCGGACGCGACGGGGGATCCGTCAGGTGCGCATGCGCGAACGCCGTGGCGGGCGCAGCGATCATCGTGACGACGCCCAGCAGACGGAGGATCTCGAGCCCCTTCCCAGTAGCCATGGGGCAAACACTACCATGGCGCACCGATTGCGCCGCATATTCCAGGGGTGGCCGAGGATTCCACCATCGTCGATCCTTCTTGGTAGGCTGAGGGGCCCGTGACGTCCGCCCACGCCGCTCCCCCGCCGAAGCAGCTCGGCCGTTTCGAGGTCGGCGCGAAGATCGGCGGCGGCGGCATGGCGACCGTGTACCTGGGACGCAGGACGCGCGGCAACGGCACCGAGCAGGTCGTCGCGTTGAAGGTGATCCGCGACGAGCTCGCCGAGGATCCGCAGTTTTCCGGGATGTTCATCGACGAGGCGAAGATCCTCGCCCGCCTGAAGCACCCGAACGTGATCCGCACGCTCGAGTACGGCATCACCGGCCGCCATCGGTACATCGCGATGGAGCTCCTGTCCGGGCGCACCCTCGGCGACGTCTGGGATCTCCTCGTGCACCGCGGCGAGCGCGTGCCCATCCGGCTGGGCGCGTGGATCTGCGCACGGGTCGCCGAGGGGCTGCACTCGGCCCACGAGCTGGTCGACGCGGCGGGCACCCCGCTGAACGTCATCCACCGCGACGTGAACCCGAGCAACGTGTTCCTCACGCACGCCGGAGAGGTGAAGCTGATCGACTTCGGCCTCGCGAAGGCGCGCATGCGCGTGTCGCGCAGCCAGGACGGGATCGTGAAGGGCAAGATCCCCTACCTCGCGCCGGAGCAGGCCCAGGGCAGACCGATCGACCGCCGCACCGACGTCTACGCGCTCGGCGCGACGCTCTGGGAGACGGCGACGATGAAGCGCCTCTTCAAGCGCGACACGGACGTCGCCACGCTCAAGGCGATCCGCGACGCGCACGTCCCCGACGTGCGGGAGATGGTGGAGGGCTTCCCCGACCCGCTCTGGAGGATCATCGAGAAGGCCCTCCAGCGCGATCCGAACGACCGGTTCGAGAGCGCGAAGGCGATGCAGCGCGCCCTCGACGACTTCGTGAAGGACGGCGCCGCGATGAAGGCCGAGCTCGCGAAGTTCGTCTCGGAGCTGTTCCCCGGACAGGAGGAGAAGCTCGAGGAGTGGGCGCGCGCGGCGACCGGTGTGCGCGTCCCGAAGCATACGATGCCCCCGCCCGCGCCGGTGCCGATCGCGTCGAGCAGCCTCCTCGAGGACGCGACGAGCACGCCCGACATGCTCGACCGACCGTCCTCCGGGACGATCTCGGCGCGCCCGGCAGCCCTGACCGAACGGGAAGAGGACGACGACGCGCGCGAGGGCGACGCCGGTGACCGACCCGAGGCGAGCGGCGAGCCGGAGACGGCCGCCGGCGCCGAGGCGATCGCGAAGCATGCGGACGAGGCCCACGCACCGAAGCGCCTCTGGATGTCGGTCCTCGTCGTGCTGATCGTCTGCGCCCTGATCGCGGCGATCGTCGCGTCGCGCTGACCTCAGTCGAACGTCGTCGCGACCGGCTTCGCGCCCGGAGGCGGCTTGCCCGTCTGCGCCGGCTTCGCCGTGCTCTTCGCGGCGCCCGTCCGCGGGGACGTCGTCGGCCGCGCCACCGGAGGCTTCGCCGGAGCGCCTCCGCCGCTCGGCGCGGTCGCGACCGGCTCGACGGTCATGTCGTCCGCCGGCTCGGGCGGCGGGGGGATGGCGTTGCGCGGATCGGTCGTCGGGGGCGAAGCCCCGATCGCGACGGAGGCGCTCGCCGACGGTGCCGCTCGGCCGGCGCCCGCGCCGCCGCCCCCGCTCCGCGTCGCCGCGAGCGTCGCGACGACCGCGAGCACGGCCGTGAGGGTCACCGCGCCGATGGGCAGGAGGATCGACTTCTTCGGCGGCGCCTTCTTCGCCCGCGTCCGCGCCGAGGACGAGGACGGGCTCACCATCGCGGCGGCGGCGCTGGTGTTCGGCGCCGGCAGCGCGTTGTTCGTCGGACGGAGCTCCTGCAGCGACGCGGAGAGGTCCTCGTCGCTCGCGTCCATCGCGCTGCGGAGCACCTCGGCGAACTCCGCACACGTCGCGTACCGCTCGTAGGGGCGCTTGGCGAGCGCACGCGAGAGCGCGACCCAGAGGCGGGGCTCGATGCGCGGATCCGGATCGACCTCGTGCTCGAGCACGGAGGCGAGCGACGCCGCCGCCGAGTCGCGCTGGAACACGCGGACGCCCGTGAGCATCTCGTACAGGACCACCGCGAGCGAGAACATGTCGCTCCGACCGTCGATGTCTTCAGCGCCCCGGATCTGCTCCGGGGACATGTAGTGCGGCGTCCCGAGGACGCTGCCGTCCATCGTGAGCGCCGAGCCCGCGGCCGGCAGCTTGGCGATGCCGAAGTCGAGGATCTTCGGGATGACGTGCCCGTCCGGCTCGACGGCGAAGAAGATGTTCGCCGGCTTCACGTCGCGGTGGATGATCCCCTTCTGGTGCACGTGGTGGAGCGCCGAGAGGATCGGAACCGCGACGGCGACCGCGTGGATCGCGGAGAGCGCCCCCCGCTCACGGATGCACCCCTCGAGGGTGCCGCCGCGCAGCAGCTCCATGACGAGGCCGAGCGTCCCGTCCTGCTCGTCGATGAGGTCGAAGATGCGGACGACGTTCCGGTGCGAGATCGTCGCTGCGAGCCGCGCCTCGCGCCGGAAGCGCTCGTCGTGGACGGTGGTGCGCTCCGACTTCTGGAGCGTCTTGACCGCGACCTCCGCCTGGGTCGCCTCGTTCCGGGCCACCCAGACGTCGCCCATTCCTCCGCGCCCGATGCGCTGGATGAGGCGGATCTTTCCCCCGAGCAGGGTGTCGGGCGGGATTTCCGAAGGCGCGCCCACTTGGTTGAATCCTACCTCAAGCCCTGGCCCGTTCGCGAGCCGGTGAGGTCACTGTCCGTACGCATGAACGGTCACCTCGATCTGCGGCTCAGCAGGACGAGTACGACCTGCACGGCATCTGTGCCGGGTTCTTGCGACAGCAGACGTCGTCGAGCCCACCTCCGCACCCCGCCTGGTCACACTTCGTGCAATCCGACTGCGTGCACTTGAGGCAGAGCCGATTGCCGCAGCAGACGCCCTCGCTCGCGGGCGGAGGCTTCGTCGGGCAGGACCAGTCGGGCGGCGTTGCGCCGTCGACGGCGGCATCTCGTCCGGCGTCCGCGCCGGAGTCCACCGAGCCGCTGCTGCTGCTGCTGCTGCTCGATGCGGCCCCGTCGCCGGCGTCGACGAACTGCACGTCCGGGACGGACGAGCACGCAAACGCAGACGTGCTCGCGATGAGCGCCATGACCATCGCCCTGACCGTCGCACTACGGGCCGTCGCCGCCACGTTGCTAAGGTACCTCAGGCCGCTCGATCCCAGTCAGTTTGTTCAGAAAGTCCCGTTGAGCCCGACCAGGCCCCCACCGCGCACCCAGCTCGGCGACACGCGCAGGCTCGCGGCCCTCCCGCTCGACGGCGGCGGCGCCGCCGCGTCTCCGGTCGGCTTCTTCACCAGCATGTACACGCCGAGGCCGGCCGCGGCGGCGCCGACCACGGTGAAGCCCACGCCCAGGGGGAGGAAGAGGTTCGCCTGGTCCTCCTTGTCCCGCACCTCGGCCTCGTTGGTCCGCGGGCACGCGCTCGGGTTCGGGCAGAGGGTCTTGATGTCGTCGATCGCGCCCTCGCGCGCCACGAGCAGGATGATGCCGGTCGCGAGGAGCACGCCGCCGCCTCCGAGCGCGACGTAGGCGAGCGTGTTGTCCTTCTTGCCACCGCCGCCCGGCGGCTCCCCGCCCTTGTCCGGCTCGAACGTCACCGTGGCCGGGACCTCGCTGTTGACGTCCGGCAACGTGACGCGCTGCTCGAACGGCCTCATGCCGCCGGCCGTCGCCTGCACGACGTGCTCGCCCGGGTCCTGCTCGATGGGCCGCCCCGTGGGCACCGGCACACCGTCGACGGTGACGCGCGCATCCGCCGGCGGGCTCTGACCCGCGACGCTGACGACGATGCGCGGCGTCTTCTTGTCGAGCTCGGCGGCGCGGACCGCGGCGCTCTCGGCGATCGGCTGATCCTTCTCCGGCAAGCTGTCCTTCATCGCGGCGAGCGCGCGGTAGGCGTCCTTCGCCTCGCGGTACCTCTTCATGGCCTCGAGGACCGACGCGATGCGGTACCGGACCGACGCGCTCTCCTTCACCTTCGCGACGCGCCGGAATTTCTCGAGCGCCTGCTCGTAGCGCTGCTCCTGCTCGTCCTTGTAGGCCTCCTGGAAGAGCTCGCGCGCCTGCTTGAGCTCTTCCTCGCTCTGGGCGGAGGCCACGCGCGGTGTCAGCGTGGCCGCTGTGCCGAGGGCCAACGCCAGCGCGACGACGAAGAACGGCTTCCTACTCGTCATCCAGCGACACCCCGTAGAGCCCGCGCTTCTTCAGCAGGTCGCGCAGGTGATGGCGCGCGACGTCCGCCGAACGCGAAGCCGCGGACAGATTGCCCTGACAGCGCTTCATGAGCAAAGAAAGGTACGCGCGCTCGAAGCGCTCGATGGCGCGCTCCTTCGCCTGCGCGAACGTACCCGACAGATCGAGCGGGCTGCGCTCGTCCGCGGTGCCGCGGAAGCCGTCGCCCTCGCCCGCGACGTCCTGGCGGCCGATGACGCCGTCCTGCGCGAGGGCGGCGGCGCGGAGGAGGACGTTGTTCAGCTCGCGGACGTTGCCCGGCCACTGCACGCTCGACAGGTACTCGAGGGCATCGGCGTCGATCATCGCCTCGCTCCCGGCCCGCTGGAGCAGCTTCGAGCAGATGAGCGGAAGGTCCTCGAGCCGCTGACGTAGCGGCGGGACGAACACCCGGACCTGCGCGAGGCGGAAGTAGAGGTCCTCGCGGAACTTGCCCTTGTCGATGGCGTTGCGCAGATCGCGGTTGGTCGCCGACACGACGCGCACGTCGATCGGCAGCGGCGAGTGCCCTCCGACGCGGATGATCTCCCGCCTCTCGAGGACGCGCAGGAACTTCGACTGGAGCACGGGCGGCAGCTCGCCGACCTCGTCGATGAAGACGGTGCCGCCACGCGCGGCCTCGAAGAAGCCGATGCGGCGCTCGTGCGCGCCGGTGAACGCCCCCTTCTCGTGGCCGAAGAGCAGGGACTCGGCGAGCGCCTCGGGGAGCGCCGTGGCGTCGATCACGATGAACGGGCCCGACGCGCGAGGCGAGTGCATGTGGATCGCGCGCGCGACCTCCTCCTTGCCCGTGCCGGTCTCGCCCTGGATGAGGACGGCGAGCTCCTTCGGCGCGATGCGCTCGAGGGTGCCGAACAGCTCTCGCATCGCGGCGGAGCGGCCGACGAGCTGTCCGAACGACTCGCGCTCCGCGGACGGCGGCGGAGCGGCGGCCTGATCCACCTCGAGCCGGAGCAGGCTGTCGCCGACCGTGATCTCGCCGCCGAGGGCGAGCTCGAGATCCACGACGCGGTGCGTCCCGAGCCACGTGCCGTTCGTGCTGCCCACGTCGCGGACACGCACGCGATCGCCGTCGCGCGACAGCTCGAGGTGCGTGCCGCTCACGCGCGGATCGTCGACGACGAAGTCGTTCGTCGGGTGCCGGCCGACGGTGGCGGTCGCCCGGGTGACCGCGAACGCGCGTCCAGCGGACGGTCCAGTGACCGCGACGAGCTTCGGCACCGCCGCGGTGCGCGTCACGAATACCGGGTTGGCCTCGGTGCCCCCGCGTGCGTCGCTGCTCATTGCGCCTACAACGATATGCTAACTTTCGTATCCGCGGGGCGTTCTTCTTCGCAGAAGACGGGAGGTCATCATGAAGCGTCATGCGTGGGCAGCGGCCCTTGCGCTGGTGTTGTGCTCGTCCGCATTTGCACCGGCGTGCGGATCCGATCCCGAGGCGACGGACAACCCCGATGGCGCGACGACCAGCGGCGAAGGAGGAGCCGGCGACGGCGGCGGATCGAGCGACGCATCGGGCGGCAGCCAGTACGACGGCAACACGTACAACGGCACGCCGGGCGCGTGCACGCCGCTCGTCGACGCGCAGGGCAACTCGCCTCAGTGCGCGAACTGCAAGGACGACGACGGAGACGGGCTCGTCGACTGGCTCGATCCGGAGTGCGCCGGTCCGCTCGACAACGACGAGAAGACGTTCGGCACCGGCATCCCGGGCGACAACGTCGACGCGTGCAAGCAGGACTGCTTCTTCGACGGCAACAGCGGCGCCGGCGACGACAGGTGCGAATGGAACCTGAAGTGCGATCCGAAGAACACCTCCCCTGCGTCGGCGTGTCAGTACGATCCCAACTACAAGAACTGCCCCAAGACGCAGTCCGATCAATGCGTGAAGCTCTGCGCCAAGCTGACGCCGAACGGCTGTGACTGCTTCGGCTGCTGCACCGTCACGTACAACGGCACGACGAAGGACGTGATGCTCTCGTCGACGTGCTCCGCCGCGGACATCGACGATCCGACGAAGTGCGCCGCGTGCACGAAGAACGCGGACTGCGCGAACGACTGCGGACCGTGCGAGCTCTGTCTCGGCAAGACGACGATCGATCCGAGCTGCAACACGAGCGGCTCGGACGCAGGCACCGACGCGGGCGGCGATCCGCTCGGCGGCCAGACCTGCTCGATCGAGGGCGCGCAGGCGTGCAACGCGCAGGTGCCCTGCCCGAACGGCACCTACTGCATCACCGGTTGCTGCATCCAGATCATCAACTGACGATCGCGCCGGGCGGGCGGAGGTGTCGGCCCGGGCCGACACTTTCGCCCTATTTTTCCGGCCGATCGTCGATGATTGCGATGGCGTAAACCTTCGACGTCCCGTTCAATCGGACGCCGATGGGCGAGACGCGAGAGGGGGGGATCGACTATCGCCGCGAGCTCCTCGCGGTCCCGCGAGACTGGGTCGCGTCGTGGCGCGACACGCTCCGCGCGAAGTCGGTGGGCGGCGACCTGCTGTCGGGCCTGACCGTCGCGGCGGTCGCCTTGCCGCTCAACGTCGGGCTCGCGATCGCGAGCGGCATGCCGCCCGCCGCCGGGCTCGTCGCCGGGGCGATCGGCGGCTTCGTCGCCGGCATGATGGGCAGCTCGCAGTACCAGGTGTCCGGCCCCGCCGCGGCGCTCAGCGTCATGGTGCTCGCGCTCGCCACGCGGTTCGCCGATCCGGCGGTGCCCGGCTCCGGCGCCATCGCGGTCGCCGCGGCCACGGTGTTCATCGGCCTCATCGAGATCCTGCTCGTCTTCGCGCTCGCCGGCCGCGCGATGAAGCACGTTCCCGAGTCGGTGCTCGCCGGCTTCACCACCGGCGTCGGGCTCAAGATCCTCGACCAGCAGGTGCCCGAGCTCCTCGGCTTCCCGGAGACCGTGGACTGGGCGAAGGACGGCACCGCCGACTCGCTCGTCGACGTCGTCGCCATGATGCACAAGCCGCAATGGCTCCACGACGTGTCGTGGCACGCGGTGGTGTGCGGGATCTTCGTCATCTTCGTGGTCACGTCGCTGCGCCAGTTCAGGCGCTTCCCGGCGGCGATCGTCGCGATCGGGCTCGTCACCTTCGTCGCCGTCTACCTGAAGTGGGAGGCGACCGATCCGGTGACCGGCCGCGAGGGGCTCGAGACGGTCGCGAGCGTCGCCAAGGGCAAGCCCCTCGTCTTCTCCCCGCTGTCGATCCCGCGCGTGCGCGACGAGCAGTGGCTCGATCTCTTCGTCGCCGCCTTCCCCCTCGCTCTCCTCGCCGCGGCCGAGTCGCTCATCTCGGCGAGCGCGATCGACCGCATGGCGAACGCGAAGAAGCTGCACCTCTCGAACGCCGAGCTCGCGGGCCAGGGCGTCGCGAACCTCGTCACCGGGCTCTTCGGGGGCATGCCCGTGACCGGCGTCGTCGCGCGGAGCGGCGTCAACGTGCAGAGCGGCGGCCGCACGCGGCTCGCCGCGATGTTCCACGCCGTCGTCCTCGCGATCGCCGTCGTCTTCCTCGGCAAGACGATCGGCAAGGTCCCCCTCGCCGCGCTCGCGGGCCTGCTCTGCGTGATCGGCTTCCGCCTCGTGGAGCTCTCGACGCTCGTGCACCTCTACAAGGAGCACAAGCTCGAGGCGTTCGCGTTCGTCGTCACGACGGCGGGCACGGTCACCGGGCGGCTGATGACCGGCCTCGTCTGCGGCCTCGTCATCCACTTCTTCGGCCGCTGGCTCCGCCGCCACGAGACGGCGGCGCTGAAGGAGCTCGAGGCGAACAAGCGAGAGGGCGTCCGCGCCGTGCTCATGAAGGCGAAGGCCGAGGCGCGCCGCCCGGCGCACTTCGAGCACCTCCCATCCTCGTACCGCAAGTGGCTCGGCCAGATCCGCGAGGAGCCGCTCGTCGCGAAGGGCGCGTACGTCCACCCGGCGGCGACGCTGATCGGGCGCATCGTGGTGGGCGATCGCGCGCACATCGCGGCGGACACCTCCGTGCGCGCCGACGAGGGTTCGCCGTTCCACATCGGCCCGAACACCAACGTCCAGGACGGCGTCGTCATGCACGCGCTCAAGGACAAGCGCGTGATGGTCGCGGGAGAGCCCTGGGCGATCTACGTCGGCAAGAACGTGTCGATCGCGCACGACGCGCTGGTCCACGGCCCTTGCTACATCGGCGACGACACCTTCGTCGGCTTCAAGGCCGTCGTGCACGACGCGGTCGTCGGCTCGCACTGCTTCATCGGGATCGGCGCGGTGGTCGTCGGCGTCGAGATCCCGGACGGGCGGTTCGTCCCCCACGGTCGCATCGTCGACACCGCGGACGCCGTCGACGCGCTCCCGCACGTCAGCGAGGGGCACAAGGAGTTCAACGAAGACGTCGTCGAGGTGAACCGCGGTCTCGCGGTCGCGTACCACGCGCACGACGGCCGCCGCTCGGCCGAAGACGGCGCACGCGACGGCGACGAGCGCCGACAGGTCCCTCAGGTATGGGAGCCCGACTGGGCACCGCTGCTTCCGAAGGAGAGGTTCTGATGCTGCTGACGGGGATCGCGCTGGGGCTCGCGGTCTATGCCCTGATCGTGCTCGCACGCTGCTCGTTCCGCGTGGAGGAGGGGCATCTCGCGGTGCTCACCACGTTCGGACGCGCCGACACGGCCGACGGCAAGCGACTGCTGAAGACGCACGGACCGGGCATCCACGGCAAGAAGCCGTGGCAGAAGGTGGTGACCGTCTCGATGAAGGAGCAGACGCTCGACCTCAACGCCGAGGAAGGCGGCGGAATGGCGATGGCGGACGACGGGACGATCCTCCGCCTCGACTCGTTCGTGCGCTACGTGCCCGTCGAGAAGGAGCTCTACGAGCTCTTGTTCGGGCTCGAGCGACCGCTCGATCACATCACCGGCCTCTTCACCTGTCTGCTCCGGAACGAGATCGCGAATTTCCGCGGCGCCGCCAAGCCGGACGCCACGGTCGCCGAGCGCTTCGACTTCGCGCAGCAGGCGGGCTCGTACGCGCTCATCCGCCGCGAGCGGAAGCTGCTGAACGAGCACATCGAGGCGTTCTGCAAGGAGCGCATCGACAACCGCTACGGCGTGAGGTTCAACGCCGTCGACCTGGCGGACATCCTCCCGCCCGACGAGCTCGCCGATGCGCTCAACGCCGTGATCCAGGCGAGCAGCGAGGCGGAGGCGATGCTCTTCCGCGCCGAAGGGGAATGCCAGCAGCGCATCCTCGCGGCGGAGCGCGGCGTCGACATCGCCAGGGCGCGCGCGGCGGCCGTCGGCCTCGAGATCAAGAAGCTCGCCGGCTACCTCGCCGAGCTCGAGGCGAAGGGCGTCCTCGACGCGTACGTCGCGCGCCGGCGCAGCGAGGTCCTCGGCGAATCACGGGCGGTGTTCCTGAAGGAAGGTGCGGCATGAGCTCCGATTCGCTCCTGCTCGTCCTCGGCGCGGTCGTCGGCCTCGCTCTGGTGCCGCTCCTCACGGTGCTCGTCCGAGCGCTGTCCGTCGAGGTGGAGGACGAGGAGGCGGTGCTCGTCACCTCGTTCGGGAAGCTGATGCAGACGTTGAAGGAGCCCGGGCTCCACGTCCTGCCGGCGAAGGCGATGCCGTGGGTGCGAACGCGGCGCGTGTCGCTCCGGCGCGACTTCCGCCGGTTCGAGAACGTGCACGTCAACGACGCGCGCGGCACGACGGTGATCGTCGATCTCTGGGT
>WBZO01004840.1_pt1 | contig 14210 bp, 10 predicted proteins | sample 5204261 | NCBI WGS metagenome assembly WBZO01 (sample SAMN12412400, study PRJNA552823) | activated sludge metagenome | isolation source: activated sludge from anammox sidestream of wastewater treatment plant... | place: USA: North Carolina | collected 2017-09
GCGGGACCCTCGCCGCCGGCGGGACCGGCATCCTGGTCGCCGGCGAGGCCGCCGCCCTCGCGGTGGTGAACCGCCTCGCTCCCGAGCACCTCCAGCTCATGGTCGCGGACCCCGAGTCGCTGCTGGGCGGGGTCCGCCACGCCGGGGCCGTGTTCTGCGGGGCCTTTGCCCCGGCGGCGCTCGGCGACTACGCGGCGGGCGCCAACCACGTCCTGCCCACGGGCCGCTCGGCCCGCTTCTCCAGCGCCCTGCGGGTCGACACGTTCCGCCGCCACGTCCACGTCGTGCGCGCCGACCCGGCCGGCGCAGCGGCGCTGGCGCCCGTCGTGAGCGGGATCGCCCGCGCCGAGGGGCTCGTCGAGCACGCCCGCGCCGCCGAGTTCCGGGCCGGGGCCGCCGCGCCGGCCGATCCACACCCCTGACGGAGGCCCGGGGCGCCGGACCCGGAACCGGCCGGTCGCGGGCAGGGGTCGGTCGCTACGATGCGGTGCGCATGAGGTGCTTCCCGTGAGCCGCCCCGCGCCCCGCGACGACCTACGCGCGCTGACCGGCTACCACTCGCCCCAGGTCGACGTGGAGGTGCGCCTCAACACCAACGAGAGCCCCTTCCCGCCTCCGGCGGCGTTCGTGGCCCGCTGGCTCGCGGAGCTCGGGTCGGTGCCGCTCCACCGGTACCCCGACCGCTCGGCCCGCCTCCTGCGCGAGGCGCTCGGTGCCTCGTTCGGCGTGCCCGCGTCACGGATCCTGTGCGCCAACGGCTCGAACGAGGTGCTCCAGAGCCTGCTCCTCACCTATGGGGGGCCGGGCCGGCGCGCGCTGGTGTTCGAGCCGACCTACGCGCTCCACGCGCACATCGCCCGGATCACCGGTACCGAGGTGGTCGTGGCCGAGCGCGATCCCGACACGTTCGCCGTCGACCCCGACGCGGCGCGGGCCGCGATCGAGCGGTTCCGGCCCCACGTCGTCCTGCTCTGCGATCCGAACAACCCCACCGGCACCTCCGACGGCCCTCAGGTCCTCGACGCCCTCCTCGACGCCTCGTCGGACGCCGGGCCGGCGCTCGTGGTCGTCGACGAGGCCTACGGCGAGTTCGCCCGGGCCAGCGCGGTGGAGCGCGTCTCCGACGACCGGCCGCTCGTGGTGGCGCGGACCTACTCGAAGGTCTGGTCGATGGCGGCGCTCCGTCTCGGCTATGCGGTGGGCCCCGAAGCCGTCCTCGGCGAGGTCGAGAGCGTGCTCCTGCCGTACCACCTCGACGCCCCGACCCAGCTCGCCGGGATGCTGGCGCTCGACTACCAGGCCGAGATGAAGGCGAGGGTCTCGCTGCTCGTGGAGGAGCGCGAGCGCCTGCTCGGCGCCCTGGAGGACCTGCCCGGCGTCACCCCCTACCCGTCGGGTGCCAACTACCTCCTGTTCCGGGTGCACGGCGACGGTCACGCGGCGTGGGAGGGCCTGGTCGAGCGAGGGGTGCTGGTGCGCGACTTCTCGCGCCGGCCCCGCCTGGCCGAGTGCCTCCGCGTGACCGTGGGGACCCGGGCCGAGAACTCCCGGTTCCTCGATGCGCTGGCCGAGGTCCTGGCCGGCGCGCCCGGTGGGGGATCGGCGCGGGGGCCCGAGCGCGTCACGGCGCCGCCGGCCGCCCGCGAGGGTGGTACCCGGTGAGCACCGGCGAGCGCGGGCCGCGCCGGTCGCACCAGAGGCGCGAGACGAAGGAGACGACCGTCGAGGTCCACCTCGACCTCGACGGTACGGGCACCACCACCGCCGAGACCGGCATCCCTTTCCTCGACCACATGCTCGACCAGCTCGGCCGCCACGGGGGCTTCGACCTGACCGTCCGGGCTCACGGCGACCTCGACGTCGACACCCACCACACCGTCGAGGACATCGGCATCGTGCTCGGCGGTGCGTTCGCCGAGGCGCTGGGCGACAAGGCCGGGGTGCGGCGCTTCGCCTCCGGGCGATTCCCGCTCGACGAGGCGCTCGTCGACGTGGCCCTCGACCTGTCGGGCCGGCCGTTCCTCGTGTACGACATCGACCCGGTGGCGGAGTGGATCGGCACCTTCGATCCGCAGCTCGCCGAGGAGTTCTGGCGGGCCTTCGCCTTCGCGGCCGGCGTCACGCTCCACATGCAGACGGTGTCGGGCCGCAACGGGCACCACGTGATCGAGGCGAGCTTCAAGGGCGTGGCCCGCTGCCTCCGCGACGCCGTACGCGTCGAGGGCGCCGGGGTGCCGTCGACCAAGGGCCGGCTCTGACCGGCGCCGCGCCGCCCGTCCCGGTGCTCGACCTCTACCCGGCGATCGACCTCCGGGGCGGCAACGCCGTGCGCCTGACGCAGGGCGACTTCGACCGGGAGACGGTCTACGACGCCGACCCCGTGGCGGTGGCCCGGCGCTTCGAACGGGCCGGGGCGACGTGGATCCACGTGGTCGACCTCGACGCCGCCCGCTCGGGGCGCCCGGCGCACCTCGACGTCCTCCGGGCCGTCCGCGACGCGGTCGGGTGCCGCGTCCAGGCGGGTGGTGGGGTGCGCAGCGCCGAGGCGGCCGCGACGCTCCTCGAGGCCGGCGTCGACCGGGTCGTGGTCGGCACCGCGGCGGTGGAGCGACCCGAGCTGGTCGACGACCTCGCGGCGCGCCACCCGGGGCGCGTCGCGGTGGGGCTCGACGCGCGGGGGGCCGAGGTGGCGGTGCGGGGCTGGGTGGCGCGGAGCGGTGCCGGACTCGTGGATCTGGCCCGCCGGTTCGACCGGCCCGGCGTGGGGGCCCTGGTGGTGACCGAGATCGGCCGCGACGGCACCCTCGCCGGCCCCGACCTGTCGCAACTCGCCTCCGTCCTGGGCGCCACGTCGGCACCGGTCGTGGCCAGCGGGGGAGTGGGAACCCTCGACGACCTCCGGGCCGTGGCATCCCTCGAGCTCCGGGCGCGCCGGCCGGCCGGGGTGATCGTGGGGCGGGCCCTGTACGAGGGCCGGTTCACGCTGGAGGAGGCGCTGGCCGCCTGCCGGGGCGAGGGAGCGGCGGGCGCCTGACGGCGCCTCGGCGGCCCGGCGGCGGGGGGCGGGAGGTTCCGCTAGGTTGAGTCCGAGTGGGCCCCGTCGCAGGAGACGGACCCCCGACCCTGGAGGTGCCGACGTGGCCGTTGCCGAGGTGGTCGACGAGGGATTCCTCCGGCGGTACCAGGAACTGCTCGACGCCGAGGATGCCGCCTTCGACGAACTGGAGCACGCCGTCGAGGATGGCGACCGTGGGCGCTACGAGGAGTGCCTGGCCGCCTGGCTCGCCATCGAGACCAAGAGACGGATCTTCCTCCACCGCAACGGCCTGCTCTCACCGCTCGCTCCCGTAGACGCGTAGCCGCCCGCCGCGCGTCCCGAAGCGGACCGACCCGCCGGGGCCCTGGCCCTCACCGGCGCGCGCCCGCCGGGCCGACCAGGCGGTCGACGAGGGTGGCGGCCCGGTCGACCACGTCGTCGGTGCGCCCGACGAAGAAGTGGCTGGCTCCGGGGATCACGATCACCTCGGTGTTCGACCAGGCGGTCGCCGCGGCGGCCACGGACGGGGTGTCGACCAGCTCGTCGTTGCCCGCCATCGTCAGCACCTTCGGTCGCGGGTCGCGGGACGCGACCGGGTGGGCGCCGCCGCCGAACCGCAGCGGTAGGGCGATCGCGAACCACGCCGCCACCCGGGGGTCGTCGACCGACAACGCCACGTCGGCCCCGAACGACCAGCCGGTCAGGACCAGGGGCGCTCCCGCCGGCAGGTCCGCGGCCAGGTGCGCGACCGCCGCCTCGGCGTCGAGGCGCTCCGCGGCTCCGCCGCCGTAGCTCCCGGTGCTGCCCTCCACCCCCCGGTAGTTGAAGCGCAGGCACGTCACGCCCCGGGTCGGGAGCGCCGAGAACAGCGCCGAGGTCACCAGGGAGCGCATCGTCCCGCCGAACTGCGGGTGCGGGTGGCAAAGGACCATCCCCGCCCGCGGGGCGGCACCGCCGGGTGGCCGGGCCAGCTGGGCCTCGAGCTCCTCGCCGTCGGCGGTGCCCAGCAAGAAGCGGGGGTTCTCCCTCGGCTGCATCGCCGGGGAGCGTAGGTGGACCCGCCCGGACGGCGACGACCGACCGCCTCCCTCCCCCCGATCCGGCGTCGGGAAGATCCCTGCCGTGAGGGCACCCGAGTTCTTCCCGGCGCGGGCGGTGCGGGGGGCGTGGGGCCGAGCGGAGACCGCGGATCGCATGTAGCCTGCCCGCCTTCGGGCCGCTTGGTCACCGCTTCATCCCCGTGTCCCATCAGTCGTGATTGGTCGGATGCCGCCCCGGCGGGGCGACGACGCCCGACTCGGCGCCCGAGCGTTCGACCGGAGGTCGACCATGAATCCGTCAGGCCGTCGTCGCCGTCCGGCCGCCGGCATGTCGTTGCTGGTGGTGATGCTCCTGGCCGCGGCCCCGGGCGCGTGCGGGGGGTCGGGGGGCGACCCCGGCGCGTCGATCCGGTTGCAGCCGGCCACCGTCCCGGGTCCGGACCCGTTCTCGGAGTCGGTCGCGGTCGGTACGCCGGCCCGGTTCCGGGATCAGGCCGCGACTCTGGCCGCGAGCACCACGACGACCTCATCGCCGGTCGATCGCTCGGCCCGCACGCCGCTGGCCACGGGAACGGCGCCGCGGCTCTACGGGGGCACCGGCGACTCCCGCGTCTGCGATCCGGGGAAGCTCGTCGAGTTCCTGGAGTCGCACCGCGGGGAGGCGGCGGCGTGGTCGAAGACGCTCGGTATCGACCGCGGGCGGATCGAGCGGTACGTCGACGGCCTCACGCCGGTGCTGTTGACCACCGACACCCGTGTCACCAACCACGGGTACCGCGACGGCGGCCCGACGTCTTTCCAGGCCGTCCTCCAAGCGGGTACCGCCGTGATGGTCGACGCGCGCGGCGTCCCGCGGGTGAAGTGCAACTGCGGCAACCCACTCACCCCCCCGGAGGCCCTCGCGGTCGCCGACGCTCGCGTGGTGGGCGCGAGGTGGCCGCGCTACGACCCGCGGGGCGTGATCACGGTCCGGCCCGGCGTCCCGGTCGACTCCTTCACCCTGGTGAACATCGAGAACGGTCACGACTACACGGTTCCGGTCGGCGGCGCGCCGTCGGAGTCCGTAGCGGGCGACGCCTTGCGCAAGGTCGACTGGAAGAACCGGTCCTACGGGCGGTTCGGGAACGGCGACTGCCCCGACGCCACCCTGACAGACGGCCGGGCGGTCTCCCCCGACGGGGACATGGGCATCCGGCTGGCCAAGGTGCAGTACGGCGACCTCACCGGTGACGGTGTCGAGGAGGCGTTGGTGACGCTCGAGTGCTTCGCGGTCGGTGGAAACGCGTACCCGGCCGTGATCAGCCTGGCCTTCGCGTCGGGCCCGGACGGGCCGACCCGGCTGGGCGACGAGATCGTCGGTGTCTCGCCGGCGATGGTGAGCGGCACGGTGAGGACCAGTGATCCCGTGTGGGCTCCGAACGACCCGAGGTGCTGCCCGAGCTCCACCAACGATCAGACGTGGCGGTTCGTCGACGGCAACTGGGTCGCGTCGGCCACCGCTCCCGGTGATCAGGCGACCAGCCCGGCGTCCCGATCCGGGACGACACCGGGCGGGGGCACCGCCTCGGCCGGGCCGTGCACGGCAGCAGCCGTCCAGGCCGCGGTGTCCGCCTCGGGGAGCCCGTCGCTTCGCGTCGTAGACGTCGCCGCGTGCGACGGGGCCTGGGCGGCGCCCGCACTAGCGTTCCCGGACGGCGACGAGACGAGCGCTCTGCTCCGCTGGAACGGGCGAGCCTGGGAACGGGCCGGCTGCGCCGACTACCAGAACCCGTCCGACTGGTCCACGCCGCGACCCGGTACGGTCCCGCTGAGCATCTTCCGGGCCGGTTGCGCGAGCAACTGAGCCGGCGACGGCGCACCGAGCCCCTGGAGGTCGCGCGAGGCGCTCGCGGCGCCACGGGTCCGGATCGGCCCGGCGGCGGTGATCCCACGATCTCCGCGCGACCTCCGGGGGGTCCGGTGCGTGTGTGGGGTGGGAGGGACCGTTGCCGGACTTCGCACAACTCGTGGAGAGGGAGAGCCGGGGCCTCGTCGCCGCGGTGACGGTGATCGTCGGCGACGTCCACCGCGCCGAGGAGATAGTCCAGGACACCTTCGAGCGGTGCTTCCGGCGCTGGGCCCGGGTCTCTCGCCTCGATCGCCCGGGTGCGTGGACCCGGCGGGTCGCCATCAACGGGGCCATCTCCGCGGCGCGCCGGTCCTCGAGCGAGGGACGGGCCGTCGCACGCCTCGCGGTGGCGACCGGCGGGGAGGAGGCTGCACCGGCCGGGGTCGACCCGATCGCCGCGCTCGACGACGAGGGTGTGTGGGCCGCGGTGCGGGCCCTGCCTCGCGACCAGGCGGTGGCCGTGGCTCTGCGCTACGGCGCCGACCTGGGCGTCGAGGAGGTCGCCGAGACCATGCAGGTCTCCGTCGCCGCGGTGCGGTCCCTCCTGCACCGGGGCCGGGCCGCGCTGCGCCGTTCGCCGGCCCTCCAGGAGTACGCGACATGAAGGCAGGTCCGTCATGAACGACCACGTGGATCCCGACCCGTCCGAGCCGTCCGGCCCGTCCGGCGCGGACGACCATCACGACCGGCACGAACAGGACGACGACGGCCGCGACCCCGTGCTCGCCGCGGCGGGTGCCCGCCTGCGCCAGGGCAGCACCCCGATCTCGGCTCAGGCGGTGGAGATCGGGGTGCTGAGGCGGCGGGCGCGCCGCACGGGCCTCCTCGCGGCGGCGTCGGTCGCGGTGATCGCGCTCCTCGGCGGCCTGCTCGTGGTGCGCGACGGGTCCACGGGCGACACCGTGCTCGCGGGCGGGCCGAGCTCGGCCCGGATCGACCGGCTCGTGGCGTCCCTCCCCGACCGTCCGGTCGACCCGACGAAGGTGGAGCTGGTCAGCACGGTGTCGACCTTCGCGGACTGCGACGCCCTGATCGGCGACCTCCGGGAGGTGGGCGCCCGGCACGTGGGCAGCCGGGGGTTCGGGGCGTACGGCGACGTGGTCCCGGGCGTCGCCTACGACGAGGGTCGAGGGGCGCCCGCCGGCGTGACCACGCAGGACAAGGCGGCCTCGATGGGCACCGCGGACGGCGCCGCGGACGCGGCGGGCGCGGGACAGACTCTCGGCACCAACGTCCAGGTGCTCGGGGTCGACGAGCTCGACTTCGTGAAGGCCGACGGGACGCTCGTCTACGACCTCGACGGCAAGGGGAACCTGCGCATCACCGACGCCGGGTCGCTGCGCGTGCTCTCCACACTCGACGTCACCCCGGGACCCGAGGGCGAGCCCGGCGGGGATCGGGTGGGTCCGGTCGGGCCCCCGCGGGTGACCGACCTCCTGGTCGCCGGCGGCCGGCTGGTGGTCTTCGGCTCCGAGTACGAGGTCTCGGCGCCCGTGAAGGGCGACCCGTCGGCCACCACCGCGACGACCGCGTACCTGACCGTGACGTTCGTCGACGCCACCGACCCCGCACACCCGGAGGTCACCGACCGGGTCCGCGTCGAGGGTTCGCTCGTGTCGGCCCGCCTCGTGAAGGGCCAGGTCCGCCTGGTGACCACGGCCAACATGGCCGACCTCGGCTTCGTCACACCGACGACCGCGGCGTCGGTCGCCAAGGCGCTGGAGGTGAACCGGCGGTCGGTCGCGGCGTCGACCGCGGCCGACTGGATCCCCTACTGGCAGCGGAACGGCTCCGACGCCCGGCCGCTCGTGCCGTGCCAGCGGGTGCACGTCCCCGACACGTTCTCGGGCGTGGCCATGACGTCGATGGTCACGTTCCCCCTAGGGGCCGGCCGCTTCGAGCCGGCCGCGACGTCGATCCTGGCGCCCGGCAGCACGCTCTACGCCGGGCCCGACCGGGTCGCGATCAGCTCCGAGGTCTGGGTCGACCCGATCGACCGCGACCGCCTGAGGTTCGACGACTGGAAGACGGCCGTCCACGAGTTCACCTTCGCCGCCGCGACCGACGGCGCCGACCGCCGCGACCGCCGCGACCGCCGCTCGCCGCCGTCGGCTCCGTCGTACGAGGGCTCGGGCATCGTCGACGGGTCGACGATCGGCCAGTTCGCGTTCGGCGAGGTCGGCGACTCCGTGGCCGTGGTCACCACCAGGGGCACGCCCTGGAACCAGGACCCGGAACGGGGCGTCGACCTGACCGTCCTCTCTCCCGACGGCCGCGGCGCGCTGAGCGAGACGGCGAAGGTCGCCGACCTGGCCCGTGGCGACGGCGGCGTGGAGGCGGTGCGCTTCGTCGACGGGCGCGTCCTGGTCTCGACCGGGTCCCTCGGCCGCGACGTCCACGTCATCGACGTGAGCGACCCCGCCCGGCCCCGCCGCGCCGGCCGGGTCGCGGTGCCGGGGACGGTGGGGTACTTCCACCCGCTGCCCGGCCACCGGGCTCTCATCGTCGGGTCCCGCCACGATCGGGTCGGCGACGAGCCCGACGCCCGGGACCGGTCCTGGGTCACGGCCCGGCTCCTCGACGTGGCCGATCCCGACGCGCCGCGGATCGTCGCCTCCTGGGAGCGACCCTGGGCCTCCGACGACGTCGGGTCGGATCATCACGCGTTCACCTACTGGCCGGGCCGCCGGCTGGCGATGTGGGGCGTGCACGACGCCCGGTGGGAGGCGGGAGAGCAAGATCCGGACCGACCCAACCACGCCGTCGTGCTCGGCACCGGGGGCGGGCTCACCGAGGTCGCGGTCCCGGCCGCGAGCCGACCGCCCGAGGTCCCGGCACCCTGCCCGGTGGTGGAGGTGACCGATCCGGAGGTCCGCCGGATGGTCGGGCCGGGCGGCGTGGTGCTGCGTTGCAGCGAACGGTCGGCGGAGGAGATCGAATGGCCCCGCTACCGGTGCTACGCGGTCGACGACACCCTGATCGCCCGGTACGCGCCGACCGAGCGGGGCCGGGGCGTGTTCTTCCTCTGCTCCCCGGCCGACCCGCCCCGGGTGGCGCGGGTGCTGGTGGTGTCGGGGAGGCCGGTCCTCTTCACCGACCAGACCCTCGAGACCCTGGACCCGGCCACCTTCCGGTCGACCCGGATCGCCTATCACCCCACCGGCGAGCCGTACTGGCCACGTGCCGTCCCGTAGCCGAGGCGCTCCCTCGGGGGTGCTTCCACGCGGCGCCGGCGCCCGGGTGCGATAGTGACCCCCGCGGGTCCGGCCCACCCGCGCCCACGACCGGGAGGTCACGCGCCCATGCCCGACGTCTCGACCGACATCCGATCCGGGGAGCGACGCTACCGGGCCCGCACGGAGTTCGACTCCGTGGCGTGGGGCTCGCACTGCTCCGACTGCTTCCCGTCGAACTGCCGGTACAACGTCTTCGTACGTGACGGCAAGGTGGTGCGCGAGGAGATCGCCGGCCCGCGCCCCGACCGGCCCACCCCCAAGGGCTTCCCCGACGACTCCCCACGCGGGTGCAACAAGGGCGCGGCGTGGAGCGCGCAGCTCGACGCCCCCGACCGCCTGTTGCACCCGCTGCGCCGGGTCGGCCCGCGCGGCAGCGGCGAGTGGGAGCGCATCGGCTGGGACGAGGCGCTCGACGCGGTGGCCGACGGTCTCATCGACGCCATCGAGGAGCACGGGCCGCAGTCGATCCTCCGTGAAGGCACCCCGGAGATGGCGGCCACGTTCGCGTGCGAGCGCCTGATGGGCCTGCTCGGGGGCACCAGCACCGACGTGAACGGAGCGCTCTCCGACTTCGCACCCGGCCTGCACATCACGCTCGGGCACTCGCACGTGTACCAGGACGAGCCGTCGTGGTTCGAGGCCGACCTGATCCTGGTGTGGTTCGCCAACCCCGCCTACACCTACATGACCTTCTTCCACTACCTGGTGGAGGCGCGCTACCGGGGCGCGGAGATCGTGCTCGTCAGCCCCGACGTGAGCCCGAGCCACACGCACGCCGACTACCACGTACCGGTCGCGCCCGGGTCCGACACGGCCTTCGCCCTCGCCCTGTGCCAGGTGATCGTGGACGACGGCCTGGTCGACGAGGACTTCGTGCGCACCCAGACCGACCTGGCGCTGCTGGAGCGGACCGACACCCGGCGGTTCCTCCGGGCCTCCGACCTGCCGGCGGGTGGCCGCGACGACCAGTTCTTCCATCTCGACGAGCACGGCCGGGTGGTCGAGGCGAGCCGGGGAGACCTCCTCCCCGACGGCTACACGCCCGCGCTGTCGGGCGGGGCGACGGTCACGCTCGCCGACGGCGCCGAGGTCGAGGTGCGGCCGGTGATGGCGCGGCTCGCCGAGCACCTCGACGCCTACCGCCCCGAGCGCGTGGCCGCCACGACCGGCGTCCACCCCGACGTCGTGCGCCTCGTCGCCCGGCGCGTCGCGGCCAAGCGCACGAAGATCTTCAACGGCATGGGCTCCAACAAGGCGTTCCACGGCGACCTGGTCCAGCGCTCGATGCTCCTGCTCCTCGCGCTCACCGGGAACTGGGGCCGCAAGGGCACCGGCATCAACCACTGGGCCAACGCCCAGATCGACGGCTGGATGATCCAGAGCGCCAAGTCGAAGCCCGGCCCGGAGGGCGCCGAGGAGATCCTCTCCGGCCTCGAGATGTTCTCCGAGATGCTGGCCGCCGACGACCCGGCGACGACGCCCGAGATCACCGCGTTCGAGGTGATGCGCTCGACCCTCCAGGCCCCCCGACCGGCCATGGTCCCGCCCGCGTTCATCTGGTACTGGCACATGGGGCACCGCGACCTGTGGAACGAACCCGTCAACGGGGATCCGGCCCGGCCCCGGCGCTTCGACGACTACGTCGACGAGGCGATCGCGGAGGGGTGGTGGAAGCACGTGACGCCGCTCGGGCCCGACACCCCGCCTCGGGTGCTGATCGAGTGCGGCGGCAACATCGTGCGGCGCACCCGCGGCGGCTCCCACACCGTCCTCGAGCACTTGTGGCCGAAGCTCGACCTCGTCGTCACCATCGACTTCCGCATGTCGGCCACCGCGCTGTGGTCCGACATCGTGCTCCCCGCGGCGCAGTTCTACGAGAAGGTCGCCCTCGACATGCCGACCTACTACTTCACGATGACCGACGAGGCGGTGCCGCCGGCGGGGGAGGCGAAGCCGGAGTGGGAGATGTTCCGGCTGCTGTGCGAGGCGATCGCCCGCCGGGCCGAGGCCCGCGGCCTCGATACCTTCCCCCACCCCGACGGGACCGGCCCTCGCTACGCCGACCTCCCGGCCCGCTTCACGCTCGACGGCGCATGGCTTACCGACGAGCAGGTCAACGACGAGATCGTCCGCGACGCCGCCTACTCGGGGATCCTCCCGCCCGGCTCCGACCTCTCCACGATGCGCGAGCACGGCCAGATGCGCTTCACCGACTGGGGCCGCGGCTTCATGGCGCTCAGCCACGCGTGCCCGTGGCCCGCCGAGGACGAGATCGCCAACCCGCTCGAGGACCACGTGGAGCGAGGGGCGCCGTACCCGACGCTGACCCGCCGGGCCCAGTTCCTCATCGACCACCCGTGGTTCGCCGAGGCGGGCGAGGACCTGCCCGTGCACAAGGACATCCCCACGATGGGCGGCGACCATCCCTTCATGCTGCTGTCGGGCCACAACCGCTGGTCGGTCCACGCCATGAACATGGGCAACCCCGTCCTGCTCCAGACCCATCGGGGTGAACCGCACGCGGTCGTCAACGACCTCGATGCCGCCCGTCTCGGCCTCGCCGACCACGACCGGGTGCGGGTGTCGAACGACGTCGGGTCCTTCGTGGTTCGGGTGAAGACCACCGGCGCGCAGCGACCGGGGGTGGTGACCGTCTACAACGGCTGGGACCCCCACATGTTCGAGGGCTGGAACGGCACCAACGACGTGAGCCCCGGGATGGTCAAGCACCTCGGCTTCGTCGGCGGCTACGGCCACCTCGACTACGCGCCGATCGGCTGGCAGCCGGTTCCCGCCGACCGCGGCGTGCGCGTGCGCCTGGAGCCCGTGGCGTAGCGGCGACGGCCTACGCTGCCCCGGCCGTGGACCCGACCCCCTTCGACACCGAGACCGCCGTCGAGCTCCTGACGCCCTCCGCCGACCGCGATCCGAGCCGCGCGCCGGCGGAGGGGTCGGAGCGCCTCTACCGGGCCGCGATGTCGAGGCGCTGGTGGGTGATGCGAGGTCCCAACGGCGGGTATCTGGCCGCGATCCTCCTGCGGGCGCTCAGCGACGCCGTCGGCGACCCGGCGCGCCATCCGCGGTCGCTGACCGTCCACTACACGCGGGCCCCGGCCGAGGGCGCGGTCGAGATCACCACACGCGTCGAGCGGGTCGGGCGGTCCATGACGACCGCCAGCGCCCGTATGGAGCAGGACGGGAGGCTGGTCGCGCTGGCCGTCGCGGCGTTCTCCGGGTCCCGCCCCGGGCCGGAGTTCTGCGACGTGGTGATGCCCCAGGTGCCGGGCCCCGAGGCCTACGTCGTGCCGGCGGTCCCCCGGGAGGTCCCGCCCATCGGGCAGCGCTACGAGATCCGCTGGGCGATCGGGCACCCGCCGGTCCCCGGGGTTCCCCCGGGCGCCCGGGCGGTCGCCGGAGGGTGGATGCGCCTGGCCGAGCACCGGCCCGTCGACGCCCTCCTCGCCGCCGCGATGACCGACGGCTGGATCCCGCCGATGTTCTCGCGCGTCGCCGAACCGGTCGTGGTTCCGACCGTCGACCTGACCATCCACTTCCGGGCCGGCCTTCCGCACCCGGGCTGCGACCCCGACGGGTTCGTGCTGGCCGTGTTCCGGACCAGCGTGGCCCACGAGGGCTTCGTGGAGGAGGACGGCGAGCTGTGGGCCCCCGACGGCACGCTCCTCGCCCAGTCCCGCCAGCTCGCCACCATGCTCCCGCTGGCCTGACCGCCCGGCCGGCCGGGCGTCCGGCCCACGGCCGGCGGTCCGGTGACCCTCAGGCGGGCGGGGTGGGAGAGGTGGTGAGCGGCTCGGCCGGGGCTTCCAGCCGGTCGACGAGGAAGGCGAGGATCCGGGCCTCGTCGAGCCAGGCGTCATAGCGGCCCGAGAGGCCGCCGTGGCCGGCGCCGAGCTTCGTCTCGAGGAGGACCATCGGGTCGCCGGTGGCCGTCGCGCGCAGCTTGGCGACCCACTTGGCCGGCTCCCAGAAGCCGACGCGCGGGTCGTGGAGGCCGGCGGTCACGAGCAGCGCCGGGTAGTCGTGAGGGCCCACGTTGTCGTAGGGGGCGTAGGCGAGCATGGCCCGGTACACGTCGGGGTCGTGGAGCGGGTCGCCCCACTCCTCCCACTCGGTCACCGTCAGCGGCAGCGACGGGTCGAGCATGGTGGTCAGGCAGTCGACGAACGGAACCTCGGCCACCACGGCCCGGAACAGGTCGGGGCGCAGGTTGGCCACCGCCCCCATCAGCATCCCGCCGGCGCTCCCGCCGCGGGCCGCCAGCCGGCCGGGTGACGTGTAGCCGCCGGCGACGAGCGCCTCGGCGCAGGCGATGAAGTCGGTGAAGGTGTTCGGCTTGGCCGCGAGGCGGCCCTCCTCGTACCAGCGCCGGCCCTTCTCGCCGCCCCCGCGCACGTGCGCCACCGCGAACACGAAGCCCCGGTCGAGCAGGCTGACCCGCACCGAGGAGAACACCGGGTCGATCGAGTGCTCGTAGGCGCCGTAGCCGTAGAGCAGGCACGGGGCCGAGCCGTCGACGGCGATCCCGCGCCGGTGGACGAGCGAGACGGGGACGGTCTCGCCGTCGGGGGCGGTGGCGTGGAGGCGCACCACCTCGTACGCCTCGGGGTCGTAGCCGCCGAGGACGGGCTGGCGCTTGACCAGCACCGTGGTACCGGTGTCGAGGTCGTGGTCGAGCGCGGAGGTAGGCACCGACAGCGACGAGTAGCCGAGGCGCACCACGCCGCGGTCGTACTCCGGGGTGGCTCCGACCCAGGCGGTGTACACCGGGTCGGGCAGGTCGACGATCCGGCCGCCGGGGTCGGGAGCGGTCGCATCCGCCTTCCCGCCCGAGCCGGCCGGTACCCGGTCGTCGAGCACCGAGGCGGGGAGCACCCGCAGCCGGGTCAGGGCGTCGGCCCGCTCCGACACGACGAGGTGGGCGGCGAACGCGTCGACCTCCTCCACCCGCACCCCCGGGCGGTGGGGCACCACCTCGCGCCACCCACCGCCGT
>WBZO01004841.1_pt1 | contig 14210 bp, 10 predicted proteins | sample 5204261 | NCBI WGS metagenome assembly WBZO01 (sample SAMN12412400, study PRJNA552823) | activated sludge metagenome | isolation source: activated sludge from anammox sidestream of wastewater treatment plant... | place: USA: North Carolina | collected 2017-09
CTTATCTTTGACGCGCAGTGCTACCTGGTTACCCCAATGATAGTTCATTGAATATGTGCCTGCCGATGAGCCCTGAAGCAATGCTCCACTTCGGGGAGTCCTGTCTGCCCCCGCGCCGAACTGATTGCCCCAGAAGTAGAAGTCGTTATTGTTAATGCTGGCCAGTTGGTCACCTGAATTGTTTGTAAGCCAACAGTTGCTGACGGTATTGGATGAGAATGGTTTTTGGGCGTTTCCCTCAAAGCGGATGCCACTTTCGGGAAAACCCTTTATGTGGCAGTAGTCGATGACGCAGATGCCCGACCATTCACCATCCCTGAACACGATCCCAGAACCGGACTTCGCTCCCGGATCACCCTCAATGGTAAGGTTCCTGACAGCACAGCACCAGTCCGAGCCGGAGAAAACAATGGCATCACCAGGCCCATTTTTCTTGATTACCGTACTCCATCCGCTGCCTGCGATGCTGACATTGCTCTTGCCTGTAAACTTTATTGTGTCTCGAATATGGTACGTTCCCGGCTCTAGTATGATCTGGCCGCCATCGGGCGGCATTTTACGGACGGCTTCGGTAAACTCAACAGCATTCGATACGCGCCAGGAACGAGTAGGCTGCTTCGGGCTTTTTGGTGCTCTTGCCGGGGAACATAGTCCAGGTAAAACGATAAAGATAGAAAGCGCAAGAGTAACGCACAGAAGCGTCATCGCAGAGGTCTCCTTGTTTTTAGAATATACGCCTTGCAATTCTACGTTTCCTGCCAACCCGAGATACTGTTTTCAAGCCCATGTGAAAAGTGACTGTTTGAATACCAAACCACATCAGCGCATGTAGGAGACCGAGGTCGACATGCCTCAGCGAGCGTTTTCGCTCCAAGGCGCGCAAAGCTCACCACCATTTTCCTTGGGCACAAGATACCCACTGGTAAACACCAAGGGATGTTCCGTGTCGGACACAAACCCAGCGCATCAAAAATCGCGAAAATGGAAGTTCAGGCAGGCTGCAGGGATTCCTGATTCTGCCACAGCTCGTCCAGCAGATCAATGGCTGCTTTCGCAATTTTGTCATCGGCTGATTCTTCAAGCTTACTGCTGCGTGCAAGTCGGGGTTCGTAACCTCCCTGCGAAAACGCGATCTGTGTGGGGATGTACCCGGACGCCCCATTGGCCAAGCTCGCAACCCCCGTCAATTTAAACCGGCTGCCGTGCTTTATGGCTTGTCCAACCTCAACAAAGGGTTCGCCTGGGATTCCCAAGAACACAACATCTCCCAACGAAAGAGCTTGAAGTTCAAGCGACTCATATTCCCCATGTTCACGGGCAATGAAGAGCATTCCACCCGCATAAAAGTAGTCAACCATCGAGCTGCCTTTTGCAAGGTCGAATGCTGTAACGTCTCCCACGATAACTGGCGGATTGGAAACTACTTCCTCCGCCCATTTCACTTGTTCAGATGTCGGTTTGCGAATTTTAATTTCAATAAATTTGCTCCGACAGCTTAATTGCGGCTCAATGGTCCGCGCTTTTTCCAGCACCCGGAGAACTGACGTTCCAAGAGTCTCTCCTATGCGCTGAGCTTCCTGGTACCCTCCCTGCGGGTTCGGGTCAAGGAAGTTAATATGATTCACGTTGCCGGAAGCAGCGGGGATAAAGAGAACGGGCACATCTCCATATCTTCGCTGGACTACGCGAGACATGAATGTCGGGAAGTCGGCGGAAATCCCGCAGCCTCCAATGGTATCCAGGTGGTTCGAATGATTGACAATAACGGAAACAGGCTCTCCAGCCGCGTTTGACACCTCGGCGACCAGCAAATCCGGATCGATAGGGCCCGTCGGCCCTATCACATCCGCATTATTCTTTCCCGGGTTTGTACGGACGGTCCCATCCTTCATAAAATATCGTCTGTTAAACGCCAGAGAACCTTCTTCCCCAAGGGCAGCACGGACAATGGCCGGGGCAGAATTCTTTACCGCCATCGCAACCGCGGACGCTGCCTTTTGGACAAGCACATCAAGATAGGCGCCATCTACTTCACCTGGCAGCACATCCATTGTTGTGGGGCCTGTGTGCGTATGTGTGGATACAATCATAACGTTCGCTTCCGGGATACCGCACATCCGACTTGCCGTCTGACGTATTCTCTCCATTGCTTCACGCGGCAGCATACACAAATCACAAGCCACCAGCGCAAATTGCACATCATCTTGTTTGAAAGCAACGGATTTGGCATAAAGGTTATCGAGGATTTTGTCGGCTTTTCGCACGTTGAAATATCCCGCCATATCAATACCAAGTGGCGGCGTGATATCACACTGAAAAGCCCCGGCAAATAGAATGTTTTGTTGGCTTGTGGTCATTTCGCAGGCTCCTTATATGATACGGGTGTTTCCAACCGGTTCCGCTTGTTAGCATTTATTACCTCCACCACAACAGTGGCTTTTGCTTCTTGCGTGCTTAGATTAGTTCGAAGTGTGAACTCTCCTCTGACGTCAGCGCGGGTGCGTGCTTCTCCACAAACGATCTTTGATCCGGGAAGAGCCACGCCGCTAACTTCCACCTTGCCGCCTTCAACACCACGTGCCCAAGCCAGCAGTGGAGTTTTTGATGTATCCAGCGCCTCAATTACCCGCGCCAGTTTATCCCGCGTGCTAAAAAGCTCTTTTGGATTGTGGTTGTAGGTTTGAAACCCTTGAACCATCAGTCGGCAATAGCTCATTGTCCATTTACGGGCGTCGAAATTCTTTTTGCGGAGCTTTCGCGCAATGCGGTCGGCGCGGTTTTCCAAGGTTTTCAGGTATTCATAATCTTCTATACCTTCCCGCATGGCCTCATATCTCAAACCACTCCGCACGGATTTGTCGCCTATCCAGACAACCCAGTTATCTCCTGGGGCAAGCTGCTGGTCTATGGGTTGGCTCCAAAAATTGAAACCCCAATGCAGAAACCCGGTAGTATCCCCAAAATAATTCATCCAGAAAAGAATACGTGTCTTTATAAGTGGATAATCCAGCAGTCGGTTCGGGAAGTGTCCTTGAGGAACCCATGCCGTATAGTACCATATCTCGGCACCGGATTTATGAGCGTCTTCGTAGCGATCACGCCATTGCTCCAGATAATTAAGCTGTGGGACCATTACTTCCAGATATCCCTTAAGTTCGGGAACATGAATGGCATCGATACGTTTCAATCGAGGGGCACACTTATGGACTCGCTCGGATAACAGCTTCCAAGACTCGAAGTTCACGGAAATAGGCTCGTCAGCGATGTGTGCCAAAGTCCTGGAAAGCCACCCTTTGAGTTCCAAATGCCGCTGCAGGGCAGGCAACCAATCTTCCAATTGCAGCCCCGAGACCTGTCCGGTAATTGCGTCTTTACATTCCAGTCTGTAAGCCGTAAAGTTCTTATCATCCCATTGGCCATTCTCTCGCCCACCCAAGTGATACAGTTCAATGCGCTTAAACCCTTCCTTCAAGAACGTTTCAACCCACCTGTCGAATTGGGCATAATCGAACTGTAACCCGCCGGATGTCCGTACAGCCTTAATCAATCTCCATGGAGTAAAAATAACGTTTTGATGATGTCGGCGCATTATTTTCGCGGTGTTTGCCAGAAGCTTCCAATGCCCCTCACTACCAAAAGGCAGGTTAAAGCGCGCTGGCAGCGCTTCGTGATCAGTCCAGAGGGTCACCATGAGACGCGTGTCGGATGGGAACATGAAATCGTAGACATGCAACTGCACCGGGACCGTCAATGTGGACTGCTGCAGCTTTATGATGATTTTACCTGTGTATAAGCCAGGAGCCGCATCCCGCGGAACATTGAACTCCACCCATACAGGCTGGTTTGTATCGGCTGGAAGCATCAAGGCACCCCCTTCAAGGAAGGCATCCGGGAAGTCTGCAGGAGCTTTGCGGGCAAGCTCTTCAGGCGGTGTTTGACTGGAGTTCTTGGCTATATGGTGATACTCTATGAAAGCATACGAGAATGCTGAAGAATTGACAGGCTTTGTACCTTTCGCCCCGACCAAGGAAGTGCATGTCACGCTGGTCACTTTATCAGGTGCTCCGGCGGATCGAAGCACAACCTGTGCACCCACAGTCTGATTCCTAGCTCCCGAGACTACCACTATTCCCTTGGAAGCTGTGGGCTTTATGGTGTCGCGGAACACATTATCAAGTGAGTGGGTGCACCAATATTGAACACCTGCCGGCAGCGGCGTGGTACCACCAAGGAGTAACATTAAAATAACAGGGAAACTTATGAGGAATCGCAGCCGGAAACGCGTTTTCATTTGCCATCCTTTCTTAGTCCCTCCGGTATCCACGCGGCGGCTACCAGCCCTCTACCTCAAGAGCATCCAAACCACAGCGATTCCGGATAGAATTAGCACTGTATACACCATCCTACGGAAAAAAACAGGCGCTATGCGGTGGTGCGCCCAACTGCCAAGAGTAACGCCAAGCAAAGTAAACGGTAGGCATCCAAGTGCAATGTGTAAACTTTGAGTAGTAAGCTGGCCCGTTAATACCCATCGGGTTATCAGAAGGGTGTTAAGCGTGAGAAACATCATACTGAGGGTGACACGGAATACGCTCTTATTTGGAAGCGCCCGTGTGGCGTAAACCACAACTAGCGGCCCACCCGACCCAAACGCGCCATGAATGATTCCACCCAGAGGAAGCAAAGACGAGGCCACAAAGCGGGTCCTGGCGCTCATTTTCTTCTCAACAGCTTCCTGTGTACATTGCCTCAGCAGTCCGTGCACACCTATTATTACCATGAAGACTGCCAGCACCCATCTCAGTCCTTCCTCGGGGAGGGATTCGGCCATCCATATTCCCACCGGCAGTCCGACGCCCACCATTAGACCCACCCGTGCGTATTCCTTCCAGACAATGTGCTTTCGGGACGTGGAAACAATGATTAGCCCAAGTGTCCAAGCCAGCATAACCAACACATATTTAGCGCTGTCTAATCGACCAAGAATAAGGGTGGCAAATGGTAGGGCAAGAACAGTACACCCGAAGCCTGTCACCCCTTCCTGAAAGTTGGTGATTAGCACCACAAGCCCCAGCAAGAGGGCGGGATATAGTTCAGGCATCAGATAATCCTTTCATGCGCATGCGGCCATATCCCATTTCAATGCGTGGCAATACATTTATGCACGCAGTATACCACGGAATTTCAACCTTTCCTGCCGCGAGTGTTTATGAGAACTTCCATAACTCCATTAAGATATATAATAAGCGAACATAATAAAGGCTGGACATGCAAAAAAGCATCTCGGCATTTGTGGATTATTCCTGTTTCGGTTTGATTCGGAAACGAGCGGAAGTGTCGCGGAACCCCACTTCACGGCGCTTCCCGCCGTGATTTTCCTACGCCCACCCTCGTTACCTGCGTGAGGTTAATTACGCTGCGGAGGTAATCATTTCTCCTGGGTTGCCCCGCCGAAGAACCGACGCCACCAGGCTCCCGAATTTTCGGGATCCACATCTTTTGTCTGTTGTTCTTCTTGAGGGTCAGTGGCCTCTTCCAACGCCTGGGATGCCGTATTTCCCTCGTCAGTGGCGATATGGAGAAATGGCTTTTCCTCGGGCACGGGGTGGTTGGGTGTGCCAAGGAATTGGTCTGGGGCTTGGTCAGTTTCTTTGGGTACGGGTTCTTCCTGTTTGGGGTCAGGACGGCTTTCTTCGGTTTTTCTCCAATTAAATCCACCAGAATCCGTCGGTTTTTCTGCTCGTTTTTGAGCTTCTTTTGATTCTGATAATGTCTCAGCAATCTCTTCGGACAGCTTCCCCGACTGCTTGAACAAATTGTTGATGCGAGAGACGCGACTCTCAATATCAACTATTTCGGAAACCGGCGCATCAGGGGGTGGTTCCGGCAATGCTCGCGCAAGCTCGCCAAACTCCAGGGAAAGCATGGCGGCCGCATCTTGCGCCTTGGCTAACATAATATTAGAGCGGTTAAGCATAACGTTCAACTCATGCTGACGCTCGATCAGTTGTTCGACAGTTCCATCCTGACGCAGCTCTCGTTGTCGGTACTGCTCGAGCTCTTCGGCAAGAAGCCTACTTTTAGTGGAGTAAACGCTTCTTTCCCGCAGAGCCTTGGCAAGCTTGATTTCCATCTCACGTACAATCTGCTGAAGCTTTTGTTGTTCTGATAATGTTTTTTTTGTGTCTTCAGGCTCTGGCAAAGTTTTTCCTGACCTTATTCTCTATTCCTCAGGCGCTGAAACATCGAACGCAGCACCTGGCCGCAGGTGCGCGCCCCTGGCGAAATCACCCCCGGACATCCGGGACTTGCCAGCGGGCTGCACTTCTCGCAAGGCTAAACAAACTCCATCGGAACAAGCTGTTAGAATCGCGTCTTGCTCTGCTTTGACTATCTGTCCGGGTTTACAACTTTTGATAACTTCGTCATCATGCCGCAGTGCCCGCCAAATCCTCACCGGTTGTCCGCGGTAGAAGCACCGCGCTCCCGGCCGAGGTGTGCATCCTCTTATTCTGTTATGGGTATTGCAGGCGTTTTCGTTCCATAAAATATATCCTGCATCAGGTTTCATCGATGGCGAATAAGTCGCCAACGCATTATCCTGCGGAACGGGTACAACCAGTCCAGCTTCTAGTTGACGAAGAGTCTCCATCAGTAGTTCCGAGCCCACGATGGAGAGCGCTTCTTCCAATTCCCCCGCTGTAGTATCAGGATCAATCGCAACCTCTCGCCGCAGCAGAATGTCTCCTGTATCCAGACCGGTATCCATAAGCATGGTTGTAACGCCTGTGATAGACTCTCCCTTTATTATGGCATCTTGTACCGGAGCCGCACCCCGAAATTTTGGAAGCAGGCTTGCATGGACGTTAATATTTCCACGGGGCGCCACAGCCAGAACCGCTTTTGAGAGGATCAACCCGAATGCAGCTACCACCGTCAAATCCGGCTTCCAAATCTGAAGTGTCTCTAGAAATGCGGGATCTTTCGAATTAACGGGTTTGAGTATGGGCAAACCCCGCTTCCCAGCCAATATGCACACGGCAGTGGGTTCCATTTGCCTCCTTCTGCCTCTTGGTCTGTCCGGCTGAGTGATCACACCCACCAGCTTCTGTCCACTGTCCAACAAAGCCTGGAGCACGGTTGCCGCAAAAGGTGGCGTTCCCATAAAAACAATACGCATAGGATCGTTATATTCCCAATACTTCATTAGCGGGCATGGGTCTGAGAGACCCTGGCTCCACACGGTCAATGAAGAGGACACCATCCAGGTGGTCTACTTCATGTTGTATAACACGAGCCAACATACCCGACGCATCGAATTTTATAGGGCCTCCTTTTAGGTTGAAGCCTTCCGCTCTTATCGAAACAGCGCGGCGTACAAGCCCAGCCATCCCGGGTACACTTAAACATCCTTCAAACCCAATTTCCTCTTCGTCGCCCAATGTCAGCACAGGATTGATAAGCGTGCGGGTCTGCCCCTCTTCCAACCAAATAACAACTCGTTTATCTTCTCCAATCTGCGTCGCAGCGAGGCCAGCGCCATGATGGTCGCGAAGTAAATGGGACATGCGTTTGACAAGTGCGTCGCACATGCTTGGATCTTCCACTTCTTGTGCGCGCCTGCGCAGGCGGGGGTCACCATATACAAGAATTTTGCTTTGGTTGATCATACGTTTCACAGCCCCGATCACATCAGAGTCATAGGGTCGATATCTATAGTCACGTTTGAGGGCCACTTGCGGGCTCCTGTTTGGTCAAGGAATCGCAAAATATCCTCCCGTTTCTTTGCGCGCAGCAGAAGGTGCCATCTGAATCGCCCTTTCAGTCGCTCGATGGGTGCGGATGACGGTCCCAGTATCTCAACATCGTCCGCCGCCAGTTGTAGCACCTCAGCGGTTTTTTCCGCCAGCCTGCGGCAACTTTGCTCGTTCGGGTCCTGAAAAAGAACCCTCGCCAGAAAACCAAATGGCGGCCAGCCCAAATCCTGCCTTCCCTGAAGCTCGTCCCTGTAAAACCGCTCAAAATCATGATGCGCTGATGCTTGCACAGCGTAATGCTCCGGTTGAAATGTCTGCAGCACCACCCGCCCCGGCTGAACCCCTCGCCCAGCACGCCCAGCAACCTGAGTCAATAGCTGAAAGGCACGCTCAGCTGCTCGGAAGTCCGGCATGTTCAGGCCGGTATCAGCGTTAATGACTCCCACCAAAAGCACTCCTGGGAAGTCTAGGCCCTTGGCCACCATCTGAGTACCAACTAAAACATCAGCTTCTCGCCGCCGAAACTTCTCTATTAAAGATACTAACGAATCTTTTCGTGTTGTTGTATCCCGATCCATACGGAGCAGCCTTGCACCCGGGATAACCGACTTCAATTCCTCTTCCACCCGCTGGGTCCCGACTCCGAAACTCGCAATTTTAACGCCATTACAAGAAGGACACTTCAACGGTGACGGCCCATGCCAATTACAGTGATGACAGCGGATTGTGTGGTCAACACTGTGGAATTTTGCGCTTACAGCGCAATTCGGGCAGCAGGTAACATACCCACATTCGCGGCATAACACAAACGTCCCATAGGCGCGTCTGTTCAGAAATAGAATCGCCTGCCCGCCATCTTCCGTTATTGATCGCAACTGATCACGCAAAGGATCACTGAGGATAGTCAGCTTTCCAAATCGCGCATATTCTCGCATATCTACGACTTGAACGTCCGGCATGGGTCGATCATCGACTCGTGCAGGAATAACACACAAATGAGCACCGCTCTGCTTCGCCCGATAGTAAGTCTCAACAGACGGTGTTGCACTTCCCAGCACAAACGGTATACCTTCCCTTTCCGCCAGCCACCTGCACAAGTCGCGTGCATGGTAACGCGGGTCGGAATCCTGCTTAAACGCAGGCTCGTGTTCTTCGTCCATAATAATGAGACCAAGATTTTTTAGTGGGGCGAACACTGCCGAGCGTGGCCCCAGAACAACGTCCGCCTCGCGGTTTTGGATTTTGCGCCATTCGTCCGAGCGCTCACCAGTAGACAGCCTACTGTGTAACACCGCCAACCTGTCCCCAAACCAAGCGCGGAATTGCGCTACGGCATGGATAGTCAACGCGATCTCCGGCATAAGTACCAGAGCTGCTCGACCACGTGTCAGAGCTTCATGAATGGCACGCAGGTATACTTCGGTTTTCCCACTGGCTGTAACGCCGAAAATCAGCGTTTCCTGGAAACCACCCGTATCCAAGCAGCCTGCAATCCTGTCCAAGGCTGCCTGCTGGTCGGCGGTAAGAATACGCTTACGTACTCTTGCGGCCTCCTCGCGTGCTTCGCGTCGGGTCTCACGCTGGCGAGACACCACCATTCCCGCTGCTTGCAGTAGAGACAGTGCCGCTGAAACACCCGACGTATCTTCCGCCAACTCAGAAGTCGTTACCGGGCCACGAAACTCTAGGAGGCTTCGCAGAAGCGCCGCCTGTCGAGGTTTTCTGCGCTCATTAGCGCACAACCATGCCTGGGCATCCGCTTCCTTGTTGACTTCATACACGGTTTGCAGCTTAGGTTTCCCGGGCTGTGAGAGATCGAATTCATCTTTGATCAAGCAAGCTTTGCGGAGTCTGGAGATAACCCGAGAGGCTTCTAATTTGCCAAACCTTTTGTATAGTATGTTTAACGTCAGTGGCCCATCCCGCTGAAGCGCTTCCCAAATTTGCCCGTCCAGTTTGTCCGAGGGACCTGGGCATTCACCAACAGCAGTCAATCTGCGAACAACCTTCCCCCGAAAAGCAGGCGGGATCATCATTCTTAAAGATGAGCTGATAGATGTGTACCAACGTCTGGCCATCCACTCCGCCAGCATCACGCGTTCCGGCAAGACATCCCCAGAAGGCGAACGGCCGAGCACCGAGCGTATACGCGGAACATCGGCCGTTTCAATTCTTTCGATTATGTACCCAAGCCTTACTTGTGCTTGAAATGGCACAAGCACGCAAGCGCCAACGCCGGCATCCTCCAGCTCGGGTGGCAGCTCATATGTATACTCCCGGGAAAGTGCGCCCTGTTCGGTGAGGACGCCAACCCGCACGAACAACTACAGGCCCGCTTCCTTTCGAAGAGTGTCAACCATATCCGTCTTTTCCCAGCTTACGCTCAGATCCGTGCGGCCAAAATGACCATAACTGGCGGTCTGTTCGTAGATGGGCTGGCGAAGCTGTAGATGGTTAATGATCCCTCGTGGCGTGAGGTCGAAGTATTTCAAGATAATCTCCGAAATCTTATCCTCCGGTACCTTTGCTGTACCGAAGCCGTCAACTCCCACATTCATGGGCTGCGCTTCACCTATGGCATAAGCAATTTGTATTTCGCAACGGTCGGCAAGCCCAGCGGCCACAACATTTTTTGCGATGTAGCGCATCATATAAGCAGCCGAGCGGTCTACCTTGGTGGGGTCCTTGCCAGAGAACGCACCGCCTCCGTGGCGCCCCATTCCTCCGTATGTGTCCACAATAATCTTTCGTCCCGTCAGCCCCGTGTCACCATTCGGGCCACCCACCGAGAAAGCACCTGTTGGGTTTACATAATACTGCGTGTCGGAATCAAGATACTCAGCGGGGACTATCGGCTTTATCACCCACTCCTTGATATCGTTATGAATAGTGGTTTGAGGCACGGTGGGATTATGCTGCGCGGACACTACGATCTTGTCAATACGTACTGGCTTGACACCGTCATACTCCACAGTTACCTGTGTTTTTCCGTCGGGGCGCAGATAACCAACGCTGCCGCTACGACGGACTGCAGCAAGCTGCCTGGCAAGTCTATGTGCCAACATAATGGGCATGGGCATCAACTCGGGTGTCTCGTTACACGCATAGCCGAACATCATCCCCTGGTCTCCAGCACCGCCAGGGTCCACCCCCTGTGCGATGTCAACGGATTGCTCGTGAACCGAAACAAGCACTCCACACGTTTCAGCGTCGATGCCATAGGCCGCGTCCGTATAGCCCACCTTGGTAAGTGTACGACGTACGATGGATGGAATTTCAGCATACGCGTCAGTGGTTATCTCACCGGCAACCAGCACCAATCCCGTAGTTAAAAGTGTCTCGCACGCAACTCGGGACTTGGGGTCCTTGTCCAGAAGCGCATCGAGTACAGCATCTGATATTTGGTCAGCTAGCTTGTCGGGATGCCCTTCTGTAACTGATTCGCTGGAAAATAGATACTTCATTTATTCAAGTCTCCTAATATATCTCCTGCCCGTAAACTGTGGAGCAGGTGGCAGTTTAATGCTTACTGTACGCTGTTAAAATAGCGGTCCTTCAAAAATGACAATAGCTGCTCCGCTATCTCCTGTTTGCTCATCATCGGCCAAGCTATGTCATCTCCCGCACTGGTTATGATGCGCACTTTTGATGGCCCAGACCCAAAGGGATGGTTATCATCGCCGGCACTATTGGCTACAATTACATCCAAATTTTTAGCCCGCAGCTTCCGTTTCGCGCGGGCAACCAAGTCTTCAGTCTCCAAAGCAAAACCCGCCAGCACATGGCTACCTTTGTTTTTTCCTAACTCGGCCAGAATATCAGTAGTCTCGAAGAGTCGGATAGCCTCCGAAGCCAATGAGCCGTCTTTTTTAATTTTTTGGGCGGCCTTCTTCGGCGCGAAATCGCTTACCGCTGCCGCACTGATGACAATGTGTGCTTCATCATAATTAGCTTTTACGGCCTCCAGCATCTCGGCTGCCGTCTCGACACGCACAAGCTTGCCGACATCCGGTGGCGAGGCTTCTGTCGGCCCAGTAACCAGTATAACCTCAGCGCCTCGTGATTGTGCCGCTTCCGCGATAGCATACCCCATCCGGCCTGTGGAGTAGTTTGAAAGATACCGCACCGGGTCAATAGGTTCCCTCGTAGGTCCTGATGTTACAAGAACCCTTATCCCCTGCCAGTCTCTCTTAGGTTCTGTGCCCAAAAGCTCCGCAGCCGATTGAATGATAGTCTCAACGGGAGCCAGTTTGCCAATCCCCACCATGCCACAGGCTAGTCTTCCTTCAACTGGATCAACAAAATGATAGCCCAATGTTTTCAATCTATCGACATTAGCAATTACAATTGGGTTTGTCCACATATTGCTGTTCATGGCTGGAGAAATGAGAACGGGGCATTTCGCCGCCACAGTCAACGTGCTGAGCATATCATCCGCAATCCCATGCGCCATCTTCCCGATGATGTTTGCGGTAGCAGGGGCAATCAACAATAGGTGGGCGCGTTCAACAACAGTTACATGAGCTATCTGCCCCTCTGTACTTTCATCGAACTGATCAACCAGGCAATCCCGACCTGTAAGCGCACGCATTGTAACAGGTGTAATAAACCGTGCAGCGCTTAGCGACATCACAACCTGAACGTCCGCGCCACTGCTTACTAACTTACTGGCCAAGTCTGCGGCTTTGTAGGCGGCGATGCTTCCCGTGACACCCAACACTATGGATTTGCCCATAAACACGTTATTGCTCATATTTTCGAGGTACAACCCGACAGGTTTCGAGAGCTTAGCTGATGAGTAACAATCCGGTTTCTCTCGGCCTGAATTATCGCTCCTAGCTCCCTGCTGGCTTGCTCAGGACAATGGTTGACTATCAAATACTGATATTCTGGAATCAGGCCCATCTCAAGATGGGCGTTGTTGATCCTTCTCGCCAACTGCTCAGGAGTTTCCGACCTGCGCTCACGAAGTCTGCGTTCAAGCTCTTCGTAAGATGGAGGCGCTAGAAACACCATAATACAAGATCGCAGAGCCCTCTTGACGGATAAGCCTCCCTGAACATCCAACTTCAAGATCACATCGAACCCTTCGGCAGTCTTCTCCTCTACATAGGCTCTGGGTGACCCGTAATGATAACCATAGACAATTGCGTCCTCCAGCATCCCACCCTGCTGTTTCAGCTCTTCAAACCTCTCATCTGTTACGAAAGTGTAGTCCACCCCATCCACTTCGTTTGAACGCTTTGGCCTTGTGGTGACTGTCACCAAACGAGTGCAAGAAGGCCAGTCTGGCAAGAAACGACTTAAGACAGTATCCTTGCCCACACCAGATGGGCCGGAAAGCACCACAGCCATCCCTTTGTCACGGCTGAATTGTGTAAGCTGGTCAATCAACGCAATCACCCGGCTGAGACATTGAAGCCTCAATATTGGATTGTACTTTCAAAAGGTTGATCATTAAGTCCATTATGGGCCCGTGTGCTTAAGAAAAGTAGTTTGTTTCGTCCCCTCGCGACTATATAGCAAAGGGGTAGGCCAGTGTCAAACCTGAACTGCGTTTCATGGTGTACAGGCAATAATTTACCAGTCCACGATATCCCCCCTAATACTGGTTTTAACTGGTTGAGAAATATCGAAGTTATACAGTGCTTCAAGGCAAGTCAGGCGAACGAACAGGACTTCTTTTACGGAACCCAAACTCGCCCACGAGTCCCCATACCCGTTTGTCGACGGTTGGCTGGACCAAAAAACCACTTTTTTTGTATTATCATCATCCAGATACCAACCGAGAAACACTACCGAATGCCCGATGCCGTTTTTCCATGAGATGTTAAGAAAGTCACCGGGGCGGGCTTCCCGAGGCGCAACATGTTCCCCCATTCTGCTGTATTGAACCAAAGCATAGTCGTTTCCGAAACCGTTAGCATTCCACCAACCCCACATCTTGCAGCCATCCTCTCGGCGGCTGCCATCAGGCTCTTGCATGCGAAGCGCCTCGAAACGGTCATCCGACAACTTTAATGAAGAGCTCTCAAGTGCTATGTTGATCGCTTCTATGAATGCAGCATAACTTGACCCACTACAATAACTGGTGACGCGTGGCGGGTCAATCAACCGCCGGCCAAAAAGCGATAGTGAGTAACCAACAGGAGATTCCGTCGGGATGGCATCCTTTCCTATGAAGTAACCGCCGCCGCTCAGCGCCTCAGACTGGACTTTATCTATACCTTTAAGGACATGCAGGTTATATGCTGGCGCGTCCGGCCCAAACAAAACCGCATGGCGTGTGTGGTGAGCACCCTGTCCCAACTGCTCTTTCCGTAGTACATACCATTCTTGATTTGCGGGGGCAGCTTGGAGGGATCCGCAGAATGCTCCAAGCAAACTCAAGACACAAGCTGCAATAAGAGTTTTTCTAACAATGGGCAACATCAATGCCAGCAAGCCATTTGA
>WBZO01004842.1_pt1 | contig 14209 bp, 11 predicted proteins | sample 5204261 | NCBI WGS metagenome assembly WBZO01 (sample SAMN12412400, study PRJNA552823) | activated sludge metagenome | isolation source: activated sludge from anammox sidestream of wastewater treatment plant... | place: USA: North Carolina | collected 2017-09
GGCGCTTGCGCACCTCGCGAATTTGCTCGCCACGCAACCCACGGCGCCGCCCCTCGGCGGTGGCGAACTCGTCACGACCGGCACCCTCACCGATGCCTGGCCCGTGCACGCCGGCGACGCGTGGACGAGCGACTACGGCGATCTGGGCGTCGCCGGGATCACCCTCCGCTTCGCGTAAGCCGCCGCGAAGGCCACGGCGAAGGCGTTCGCGAAGGTTGCTGCGAAGGCCGCCGCGGAGGTTGCCGCGAAGGTCGCCGCGAAGGTCGCTATACTCCGCGGCTCTCATCCGAGTGCACCCGCCACTTCCCGGCGCGGTGCGTCTCGCCTCACGAAGGGCAACGATCCATGAAGACCCTGCAGATCCTCGCGGCTGCGCTCGTCCTTGCCGCCTGCTCCACCCCGTCCGGGACGACCCCGGCACCCGCCACGGCGGCGCCGCAACTCGAAAAGGAATATCGCACCGGAAGCCGCATTCCCGTGCGCGATCCGGCGACGCAGGGTGCATCGCCAGTCACGACGACGAGCCCGTCGGTGTTGGCTCCCGGCGTACCGAAGGCGAACTGACGTCCCGAACCGCTCCCGAACCCGGACCAACCTGCGCCCGGGTTCGCTGCACGCGGCGCCGCGGCTACACCGCGCTTGCCACCACGACGTAACGCAGCGGCCCGCCCGGAGCGATCGCATCGAACGGGTAACAGGTGACAAGCGTGAGCGTCGGCACCGGGGTATCGCGCGGCAAGCGCAGCGCCCGCTGATCGGCGACGTACGCGGCGTCGACGCGGAACCGATGCACGGTGCCGTCCCGGCGTTCGACCAGAAGATCGTCACCGGTCGCAACCGCGCGCAGGAAGCGAAAGTGCGTATCGCGGTGCGCGGTCACGATGGCGTTGCCGGCATCGCCCGGTAGCGCCGAGCCGTCGAGATGTCCGGGGCCGAAGGCGAGCGTGCGTCCCGACGCTCCCGCGAGCACCAGGGTCTGCGCGTGCTGCGCCGGTGCCCGCAACCGGGCGATCGCGTGCGTGTCGGCCCACGGCCACGGCGGCGTGGACTCGCCGGTCGCCTGCTCGTGCTGCCACGCCCGCTCGAGGAGCACCTGCGCGAGGCGTGCCTTCGCATGGATGTAGAGCCCTTCGCCGAAGAGGAGCGCGCCCCCGGCGGCGAGACCGGCAACGGCGAGCGTCAGCACGCGCTTCAAACGCACGCGCGCCGGGGCCGGAATGCGGTCGCGCGCCGGCGAACCCCCGCCCATCGGGGAAGACTCGTCCACCCGACCGCGGCGTGCGATGCCGGGCGGGCTCGCCCGCATCCAGTTGCGCGTCCCGGACGTGGGGTGGACGACAGGTCCTCCCCGATCGGCAGTGGCGTGCATCGTGGATCTCCTGTGGAGGCTCAAGCGGCGACGCCCGGGGCCGCGCGCAGTCGCCAGGCGAAGGTCGCGGCGAGGAGGAGCGCAAGCGCGCCCGCGAGCAGCAGGGCGCTGGCCGGGGTCGCGGTCTGCGGCAAGGCATCGAAACCGGTGAGCCCGTCGGGAATGTTGCCGGCGACGGCATCGGTGCGCAGATCGGCGCCCGCGGCGCGTGCCGGCGTGACGTCGACCGCGACGAGGCTCGTGTAGCGCGATACGAGGTGGTGCGTGAGCGCGACGTCGAGCACCGCGCTGCGCACTTCGTCGGCCGATGCGCCGCGTCGGGCGGCGTCCATCAGCGCGGCGATCTTGGCGCGCGCCCAGAGGACGCCGACGCCCGCCGCCGGCGCGGCACCGGTACTGGGCACGAGCATGCCCCACGCACTTCCCGCGTGCCGCCCGGATACCGCGACGTTGCCGCCGCTGGTCGCGAGTGCATCGGCGTTGAATTGCGCCGTCACCACGACGGGCTCGCCGGCGTACAGGTCCGGCACGAGGCGCGGCCAGGCGTCCGCGCCCGCGGGCCACGCGACGTCGATGTCGGTGAGCGCGGGATGGTCGAGCTTGCGAAACAGCGCGGTCATCCTGGCCTCGACTTCGCGCACGTCGCCGATCGCGGTGTACGTGCCACGGCCGAACTGCGCGGCCTTGGTCATGAAGAACATGTTGGGCGCCGGCCCGATGCCCACCGTGAAGAGCCGCCGATCGCCCAGCCGCTCGTCGACGAGCTTCAGGATCGCATCCTCGTTGCCGACCGCGCCGTCGGTGAGGAACACGACCTGGCGCAGGATCGACGCCGTGCGCTCGCCGGCGAGCGCGATCTCCAGCGCCGGCAGCATCTCGGTCCCGCCGTGGGCGCGCAGGCCGGCGACGAAGTCCTGCGCGCGTCGCGCCGTCTCGACGTCGTAGGGCAGCGGTGCCGCAAAGAGCGAGCGCGTCCCCGAGTTGAACTCGATCACGTTGAAGCGATCCCCCGGCTGGAGGCGCTCGAGGGCCAGTTGCAACGCGGCGCGAGCCTGCGTCATCGAGACACCCTCCATCGAGCCCGAGGTGTCGACGACGTAGGTGATCTCGCGTGGCGGGCGCACGGCGCCGGTTGCGGCCGCGACGGGCGGCAGCGCCACGAGCAGCGCGTACGTCTTGCCGCCCTTCGTCTCGGTGAAGAGCGCGGCGCGCGGTTCCGTGCCGACCGCCGGCCGGTAGGCGAGCTCGAAGTCACGCGCGGCCGGGATCGGGCCGTCGGCGAGTTCGAGCCGGTAACGGTGGTTTCCCAGCGTTTCGATGCGCAGCGGATGGTGCGCACTCGAAAGCGCTTCCAGCGGAAAGCCTGCATCGAGGTCGATGCGCAGGCGCACCGGCAACACGTAGCCATCGCGGCGCGGCACGACCGGCGGCGTGATGCGGTCGGCATCCGGGACCGCGACGGTCGGCAGCGCCCGGCCGAGCACGTTGTGCGCCGACACCGCGGGCGCGCCGGGGACGTAGCGCGGCGTGATCGCGAGCGGGAAGCGCAGGCGGAACGTCCCGTCGTCGTAGCGCAGCGTCTCCTGGTATTCGATCGTGATCGCGATCTCGTCGCGGGGTGCGATGTTGGCCACACTCGTGGTGAAGACGTTCGCGCGCTCCTGTTCGACGAGTGTCGCCTTGAAGCCGGCCTGCTTCGCGGCAGCGTACGTGTTCGCCGCCTCGCCGCGCTCGCGGATCACGCCTTCGATCTCGCGCTCGCCGATGCGCATGCGCAGGTGGTCGACCGCCGCCTTCTCGGACAAGGGATACACGTAGACGCCCTCGCGCCATTCGTCGCTGGGGTTGACGAAGCGCTGCGTCACGGTGACGCGCGCGATCATTCCCGTGATCTGCATGTCGACGTCGGTGAACACGAGCGGCGATTCGCTGCGCTCCCCGCCGGCAGCGGTGAGGTAGAGCGTGCCGGAAGGATGCGTCGGGGTCGCGGCGAGCGCCGGGCTCGTGACGACGAAGACCGCGAGCGCGAGCACGAGGCTTGCGGCAAGCCCCGCGGCGAAGCCTTCGAGCAGGAGCCGGACGAGCATTCGCCATTCGTGGCGCAGGATCCGCGCTCCCGCGCCAGGGTTGCCGCGTGGCGTCGTCTGCGCCGTGGCGATCGCGCTCGTCGTGGCTGCCTTTGCCGCACTCGTCATGGGATGCTCCGTTCGTCGTTGAAATGGGGGCCGGCGGTGGCTGCCTCTGTTCGCCCCGACGACGCGCGCCGGCGGCGCGTCCCCGGTCCCGTGCATTGCACGCGCGCAACGGGTCGGGCGCAGGGCCGAATCGGGGCGAAGCAGCGAAGAAATGTGGCAAACCGGTGGCAAGTGCGCGCGGCAACGGGAGGCGTCGGCGCGCGGCCGCACCCGCTGCGCTATAGTCGCCGGGACATGAAGCGCATCGCCATCGTCGAGGACGCGGCCGCGATCCGCGCGAACTACACGGAAGCCTTGCGCCGGCATGGCTACGACGTCGCCGGCTTCGCCTCGCGTCCGGAGGCGCTGGCGGCGTTTCGCACGCGCCTGCCCGATCTCGCACTCGTCGACATCGGTCTGGGCGACGAAGTCGACGGCGGCTTCACGCTCACGCGCGAGCTGCGCGCGATGTCGGCGACGCTGCCGATCATCATCCTGTCGGCGCGCGATTCCGACTTCGACATCGTCGCCGGCTTGCGCCTGGGCGCCGACGACTACCTCACCAAGGACGCGAGCCTGCCGCACCTCGCCGCCCGCATCGCCGCGCTCTTCCGGCGCAGCGACCTCGCCGGGGCGTCTCCCGAAGCCGAGGACATTCTCCTCCGTGGCGCGCTGACGCTCGACGTCAACCGGCTGACCGCGGACTGGCAGGGCAAGCGGGTCGACCTCACGCTCACCGAGTTCTGGATGGTCCATTCGCTCGCCCGGCATCCGGGGCACGTGAAGGACCGCGACGCGCTGATGCGCGACGCATCGATCGTGGTCGACGACAGCACGATCACCTCGCACATCAAGCGGATCCGGCGCAAGTTCCAGGCGGTCGACGCCGCGTTCGATCGCATCGCCACCGTGTACGGTATGGGCTATCGCTGGTCGAGCCAGGCGCCCGATGGCGCGTCGTAGCGCGCTTGCGATCGCATGAAGCTGCCGCGCGTCGCGCTGTCGATCCGCGCGCAGCTCCTCCTCGTCCTCACCGTCTTTCTCGTCCTGCCGTGGCTGGGCGTGAGCTACGTGCGCGAGCTGGAGCGCGTCTTGCGTGACGCGCACGAGCGCACGCTCGCGGGGACCGCGCAGGCGGTGGCGACCGCCCTGCACGATCGGCCGCGCCTTTTTGCCACGCCGCCCGATCCGATCGCGTCGTTCGCCCGCGAGCGCGCGGCCGACGCCACGCCCGCCGATCGGGCGCTGCCGCCGTCGGCCTCCCCCGAGATCGCGCAGATCATCGAGGGCCTGTCGCGAACGACCGCACGCATCTGGGTGATCGATCGGCAAGGCACCGTGCTCGCGCGCGCCGGCACGCTGAAGCCTGCACCGGCAGCGACGCCACCGGCGTCGCTGTGGGAGCGCGTCGAGCAGATGACGCTCGGCCGCCTGTACCGCGCGTTTCTCGACCAGCCGCGCGAGGACTTCGTCGACGATGCCGCGGCCCAGGGCGCGCCGCACGGCCGTGACGTCGAGGGTGCGCTCGCGGGGATCCTCACGAGCGAGCGTCGACGCACCCGCGACGACCGAGCGGTCATCGTGAGCGCCGCGCATCCGGTGTGGGTCGGTGACGAAGTGCGCGGCGTCGTCATCGTCGAGGAGACGGGCAACGCGGTGCTCGCCGAGCGCAATCTCGCGTTCGAGCGGCTGTTCAACATCGTGCTCGCCGTGCTGCTCGTGGGTTCGCTCGCGCTGACCGCGTACGCGACCGTCCTCTCCGCGCGCATCCGGCGTCTGCGCGACGACGCCGAGCGTGCGATCGACGCCGACGGTCGGGTGCGCGCGCCGCTCGCGAGCTCGCGCGCCGGCGACGAGATCGGCGACCTCTCGCGGAGCTTTGCGTCGGTGCTCGCACGGCTCGCGGGCTACGCGCGCTACCAGGAGAAGATGGCGAGCCGGTTGTCGCACGAGTTGCGCACCCCGATCGCCGTGGTGCGCAGCTCGCTCGACAACCTGAAGGCCACCCCCTCGCCGGAGGCGGCCCGCGTGTACATGGAGCGTGCGCAGGAGGGACTTGCCCGTCTGACGCAGATCCTGACGCGGATGGCGGAGGCGGCGCGACTCGACGAGAGCCTGTCCGACGTCGAGCGCGAACGCTTCGACCTCGTCCCCGTCGTGCGCGGTTGCGTCGAAGGCTATCGCCTCGCGTATCCCGGGGCGCGCATCGACTTCACCGCCGATCCCGTGCCGATCGCGATCGACGGCTCACCCGACCTCATCGCGCAGATGCTCGACAAGCTCGTCGCCAACGCCGTCGAGTTTGCCGGGGGCGGCGCGATCGACGTCGCCGTGCGGGACCGCGACGCCGCAGTCGAGCTCGCGGTCAGCAACGAGGGGCCACCGTTGCCGGAGGGGATGGAGGGGCGCCTGTTCGAGTCGATGGTGTCGGTACGCCGTGGCGATGACGCTTCCGGGCCGCACCTGGGGCTCGGCTTGTACATCGTTCGGGCCATCGCGCAGTTTCACCGCGGTCGCGTGCACGCCGCCAATCGGCCGGAAGGAAACGGCGTCACGGTGACGGTGATCCTGCCGCCGGCGGACGCGTCGTCGCGGTAAGCGATAATCCGCCGTTTGCCATCCGCCACCATGAACGTCGCCGCTCTCGCCACGCCGCATCTCGCGCGCGTTGCCGCCGCGGCAGCGGCGCGCTGACCATGCACCTGCACATCCTCGGTATCTGCGGCACGTTCATGGGCGGGATCGCGGCGATCGCGCGGGCCGCGGGACATCGCGTGACCGGTTGCGATGCGAATGTCTATCCGCCGATGTCCACGCAGCTCGCCGCGCTCGGCATCGAGCTCACGCCCGGCTGGGATGCGGAGCAGCTCGCCGGAGTCGCGAAGGACGCCGACGTCTTCGTCGTCGGCAACGTGGTGTCGCGCGGCAATGCGCTCATGGAGGCGATCCTCGACAGCGGTCGAGCCTACGTCTCCGGCCCGCAGTGGCTCTACGAGCACGTGCTTGCGGGGCGCTGGGTGCTCGCGGTGGCGGGGACGCACGGCAAGACCACGACGACGTCGATGCTCGCCTGGATCCTCGAGAAGGCCGGCCTCGACCCGGGCTTCCTCATCGGCGGCGCGCCGGTCGACTTTCCCGTGTCGGCGCGGCTGACCGACAGCGCCTTCTTCGTCATCGAGGCCGACGAGTACGACACTGCCTTCTTCGACAAGCGCAGCAAGTTCGTGCATTACCGCCCGCGTACGCTGGTCCTCAACAATCTCGAGTACGACCACGCCGACATCTTCGCCGACCTCGCCGCGATCGAGACGCAGTTCCACCACCTCCTGCGCATGGTGCCGCCGCACGGGCGCGTGATCGTGAACGGCGCGGACGCCGCACTCGGTCGGGTGCTCGCGCGCGGACTGTGGAGCGAGAGCGAGCGCTTTGGCACGGAGGATACCGACGCCGGGGACCACCGTGGTGACGGCGACAGTGATGGCGGCGGGGACGGTGGTCGGCGCGGCACGGCACGGTGGACGCTCGCCGGCGACGCCACCGTCGCGCTCGACGGGGTCGGGCAGGGCGCGCTCGCGCTCGCGCTCCCGGGCCGGCACAACGCGCTCAACGCGCTTGCCGCGCTCGCCGCGGCGCGGCACGTGGGCGTTCCGGTGGCGCAAGGGATCGCGGCGCTCGCGTCCTTTTCCGGCGTGCGGCGTCGCCTCGAGCGCCGCGGCGAAGCGGACGGCGTGGTGGTCTACGACGACTTCGCACACCACCCCACCGCCGTCGCCGCCTCGCTCGCCGCGCTGCGCGGCGCCGTCGGGCGTGACCGCATCATCGCCGTGCTGGAGCCGCGTTCGAACACGATGAAGCTCGGCGCGATGAAGGCGGCGCTTCCGGCGAGCTTTGCGATGGCCGACCGTGTCTTTTGCTACGACGCGAACCTGGGCTGGGACGTCGCGGCGGCGCTCGCGCCGCTCGGCGCGAAGGCGAGTGTCGAGCGCGACCTCGACGCGCTCATCGCGAAGATCGTCACCGAAGCGCGCCGAGGCGACCAGGTTCTCGTCATGAGCAACGGCGGCTTCGGTGGCATCCACGCGAAGCTCCTCGCGCGGCTGGACGCCCGCCGTCGATGACGACGATCGTCTACCTGCACGGTTTTCGCAGCTCGCCGGCGAGCGTCAAGGCGCAGCGGCTGCACGGCGCCGTCGACGCGATGCCCGCCGCGCGGCGACCGCGGCTGCACATTCCGGCACTCACCCACGGCCCGGCGGCGGCGGTGGCGGCGGTCGCGCGCTGGGTCGAGGCGCGCGTCGGCGACGAGCGCCTGACCTTCGTCGGCAGCTCGCTCGGTGGTTTCTACGCAACGCATCTTGCCGAACGCTTCGAGGCGCGCGCGGTCATGATCAATCCGGCGGTAAACCCGGCCCGCGACCTCGCGCCGTGGATCGGCATCCAGACGAACCTGTACACCGGCGAGGCGTTCGAAGTGACCGCGGCGCACTTCAGTGAGCTCGCGGCGCTCGCCGTGCCGCGCATCTCGCGTCCGAATCGCTATCTCCTCCTCGTGGAGACGGGGGACGAGGTGCTCGACTATCGCGAGGCCGTCGTCCACTACGGCGGCGCATGGCAGTACGTGCGTGGTGGCGGCGACCACAGCTACACCGATTTCGAGGCGCAGATTCCGACCATCCTGCGCTTCGCGGGCGTGGCCGATTGAGCCGGCGCGGCACGGCGCGCAGCGTATACTCGCCGCATGCCCACCGCCGCGGACGTCCCGCAACTCATCGTTGCGATCAGCTCGCGAGCGCTCTTCGATTTCGAGGAAGAGAACGCGCTGTTCGACCCGCGCAACGACCAGGCGTACATCGATCTGCAACTGTCGCGCCTCGACGAGCGGGCGAAGCCCGGCGTTGCCTTTCGGCTGGTCAAGAAGCTCCTCGATTTCAACGCCGATGGCGTGAAGCGCGTCGAGGTGGTGATCCTCTCGCGCAACGATCCCGTGTCGGGGCTGCGCGTGCTGCGCTCGGTCGCGGGCAACGCGCTCGCCATCGAGCGCGCGGTGTTCACGCGCGGGCGCGAGCCGTGGGGCTACTTGCGCCCGCTCAACGCCAATCTCTTCCTGTCGGCCAATCCGGACGACGTGCGCGACGCGCTGGGCGAGCACTATCCGGCTGCCGTGGTGTACACGAGCACGTCGACCGCGGATTCGCATCCCGACGAAGTGCGCATCGCCTTCGACGGTGACGCGGTGCTCTTCGCCGACGAAGCCGAGCGCGTCTATCGCGAGGGCGGACTCACGGCGTTCCAGTCGCACGAGGCGAGTCACGCGGCACGACCGTTGCCCCCCGGGCCTTTCAAGCCGCTGCTCGAGGCGTTGCACCGCCTGCAGCAGGCCGACGATCGCGACAAGGTGGCGATGCGCCTGCGCACCGCGCTCGTCACCGCGCGTAGCGCACCCGCGCACGAGCGCGCGATCCGCACGCTCATGAACTGGAACATCCACGTCGACGAGGCGATGTTCCTGGGCGGCCTCGAGAAAGGGCCGTTCCTGCGGGAGTTCGAGCCGGACTTCTACTTCGACGACCAGACGCGGCACGTGCACTCGGCAGCGCAGCACGTACCGGCGGGGCACGTCCCGCACGGGGTCGCCAACGAGGCCGGCGACGCGGACTGAAGCGTCGCGGCGCGGACGGTCGCGCCGGACTACGCGCGCAAGCGTCCGAAGAACGGGTACTGCGGGTCGTTGTAGCCGGGCGTGGACGGGTGTCCGGGCACCACCAGCGAATCGACGAGCGCCTCGTCCTCGTCGCTCCACGCGGTGCCGATCGCCGCGACGTACTCGCCCCACTGTGCAAGCGTGCGTGGGCCCACGACGACGCTCGTGACGATGCGATTGGCCCACAGCCACGCCAGCGCGAACTGCAGCGTCGTGCGGCCCGTCTTCCGCGCGTGCTCGGAGAGCTTGTGCGCGATCGCGTACGACTCCTGACGCAGTTCCGTCTCGTGGATGCGCACGTCGCCGCTCGCGGCGCGCGAGCCGGCGGGGAACGGCGCCCCCGGGGCGTACTTGCCGGTGAGCACGCCACGGGCGATCGGCGAGTACGGCGCGACGCCGATGCCGTAGTGGTCGCACGCGGGCAGCACCTCGACCTCGGGCATGCGGTTGAGGAGGTTGTAATAGGGCTGGCAGACGACCGGCGGCGGCACGCCTTGCGCCGCGCATTCGGCGACCACCTGCGAGATCCTCCAGCCGCGATAGTTGGAGATGCCGAAGTAGCGGATCTTGCCGCTGCGGATGAGATCGCCCACCGCGCCGACGGTTTCGGCCACGGGCGTGTCGAGATCGTCGCGGTGCAGGTAGAGGATGTCGATGTGGTCGGTGGAAAGCCGCGCGAGACTGTCGTCGCACGCCGTGAGCACCCAGCGCCGCGACAATCCCCCCGAGTGCGGGCGCTTCGTCAGCGGATTGCCGCACTTGGTGGCGAGAATCCACTCGCGACGATGTGCGCGGATCGCCGCTCCCACGATGCGCTCGGTCTCACCCTTGTTGTAGGCGTCGGCGGTATCGATGAAATTGGCGCCCACCGCGTGCGCCGCGGCGACGATGCGCGCGGCCTCCGCGGCGTCGGTGCGGTCGCCGAAGATCATCGTGCCAAGGCAAAGCGGCGAGACCATGAGTCCGCTCGCACCCAATCTTGCGTAGTCCATGAGGGATCCCGGATCGAAGGCGAACACTATGCGGTGTCGGTGGCGATCGCGCAACGTGTCGCGCATTCGGCCGCACGCTCGCGCCGCGCGCGCATCGAGGTGCCGCGTATAATCGCGTGCCCCGCGCCGCGCACCCGCGCTGCCGCCCGCCGTGCTTCCCGGGTCATTTTCCCCACGCTGCCATGAATGTGCTGTTCGAGGACGACGGTCAGTTGAAGGCCGGCAGCGTGCTCGCCGACAACGAGACGTCGCTGCAGGTCGAGGCGATTTCCGGCAAGCGTCTCAAGGTCAAGGCAGGCCATGTCCTCCTGCGCTTTGCCACGCCCGGCCCTGCCGAGACGCTGCAGGAGGGGGGCCGGCTCGCGGCCGAGCTCGATCCCAATTTCCTCTGGGAGGTGAGCGAGGACGGCGAGTTCGGTTTCGCCGATCTCGCCCGCGAGTACTACGGCAGTGCACCCTCCGCCCCGCAGGCGGCAGCGGTGGCGCTCCTGCTGCACGCCTCGCCGATGCACTTCTACAAGCGGGGCAAGGGTCGCTACAGCAAGGCGCCGGCGCAGTCGCTCGAGGCGGCACTCGCCTCGGTCGAGCGCAAGGCGCGCGAGGCGGAGCAGATCGCCGGCTGGGCGCACGAGCTCGTCGAAGGCCGGTTGCCCGATGCGCTGCGCGCGCGGCGTTCGATGCTGCTCTACCGGCCCGACAAGAACGCGCTCGAATGGAAGGCGCTGGCGGCTGCCTGCGAGGTGCGCAAGCAAAGCCCCGTCGAGGTGCTCGCAGCGTGCGGTGCCATCCCGTCGACGCACGACTATCACTTCGACGCCTTCGTCCTCGAGGCGTTTCCGCAGGGACTTGCGTTCGCGCCCTGGGGCGCCATCCCGACGCTGCCCGATCTCGCGACGAGTCCGGTCCGCGCGTTTTCGATCGACGACGCTTCGACGATCGAGATCGACGACGCCTTCTCGGTGCGCGAGCTGCCCGGCGGCAACGTCGAGATCGGCATCCACATCGCGTGCCCGGCGCTTGCGATCGGACGCGACACGCCGCTCGACCGGATCGCGCGCGAGCGGCTGTCGACGGTCTACATGCCCGGCCGCAAGCTCACGATGCTCCCGGACGAGGTCGTCGACGCTTTCACGATGAAGGCGGGGACCGCGCCGCCGGCATTGACGCTGGCGCTCGAAGTGACCCGCGACGGGACGGTCGTTGCGCAGGCCACGCGCGTCGAACGCGTCACCATCGCCGCCAATCTGCGCCTCGACGCGGTCAGCTCCACCTTTGCCAACGACCTGCCGTCGCCCGACGATCCGCCGTGGACGGCCGAGATGCGCACGTTGTGGAAGGTCGTCGGCAAGCTCGCCGCCGCGCGCGGCAAGGACGACGTCAATCGTATCGACTACAGCTTCGACGTCGACTGGCAGGCCGCTCCCGGCGGACGCATCGCGATCGTGCCGCGTGAGCGTGGCAGCCCGCTCGACAAGCTCGTGGCCGAACTCATGATCCACGTCAACGACACGTGGGGGAAGCTCCTCGCCGATCACGGCGTGGCGGGCCTGTACCGGGTGCAAAGCGGCGGCAAGGTCAAGATGAGCACGCGCCCCGGTGAGCATCAGGGACTCGGCCTCATGCACTATCTGTGGTCGAGTTCACCGCTGCGCCGCTACAGCGATCTCGTCAACCAGCGACAACTGCTCGCGGTGATCGACGGCCGTGCGCCGCCGTACGCCGACAACGACGCGAGCCTGTTCGCGGCGCTCGCCGACTTCGAGGCCACGTACAGCCAGTACGCCGAGTTCCAGTCTCGCATGGAGCACTACTGGTGCCTGCGCTGGCTCGTGCAGGAGGAGGTGCGCGAGACGACGGCCGAGGTCATTCGGGAGAACCTCGTGCGCTTCACCCGCTTGCCGATCGTGATGCGCCTGCCGGACCTGCCACCGCAAGCACCCGGCTGCATCGTCCGCATCGGGGTGGGCCGCATCGATCTGCTCGCCGCAACGCTCGAATGTCGCGTCCTGGGCACGAAGGAAGAGGCATGACGTGCGGCGCCGCATGACGACGGCATGACGGCGGCATGATGGGCGCATACAATACCTCGCAGCCACGCCTCATTCGACTCGCCCCACGTGCCGCGCCGCGCGACGCCCAAGTCCTCCGCCGACCCTGACGCAGCCGCGGCAGCGCCGCAGCGAGCCACCACGGTCGAAGCCCCGCCGGCGGCCGCCGCGGCGCCGGGTCGTAAGCCCACCGCGGCGCCCCGCGTGCCCACCGCGCGCCGGGCCGCTACGACCGCACCCGCTGCGGTCCCCGTCCCGACCCCGGGCACGAAGTCGGCGAGTCCTCCGGCGCGTGCCACGCCGCGGGCGCGCACGGCGCAGCAGGCATCCCCGGCGCCTGCGGCACGTGCAGCGGGCAGCACGGCGGCACCGGCGCGCAAGCCTGCGGCACGTGCAGCGAAGGCGCTGATCGCCGACCCCGTCGTTCCCGCCGTCACCGAGCCCGTGCGCCAGGGACCGCCACGGCGGACCGCACAGGTCAAGGCTGTCGGGGCGCTCGCGCCCGCGGTGATCCCGCACGAGGCGCTGCGGTCGCCACGCCGCGATCGCGTGCTGGCGTGGGCGCTTGGCGTGTCTGTGCTGCTGCACGGGGTCGTGCTTGCGCTCCACTTCAAGCCGTTCGACCCGAAGCCGCGCGACGATCGCGGCCCGCCGCTCGAGGTGGCGCTCGTCAACGCCAAGACCACGGCGAAGCCGGCGAAGGCCGACGTGCTTGCGCAGGCCAACCTCGACGGTGGCGGCAACACCGACGAGAACCGCCGCGCCAAGACGCCGCTCCCGGTCCTGCCCAAGCCGTCCTCCGAGCGCGAGATCGCGGTCGCAACGCAGCGCGTCGAGGAGCTCGAGAAGAAGGCGGTCGAACTTTTGACTGCCTTGCGCCAGGCGCCGGTGCCGCAGTCGCTGCCCGCCCCGACCGAAGCGAGCGAAGCGACGAAGCTGCCGACCGCGACCGAGCTCATGCAGCGCACGCTCGAATCGATGCGGCTCGAGGCGCAGATCGCCAAGGACATGGACGCCTACCAGAAGCGGCCGAAGCGCCGCTTCATCGGCGCCCGCGCGGAGGAGTACCGCTTCGCTCGCTACGTCGAGGATTGGCGCCTGAAGATCGAGCGTGTGGGCAACAACAACTACCCCGAGGCGGCGCGACAGCGCAAGCTCTACGGCAATCTGCTCCTGTCGGTGTCGATTCGTAGCGACGGCTCGCTCGAGAATGTCGAGGTGCTGCGTACCTCGGGCAGTCGCATCCTGGACGCCGCCGCGGTGAAGATCGTCGAGATGTCGGCGCCGTTCGCGCCATTCCCCCCCGACATCAAGCGCGACACCGACGTCCTCGCCATCACGCGCACGTGGATGTTCACCAAGGCGGACTCGCTCGAGTCGCAGTGAGCGCATCCCGGTAGAATGGCGGCATGGACCGCTACGCCGTCATCGGCAATCCCATCGCGCAGTCGAAGTCCCCTTCGATCCACGAGGCGTTCGCGCGGGCGAGCGGCCAGGCCCTCACCTACGAACGCATCCTGGGGCCGCTGGGCGGATTCGTCGAGGCGGTGCAGCGTTTCGCCGCGGCCGGCGGGCGCGGTCTCAATGTGACGGCGCCCTTCAAACGCGAGGCGCTTGCGATCGCGGCACGGGCGAGCGAGCGCGCACAGGCGGCGGGCGCCAGCAACACGCTCGCACGCGAAGGCGATGCCTGGTATGCCGACAACACCGACGGCGCCGGTCTCGTGCGCGACCTCACGGCGAACCTGGGCGTCGCGCTCGCGGGGGCCGACCTCCTCTTGCTCGGCGCGGGCGGGGCGGCGCGCGGTGTGTTGCTGCCGCTCCTGGCCCAAAAGCCGCGCTCGATCGTCATCTCGAACCGGACCGCAAGCAAGGCCGACGCGCTCGTCGAGCGCTTCGGAACGCGCGGACCGCTCGATGCCATT
>WBZO01004845.1_pt1 | contig 14205 bp, 10 predicted proteins | sample 5204261 | NCBI WGS metagenome assembly WBZO01 (sample SAMN12412400, study PRJNA552823) | activated sludge metagenome | isolation source: activated sludge from anammox sidestream of wastewater treatment plant... | place: USA: North Carolina | collected 2017-09
CAAATGTCAACCCAATTTCACAAGGACTGTCTCGTTGTGCAGTTGCTGTTTCAAAGTCTATTGTTATAAATTCCATTTCTGTCTGTCGTTAAATTTTAGCACGGTCGTTTTTAAGCTGACCGCTAACATTTGTATATACGACATATGGCGTATATTTTCCGTGTAAATCTAATCTCTTTTTTTCAAATATCCAAACTATCCAATTGACTTTTTATATTTCTTCTCCACTTATCTGTAATGTGCGTAGATATTTCTGTTGTCTTTAGTGAGTTGTGCCCCAAAAGTTCTTGTACGATACGGATATCTGTCCCATATAGTATTAGATGGGTCTTCTTATATTTTCACAGAGAGCACTACCAGCTTACTTTTCAAAATTCATCCATTTTAAGGCTGTAATCGAATAGCTTAAAGGCCACTTTTTGGCTATTCTGTCATTACCGGATAACAAGAGTTTTAATAGAAGTAAGAAAAATATTCCCGGTAATACTCCAGCTTACACTAAGTCTTTGATTTTCGTAAAAATCATGCTAAGTTTAAATTTTGATTGACAGTGTAAGTTCATTTAATGAATGGATCTAAGTATGGTGAAACGGGTTTGAGTTTAAAAATCTAATTTATGGTTATTCATGTTTTACAATTATCATAACTGAGAATATTTTAATATCTTGTGCCATAATTCAGATACGAATGACAGGTTTTTTTAACTGGGATTTTACAGTATTTAAATGGATCAATACCGGATTATCTTCGGACATCCTCGATGCTGTACTACCCTGGATGCGTGAGCCATTATTCTGGGTGCCACTTTACGTTTTTATATTGGCCTTTATGTTTTTTAACTATGGCAAGCGTGCTTACTGGGTTTTAGTATTTGTATTGCTAACGGTAGGAACGTCTGATATGACGAGTTCGCATTTAATCAAAAAGAACGTGCAGCGCTTAAGGCCGTGCAATGATACAGAAGTGCCTGTTGTCAGAAGGGTACGATGTGGTGGTGGGTATAGTTTTACATCATCTCATGCCACTAATCACTTTGCGATCGCGTCATTTTTTGCTTTCACCATAGGGTTGTATTTTAGACGCATTCGACCTTGGTTGTGGTTATGGGCTTTTATCATATCATTTTCTCAGGTGTATGTTGGAGTTCATTACCCATTTGACATATTAGTAGGCGGTATTTTGGGCATATTGATTGGTCGATTTTGGGCCGCAGTATTCAATAAATACCACGGTGAAATATTTAAACCTAAACTCATTCTAACATGACGAAGGAAGCCATTTATTCCATTCTGGAGGCGGTGACAGACCCTGAGATCCCGGTTATCACCATAGCTGAATTAGGTATATTGCGTGATGTGGCAATCGATGAGGCACAACAGACCATAACTGTGTATATCACACCTACATACAATGGGTGTCCGGCTACGGATGTGATTGCACACACCGTGAGAAAGACCCTGGAAGATGCAGGGTATGATAAAGTAAAAGTTGTCAGCCTGATAGACCCTGCTTGGACTACTGACTGGATCACGGCTGAAGGGCGACAAAAACTATTGGAGTATGGTATTGCACCACCAGCCGAAAGTACCACAGATGCTTCCTTTTTATCGGGCAAATCACCGGTGGTTCACTGTCCTCAATGTGGATCTGATCAGACTGAACTCGTGAGTAGATTTGGCTCTACACCTTGCAAAGCATTGTACAAATGCAATACTTGTCACGAGCCTTTTGATTATTTTAAATGTCATTAATCATTAAAAGAACATAAATATTATGTCCAATATCTCTTATTCTGTATCCGATGGTGTGGCCACCATTTTATTAGACAGGCCTGAAAAGTACAATAGTTTTATCCGACCTATGGCGTTGGCCATGCAGAAGATATTAGACGGTCTTGCTGCTGATGAAAATGTTAGGTGTATTGTCATCACCGGCAATGGCAAAGCATTTAGTGCTGGTCAGGATTTGCAGGAAGCTACAGATCCAGATGGTCCACCACTTACAAAGATTGTAAGCGAACATTATAATCCACTCATCATGAGGCTGCGCAATATTCCGAAACCCATCATTGCTGCTGTAAATGGCGTCGCAGCCGGTGCCGGCGCTAATATTGCATTGGCTTGTGATATTGTAGTAGCAACAGAATCTGCATCATTTATTCAAGCATTTAGCAAAATTGGATTGATTCCGGATAGTGGCGGAACATTTACATTGCCTAGGCTAATCGGCTTCCAGCGCGCATCGGCACTGATGATGATGGGCGATAAAGTTACAGCTAGGCAGGCGTTAGACATGGGTATGATTTATAAGTGCTTTCCTGATGACCAATTTACTGAAGAGGTGCGAAAAATAGCCCTTTACCTGGCTACCATGCCTACCTATGGACTGGCATTGACTAAGCAGGCCTTAAATCAGAGCTACGGCAATAATCTTTTAGAACAGTTGGCATTGGAAGATGAATTGCAGACTTTGGCTGGAAATAGTGAAGATTATCAAGAAGGAACAGCTGCATTTTTGGAAAAAAGGATACCGTCTTTCAAAGGTAGATAGGTGGCTTTTATGAATATTTGAAATAGGTGATGAATGCTAAGGGCTTTAATAGGTCTCGATTTATTGACCATGCAAAAATTAATTGACAACAAGGATCAGGTATTGAAGTGTCGTTAAGAAAGTAAAGTATCGAACCATCGGTAGTGAATGGTAGTATTAATTATTTTCATTAATCAATCTGTATTCTCCTTGAGTGTAGTATATTTGCGATGTACTTGATGAGCTCATCAGTAGTGATCGCTTAATGAATTTAATAATTATTGACCTGCATTTTTTAATAATATTGATCCATCCATTCACAACACAGATTCAAAAATTGGATGAAGAGAATGAAGGTGGATTAGCCAAATGAATGAAAAGTTTTATATCATTTTAAAGTTTTAGCTCAGGATGATGACTTGTTGATTTTGATATGCAAAGGCGGAAGTTTGAATTTGAGATTAGGATTGCTCCTCCATTAAATTGGAGTTTATATAATGCTAAACTATATGAAAAATAAGGGTATTTTTTACAATTATCAATATGCGACATCATTTGTCAGGTCAGATAAGGCCCTACTGGAGGAAAGGTTTACTTTGACGTCATTTGCTTTCAGCCCCAGAAGCGTCAAAGACTATATCTTAGCCTTTCTGCTTCAGGGATTTTATTTGCTCAAGCACTGGAATCAATATCAAATTATCGTTTCCCAAATCGCATCTTATCATACATTTTTGCCCTCTGTGTTGAGTAAATTAGGACTTAAGAAGCATGTGATCCTATTGCATGGGACAGACTGTAATGTCATAGAGGAGATTCAATATGGCAATCTAAGAAAATGGCCTCTTAGGTGGTTTACAGAAAGATCTATAAATATGGCATCTTTATTATTGCCTGTAAGCGCTCAATTAATTCATAGTAAAAGTAAATATCTTGAAGAAGGAAAAGCTAAAATGGGGCTGAGCAAAAGCCTGCCTAAGTTGAAGACAAAATATAAGGTGGTTTATAATGGGTTTAATACTTCTGTATTTAGAATTACTTCTTCAGACAGAAAACCTAAAAGTTTTTTAACAGCGGCATTAAGCCTCGATAAACGTAGGAATTTCTTGCTCAAAGGCATTGATTTGTTTTTAAATCTTGCAAAAAATCATCCTGACTACCATTTTACAATCGTTGGATCGTCAACATTGTACCCATTTATGGAAATACCTAAAAATGTTCAGATCATAGATAAAGTTGATGCTGATGAATTAGTCAATATCTATAACAGACATCAATTTTATATGCAATTATCAATGTCTGAAACTTTTGGGCTTTCTTTGTGTGAATCAATTCTTTGTGGATGTATTCCTATAGTTAGCGATGTAGGTATGAATGGAGAAATTGTGAGTAACATCGGATATATACTGCCAACTAAAGATCAAGAAATGCTAGAAGCGCTCGTTCAAAAAGCAATAATGGATAGTGACAATGATAACCTTGAGGATCAAATGAGAAGAGCTGATGCTATTAAAAGTAGATATCCGCTGGCTGCGCGAAAGCAGAATTTATATGACGCTTTGGAACCATTGTTTCATTCTAATGAAAACTAAAGTGTATCAAATCTGAATATTGATTAATATATGTAATTAAAATATATGTAATAATCACATAATTAGAATAATAGATTTTATTGATTGATCTAGGAAACACTTGATACCATTTTTAATAAATGTCAATATCAGTGGTCGAGTTAAAAGTTCGTTTTTGTTGTGTCATTTATAATGGAAGATGGACTATAGTGTACACCAATTTTTTTTTGTGAATTCATTTTTTCAGTATCCTGTTTTTTAATTTATCAATGATTTTACTAGTTTGTATGGATTGTAATTCTAGGTCATAGGCAGTGCGTCAAAGCGATATTGAGAAATGTAAAGATGGTAGTAATGAATGTGAAACAAGAACCGATAACTTTGATGTTGAATAGGGTGCTGAATTTACATATCAATATCAAGATGTTATAAATAAAAAAATATTCGTAATATTACGGCTTCATTTAATATTTAAGTATGAAAGTTGATGCTAAAATTTTGCAGAAATATTTACTTCCTGTCTTAGTAATACTCTTGGTTAATGTATTCTATTTTATGCCTCAGTTTCAAGGTAAGGTAGTGAAACAAGGAGATATTATCCAATTTGTAGGAATGTCTAAGGAAGCAGTGGACTATCGTGAAAAAACAGGTGAAGAAGCCCTCTGGACTAATAGTATGTTTGGAGGTATGCCTACGTACCAGATTTCTGCCCAGCCTCGCAATAATTTGTTGAAATATGTTGAGTCCGCATTCACATTATTTGTACCACGTCCTGCCGGATACTTTATAGCCGGTATGCTAGGGTTTTACTTGCTGATGTTGCTACTGGGAGTCAACCCTTGGCTGAGCATGATGGGCGCTTTGTTTTTTGGATTGACGACCAATAATATGATTTTATTTGAGGCAGGCCACAATTCAAAGGTCATGGCCATTATGACCAGTGCTCCGGTGATAGCAGGCGTACTTTTAGTTTTAAGGGAAAAATACCTAATAGGTGCTGCTGTTTTTGGCGTGGCACTGGGTCTAAATATCAGGGCAAACCATCCTCAGATGACCTATTATCTGGCGATATGCCTAGGGATATTAGTGGTCATTCATCTCATCAATGCCGTGAAAGACAAAAAGATACCTCAATTTTTGAAATCTTTAGGTATCATGGCTGCGGTGGCGATACTAGCATTAGGCTCATCGGCATCTAAACTGTGGACGACCTACGAATACACACAGGAAACGATGAGAGGTGGTCAGATTTTGAAAGAAGATGCAAGTACGCCACACAATGCGGATCCAAAAGGTGGGCTGGAATGGGATTATGCGATGCAATGGAGCAACGGTACCGGAGATTTACTGGCATCATTTATTCCTAAAGTAGTAGGTGGTGGCTCCGGTGAATGGCTTGATGGCTCATCAAGGATTGGTAAAGCAGTAGGCCAAAGACAACCTTTTCAGATCGGAACTTATTTTGGAGATTTGCCTTTCACTTCTGGGCCTGCGTATTTTGGTGTGATTGCTTTTTTCTTATTTTTCTTAGGACTATTTGTGGTCAAAGGAGAAGTCAAATGGTGGCTGGGTATTGCCGTGGGTTTGACAATGTTGATGTCTATGGGCAAGCATTTTGCAGTACTCAACAACCTATTTTTTGATTATCTACCGCTGTATAATAAATTCAGGGCGCCGAGTTCGATTTTGAGCATTACTGCGATTTTTATACCGATATTAGCGGTGCTCACTTTGGTGGAAATGATTAAAACAAAGGATAAAAAGAAATTAGAACAACCATTATGGATAGCCGGAGGTATTCTAGCAGCTGTGAGTTTGCTGATATGGATGCTAGGTCCATCTTTGATCGATGTGACAACGCCTTCAGATGATCAGTATGGTGATCTAAAAAACGAACTTTTGGATCAAAGAGCAGACATGATGAAGGCGTCAGCGTTTAGAAGTCTAGTATTGATATTGATGGCAATGGGTACTTTGTATTTATTTCTCAAGGATAAGATCAAATCCTCGGTTTTAATCGCTATTATCACAGTGCTGGGTGTATTTGATTTGGTACAGATAGACAGAGGTTACTTGACGAATAGAGATTTTGTAAGCAAAAGAAATTATAAATCTGAGTTCGAGCCACGGCAGGTGGACAAACAAATTCTTGAAGATAAAGATCCTAACTTTAGAGTCTTTGACAGTACTATTAATACCTTCAATTCAGCTTCCACATCTTATTTTCACAAGACAATTGGTGGATATAGTGCAGTCAAAATGCAAAGGTTTCAGGATTTGATTGACCATCAAATTTCTAATGGCAATCCGGTAGTGTTTAATATGCTCAATACAAAGTATTTTATTATTAAAGGTCAAGACGGTCAACCTTTGGTACAGCGTAATCCGGCAGCGCTAGGCAATGCATGGTTTATCAACGATATTGTAATGGTGGACAATGCCAATGCTGAAATGGATTCGCTGACTCATTTTGATCCTGCAGGAGAAGCTATTATCAACAAGGAATTTTCAGCATACCTAGGAGGAAATACAACCTTCCAAAAAAATGGATCTATTTTACTTAAGGAGTATTCGCCCAATAAATTGACTTATGAAAGCGATACTCAAGGCGATCAGTTTGCAGTCTTCTCTGAAATCTGGTATGGGCCCAACAAAGGATGGCAGACATATATTGATGGCAGCCCTGTAGATCATATCCGTGTGGATTACTTGTTGCGAGGGATGAAAGTGCCTTCTGGCAAGCACACCATTGTATTTGAGTTTAAACCTAAGTCTTACTATCTGGGCGAGACCATCAGTCTGATTAGTTCAGTATTATTGCTGCTCTTTCTGGTATTTGCTACTTATACTTTTGTAAAAAATAAAGAATCACTGCTATCAGTGACAGATTAATGAAGCTTAAAAGAGTCCTCATCATAACATATTACTGGCCTCCTGCAGGTGGTGGCGGTGTGCAGCGATGGGTCAAATTTGTAAAGTATTTGAGAGATTTTGGCTGGGAACCTATCGTTTTTACAGCTAAGAATGCAGAATATCCCATTATCGACACCACATTAGCTAATGAAATACCTCCTGATGTAGAAGTATTGAAGGTCCCGGTCATTGAACCTTATCAACTGTACAAAAGATTTGTTGGTAAAGATAAAAATGAGCGGATAGATGCTAATTTTCTGTCTCAAGGCAAGAAGTTGGGGTGGAAAGACAGACTTGCGGTTTGGATAAGAGGCAATTTGTTTATTCCGGATGCAAGATCTTTTTGGATCAATCCTTCAGTAAGATTCCTAGACAGATATCTGATATCTAATAGGGTTGACGCTATGATCAGTACTGGTCCGCCACATAGTTGCCACATGATTGCTCTAGGAGTCAGAAGGAGGCACGCTCTTCCGTGGATAGTGGACTATCGTGACCCATGGACGCAAATAGATTATTTTGATGATCTCCGATTGACCTCTTGGGCGCGAAATCTACATTACAAAATGGAAAAACAGGTGCTGGATACTTGCGATACCGTGGTCACTGTGGGTAAAACAATGGCTCATGATCTTAATGCGCTTACTACAACACCTAAGAAAGTCATCACCAATGGATTTGATGAAGCAGACAGAAACGAAGATGAAAATAACGTAAGTAGCGACTTTTCTATCGTTTATATTGGCACTATGAATGATAGCCGTAATCCATTGGTACTCTGGAAAGCATTGTCTGAACTAAACGAGGAGAATCACCCTATTATTCAACGACTTCGGGTCAAACTTGTAGGAAAACCTGAAGCGGTCGTCAGAGAAAGCGTCATACAGCACGATGTTCAGGATTTGGTGGAGTTTGTAGGGTATGTTTCTCATCAAGAAGCTATTGAATATCAAAACAAAGCATCGGTTTTACTCCTGATCATCAATCATACTTCTAATAATAAGTCCATTTTGACCGGAAAGATATTCGAATATCTTGCATCTGGACGTCCTATTCTGTGCATCGGACCAGAAGATGGTGATGCTGCTGACATTTTGCATTCGAGTGGTCACCAAGCAGTTTTTGACTATGAAGATGTAAAAGGTGTCAAATCCTGGTTGGTTATTCAATTTGAAAAGGTAGGCGATGAACATACAGAAAGCCGACCTTTACAGCCGGAAGTACTTCAATACTCCAGAAAAAATCTGACTGAAAAGCTGGCAGCATTGCTCGACGAATTAACCCTTAAAAAATGCGGTTCATGAAGTTAGTTACCATTGTAGGGGCAAGACCTCAGTTTATCAAAGCATCAGCATTGAGTAGAGCGCTAGCGTCTTATCCTGATATCGAAGAAGTGATTATACATACAGGACAGCATTTTGATGAAAATATGAGTGCTGTGTTTTTTGAAGAAATGGACATTCCTGCGCCTAAGTACAATCTAGATATACATTCTCTGGGGCATGGAGCCATGACTGGCCGAATGCTTGAAGAAATTGAAAAAATTTTGGTGGTAGAGCGACCTGATTTTGTAGTGGTCTATGGTGATACTAATTCCACACTAGCCGGTGCATTGGCGGCTAAAAAGCTCCATATTCAGGTGGTACATATAGAGGCCGGCTTGAGATCTTTTAATATGGATATGCCTGAAGAGGTCAATAGAATCCTGACAGATCGAATATCTGATATTTTATTTTGCCCAACAATGACAGCTGTGCAAAATTTAAAAATGGAAGGTTTTGAAGCTTTTGATTCAAAGGTGTACAACAGTGGCGATATTATGTACGATGCAGCACTCTTTTTTAAAGATAAAGCAGCAAATAAAGCGTCGATTTATTCCGGTATGGATTTAAAAGAGAATGAATTTATCCTCGCCACCATTCACAGACAGGAAAACACAGATAATCAAGCCAGACTTAGGAGTATTATCAATGCGTTAAATAGCATACACCGCAGCAAGCCGGTCATTGTGCCACTCCATCCACGCACACAGTCGATACTGAAAAAGCTTAACATTCAGCCCGAATTTCGAGTCATCGAGCCAGTAGGTTACTTAGATATGATTGCACTTACAAGCCACGCTTATTTGGTACTCACGGATAGCGGTGGACTGCAAAAGGAAGCCTATTTTTTTGGAAAATATTGCATCACGTTGAGAGATCAGACTGAATGGGTGGAATTAGTGAATCATGGATTGAATCAGCTCACCGGTGCTGATGAAGATAAAATATGGGAGGCATATCAGTCTGTTGATTATTCCGTCTTAAATTTTGATGTACAATTATATGGTGATGGCCAGGCCGCTCAATTTATAATTGAAAAGCTACGTGCGCAGCATAAAGTTATAGAGTGAAGCCGTACTATTGATTAGTGTGGATAAATTTGAAATCTTTGCCTGATGGTCGCTGATAGATTTCAAGATCAAAAAATCGTGCTGCTGCAAATAAATGATCAAAAATATCGGATTGTATAGCCTCATATTCTTCCCAAACCGTCGTAGAAGTGAAACAGTATATTTCAAGTGGTACCCCAAATTCATCAGGGCTTAACTGCCTGACAACTACAGATGTATCTTTGCGAATGCCTGGGTGGTATTCTAGATAATTGCGCACATATTTTCTGAATACTCCGATATTCGTCATCCTACGGCCATTTATCAGTACTTCAGTATTGATATCATGTTTTTCGTTAAATCTTTCTATGTCCGATTGCCGTTCTTCGATAAAATTGCTGATTAAGTTAAAGGTTTTGAATTGGTTCAATAATTCAGCATCCACAAATCTGATGCTACTTAAAGAAATTCTAAGTTCTCTTTTGATGCGTCTGGCATTGCTTTCCTCTACACCTCGCCAGTTTTTAAAACTTTCAGTAGTGAGGTAGTAGGTAGGAATAGTTGAAATGGTTTTATCCGTATTGCGTATTTTGACTGTAGTAAGGTTGAGTGCAATGACATCTCCTTCGGCATTGAATTTAGGCATTTCGACGTAATCACCTATTCTGATGATATCATTGACAGTAATCTGGACACTAGTCACAAATCCCAAGATGGTATCTTTGAAGATGAGTAATAGGATAGCGGTCATAGCACCTAATGTGCCCAAAAAATACATGGGAGATTTACTCATGAGAATGGAAAAGCTTAGTATGATAGCGATGATAATCATAATCAATCGCAAGAGTTGAAAGTAACTTGCTAGCGGTTTTTCTTGGAAAATTTGAGATTGAGAAAGTATCTCTTCAATAACTCTCAGCGTGACATTGATGATGCGAATGACAACAAAAACCAGAAAGATATTGGTGAGCTTTTCTGCAATGATCAGCCCATGATCCATACCTTCAAAGAGTAGAGGAACACTGATTTTTAAAATGATGACAGCTAGGATAAGTGATATTGCATTTAATACTTTTTTATTAGCAAGGGCGTCATCCCAAATATTTGTTGTGGTATGGGCTATTTTGCCCACAGTTTTGTATAGAATCCTACGAGTGATATATACTGCGGAAAGTAGTAATATTACTGTTGCAAGAAAGAGCACAATGAAAATAATTAATGACTCAAGTTCTTGATTGAGTGTATAGTCCATCATAATGGATTCTAACCACGATTTTAATGATTTCATAACAAGTGTCTAACTGTAAGTAACGAGGTGCAAGGTAAGGAGATTTTGGAATTTCTATGATGTGTCAATATATAATATATACATAGACACTCAGTGATATTTTATTTTACCATTGCCATTAATCAGGAACATTTTTATATTAAAAAAGCCGATTAATAACGAGGCATTTATGTTAAAGTATGTTTAGCTGAGCCAATAGTGGAGAACGAAACTCTTTTCTGATGGCTATGGTTTGTAATGGTCGATCACTGCTTTGCTTATGAAAAATGAAATACATCCACTCAGATTCTTTACTTTGTAGATAGGGAATAAATTGATTAAGTCGTTTATAATATATTGTAAAGTCATAAGGTGTAAATAGATTTTACTATTTTATTTTGTGTGTAAGAGAAAGTCAATTAATTTAATATATATATTGCAATGTATTATATAATAAATTTGTTTAAAATAATCTATTATTAATAAATTGTAGTACTTTTGGTTGAATTTTAGGTCGATATTTTTAAAGACAATAAAATGAAGAGATTAAATTTAGTATTTTTTTTGAGTTGTTTAGCAGTTATGCTGCAAGCACAGTTTATCAATAATGGTGGTACAGTTACCATTCAGAATGGAGCTACACTCAGTGTTGAGGGCAACCTAACCAACAACAGTGGCGGCACTATTACCAATGATGGCACCATCGAAGTAATGAATGATTTTGTCAACAGTGGATCTATCGCTTCAGGAGCTAGTTCCCTCATTCGGTTCATCGGGTCTGCTAATTCAAATATAACTTCTGGTGGCGCTTTGTTTAAAAATGCAGAAATGGCCAAAACAGCATCTACCATCACACTGCAGGATGCTATGAATGTTTCAGGCACTTTTACTTTTGCACAAGCCAATAATCAAGTAATGCTGGGTAATAACAATCTGACCATCAAACAGGGTGGGAGTGTGGCCTCTGCTGGTAGTGACCGATTTTTTAATACGAATGGTATCGGCAAGTTGCTTAAGGAACTGAATGCCAATGGAGCACTGACTTTTGAGGTAGGTAATGGCACTCAGTATAGCCCTATATCGTGCAATGTAACAGGTTCAGCCTTCGCATCAGCTTCAGTTGGTGGTAGAGTTTATACTTCAGGACTTACTACAAAATATTCGGAAAGCACAGATTATATTACAAGAGAATGGGATATTTCTGCTACAGGTATCACCGATTATGATAATCAAATGACCGGTACTTATGCTGATGGTGATGTAACGGGGACCGAAAATCTTATCAAAGGAAGTTACTACACCACTGACTGGCACTTTGATGGCTCAGCCGGTGATAATGTGAATAATACGGTCACAGCTCAGACCGATAATACCAGCGTGAAGCTTACCGGTATGAATTTCTTTGGTAAAGCTAATCTGAAGGCATTTTTATCTGGTGCGTTGTCCGGGTCCAGCATGACAACAACTTTGAATACGGCAGGTGTCATTCCTCTGACTACACCTTATACTGTTGCTCCTTTTAATGCGCCCACTGTGACGGCATCCTCAATTCCGGCAAATGCAACAGACTGGATTCTTGTTGAAGTAAGAGATAGTGGCGATCCTTCTACGGTTATCTCAAAGACCAGTGCATTTATAATGAGCGATGGTAGTATTGTGAATTTTGATAATGAACCCTTGAGATTAAAAAATGCTACTACTAATGGTTATATAGCTTTGCGACATCGGAATCATTTAGGTATTAGGACTAATACCACTTTAGATTTAGTCAATCCTACATTGCATGATTTTACTACAGGAACTGGTCAGGCTTATACAAATCCATCTATTACCTCTAATGCTAATATGAGAAATATGAGTGGAAACTACGCCATGTGGGGTGGAAATAGTAGTACTTCATTAACACATAGTAATCCTTATAAAGTGAGTTATGCTGGTCCTGGCAATGATAATAGTGCTTTATTAATAGCTCTAGGATCAAACAAGAGTACCGTTTTGGGCAATCCTCCGCCTTATGTTTATAACCAGGCTGATTTGAATCTGAATGGCAATGTAAGATATGCTGGGCCTCAAAATGATAATGCCGTCATTCTGCAAAATTTGAGCAATAATAAAGCAAATGTTATTTTTGAACACAATTAAGTAAGAGATATGAGAAAGTTTATATATCCGATTTTATTAATTTCCTTATTTTTTAACTTCCACCTTTCTGCACAGATTACAGCTGATGAGCTTATTCAGGGAACTGTTAGGGTCGAATCTCCGATGGTAGCGTCTATTTATTATACTGCTATTGAAAACATACCACATCTTGCCAACGCTTCTAATGTTATTACATTAAATATTTCGATTACTGTGGACAGAAAGGGAAGAGATGTAAGTCAAGCGCCTTCTGTTACCTATAGTACTTTTGATATATTTGCTCCATTAGGTATTACACCTATTGCATATCTCCCTTATATCGAAGGTGATCGATTTGTCTATACTTTTGTTGTATCAGGAGATGTAAACCCAGTAGTGTGGAATAAGGATGAGGAAAAGCACGTTTTTGATTTAGTATTTAGTGAACCTGTATTTACAAATAATAATTATCCTCGCTTACAAGATGATCAAACAGGTGGAACTGGAGCGCAATCCTACTTTTATGTAGAGTTTAATGGGATTGATGTAACTAATTATCCGGATAAATTTTATGGCGGCACTGAAGGTAGTACACCTCATGATTATGTAGAATCATTGTCACCACTTCCGGTGCAGTTAACTACATTTATGGCAGAGAAATTTAATGCTAACTCATCCCGACTCAACTGGACCACTTCTTCAGAGATCAACAGTGATTACTTCCTTATTGAGCGCAGTACAGATGCTAAAAACTGGACCGCACTGACAAAAGTACCTGCTGCTGGCAATAGTTATACAGAACGTGGTTATGAGTACTATGACCGCAATATTACTTTGAATAGGTCTGCAGATAATATTTTTTATTACCGACTCAAGATGACCGACCTGGATGGAAAGTATCAATACTCTGATGTACGTGGCGTGAATTTTGGTCGTCAGGTAGCGATTGACAACATATCCCTCTATCCTAATCCTGCTGCTCATATGATCAATGTTGATGTCTCAGCCTTAGATTCAGATGCTGGAGTTATAAGGTTGAATGTATTTGATATGTCAGGGCAGATGGTGCTCAGTAAAGAGGTGATAGGCACAGGCATTGAGTTGGTAGATGTGACGCACTTTGCAAACGGCACCTATCAAGTTATACTAACACAGGGCGATAAGACTTATAAAGAAAGATTTATCAAGATCGATTAGGCAGCTGGTCTGCCACTCAATTTAAAAACAGAAGGATGGCTGCACCTAAAAGTGGCCATCCTTTTTTATACTGTGTTTGTATTAATTTGATGTTTATGAAGTGAAGGAAAACAAAGATACCGTCCATAAAAGTGTGTCTATAAAAAATGCATGTTTCAAATATTATATAGTTTTGTGGTTGCAAAAAATAACCATAAAATAAAGAAACATGCAATTAACAAAAGAACAAATCGTATCTG
>WBZO01002555.1_pt1 | contig 14203 bp, 8 predicted proteins | sample 5204261 | NCBI WGS metagenome assembly WBZO01 (sample SAMN12412400, study PRJNA552823) | activated sludge metagenome | isolation source: activated sludge from anammox sidestream of wastewater treatment plant... | place: USA: North Carolina | collected 2017-09
GAGTGCGCTCATCGTCAAGGAGTGCAGCCGCATCTGCAGCAATTGGCGCGCCGCTTACACGCTCGATCAGTACCTGGCGGCACGCGGCATCCCCGGACTCGAAGGCATCGACACGCGCATGCTCGTCCGCCATCTGCGCTCGCGCGGCGCCATGCGCGGCGTGCTCGGCAGTATCGATATTCCCGCCGCGACGCTGATCGAACGCGCGCGCAATCTCCCGTCCATGGCCGGACGCGACCTCGCCTCTCAGGTTTCCCAGATCAATCCTTATGCCTGGGACGAAAGCTCGATTGCCCTCAGCCCCGATTGGCAACAACGCGACCTCTTTGCCGCTGCCACTCAACCGCAATTCCACGTCGTCGTGCTCGACTACGGTGTCAAGTGGAACATCCTGCGAAGTCTGGTGGACGTCGGCTGCCGCGTCTCGGTCGTGCCGGCGCGCACCGATGCTGAGCAGATTCTGTCGGCACAGCCCGACGGCGTCCTGCTTTCCAACGGCCCCGGCGATCCCGACCCGCTCGACTATGCCGTCGCCAATATCCGCCAACTGCTGGGACGCGTGCCGATCTTCGGCATCTGCCTCGGCCATCAACTGCTCGGTCTGGCCTGCGGCGCCAGGACCTACAAGCTCAAGTTCGGCCATCGCGGCAGCAATCACCCCGTCCTCGACACCGCCAGTCGCCGCGTCGAAATCACCGCGCACAACCATGGCTTCGCCGTCGACGCCGACTCGCTCGGCTCTTCGCGCGCCGCCATCACCCACATCAATCTGAATGATCAGACCGTCGAAGGTCTGCGTCTGCTGGACGTTCCCGCCTTTTCCGTGCAGTACCATCCCGAGGCCGCCCCGGGTCCGCATGATGCCCACTACCTGTTTCTGCGCTTCGCCGACCTGATGCGCGAATTTCGCGGTGAGAAATCGACCCATGCCCCGGCGCTCTGATCTCAACCGCGTCCTCGTCATCGGCTCCGGCCCGATCGTCATCGGCCAGGCCTGCGAATTCGACTACTCCGGCACGCAGGCAATCAAGGCGCTCAAGTCGGAGGGCATCGAGGTTATCCTCATCAATTCCAACCCGGCGACGATCATGACCGACCCTGATCTGGCCGATCGCACTTACATCGAACCCCTGACCGTCGAATTTGTCGAGAAGATCATTGCCCGCGACCAACCGGATGCCGTCCTCCCCACTGTCGGCGGCCAGACCGCGCTCAATCTCGCCCTCGCCTTGCAACAGGCCGGCGTGCTGGAACGCCACCACGTCGAAATGATCGGTGCCAATGCCGACACCATCGCCGTCGCCGAAGACCGCCAGTTGTTCAAACAGGCAATGGTGGAAATCGGCCTGGAGGTTCCCCGCAGCTTGTTGGCCTCGTCGCTCGATGAAGCCCGCGCTTTCGCTGCCGACAACGGCTACCCGATCATCATCCGGCCCTCGTTTACACTCGGCGGTTCCGGCGGCGGCATCGCCTACAATGCAGAAGAGTTCGAGGTCATCGTCGCGCGCGGACTCGGGCTTTCACCCGTGCATCAAGTCCTCGTCGAGGAATCGTTGATCGGCTGGAAAGAGTACGAACTCGAAGTTATGCGCGATCGCCGCGACAATTTCGTCGTCGTCTGCTCAATCGAAAACTTCGACTCGATCGGCGTCCATACCGGCGACTCGCTGACCGTTGCGCCGGCGCAAACTTTGACCGACCGCGAATACCAGCGCCTGCGCGATGCCGCCGCGGCCATCATGCGCCGCGTCCGTGTTGATACCGGCGGCTCCAACGTGCAGTTCGCCGTCAACCCGGACAACGGCCGACTGGTCGTCATCGAAATGAACCCGCGCGTCTCGCGCTCGTCCGCGCTGGCTTCCAAAGCCACCGGTTTCCCGATCGCCAAAATCGCGGCCAAACTCGCCATCGGCTACACGCTTGACGAAATTCCCAACGACATCACGCGCATGACCCCGGCCGCCTTCGAGCCCGCCATCGACTACGTCGTGACCAAGATTCCCAAGTTCGCCTTCGAGAAGTTCCCCGGGGCCGACGCAACTCTCGGCATCCAGATGAAGTCCGTCGGCGAGGTTATGGCCATCGGCCGCACCTTCAAAGAGTCGCTCTTCAAAGCCCTGCGCTCGCTGGAGGCCGTCAAACCCTTCCGTCCCGGCCCGATGACCGACGAACAACTCAGCGCCGTGCTCGCCCAACCCAATGAAAATCGCATTCATTTCATCGTCCACGCACTCGAACAAGGCTGGAGCGTCGCCGAGATTGCGCGCCTGACCTACATCGACCCGTGGTTCCTCGACCAGATCGCCGAGTTCGCCGACCTGCAGCGGACGCTGCGTGGGCGGCCGCTGGAAAACGTGTCACTGGACGACCTGCGCCTCGCCAAAGAATTTGGCTTCTCCGACCGCCGCATTGCCTATCTGACTGACGCCTCCGAGGATGCCGTGCGCGCGCGCCGTCACGAATCCGGTATCCGCCCGGTCTTCAAGCGTGTCGATACCTGCGCCGGCGAATTCCAGTCGTTCACTCCTTACCTGTATTCAACCTATGAAGAGGAAGACGAAAGCGAGATTGCATCCGGCCGCAAGGTAATGATCCTCGGCTCCGGCCCCAACCGGATCGGCCAGGGCATCGAATTTGACTACTGCTGCTGCCACGCCTCCTTTGCCCTGCGCGAGGAAAACGTGCAAAGCATCATGGTCAACTGCAACCCCGAAACCGTATCGACCGACTACGACACCAGCGACCGCCTCTACTTCGAGCCGCTCACGCAGGAGGATGTTCTCGAAATCTTCGAGCGCGAACGTCCCGACGGCGTCATCGTCCAATTCGGCGGCCAGACGCCGCTGAAACTGACTTTGCCTTTGGCGCGCGCCGGGTTGCCAATCCTTGGAACTCCGCCCGACTCGGTCGATCTCGCCGAGGACCGCGAACGCTTCGCCGAATTCCTCGACCGTCTCCAGATCCGCCATCCGGCGCATGCCATCGCGCGCAGTCTGCCCCAAGCCGATGCTGCCGCCCGCGCACTCGGGTTTCCTCTGCTGTTGCGCCCCTCTTATGTCCTCGGCGGCCGCGGCATGGCGATTGTCTATGGCCTCTCCCGCTTCCACAGCTATCTCACCCAGGCCTTTGATGCCGCGCCCGGCCAGCCGGTACTGATCGACAAATTCCTGGAGGACGCTTTCGAGGTCGACGTCGATGCCATCGCCGACGGCAATGACTGCATCATCGCGGGCATCATGCAGCATATCGAAGAGGCGGGCGTGCATTCCGGCGATTCCAGCTCAGTGCTGCCGACCTACATGATCAGCGATCGACACCTTGAGGAAATCCGCAGCGTCACGCGGCAGTTGGCGCGCGAACTGAAAGTCGTCGGCATGATGAATATTCAGTATGCCATCGCGGACGGCGAATTGTACGTACTCGAAGTCAACCCGCGTGCCTCCCGCACCGTGCCCTACGTCGCCAAGGCCACCGGCCAACCGCTGGCGAAAATCGCCACCCGTCTCATGCTCGGGCGCACCTTGCGCGAACTCGGTTTGACCGAAGATCTGCCGGTATCGCGCTACTTCGTGAAAACGCCGGTCTTCCCCTTCGTCAAATTCCCCGGTGTCGATCCGCGCTTGTCACCGGAGATGCGCTCGACCGGCGAGGTGATGGGCGTCGGCAACGACTTCGGCAGCGCTTTCTTCAAGGCCCAATTGGCCGCCGGTTTGCGGCTCCCGGCCGAAGGCGCGATTCTCATCAGCGTCAACGATCGCGACAAAAAGGGCATTCTCAGCGTCGCGCGCAGATTCCACTCGCTCGGTTTTACCGTCATGGCGACCACCGGCACGGCGTCCTTCCTCAACGATCTGGGTGTCGATGCGGTGAGCGTCCTCAAGGTTTCCGAAGGCCGCCCCAATTGCGTCGACGTCATCAAGAGCGGCAGTGTGCATCTGGTCATCAATACGCCGCTTGGCGAAACCTCGCACCGCGACGGCTGGTCGATCCGCACCGCCGCCCTGCAGCACAATGTGCCCTGTATCACCACTCTCTCCGGCGCCGCCGCGGCGGTCGAGGCGGTCGCGGCGCTGCGTCGCGGTCAACTCGAACCGCTTGCGCTCCAGGAACTCAAAGACCGACCCGCCCCCGACTCGCTCGTATAAGATTGTCCGCTTATCGGATTGGCGCGCGTTGCTGACTCGGACGCAAGCGCTCCTGCAGCGCCGCCCGACGATTGCGGCTCACGGCATGCTCCGACCCATCCTTGAGCACGAGTTGGCACCGCCCGAGCGCCAGCAGGCGGAATTCCCTGACCGCACTCAGGTTGATGATCGACGTCCGGTGAATTCGCAGGAACCGCGTGGGATCGAGCCGCTCTTCCATCTCCCCGATCGACGCAAACAGCAGGTGCGCCTTGCCGCGCACCGAGATCTTTACAAAGTGATCGTCGGAGCGAATCCAGTCGATCGCGGCCGTCTCGATCGAAAGCGACAACCGCCCCGACTTGATGAACACCCGCTGCAGATAGCGCGGCTCGTGTTCAACGGCCGGCGCATGATGCCAGTATTCGAGCAACTCGCGAATGCGCTTTGCCTGCCGCTGCCGCGGTCGCGCGTCCAGCTCGCGGCGCACGCGTGCCAGCGCCTGCGCCAGGCGCTCGCGTCGAATCGGCTTGAGCAGATAGTCCAACGCGTGATACTCGAACGCCTTCAACGCATAGCGATCATAGGCCGTGACAAAAATCACGATCGGCGCCGACTCCCCCAGTCGCTCCAGCACGGCAAACCCGTCCTGCCCCGGCATGCGGATGTCGAGGAACATCAAGTCCGGCCGCAGCTCCGCCACCGCCGCCACCGCCGCGCGGCCGTCTTTGCATTCGCCGACGATCTCGACATCGTTGCGATCGGCCAGCAACAATCGCAGCAGTTCGCGTGCCGGCAGTTCGTCGTCAACGATGAGCGCGCGCATTGGCGCGGGCAGCTTCGCCGCCATAATTACTCGCCTCTCTCGTCATGGAATAAGGAATTTTGAGTTGCACTCGATACTCCGTCGGATCGCTCACAACCGTCAGCAAATCCTGGCGGCCCTCGTACAGGTACGCCAGTCGCTCGCGCAGATCCGCCAGGCCACGGCCGCAGCCTTCCGTCAACACCGACGTCGTAGCCGAAACAGAATTGCAGACTTCCAAATGCAGCCACTCATCCGCCCGCCGGCCGGCGATCCGCACCCATCCCGCGCCGGCCGCCATGCCGTATTTGACGGCGTTCTCAACCAGCGGCTGCAGAATCAGACTCGGCACCATCGCCGCTTCGAGCGCGGCATCAACATTAACCTGCGCCGCCATCGACTCCGGGTAGCGGCGCGCCATCAAGCTCAGGTAGAGTCGCGTGAATTCCAGTTCTTCCGCCAGCCGGACAAATTGCGCTTCGCTGCGGTCGAGGCTGAGTCGCAGCAGGCTCGCCAGATCGACTAACGCCTCGTATACCGGCGCCGTGCGATCACTGAGGACCAGCGCCGAAATCGTGTTCAGCGTGTTGAACAGAAAATGCGGATGCAATCTCCCTTTGAGTTGCTCCAATTGCGATTCCGCCAATTGCCGCCGCAACTGCCCCTCCAGTCGTTCGCGTTCCAGCAGCCGCCGGTAATACAGCGCGCCGTGCTCGATGCCGACCACCACCCCGAACGCCAGGAAGTACCAGGTGGAGTGCATCGTCAGCACGAAGCGCAGCATGTTGCCGAAACCGTAACTTCCCGGCTCGTTGATCACCGCCAGAATGATCAACGCGTAGCCGGCCGAATAGTTCAGGGTCAACGCCGTCCCAAGCAGCACCAGTGCGCCCAAATGGCGCCAACGGAAAGCCCGATCAAGCCGGAATCGCGCGGCGATCATGAAAATCACCGGCACCAGTGCGCCCCAGAGATACCACACGCCGCACTTGGCTGCCACCAGTTCCCACCATGTGTAGGGATACCGACCTTGCGGAAAAAACCACCAATGCGTCGCCGAACCCAGCGCAATCAGCGTCCACAACAGCAGCGCGATAACGACGCGCAACCCCCGCGCCGGCACGGCCCGCCGGATCAACTCCAGCGTCGCGCTGCCGGTGTTGGTACTGTCGTTGGACCAGACCTCGGAATGAGCCATATCCTCTTTAACGCAGAATTCGCCCCGTCCGTCTAATCTGATTCGCGCCCCACCGGATAGATGCCGGCAGCCTGATCCTGCTGCCGGCGTCGTGAACAGGGCCCGGGGCGATGACCGGGTGCGTCGCTATGGACAAGCCGCGCACGGCGCCGGGCCGCCGGCAAAGATGAAGTTGATCAGATACACGGCATCTGAGATCGACGCTGCGCCCGAACAGTCGGCATCGGCCGCGAGAATTGGTGCGGGGGCCGGCCCGCCCGCGAAGATATAGTTGATCAAGTACACCGCATCCGAGATCGACAGCGCCTGACTGCCGTCCGCGTCGCCGCAGACGTAATCACAGGCATCGCCGATGCCGTTGCTGTTGGCATCCTCTTGTCCCGGGTTGGCGACTTCAACGCAATTATCGCACGCGTCTCCCAGTCCATCGCCGTCGCGGTCGAACTGATCGTTGTTCGCGACGTTCGCGCAGTTGTCGCAGGCATCACCAAGACTATCGGCGTCGCTGTTGGCCTGGTTGAGATTCGCCGTCGTGCTGCAGTTGTCACAGGCATCTCCGACACCATCGCCGTCGCCGTCCTGTTGCGACGCGTTGGCAACCGCCGGGCAGTTGTCCAGGCATCCGACGCCGTCACCGTCGCCGTCCTCACAAGTTTCGACGAGTGTCAGCGTCTGATTGACGTCCACCATCGTGGTGTCAAAGACAACGCCCGACGGCCACTCCACGCGCAGGTGATCCACGACCGTTGCCGACTTCAGACCAAAGTGCAGTTCGAACGAATTGTGCCCGAGGAAGGTGTTTTGCGCCGCAAGGTCGCGCGTCTGCCAGACCGAATCGCCGTCGATCGTGGCCTTGACCCAAACCCGCGCGCCGATCGCCGCGCCGTTGGATCGCTGTCCGATCAGCTTGATCTTCAGCCACGAGTTCGGGCCGGCGTAGTCGTTGCGCAACAGCAAGCGTTTGTTCGCGCCCGACGCCACGGCAAAGATGTCCATGTCGCCGTCATTGTCGAAATCGCCCGCCGTGCCGCCCGATCCTTGCTGTTGCGTGCTGACATGATCGCCCAGGAAATCCCCGAAGAAGGTTCCGCCTTCATTGCGGTAGTACTTGTTGAAGCCGATGTTGACCGTGTAACAATCGAGGTCCCCGTCGTTGTCAAAGTCCTGCCAGATGCTCGACAGCGAGACGGTCTGATCGTCGACGATCTCTTCCCCGGTCAACTCGACGTATACCCCACCGTTATTGACATAAAGGTCATTACTCCTGAGTCCGAGCGATCCGCCGCCCCAATTGGTGCGATAGCCGTCGAGGTCGCCGTCGTTGTCAATGTCGATCCAGTTCCACACCTGGCCGTCGCCCGGATCATCCGCCAGCGGTGAGGTCAGGATCCGTTCGAACCCCGGCACACCGGTCTCCTTCAGCCGATTGCGGTACAGGTCATCGAGTCCCGGTGACGCTGATGCCGGTCCGCTGCCGATGAACAGATCAACGTCGCCGTCCAGATCGTAGTCCTGCCAGTTGCCGGAGGTGTATGGCTTCAGCCCCGTGACAATGACGCCCGTGTCGATCACCGCGAACGAATAGTCCGGCGGCCCCTGGTTGTGTAACATGCGATTGGGCCGCTGGGTGCCTCCGACAAATCCGGTCGGGAACGTGATCACCAGGTCGATGTTGCCGTCGCTGTCAAAGTCACCCCAGGCCGGACTCCAGCCGCGCAGATCAGTGGTCCCCAGTTGTGCCGAGGGCACCTGAGTGAACGTCTCATTGCCGTTATTCCGGTAAAGAGCCCCGCCGCCGGTGCCGGCCAGAAAACAGTCGAGGTCACCGTCGTTGTCATAGTCGGCCCAGGTTGTCCCCAGCGCAAAGAAAGTGCCTGATGTGATCGGCGTGTTGCTGATCCGCGTGAAACCGCCCATCCCGTCGCCCTTGTACAGCTTAGTCTGGTTCGGATCAACGACAATCAGATCGAGTGCCCCGTCATTGTTGTAGTCCACGAACGCGCATCCGGTATACGTCGCGTTGGTGATATCAGACACCACCGGATTGCCCGGGTCGGTGATGCGGGTAAACGTCGTCTGAGCCGTCGCCGGTCCGATCAAAACCGTAATCGCAAAGACAATGATAATAGCAGTCGGGTTACTTCTGTGGTGCATGCTCCTCTCCTATGACAGGTACGGATTGCCGGATTTCGCATTCGCCCGGCGGCCGAGCCTTGGTCCCGCCCGCCTCTGCTGACCGCGATTTGTATATCCTGGGAGACGTAAGGACTGTGTTGACAGCCAATCCGATTCCGCGAACGGTAGCGATTTGTTCGCTAACGGCACGGTCCGGCTTGTGGAGCAAAAAAAAACGGGCGGACCGGTGTCCGCCCGTCGGCTTTGCGTCGCGCGAATTACTTGCACAACGCGCAGGGCGCCGGACCTCCCGCAAAAATGTAACTGATAAGATAGACTGCATCGGAAATCGTAATCAGTCCGTTGCAATCAACGTCACCCGTCCATTCCGTCACCGGGGCCGGACCGCCGGCAAAAATATAGCCAATCAAATACACCGCGTCGGAAATGCTCACGGCGCCGCTGCCGTCGGCATCACCGCAAAGACCGCAATACGGCGTTCCATTTCCCCCGTTGTAGTGCTGCTGAATCACGGCGTCGCTCACAACATCATCGTAGATTGCCAGTTCATCCAGCACGCCGCCGTAACGATAGAACGGTGCACCGTTCGCCCAGCCGACCTGCATCGGCTTGCTGACGCCCCCGCGATCCGGCGCCGCCACCGTTACCGACGAATTCAATGTCCCGTCGACATACAGCCGCGACTCACCCAGGGCATTGTCCCGGATATACACCACGTGATGCCAAACCTCGTCGTTCACATCAACCGTGCTGTACAGATCGGTTGTCGCCCCGAAGTAACAGCGCAACTTGCCCGGATTTTCACTCGTGCGGCAAGACAAGCCGATCCACCACGGATTGGCAATGTCGAAGCGCGAGAGAATCACCTCGTTGCAGGTGTAGTCACCGCTCGTACAACCGCAGTCCGCTTTCATCCAGAATTCGATCGAATAGCTGTCGGTCGCATCCCAATCGTAACTGTCGTCATCCGGCACCAATACCTGGTCGTCCACCCGGTCGAACAACTGCGCCCCGCCGACCAAACCCGCTGCCGGGGTCGGGCAGTTGGTGCAGGTGGCATCGGCCGTGCCGACGCGATCCTCGAATGTCCCCGTGCTCGGTTCGTCGAGTTCCCAGTAATGCGTCATCGCGGGACCGCAGCCGGTGGCCGGATCAACCGTGATCACAAACGGTTGCGTCGCGCTCCCCTCGCTGTTGCTCGCCACCACCTCGACATTGAACATGCCGCTGATGGTCGGTGTCCAGGTGATCAGCCCGCCGGTGTTATCGATACCCATCCCGCTCGGATACACGTTCAGCGCATACGTCGGCATCGGGAATCCGGTCGCGTTGACGTCGTAAGCATACGGCACTCCGACCATCCCCGTCGTCACCGGCACTGAGGTGATCTGCGGCGCGGTGTTGCCGTGCGTGCAATAGCCGATACCCAACGCGCCGTTGTCGAAGTGCTCGGCGATCGTCGCCGCATCGAGCGCGACATCATACAGCGCCAGCTCATCGAGATCACCGTCGTATTGATAGCCGCTGCTGTAGTAGCCGATTCCCAGCGGTACGCTCCCGGAGCGATCCTGTCCCGCCGCAGCCAATGTGACCTCCACGACCCCGTCGACATACAACAGGTAGTTGCCGGCCGCTTGGTCGTACACGCACGCGACATGATGCCACTGCCCGTCGTCGAACGGCGTTGTGCTACGCAGGTCGGTCGTACCGCCGAAGTAGCAGCGCAGGCGGTTGACGTCGCCGGCGTCGAAACCGCAGTTCATCCCGATCCACCAGCCGCCCGATGCTGTCGGCGTCCGGCCAACAATCACCTGATTACAGCTGTAGGTCGGCGAAGTACAACCGCAGCCGACCGGCCGGGCCCAAAATTCCACCGTGAAACTCGACGTCGCTGACCAGTCGAAGGTGCCATCGTCGGGTACCTCCACGCGATCATTCACACCGTCGAACTGCAGCGCATTGCCAACAGTACCGAGAATCGAAGTTGGGCAGTTCACGCAAGTCCCCGGACTCGACCCGTAGCTGTCGGCATAATACCCGCCCGTCATTTCATCATATTTCCAGTAGTGGCTCATCCCCGGCGGACATGCCGTTCCCACGACCTTGAACGTCGCCGCATCGGCGTCGGCGAGCGCGCCCGGATCGGTCGCTGTAAACGTCACCGTCTCCACGCCCGTCCAGGTCGGCGTCGGCGCCGTTATCGTCGCCACCCGATTGACGATCGCCACCGTCAAATCGACATTGCCCGCGTAACTCCAGCCGATTTCGCTATCCAGATTGTCCGGGTCGCTGACGTAGTCGTCCAGGGTAATCGTGGCAAATGGCGATCCCGCCGCCACTGTTTGGTTGGGAATGTCCGCCACCTCCGGCGGATCATTCACACCCGTTACCGCAAAGGTCGCATCATCGCTGCCGGTCGCGAGGTCGGGATCGGTCGCCGTGAACGTAATCGTCTCGCTGCCGGTCCAACTCGGCGACGGCACGGTGATCGTCGCGATATGGCTGCCGTCGATGCTCACCGTCAGATCGGTTGTACCGGCATAGGTCCAGTACAATTCGGCGTCGGCATCATCCGCGTCGCTGACATAGTCGTCCAGCGCGATGGTCGCGAAGCTCGCGCCTTCGAGAATCGATTGATCCGGAATGTCTGTCACGATCGGCGGGTCATTGACTGCGGTTACCGTGAAGCTCGCCGCATCCGCGTCGAACAGGCTGCCAGGATCGGTCGCCGTGAACGTGATCGTCTCGCTCCCCGACCATTCGCTGTTCGGAGCCGTGATCGTCGCGACCCGGTTGCCGTCGATGCTAACGCTCAGATCGGTGTTGCCTGCATAAGACCAGAAAATCTCCACATCGGCATTGTCGGGATCGGCCACGAAATCGTCGAGCGCGATCGTCGCGAAGCTCCCGCCCTCGGCAATCGTCTGATCCGGAATATCCGCGACGACCGGCGGCAGATTCATCACGCAATAGGCCTGTCCCGTTCCCGCGTTGTAGTGATTCTGAATCTCGCTCAGCGGCAACGCTTGATTGTAGAGCGCAAATTCATCGAGCGCGCCGGAGTATTGGAAATTGGTGCTGTAATATCCCAGCCCGATCGGCCCCGCGCCGGATCGATCCTTGCCCGCCGCTGCCAGACTGTTGTCAAGAACACCATCAATGTACAGCAAGTACTGCCCTGCGGCCTGATCGTGGACGAACACGATATGGTGCCAGGCATTGTCGTTCAGCGTCATGCTGCTGAACATGTCGATGCCGCTGTCGAAATAACAGCGCAGCGTGTTCACCGGCCCGGCGCCGGTGCCGCAGTTGAATCCGATCCACCACGGCGTCACCGCAGACGACCGCCCCACCATCACCTGGTTGCAATTCCAGGACGCCTCCGTACACACGCAGCCGCCGGAGCGCATCCAGAATTCGATCGTGAAGCTGCTGCTCGCCGACCAGTCGAAACTCCCGTCATCGGGAACGTCGATCCGGTCGTTGACGCCGTCAAAGTATTGCCCGTTGCTGACAATTCCCGCCCCAGGCGTCGGACAACTGGCGCAGGTGGCGTCGTTGCCGTTGTAGTAGTCGTCGTAAGTGCCCCCGGTCGTTTCATTGAGCATCCAGTATCCCGTCATGCCCGCCGGACACCCGCTCGGTTGTCCATGCGCCGACGCGATCCAGGAAAACCACACCAGCAGCACAAATGCCCAAAACGCCGCGCCGCTGAGCAGGTCTTTGCGATTCATACTATCCTCCAAAATGCTTCCCGCACTCCGTCTCAGTTGTGGTGCCGAGTTCTCGCGCCGCGCTTTCCCCGCGTTGCCGGCGCGCTCTGTCACAGATTCATTCGCCGCTCGTGCCCGTCCGCCTCCTTTCTTCAGCAAACAGGGCGCAGGCGCCGCGCGGGATTGAAAATGACCGAGGCGCGCTTGAGATCAGCCGGAATCTGCCCGAGTTCTCGAGTCGGGTAGAACTGTAGAGGGTAACGTACAGCGTCCCCGCGTAACCGGAACGCATCGGTGCCGGCCAAGCCGACTCGCATGAAACCCACGGCTCAGCCGAAACTGAGGAATAACTTTGGCTGCCCGCCAACTTTGCTGCTCCCCTGACTGGTCAGTAAGTCAGAATTGGTTCAGATATGTAACGGCATAAATAATACGCCACGAACGCCCACTGTCAAGTCCCTTTTCATGTGTCCGCCGGCGCGGCCGCGAGTTCGACACATACAACCGGCAAGCCTTTCCGATCCAAGACCTTACACAAACCGTAGCAAGTATGCTCCCAGCGGCCACCGAATTCACCTTGCTTCCTCTCCCGCTAATCAATTTCTTCCCAGCGAAGAAACTGAATCAGGAGCCGCTAATGACCATGCATCAATCTCCCCTCTCTGACGCTCTGCTCAAGGCTGCCATGGCCGAGCGCGAAGGCCACAGCTTCTACATGATGGCCGCCAATACGACTCAGGACCCCAAAGGCAAGCAGGTCTTCGAACAGCTCGCCCGCGAAGAACTCGAGCACTTGAGTTTTCTCAAGACGCATTACGACTCGTTGCTGCAGACCGGCCGCCTCGACGTCAACGCGCGTCTCGGCCATGGCTCCGATCTGGCTGGAAGCTTCCCGATCTTTACCGCCGCCATCAAATCGCGTGTTAAGGACGCCCACTTCGAAATGAGCGCGCTCGCCATCGGTATCCAACTCGAGCGCGACGCGATCAAGTTCTATCAGGAACAAGCTCAGTCCTCCCTCGACCCGGAGGCGCGCAAGTTCTTCGGCGAACTCGCCACCTGGGAGGCCGGCCACTACAACGCCCTCCTGCGCCAACAGGAGGAACTCAAGGGCGACTACTGGTCCGGCGCTGGATTCTCGCCCTTCTAAACCGCCGCGCGCTTTCCTGCATCCCGTCCGGTTTCTCCCCACCGCCCGATTCTCCGCTTGCAACTCCATCGGCTAAATTATATCATTCATAGGTCGATATTATCGATGCGACCGCGCGTCGCCTGACTTCGGGAGGATTCATCATCGTGGCCGGATATTCGACAACCCCCCTGCTCGCCAAACTCGGCATCAAACCCGGTATTCGTATTCGCCTCGTGAACGAGCCCGACAACTACCTGCGTCTCGTCGGACCGCTGCCGCCGGATGTCACCATCGTCGACGCCCGCGCCAAGATCGCCGATTTCATTCATTGCTTTGCCACTCAGCGCCCGCGCCTGGCCGCACTGTTGCCGCAATTCCTCAAACAGTTGGAACGGAACGGCATGATTTGGATTTCTTGGCCGAAAAAAACCGCCAAGGTCCCGACCGACCTGACGGAGGATGTCGTCCGCGAAGTCGCCCTGCCCCTCGGCCTGGTCGATGTCAAGGTCTGCGCCGTCGACGACTACTGGTCCGGCCTCAAACTCGTGATTCGCCAAGAGAATCGCTGATCGGGGTCTCCCGCATCGGTTGACTTCCCCTTCCCCTCGCGGTATCTTTTCCCCACGAATTGATTATGACCAGTGGAGAGAATCGATCATGCCGCAAACCCTCGTTGAAAAGTTAGCCCAGAGATTCGCCTTCGGCCTCGAGTCCGGCCACGAAGTTCACGCCGGCGACTATATCTCAATCAAACCCGCTTACGTGATGACCCACGACAACACCGGCGCGGTGATTCCCAAATTCAAGTCGATCGGCGCCAAGAAAGTCGCCAACCCGCGCCAGATCGTCTTCACCCTCGACCACAACGTGCAGGACACCGGTGAGGACAATCTCAAGAAGTACGCCAAGATCGAGGGCTTCGCCAAAGAACACGGCATCGACTTCTATCCCGCCGGCCGCGGCATCGGCCATCAGATCATGTGCGAGGAGGGCTACGCCTGGCCCGGCACGCTCGCCGTCGCCTCCGATTCGCACTCCAACATGTACGGCGGTCTCGGCTGCCTCGGCACACCGATCGTCCGCACCGACGCCGCC
>WBZO01004848.1_pt1 | contig 14203 bp, 13 predicted proteins | sample 5204261 | NCBI WGS metagenome assembly WBZO01 (sample SAMN12412400, study PRJNA552823) | activated sludge metagenome | isolation source: activated sludge from anammox sidestream of wastewater treatment plant... | place: USA: North Carolina | collected 2017-09
CGCGGCCCGAAGACCTCGCTCCGGCCGACCTGGTGATCGAGGCGGCCACCGAGAACGAGGAACTGAAGGTGCGGATCCTGAAGAACCTCGAGGGCATCGTGAAGCCGTCGGCGATCGTCGCGACGAACACCTCGTCGATCTCGATCACGCGGCTGGCCGCCTCGACGCATCGGCCGGAGCGGTTCGTCGGCATGCATTTCTTCAACCCGGTGCCGGTGATGGCGCTGGTCGAGGTGATTCGCGGGCTGCGCACTTCGGACGAGACGGTGGCCGCGGTCACCGAACTGGCGCAGCGCCTGGGCAAGACTCCGATCGGCGTGAAGAACAGCGCCGGGTTCGTGGTCAACCGGATCCTCTGCCCGATGATCAACGAGGCGATCTTCGCGTTGCAGGAGGGCCTGGCGAGCGCCGAGGAGATCGACGCGGGCATGAAGCTCGGTTGCAACCATCCGATCGGCCCGCTCGCGTTGTGCGACCTGATCGGGCTGGACGTGCAGCTGGCCGTGATGGAAGTGCTCTACGGCGGCTTCAACGACCCGAAGTACCGGCCGGCCCCGCTGCTGCGCGAGATGGTCGACGCCGGGCTGCTCGGGCGCAAGACCGGCCGCGGCTTCTACCGATACGACAAGTGAACGCATCCGCGGCGCAGCCGGCCGGCCCGACGCTCGCGTTCTGGCAGCAGCGCTTCGAGTCGCAGCGCACGCCCTGGGATCGCGGGGCGGTCAATCCGGCGCTCGCGCCGCTGGTGGCGAGCGGGCTGCTCGCGTCCGGGGCGCGGGTGCTGGTGCCCGGCTGCGGTGCCGGCTACGAGGTGGAGCAGCTCGCCGCGAGCGGCCTGCGCCCGGTGGGAGTCGACTACGCGCCGGCGGCGGTCGAACTCACGCGCGCACGGCTCGCGCAGGCGGGACTGTCCGCCGAAGTGCTCCAGGCCGATCTGCTCGACTGGACGCCGGCGGCTGCGTTCGACGCGATCTGGGACCAGGCCTGCCTGTGCGCACTGCATCCCGACCTCTGGGGCGCCTACGCCCGGCGCCTGGCGGCATGGCTGCGACCCGGCGGCACGATGATCCTGCTGGCGGTGCAGGTCGAGCGCGAGGGCCGGTACGAGGGGCGCATCGAGGGGCCGCCGTATCACTGCGACGTCAACGCGGTGCGTGCGCTGTTTCCGGCCGGGCTCTGGCAGTGGCCGCGGCCGCCGTATCCGCGGCACGTGCACCCCGCGGGGTTCGCCGAACTGCAGGTGGTGCTCGCGCGCCTGGCCGATGCGCCCTAGTCTTCGAACTCGCGCAGCCCGTCCACCGACAGCACGGTCACGCTGCCGTACTCGACCTTCAGCAGGCCGATGCCCTCGAGCCGGCGCAGCGCCTGGTTCACGCGCTGGCGCGACAGGCCGGTGAGGTAGCCGATCTCGCCCTGCGAGATTCCGAGCTTGCGGCCCAGGCCCGGATAGAGCAGCGGGTTGAACAACTGGGCCAGGCAGCGCGCCACGCGCGCGTCGGGGCCGAGCAGGCGGTCGATCTCCACCGTGCCGATGAACTGGCCGAGCCGCTCGTTCAGCTGGATCAGGAGATAGCGGTTGAACGCGATGCTGGTGTCGAGCAGCCACTGGAAAGTGGCGCGCGGCAGGTACGCGATGCGGCTGTCGCGCAGCGCCACGCCGTCGTAGCGGCGCGGCTCGTCCTTCAGCATCGAGCCTTCGCCGAACCAGCCGCCGGGTGCGACGCCGGTGAAGGTGACCGCCTTGCCGCCGGACGACACGCTGCTGATCTTGACCAGGCCCTCGATGACGCCGATCCAGTGTTCGACCGGCTCGCCCTTGCGGCAGACGAAGCCGCCGCAGGCGATGCGGCGTTCGACGAGGTCGTCGCGCATACGCGCATGTTGCGCCGCATCAAGCGCACGCATCCACGGCGACAGTTCGAGCAGGTCGTCGAAGGCGCTCAACGGCAGGATCCCCCTGTTTTCCCTGAGTTTGTCGGACAGATGACAACTATACTGCGCAGGCTGCCTTAGACTGCCCGTTGCAGCCGCGATGCCGGTGCCCCGGCGCGCGCGATGCGGGCCGCGCGTCGACGGCCCCGGGAGGCAGACAGTTGCAGGGCGAAGCGACACCGATTCTCGAGGCGAAAGCGATCTCGCTGCAGTTCGGCGGGGTGAAGGCGCTGAGCGACGTGAGCTTTCACGTACGCCAGGGCGAACTGTTCTCCATCATCGGCCCGAACGGCGCGGGCAAGACCTCGATGCTCAACTGTATCTCGGGCCGCTACTCGCCCACCGCCGGCCAGGTCTTCTTCAAGGGCCGCGACATCACCCGCCTCACGCCGAACCAGCGCGCGTCGCTCGGCCTGGGGCGCACTTTCCAGAACCTGGCGCTGTTCAGCCACATGACGGTGCTCGACAACATCATGGTCGGGCGCCATCACCTGCTGAAGAACAACTTCCTCGGCGGCGCGCTCTACTGGGTGGGCGGCGCGCAGAAGGAGGAGATCGAGCACCGGCGCCGCGTCGAGGACATCATCGACTTCCTCGAGATCAGCCACATCCGCAAGGCGGTGGCCGGCACGCTCTCCTACGGCCTGCGCAAGCGCGTCGAGCTCGCCCGGGCGATCGCGGTCAAGCCCGACCTGATCCTGCTCGACGAGCCGATGGCCGGCATGAACCTCGAAGAAAAGGAGGACATGGCCCGCTACGTCGTCGACCTCAACGAGGAATGGGGCATGACGGTGATCATGATCGAGCACGACATGGGCGTCGTCATGGACATCTCGCATCGCGTGATGGTGCTCGATTTCGGGCGGGTCATCGCCGACGGCCTGCCGCACGAGATCATGGACAACGAGCACGTCAAGCGCGCCTACCTCGGCGTCGAAGACGAAGCGGGAGCCGCCTGAATGCAGCCCGAGTACGGCGACGTCGTCGTGCACGACACCTTCCCGAAGCTGCTGGTGCACAACGCGACGCACTGGCCCGCCGAAGTGGCGCTGCGCGAGAAGGAATTCGGCATCTGGAACGAGTTCACCTGGTCCGACTACCTGGCCCGGGTGAAGGAAATCGCGCTCGGCCTGCACGGACTCGGCGTGCGGCGCGGCGAGACGGTGAGCCTCATCGGCAAGAACCGCCCCGAGATGCTCTGGGGCGAGATCGCCGCGCACGCGATCGGCTGCATGACGCTGGGCATCTACCACGACGCGCTGAACCAGGAGGTCGCCTACCTGCTCGACTACGCGCAGGTGCGCATCGTGCTGGCCGAAGACGAGGAGCAGGTCGACAAGCTGCTCGAGGTCGCCGAAACCGCGTCCACGCCGATCGAGCGGATCATCTATTTCGACCCGCGCGGCATGCGCAAGTACGACGACCCCAGGCTGATGAGCTGGGAGGAACTCAAGGCGGTGGCCGCGAAGGTCGAGGCGGCCGACCCCGGGCGCTTCGCGGCCGAGGTGGCGCTGGGCAAGGGCGAAGACGTCGCGGTGCTGTGCACCACCTCGGGCACCGTCTCGAACCCGAAGCTGGCGATGCTGCAATCGGGGCCGTTCCTCGCGCACTGCCTGTCGTACCTGCGCGCCGACCCGAAACTGCCCACCGACAACTACGTTTCGATGCTGCCGCTGCCCTGGATCATGGAGCAGGTCTACGCGGTGGCGCAGGCGCTGATCTCGCGCATCACGGTGAACTTCGTCGAGGAGCCCGAAACGCAGATGGCCGACCTGCGCGAGATCGGACCCACTTTCGTGCTGCTCGCGCCGCGCGTCTGGGAGCAGATCGCCGCCGACGTGCGCGCGCGCATCATGGACGCGACCCCGTTCAAGCAGAAGATGTTCGAATGGGGCATGAAGCTCGGGCTGGCCGCACTCGACCAGCGCCGCCGCTCGAAGCTCGCCGACTTCATCCTGTTCAAGGCGCTGCGCGACCGGCTCGGCTTCACTTACCTGAAGTCGGCGGCCACCGGCGGCGCCGCGCTCGGCCCCGAGACCTTCCGCTTCTTCCAGGCGATGGGGGTGCCGCTGCGCCAGATCTACGGGCAGACCGAACTGTCGGGCGCCTACACGATCCACCGGCCCGACGACGTCGACTTCGACACCGTGGGCGTGCCTTTCGACACCTCCGAAGTGCGCATCGACAACCCCGACGCCAACGGCGTCGGCGAGATCGTCGCGCGCAGCGCCGGCACTTTCCTGGGCTTCTACAAGAACGAGGAGGCCACCCGCGCCGACCTGCGCGACGGCTGGATGCACACCGGCGATGCAGGCTACATCAAGAAGGAGAACGGGCACCTGGTGGTCATCGACCGCATCAAGGACCTCGCCACCACCTCGACCGGCACCCGCTTCTCGCCGATGTTCATCGAGAACAAGCTGAAGTTCTCGCCGTTCATCGCCGAGGCGGTGATCCTCGGCCACGACAAGCCCTACCTGACCGCGATCATCTGCATCCGCTACTCGATCGTCGCGAAGTGGGCCGAGCAGCGCGGCATCGCGTTCACCAACTACACCAGCCTCGCCGCGCAGCCGCGGGTCTACAAGCTGCTGCGCGAGGAGGTCGAGAAGGTCAATGCCTCGCTGCCCGAGCCGCAGCGCATCCACAAGCTGGTGCTGCTGTACAAGGAGCTCGACGCCGACGACGGCGAGCTCACGCGCACCCGCAAGGTGCGCCGCGGCGTCATCAACGAGAAGTACGCGGACATCATCGACGCGATCTACTCCGACCGTTCGAGCGTGCACGTCGACACGACGATCACTTTCCAGGACGGCACCACGTCGAGAATCCGCACCGACCTGGTGCTCGAGACCCTGATCGAGCCGCCGCGGCCGTCGAAGCCGGCGCCGGCCGAGCCCGCGGAACTGGAGGCGCGATGAACACCGACCTGCTGGTCCAGCTGCTGGTCAACGGCCTGATCATCGGCACGCTGTACGGCGTGGTGGCGATGTGCTTCGTGCTGATCTACAAGTCGACCCAGATCGTCAACTTCGCGCAGGGCGAGTTCCTGCTGATCGGCGCCTGGGTCTGCTGGTGGCTGCTCACCTCGTGGCAGCTGCCGTTCTGGATCGGCTTCCCGATCACGCTCGCCTTCATGATGGTGTTCGGGGTGCTGCTGCAGGTGATCGTGCTCAGGCCGATGATCGGCGAGCCGATCATCTCGGTGATCATGGTCACGATCGGGCTGTCGATCTTCTTCTCGGCGATGATGAAGTGGATCTTCGGCGTCTGGGCCAAGCCCTACCCGGAGGTGTTCGGCACGAAGGCGGTCAACATCCTCGGGCTGAACGTGCAGACGCCGTACGTCATGTCGATGGTGATCTCGCTGCTGATCATGGCCGGCTTCGCCTGGTTCTTCAAGTTCTCGCGGCTCGGCCTGGCGATGCGCGCCACCGCGTTCAACCAGCAGGTCGCGCAGAGCCTGGGCATCTCGGTGAAGTCGGTGTTCGCAATGGCCTGGGCGATCTCCGCGATGGTCTCGGCGCTCGCCGGCGTGGTCGTGGGCATGGTCAACGGCGTGTCCTCGGCGCTGTCGTTCTTCGGCATCAAGGTGTTCCCGGTCGTCATCCTCGGCGGCCTCGACTCGATCGTCGGAGCGATCCTTGGCGGGCTGATCATCGGCGTGCTCGAGAACCTCGCCGAGTTCGCCGACAGCCAGTACCTGAACCTGGGCAACCTGTACACGGTCGCGCCGTTCTACGCGCTGATCATCATCCTGATGATCAAGCCGTACGGGTTGTTCGGCACGAAACAGATCGAGAGGGTCTGAGTTGGCAACCACTTCGTCCGCGCTGATTCCCTGCGGTCAGTACAAGACCACGTACCGCAAGGACACCACGATCTTCCCGACGCCTGCCACCCGGGCGGTGGTGATCGCGGCGCTGGTGCTGCTGTGCCTGGCGCCACTGAAGATCGGCGGCGTCGAGCTGCTCGGCAAGTACGAGCTCAACCTGCTGATCCAGATCGGCTACTACGGCATCGCCGCGCTGGGCATCAACATCCTGGTGGGGTTCACCGGACAGATCTCGCTCGGGCACGCGGCGTTCTTCGGCTTCGGCGCGTTCGCGTCGGCGTGGCTGAGCAACTCGTTCGGCGTGCCGGTGTTCTGGGCGATTCCGCTGGCCGGAGTCCTGACCACTCTGGTCGGCCTGCTGTTCGGCATTCCGGCCGCGCGGATCAAGGGCCTGTATCTGGCGATCGCCACTTTCGCGGCGCAGTTCATCCTCGAAGACTTCTTCGCGCGCGCCAAGTGGTTCACCGGCGGCTCGGCCGGCACGCTGGCGCAGCCGTTCAGCATCTTCGGATACGAGATCAGCGGCGACCACGGCTACTTCTACGTGGTGCTCGCCTACGTGGTGGTGATGTACCTGCTCGGCACGAACCTGCTGCGCAGCCGCGACGGCCGCGCGTTCATCGCGGTGCGCGACCACTATCTCTCGGCCGAGGTGATGGGCATCGGCCTCACCCGCTACCGCGTGCTCTCGTTCGGCATCTCGGCGTTCTACGCCGGCATCGGCGGCGCGCTGTTCGGTCACTACCTCGGATACGTGTCCTCCGAGGCGTTCACCATCCTGCTGTCGATCCAGTTCCTCGGCATGATCATCATCGGCGGGCTGGGCAGCGTGATGGGCACGCTGCTCGGCACCGCGTTCATGGTGCTGATGCCCGAGGGCATCGGGGCGCTGTCGCGCGGCCTCGGTGGCGTGTTTCCGGCGCTCACCGAGGGTCTCGCCTTCGTGAAGGAGGGCGCGATCGGCCTGGCGATCGTGCTGTTCCTCATCTTCGAGCCCGACGGGCTCGCGCATCGCTGGAAGATGATCAAGACCTACTGGAAGCTGTACCCGTTCTCTTACTAGCCACGACCCCCAGAGAGGAGCACTGCAATGAAGGGCAACCTGCTTTCCGCCGCAGCCGCGGCGGCCGTCCTGATCGGCGCCGGCCCGGCCGCCGCCCAGGGCATTTTCGTCGGCCACATCGCCGACTACACCGGCGCCACCTCCGACGTCGGCAAGCCCTACGGCCAGGGCGTGGCCGATGCGCTCGCCTACGTGAACTCGCACGGCGGCGTGAACGGCAAGAAGATCGAATTCGAGACGGTCGACTACAGCTACGAGATTCCGCGCGCGATCGCCACCTACAAGAAGTGGACCGGCTCGCAGAAAGTCGCGGCGATCCAGGGCTGGGGCACCGGCGACACCGAGGCGATGGTCACGTTCGTCGCCAAGGACGAAATCCCCTATTTCTCGGCCTCGTACTCGGGCCACCTGACCGACCCGTCGGGCAAGGGCACGCACGGCTCGAAGCCGGCGCCGTACAACTTCTTCTACGGCCCGTCGTACACCGACGGCTGCCGCGCGCTGGTGCAGTGGGCTGCCGGCGACGCGAAGAAGAAAGGCATCGCCTCGCCCAAGTTCGTGCACCTGGGCGACAACCATCCGTACCCGAACGCGCCGAAGGCCGCCTGCGGCGAATACGCCAAGGAGATGGGCTTCGCGGTCGTTCCGCCGATCCAGTACTCGCTCAAGCCCGGTGACTTCAAGGCGCAGTGCCTGAGTCTGAAGGAGTCCGGCGCCAACTACGCGTTCCTTGCCAACACCGGCGGCTCGACGATCTCGCTGCTGAAGTCGTGCGAGACGGTGGGCGTGGACACGCAGTTCCTGGGCAACGTCTGGGCGATGGACGAGAACGCGCTGAAGGCTGCGGGCGACGCCGCCAACGGCGTGGTGTTCGTGGTGGGTGCGGCCGACTGGAAATCGACCGCTCCGGGCATGGCGACGGTGCGCGAGATCTCGAAGGTCTCCGATCCCTCGGGCAACCAGTACCGGCCGGTGCACTACATGCGCGGCATCTGCTCGGTCTACTACATGCGCGATGCGATGGCCGTGGCCGACAAGGCGGGCGGGGTCACCGGCCCGAACATCAAGAAGGCGATGGAGCAGATGAAGGACCACGTCCCGGCCGAGTTGCAGGGCGTGTGCATTCCGTCCACCTGGACGCCGGAAGACCACCGGGGCACGACGACCGTGTTCATCTACCGCGCCAACTCGAAGGGCGGCGCGCAGAGCATCGAGAAGATCGGCGAGTCGGTGATCCCGCGCAAGCCGGAGTGGCTCGGCTGGTGATCGCTGCCGGCTTCCCTTCCGCGCCACTGGCGGCCGCGGAAGGGAAGCGGCCGGTCGCAGCAAGAAACGCAACCATGGTCGAAGCGCAAACGAAGCAGGCGGAGCCGGCGGTCGCCGCCGGCACCCCGATCCTGACGGTCAACAACATCGAGGTCGTCTACGACGAGGTGATCCTCGTGCTGCGCGGCGTCAGCCTCTCGGTCCCGCAGGGGCAGATCGTCGCGCTGCTCGGGCCCAACGGCGCCGGAAAGTCGACCACCCTGAAGGCGATCTCCGGGCTGCTGCGCACCGAGGACGGCGAGGTCACGCGCGGCAACGTCAACTTCATGGGCGAGGAGATCGCCAACATGGCGCCCGAGCAGATCGTGCGCCGCGGCATCTTCCAGGTGATGGAGGGCAGGCGCATCGTCGAGGACATGACGGTCGTCGAGAACCTGCGCCTGGGTGCCTACACGCGGCGCGACGGCGAGGTGCGCCGCGACCTCGACATGGTGTTCGACTTCTTCCCGCGCCTGCGCGAACGCACCGGCCTGGCCGGCTACCTGTCGGGCGGGGAACAGCAGATGCTCGCGATCAGCCGCGCGCTGATGGCCAGGCCGAAGATGATCCTGCTCGACGAACCGTCGATGGGCCTGTCGCCGCTGCTGGTGAAGGAAGTGTTCGGCATCATCCGCCAGCTCAATCGCGAGCTGGGCATCACGATCCTGCTGGTCGAGCAGAACGCCCGCATGGCGCTGCAGGCGGCCAGCTACGGATACATCATGGAGTCGGGCAAGATCGTGCTCGACGGCACGCAGGCCGAGCTCGTCGACAACGAGGACGTCCGCGAGTTCTACCTGGGCGGCGGCGGCGGCGAGGAGCGCCGCTCGTTCAAGAACCTGAAGTCCTACAAGCGCCGCAAGCGCTGGCTCTGAGCCGATGTCCGCCTACTACGACCTGCTCGAGACCCGCTCGGCCGAGGCGCGCGAAGGCGCACTGATGGCGGCGCTGCCGGGACTCGTTGCGCGTGCCAGCGCGAACGCGCGCGGCTGGCGGGCGCGGCTGCAGGGCGTCGATCCGCAGGCGATCAGCTCGCGCAAGGCGCTGGCCCAGTTGCCGGTGCTGCGCAAGAGCGACCTGAAGGCGCTGCAGGAACAGGATCCCCCGTTCGGCGGGCTGACCACGGTCGAGCCGGGCCGGCTCGGGCGGTTGTTCATGTCGCCGGGACCGATCTTCGATCCGGAGGGCGCGCGCGAAGACCCATGGCGCACCACGCGCGCGCTGTATGCGGCAGGCATCCGCCCCGGGCACGTGGTGCAGAACTGCTTCGGCTACCACCTGACCCCGGGCGCGTGGATGGTCGATGGCGCCGCGCGCAGGCTCGGCTGCGCGGTGATCCCCGCGGGCACCGGACAGACCGAGCAGCAGATCGAGCTGATCCGCCGGTTCCGGCCCGACGCATACACGGGCACGCCGTCGTTCCTGCGCATCATCGTCGAGAAGGCGCAGGAACTGGCGCTCGACGTCTCGAACCTGAAGCGCGCGCTGCTGGCGGCCGAGGCGCTGCCGCCGAGCCTGCGCAGCTGGTTCCACCAGCAGGGCATCGAGACGGTGCTGCAGTGGTACGGCACTGCCGACGTGGGCCTGATCGCCTACGAATCGAGCGCGATGGATGGAATGATCCTCGACGAGGAACTGATTCTCGAGATCGTGCGCCCCGGCACCGACGAGCCGGTTCGCGACGGCGAGGTCGGCGAGGTGGTGGTCACCAGCTTCAATCCCGAATACCCGCTGATCCGCTTCGGCACCGGCGACCTCTCGGCGGTGCTGCCCGGCATCTCGCCGTGCGGGCGCACCAACGTGCGCATTCGCGGCTGGCTCGGGCGCGCCGACCAGACCGCCAAGGTGCGCGGCATGTTCGTGCACCCGGGCCACGTGGCCGAGATCCTCCGCCGCGTTCCGGCGGCGGGCCGCGCGCGCCTGGTGGTCGAGGGCGAGATGGCCAACGACCGGATGACGTTGAAGTGCGAGGTCGACGCCGCGCAACTGGCCGCGGCCGGCGGCGGCGCGGCGCTCGCTGCGCGGCTGGCCGATGCGATCCGCGAGATCACCAAGCTTCGCGGCGAGGTCGAACTGCTCGACCCCGGCAGCCTGCCGAACGACGGCAAGGTGATCGAGGACGCGCGCAAGTACGACTGATCGCGATGCCGCCGGCGCGGCTCGTCGCTCAGACGACCGGTTCGGCCATCATCTCGCCCAGGCGCACGACGCGATTGCGCCCTTCGGTCTTGGCCTGGTACACGCATTGATCGGCGTGCACCAGCAGCCGCTCGAGCGACTCGCTGTCGTCGACCGGCACGGCGCCGATGCTGGCGGTGAGCACGATCGTCGCCGCGCCGGCGCGCATCGGGGCGGCCTCCAGCGCCCGGCGCAACTCGTCGATCGTGCGGTTCGCGTCGGCATCGCTGCAGCTGCGGATCAGCGCGCAGAACTCCTCTCCGCCGTAGCGACCGAGCAGGCCCGCGTTCTTCAGCGTTTTCTTCAGTACGGCCGCGGCGTGTCGCAGCGCACGGTCGCCGACCGCGTGGCCGAAGCGGTCGTTGACCGACTTGAAGTGATCCAGGTCGATCATCAGCAGGTGATGGACCGTATCCCTGGCGTGCGGCTCGCGCAGCCGCTCGCGCGAGAGCTCGAAGAAGTGCCGCCGCGAGTGCAGGCCGGTCAGCTCGTCGGTCGTGGCGCGCCGGTGCAGCTCGCCCGAGATGCGCGCGTGCAGCATCATCTGCACGATCATCGCGAGCGCGATCGGGCTCAGCGCGAACGCCAGGACGAAGCCGATCTGTGCCGGGCTCGGCGCGAACACGCCGCCAGCGGTGGCCGGAACGCCGATCAGCGCAGCGACGACGCGCAGCAGGTGGATCAGCGCGTAGCCGGTGAAGAAGGTCGCCAGCGTGCGCACGTAGGGCTGCTGGCGCCAGCTGCCGGTGCGGCGGATCGCAACCACGCAGACGACGCTGCAGGCGAGGTGCAGCACCGACGTCGCGAGGACGCGGTCGGTGGCGAAGTCGGGATCGCTGCCCAGCCAGGCCCACAGCACGGCCAGGCCGCCGAGCTGGCCGCCGAGCAGCCAGGCCGGCTGCACGCGTCCGAACAGGCGCAGCGTCGCATCGGCAGTCAGCACGATGCCGGCCGACTGCAGGCAGTTCATGCCGACGTAGCCCAGCCAGTCGGGCAGGCCGCTGTCGCGCAACGCGATCAGGCTCATGCCGGCCCCGATGGCCGCGAGCGCCAGCGCGTAGCGGCGCATCGCCGCAGCCGCGGGCCGGTACATGCGCGCCAGGCCTTCGAACGCCAACGCGCCCAGGGCGGCGGTGCAGCCGCCGACCAGGAAGATCGTGCGCAGGTCGAAAAGGACCGTCGTCATTGCCATCGTCCGGGCAGCGTAGCCTCCCGGTCGCCCCAGGGGGACGACCCGCCGAGGGTGTCCGACGAGCGGAGCATCCGGACGGAGGAGCGTCCCGGTAACGCCGCCGGGTCCGAGTGCGGTGTTGCGCCGACGATGCGGCGAGGCGCGCCCGGCGACGGGTTACCATCGCTGCAACAGGAGATGCCCGTGTCCAGTGCCCCGACCGTCTATGCCTTCGAAGGAATCGTGCCGGTGATCGATCCGTCGGCCTACGTGCATCCGGCAGCCGTGCTGATCGGCGACGTGATCGTCGGCCCGGGCTGTTACGTAGGCCCCGGCGCGGTGCTGCGCGGCGACTTCGGCCGCATCGTGCTCGAGCGCAACGCGAACCTGCAGGACAACTGCGTGGTGCACTCGGCGCCCGACTTCGACTGCGTGATGGAGGAGGAGTCGCACATCGGCCACGGCGCGGTCATCCATTGCGCGCGCATCGGCCGCGACGCGCTCGTCGGCATCCACGCCGTCGTGATGGACACGGCGGTCGTAGGCGAGCAGGCGATCGTCGCGGCGATGTCGTTCGTGAAGGTGGCCGACGCGATCCCGCCGCGGGTGCTCGTCGCCGGAGTGCCGGCGCGCGTGCGGCGCAGCTTGAGCGACGACGACATCGCCTGGAAGCGCCGCGGCACGGCGCTCTACATCGAGCTGGCGCGGCGCGCACTCGACGGCGGAATCGTCGCGGCGCAGCCGCTCGACCGGGTGGAGCAGGAGCGCGGCCGCACGCGCTGGGAGTTCGCCAGCGTGCGCGCGCGCGGCGGTTGAGCCGCAGTCGCGCACGCCGATCGGCGCAACTGCGCCGTCCGGGGCTGGCGCAGCCGGTTCAGGCGTCGACGAGCTCGCCGCCCTGGCGCCGCAGCAGGCCCTGCGCCACCAGCGAATCGGTCGCCCAGCGCAGCGCGTCCTCGTAGCTCATCCCGATCTGCGCGGCCGCGCGGCGCATCAGCAGCGCGTTGCTCACGTGTTCGTGCAGTGCGCGCTCGTCGATGCGCCCGAGGTCGAGCAGCAGGAACTTCACCAGCACTTTCAGCGCGTGGCGCGCGTGGCGCTTCGGATCGGCGCGCATCGCGGCGAGCTTCGCGCGCGCGCGCCCGAGCGCCGCTTCGACCTCGCCGAACATCGGCCCGTGCCCCGGCAGCACGCGCTCGACGCGCAGGCGCCCGATCAGCTCGAGCACCTGGTGCTGTTCGTCGAAGCCCGACTCCCCGTCGATCTCCGGGAAGACGATGCCGAAGCCGTTCTCCCACAAAGCGTCGGCCGAGATCAGCAGCCGCTCGCGCTCGCAGTGAAAGATCAGGCTCTTCGGGTCGTGCCCCGGAGCGGCGTGCACGTCCCAGTCGAACCCGCCCAGACGCAGCGTGTCGCCGGGCTGCAGCGTCGCGTCGTACGCGAAGCGCGGACAGTGCTGTCCGGTCGCGGCGAAGCTCAGCCGCTGCTCGTCCCATTCGGCGACCTCGTCGGCGCTGGCGCGCGGGATCGTGACCGAGCAGCCGAACGCCTCGACGAGCGCGCGGTTGCCGCCGCAGTGGTCGGAGTGCAGGTGCGTGTTGAAGATGCGGGTGAGCGTCGCCCCGGTGCTGGAGAGCGCGCCGCGCACCAGTTCCAGCGTCTGCGCGCTGCGCGTGGCGTAGCCAGTGTCGACGACCGCTGCCTCGTCGCCATCGAGGCCGATGATCTGGTTGGCCGACAGCCAGTCGCGCTCGATGAAGCGCAGTGATGCGGGCAGCGGTTTCACGGGCCCGGCCGGCTGGCGCGCCGGGCATGGATCGCGCGCCACACCTCGTGACGCGCCTCGTTGTCCATCGAACCCCAGCGCGCGATCTCGTCGAGCGTGCGCAGGCAGCCTTCGCACAGGCCGCTGGCCGGCTCGATGCGGCACACCGAGATGCAGGGAGACGGGACCGGCCCGGCCGCGGATGCCGGCGCTGCGGGTGCCGAGGGTGTGCGGCCGGCGGCCGGACCGCGTGCGATGCCGGCAGCGCTTCTTGCGCCGTGGGCAGCGTCGCTCACGCCGCGGCCTCGGCCTGCGCGCGCCGGCGCGCGGCGATCGCGTTGCCTGCGCGCGAGGCGCTCGCGCGCCCGAGTTCGCGCGAGATCCACTGGCCGGTGTCGACCAGCGCATCGAGATCGAGCCCGGTCTCGATGCCCAGCCCGTGCATCAGGTAGACCACGTCTTCGGTCGCGACGTTGCCGGTGGCGCCCTTCGCGTACGGGCAGCCGCCGAGGCCGGCGATCGACGAATCGAACCGGAACACGCCCGCCCGCAGGCTGGCGACCACGTTGGCGATCGCCTGGCCGTAGGTGTCGTGGAAGTGGCCCGAGAGCCGATCGAGCGGCACCTCGCGCGCGACGGCATCGAAAACGCGCTCGACCTGTGCAGCGGTGCCCACGCCGATCGTGTCGGCGATGCCGATCTCGTCGCAGCCGAGATCGCGCAACCGCGACGCCACGTCGACCACCGCGGCCACCGGCACTTCGCCCTCGTAGGGGCAGCCGAACGCCACCGACAGCGCGGCGCGCAGCCGCAGCCGGTGCTGTTTGGCCGCCTGCGCGACCGGGCGGAAGCGCTCGATGCTCTCGGCGATCGAACAGTTGATGTTGCGCATCGAGAACGCTTCGCTGGCGGCGGCGAAGATCACTACCTCGTCGGCGCCGGCGGCCAGCGCGG
>WBZO01004849.1_pt1 | contig 14201 bp, 13 predicted proteins | sample 5204261 | NCBI WGS metagenome assembly WBZO01 (sample SAMN12412400, study PRJNA552823) | activated sludge metagenome | isolation source: activated sludge from anammox sidestream of wastewater treatment plant... | place: USA: North Carolina | collected 2017-09
GAAGTTCAGCGTGAAGCTCAGCGACGACGACACCTACAGCAACGACCCCACGGACATGTCCGAGCGCCTCTACGTGGAGTGCTCGGGGGACGGGGGCGTGAGCTGGGCCGCGCCGCTCACGCCGAACCCCACGCCGCCCAACCAGAGCGAATGTGGCAACAGCTACTGCGCGGGCAAGGAGGGGTATGACCGCAGCTTCAACTGGACCGCGCAGAGCATCGCGCTCCCAGCCGCCTGCCTCACCAGCACGGCAAAGTTCCGCTTCCGCGCCGCGGGGCGGAGCGCCTGGCGCCTCCATGACCCCGGCTGGTACGTCAAGGGCGTCACCCTCAACTGAAGCGCGCGCCAGCCGCCGTCGCTCCATCCCTCTCGAGAGCCGCCCATGAACGATCTTCGCTTCCCTCGCCCTACCCGCCTGCTCGTGCTGCTCGGCGTGCTCGGGGGCTGCGCCTACGCGCAGAACGACCTGGAGTCTGGCTCCCCTGACGACGGCGGCGCCGGTGGTAGCGACGCGCAGCCGCCGGGGGGCCAGGGCGGCCTCGCGGGGGCGAGCGGAGGCGGAGCCGCGGGGCAAGCCGGTGGCGCGGCGGGGAGCAGCGGCGGCGGTGGCGACGCCGGCAGCGCCGGCTCCAGCGGCACCGGCGGCGCGGCGGGCACGGCAGGAACGAGCGGCACCGCAGGCAGCGCCGGCACGAGCGGCACGGGGGGCGCCGCAGGGACGGGCGGCTCCGGCGCCAGCGCGGGCAGCGCCGGCACGAGCGGCACGAGCGGCTCCGGCGGCACGGGCGGCAGCGCAGGCAGCGCAGGCTCTAGCGGCATGAGCGGCTCCAGCGGCACCGCAGGGACGGGCGGCTCCGGCGGCAGCGCAGGCAGCGCCGGCTCCGGCGGCACGGGCGGCAGCGCAGGCAGCGCCGGCACGAGCGGCTCCGGCGGCACGGGCGGCAGCGCAGGCAGCGCCGGCACGAGCGGCTCCGGCGGCACGGGCGGCAGCGCAGGCAGCGCCGGCACGAGCGGCACGAGCGGCTCCGGCGGCGCCGCAGGGACGGGCGGCTCCGGCGGCTCTGTCGATCCGTGTCAGGGCGTCAGCTGCACGGCGCCGCCGCCGGCGCGCTGCGACGACGCCAGCATCTTGCGCACCTTCACGGCGCCAGGCACCTGCTCGAACGGCCTGTGTAGCTATCCGGAGCGGACCGACCAGTGCCTCGGCGGGTGCCAGAGCGGCGCCTGCCAGCAGAGCTGCCCGAGCGCGCTCACGCTCGGGAGCTTCGCCAGCGGCAGCGACGGCTGGACCTTCGATGGCCTGTGGCGCTACTCCGGCGGCGCCATGGTGGCGGGCTCCACCACCCGGTACAGCTCAAGCTACTCCCAGAGCCTCACGCAAGGCCAGAGCGTGGACTTGAGCGGCTGCGGCGCCGCCACGCTGAGCTTCGAGGTCAAGCTCAGCGACGACGCCCTGTACGACAGCGATCCGACGGACCGATCCGAGCGCCTCTACGTGGAGTGCTCGGGGGACGGGGGCGTGAGCTGGGCGGCGCCGCTCACTCCGAACCCCGCGCCTCCCAACCAGAACGGCTGTGGCAACAGCTACTGCGCGGGCAAGGAGGGGCTCGACCGCAGCTTCGGCTGGACCGCGCAGAGCATCACCCTGCCCAGCGAGTGCCTCAAGGCGACGATGAAGGTCCGCTTCCGGGCGGCGGGCAGCAGCGCGTGGCGGCTCTACAACCCTGGGTGGCTCGTTCGCAACGTGGCGGTGAGGGGCTGAGCCGCGCCGCCGGCACGCGCCGGAGAGGCGCTGGAGGCCGCTGCTCGACCGCGTGTGGCCGCGCCCATGCTAGGCTGCTCCCATGCTGCGGCGTGGACATCTGGTCGGGTTGCTCGCGCTCGGTTCGTGTGTCGTGGTGCCGGCGGGGCGCGGCGCGGAGCAAGGCGCGGCGCCGCTGACGCCCACGCCGCCCGGCGCCACCACCAGTGACCCTCTGGCCGCCGGACCGCCAGCGCCCGCCGGGGCGCTCACCATCACGCTCCGGAGCGGCTGCCCCAAGTCGGTGCGGGTGCGCCACGGGGGTCGCCCCGCGCAGGGCGCCGGCGCCACCACGGTGGTGGATCCGCACTCCGCGCAGCCACACCGCGTGCAGCCTGGGGAAGAGCTCTGGCTGGTGGACGAGACGGATCAGGACGTGTCGAGCACCACCGTGGACGCCGCCACGCGCGAGGTCGAGGTGCGCCCGAAGTGCGACGGCTTCATCCGCCGCTAGCCGAGCCGGGCGAGCGCGCTCACCCACGGTAGGGCTAGCGCTGCTCGCTGCGCTCGCTGCCGGCGCGCACCTCGATGGGCGGCAGCGCCGGGAGGGGCAAGGCCAGGCGCCAGACCGTGCCGTCCAAGCGGCAGCGCAGCTCCGCCCGCTGCGTGGCGGGCTCGGCGCCGTACACCCGCACGAGCGCCCACGAGCCCTGGAGCTCCACAGCGTAGCGCTTGGGCTCGAAGCTCAGCTCGAAGCGTGAGGGCACCAGCATCTCTTCGGGGCCAAGCTTGCGTCCAGCGAGGGCGCTGGCGCGCTTGGCGCGCTCCGCGAGGTTGTTCTGCGTCTCTTGGTCGAGCAGCTCGTAGGCGGCCCCGGCGCTCTTCGGATCACCGTGGACGCGTCGCATGCGGGTGACGAAGGCCTCCACCACCGCCGCCGGGTCCGAGTCCACGCTCGGCGGCTCACACGCGCAGGTGGCGAGGCCGCTGAGGAGCGCCAGCACCCCGGCGCTCAGGCGCGTCCCTGCCGAACCACGTCCATCGAGCATCTCCCTCACTCGGTAGCAAACCAGGACCGCCCGACAAGCGCTGGCGGCGCTGGCGAGAACTTGGCCGCCCCGAGAGGCCGCACCGTACGATCTCGGCGCATGGTCGGCGTGCCGAAGATCACCCTACAGTGGCCGGGCAAGGCCCTCCGCGGGGCCCCCGCGGGGGGGCGGCTGACGCCCGCGGTCTCCCCGGACGCGCCCGTCACGCTCATCGAGGGTGACAACCTGGTGGCCCTGGAGGCGCTGAAGCAGCACGCTGCGGGCTTCACGCTCGCCTACTTGGACCCGCCCTTCTTCACCGGGCGCTCCCACCCCCGCGTCATCCGGCAGCGCGATCCCGAGAGCGGGCAGATCTCCCGGTCGCTCGGGCGAGGCTTCGACGACCACTGGGAGAGCCTCGAGCACTACCTGAGCGCGCTGGCGGCGCGGCTCAGCGCGGTCCACGCGCTGCTCACGCCGCAGGGCTGCCTCGTGCTGCACGTGGACCCGAAGACCAGCCACTACGTCAAGGTGCTCTGCGACGAGCTGTTCGGGCCAGAGTGCTTCGCCAGCGAGATCGTGTGGCGGTACCGGCGCTGGCCCAGCAAGCAGCGCAACTTCCAGCGCGTCCACGACGTGCTGCTGCGGTACGTGAAAGATCCCAAGGCGGAGCCACGCTTCCAGCAGCTCTACGAGCCCTTGGCGCCCAGCACGCGCGCCACCTGGGGCGAGGGCAAGCAGCGCGCCGTCGTGGGCGCCGACGGGCGGCGCTTGCGCTCGTCGACGCTGGAGCAGCCGAGTCAAGGCGTCCCGCTCGGGGACGTCTGGGAGATCGGCATCGTGGCGCCCGTGGCCAAGGAGCGCACCGGCTACCCGACGCAGAAGCCCGAGGCCCTGCTGACGCGGCTCATCGAGGCGTGCAGCTTGCCGGGCGACCGCGTGCTCGATCCTTACGCGGGCAGCGGCACGACCTTGGCTGTCGCGGCGCGGCTGGGACGCCCGGTCGTCGGGATCGATGAGAACCGAGAGGCCCTCGAGCTCTGCGCCGCGCGGCTGCAGCGAGAGGGGCTCGGCGTGCGGCGCAGCCGCGCCGTGCCGCGCGCGCTGCGGCCAGCGCGCCCGACCTCACCGGCCCGCCTCACGGGTTGAGCGCCCAGCATGACCACCTTTGGACTGTCTCTCGACTGGCGCCGTGAGCCCCCTGGGCTCAGACTCAAGCGGGTGCTGCTGGAGTCCTTTTCGCCCAAGGAGGCGCTGCTCGGCGCGGTGGCCTTCCTGCTGAGCGCAGCCTTGAGCGGCCTCATCACGCTGTGGGTGGTGCTGCGGCTCCCGGAGGACTTCCTGCTCCATGACCGTCCGCCGCTGCCGCTCCCTGGCTATGCGCCCTGGGTGCGCTGGCTCGGGCAGCTCGGGCTCAACGGCCTCGGCCTGGTGGTGATCGCCCTGGGCGTGCTGATGGCGCTCCCGGGGGTGCCCGGGCAGGGGCTGCTCACCATCCTGCTCGGGGTGCTGCTGCTGCGCTTCCCCGGGCAGCGCCGGGCGGTGCGCTGGCTGCTCTGCCGCCGCCCCATCGCGCACGCCATCGCGCGTGTCCGCGCGCGCTACCGTCGGCCTCCGCTGCGCCTGCCCGTGCTGTCCGACGACTGACGCTGGCCGCTCGGCGCCCTTCGAGCTAGGAGGCCTGGCATGGGCCATCGCTCGCGCCGAGTCCTCACGAGCAGCGCCGTCGTGCTCCTGATGGGGTCTTGGGCGGCGGCGCAGGCCGCCCCGTCGGCGAGCCCCGCGCAGGCCGCCCCTTCGACGAGCGCGGCGGCGCCAGGCGCGCAGGACGTGGTGGTCACGGTGGGGCAGCGCCGCGTCACCCTCGGCGAGCTGCAGCGCCGCATCGACGAGCTCCCGGCGTATCAGCTCGCCACCTTCGGCAGCACCGCCAGTGAGATCCGCGAGCGCTACGTCGAGCGCGTGATCGTTCCGGAGCTCTTGCAGGACGAGGAGGCCGCGCGGCTGGAGCTCGCGCAGCGCCCCGCCGTCCGAGATCGACTCCGGGACACCCTGCGGCAGGCGCTGGAGTTTCGCCTGAGGGAGGAGATGGCGCAGGCGGGCGGCGTCCCGGACGCCGCGGTCAAGGCCTACTACGAGGCCAATCTGGAGCGCTTCGATACGCCGCTACGGCTGCGGCTCTCGCGCATCTTGGTGGCGACGGAGGGCGACGCCCGGGCGGTGCTGGCGGCGCTGCAGGGCACCGTCACCCCTGCGCGCTGGACCGCCCTCGCGCGGGAGCGCTCCTCGGATCGGGCCACCCACCTGCGCGAAGGCAACCTGGGGTTCGTTCGCCCGGACGGGCAGACGGACGCACCGCGGGTGCGCGTCGAGCCCGCGCTCTACGCCGCCGCGCTGAAGGTCAAAGACGGGGAGCTGGTGCCGCAGCCGGTCCAGGAGGGCCAGGCTTGGGCGGTCGTGTGGCGGCGAGGCAGCCTGCCTCGCGTGGTGCGCACGCTCGAGCAGGAGGGGCACACGCTGCGCCAGCTCCTCGCGCGCCAGCAGCTCGAAGAGCGCGTCACGGCGCTCGTCGCCACGCTGCGCCAGGAGCACCTCGGGCCGGTCGATGAGGCGCTGCTCGAGCGGCTGCCCGCGCTCCCGCTCGGTGAGGTGGGAGCGGCGGCGGCAGCAGCCACGGCCAGCCAGCACGCCCCCAGCGGCGCCCCCGCCCCAGATCCAAAGACCGGCCGCTGAGCGGTCGGTCACGCCTGCTGGGGCGAGGGCTCAGGCCTTGGGCAGCTCCCAGCCGAGCTGCTTGAGGACGCCCAGGAGCACCCGCAGCTCTTCACGTGCCCGAAGGTGGTAGGTGAGAAAACGCTGGGCCTGGCCGCTCACGGCGGCGTCCGCGGCTCGCTCGTAGTTCTCCAGCACGAGCAGCACGTGCGGGTGCGCCAGCGCCACCTCCTTCGGGACCTGCATCTTGGTCGCGGCGCTCACCCGGGCGGCCGCCAGCTGATGGATCACCTCCGCGAGCTCCTTGTCGCTCAGCCGCTCGCGGAGGTAGTCGGAGTCACGCCCCGCCTGGTGCAGCAGCAAGGCGATGCGATCGAGGTAGCTCCCGGCCAGCGCCGGGCTCACCAGCAGCAGCGCGGCGACGCCGAGCACCGCCGCGCGGCGCGTCACCCGCGTCGCCGACGCAGCAGGTGTCCTCCCCCGGCTCACGGCAGCACCTTCGAGGCGCTGGCGACGGGCGCGACGAGGCGGAGCAGCTCTCCCACCGGTGCGGAGTCCAAGGCCTGCTCCGCGGCGGCGCGCTCGGCCAAGCGCTTCGAGCGCCCGCGCGCCCGCGCCAGCACCTGCTCTCCCAGCCGCACCTCCACGTCGAACCAGCGCTCGTGAGGAGGGCCTCCCTCCGCCACCACGCTGTACATGGGCTTGGCGTGGAGGCTCGCCTGGAGGCGCTCTTGAAGCAGGCTCTTGGGGTCTCCGAGCGCAGGATCGCCCAGCCCCGAGAGGCCCTGCTCGACGATGCTCCGGCAGACGCGCCGCGCCGCCTCCATCCCCCCCCGCAAATAGCTGGCGGCGATCAGCGCCTCCACGGCGTCCGCCAGCACGTTGGTGCTGTCGCGGAGCTGGCTGGACAGCGCGCCCCGCCCGAGGCGCAGCGCCTCGGGGACCCCTTGGGCCCTGGCCCACGTCGCCAGGGCCGAGGCGTTGACCAGGCCCGCGCGGAGCCGGGTCAGCGCTCCCTCCGACGCGCCGGGGAAGCGTGAGTAGAGCTCCTCCGCCACGCAGCAGCCGAGCACCGCGTCTCCCAGAAATTCCAGGCGCTGATTGTCGGCGGCCCCCGGCTGCTCGTGCGCGTAGCTCGGGTGCGTCAGCGCGGTCTCGAGCAGCTCGTCCTCCGAGGGGAGCACGAGGCGCCGGGCGAGCTCTTGTACCGCAGACATGACGACCTGACCTCCGAGCGAGGGTAGCTTGGAGCTCCCCGCTCGACAAACCGCGCTCCCCGGGTGAGGTGCCGTGCCACGCCGAGTGCGCTAGGCTCGAGTGCGTGCCGGCGCCGCTGCTCGCCTGTCCGTTCTGTCGACAGCTGTTCGCAGCGCAGGAGGCGCGGCGCTGCCCGGACTGCGACGTGGAGCTGCGCCCCATGCACGAGCTGCCGCCCTCGCTCGAGGCCCAGGCTGAGGCCGCGGCGCGGGGCGAGCGGCTCGCCGCGCCGGAGTACAGGCTGCTGCCCTACACCTATCTTGGACGGGGGCGCGGCGCGCTGCTGCTGCTGGCGGCGCTGGGCCTAGTGGCCTTCGCGCTGCCGTGGGTCGAAATGACGCGCCCGGACGCGCTGGTGCTCTCGGGCTTCGACCTGGCCCGCGCACGCACGCCCTACCTCTGGCCCGGCGCCGCCGGCAACTTCCTCCTGCTGCCCCTGCTGTGGACCCGCCGGACGCTGGCGGGACTCCATGGCGTCCGCCACATCTCCACCCTGATGGCCGCGCTCAGCGGCTTCGGGGTCATCTTGCTGCTGGTGCTCACGCCGGGGCCCGCGGCGCGACCGCACGTCGCCATCGAGTGGCGCTGGGGGCTCTGGCTGAGCCTCGGGCTGAGCGTCGTGGCCAGCGCCGCCGCGGTGCGCCTCGGGGGCAACCTGCGGACCATCGAGGCCCTCCCCTGGGCCTCTGCGGACGCGCGCGAGGAGACCTCGAGCGGCGAGCTCCTCCACTGAGCGGCTCCTCCAGCAGCCTCAGAACATGGTGCCGAGCTGGAACACCATGGACCACTGCCGCGGCATGCCCTGCAGCGCCTCGGCGTCCGTGACCGTGATGGCCTTGTTGCTCGTGTCGAACTTACCGGTAGCGGTGCGCTCGTCCCCCGTCTGCGCGTCCGCGGGGTCGACGATGTCCGTGATGAAGGCGCCCGAGAAGGTGACGAGCTCCCAGCGGTAGCTGAGCCCAAAGATCATCCGCTGACGCTCGAGGCGTGCCTTCTGGAACACGACGTTGTTGTTGAAGTCCATGGAGCTGCCGCCACGGCAGACGGGCTGCCCCGTAGCCACGCCGTCACGGCCGCTGGTGCCAGGGATGTTGGTGCCTGCGTAGTTGCAGTGCTGCAGGGCGTCCGTGGCGGGGGTCAGATCGATGAGGCCGGAGTCCGCATAGACCCAGAGGTACTGGTAGCCCACGAAGGGGGTGAGCACCGAGCTGTCCGCGATGGGCAGGGGCTTGGAGATTTGGCCGTCCACACCGACGACGGTGAGCTGCACCTGCGGGGTGCCCGTGATGGTGCGCACCGCGCCGCCGACCGCGACGTCCGGCAAGATCCCCGGCAGCCCTTGGCGGAAGCCCTCGAGCAGGCTGAGCCGCACGTCCGCGCCGCCGCTGATGATGGAGGTCTGCGGCATGAAGCCGAGCTGTGAGCTGAGCTCCAGCCCGAAGCCGAAGCTCTTGGCAAACTTCAGCGAGTAGAGCTGGAGCATGCTGGCGGGGTTGGTGTTACGGATCGTCGCGGAGTTGGTGTTCGAGTCCACCACGCCCTGCGTGCCGAGCTTCCAGTACGCTGCGCCTTCGTCGATTTCGGTGATCTGCGCCTCGAGCGAGAGATGAAAGCCGCCGAGGCCCGTGGTGCGCGCCGTGTGCATCGCGGTCGGCGCGATGGCCATGGCGTACTGGCTCATCAGGCGCTTGAAGGCGATGTTGTCCGGGCGACAGCGCCCCCCGTCGACGCCGACGTTGATGGCACCAAAGGGCCCGCCCCCGCTATGGCAGCCGGGATCGAGCACCAAGCGCTCGACGGAGGGGTCCATGGGCTCCGCCAGCGCCGTGCTCGTGGACAGTAAAACCGCCAGTGCACTGGCACCCAGGGCAGCAATGATTCGTGCCAGCTTCACGGTGATGCTAACTCCAACGGGCCCGAGGCTATCGGGCGGCCACCCGAGCCGTCAAGGACGACGATGGCTCGGCGGCCTAGCTGAGTGACGAAGCCGATGACCTCCGAGACGCAGTGGGCGAGCAGGCTGCGGGGTCGACCCCTGACGCGACCGTTCCAGATCGTGCTGGTAGAGCCGGAGATCCCCCCGAATACCGGCAATATCGCGCGGCTGTGCGCCGCCACCGGGTCGAGCCTCCACCTGGTCGGGGCGCTGGGCTTCCGGATCGACGACCACGCCGTTCGGCGCGCGGGCCTCGACTACTGGCACCTCGTCCAGGTGTCGACCCACCCGGATCTCGCCGCGGCCGAGCGGGCGCTGGGGGTCGCGGCAGCGCGCACCTGGTGGCTGAGCGGCAAGGCGAAGCGAAGCTACCTGAGCGCGGACTTCAGACCCGGCGACGCCCTGGTCTTCGGCAAGGAGAGCGTGGGGCTGCCGGAGCCGCTGCTGGAGGGCAAGGGGGCGCAAGTCATCGGCATCCCGACGCTCGGCGCCGTGCGCTCGCTCAACCTCGCCAACGCCGTCTCCATCACCCTCTTCGAGGCGCTGCGCCAGGTGGGCGCCCTCGCTTAGGCGCTAGCGCTTCCGAAACCTGTCGAAGAGGCTCGCCTTCTTCTCGCCGGGCTCGGCGCTCACGGTGGTCTTGCTGCTCCGCATCTCGTGCAGCCGCAGCTCACGCTGGGCCTCGATGTGCTGCGGCCTCAGCGCCACGACCTTCTTGAAGGTGTGGATGGCCTCCGCCTGCTTTCCGGCGCGCTGCAAGAGCTGCCCGTACCAGTAGAGCAGCTTCGGTTGCTGCGGCTCCTGGGCCACGATCCGTCGGCAAGCGCCGAGCCACTGGGAGAACTGCTCGGGGCTCGGGCCAGGTTGCCGCTGCGAGGCGAGCCAGGCGTGAAACACCACGTACTCCCCCTGGGTGGGGTCGCCCTCCATGGCCTGCTGCGCGGCCTCGACGGCCTGGTCGAGCTGCTGGCGCTTGGCGTACACCTCGGCGCGCTGATACGCCGCGACGGCGGCCAGCACGCGCTGCACCTGCTCCTCGCCGCCGTCCCCCACGCGGGCTTCCTCCAACAGACGATCGTACTCACGACGCCCCTCGGCGCTGGAGAGGGTGGTGAAGGCCTCGTTGATCCGCGCGAACACGCGCGTGGCCAGCTCCTTCAGCTCGGGGGTCCCCACCGCCACGCGGTCCGGGTGGTAGCGCTTGGCGAGCGCAAAGAACGCTGCTTGGAGGCGGTCCTGGGTGGCGTCGCTCGGCACCCCGAGCACCGCGTAGTGGCTCTTCTCGGCCTGCTCTGCGAGCAGGCGATGGAGCTCCTCCTCACGCTCCCGAGTGGGCGCGGCGCCCCGCGCCGGAGCCCCAGGGGCCGCCTCGAGCGGCGCTGAGGCGGCCTCCTCCCCGGGTCGCCGCGCCCCCTGCTCGGTCGCCCCGGACCTCACCTGCGCCGCCGAGGGGGTCGGGGTGCGCGGGGTGGCGCCCGAGCTGGCAGGGGGCTCGGCGCCGAGCGGCGGCTGGGCGTGGCCGTCGAGCTCCAGCGCGCGGGTGAGCGCGAGCGTGTAGACGAGGCGCCGCACGAGGCCGCGCGGAGCCACCCCGCTCGCCGCGAGCTGGGAGAGCGGCTGCGGGCGCGCCCGCAGGACGTCCACGATGGCCTGCTCCTCCGGCGTGAACCGGAAGCGGACGAGCGGTGCCTCCTCGCGGAGGCGCAGCGGGCGCTCCCCCAGCGCGGCCAGCTCACGCTCGAGCTCTTCCTCTCCGGCGTGGAGCCGTGCGCCGCGCCAGAGCACCGTCAGGGGCTCGAGGGGCGTGGGCTCCGCGCCCCAGCGCGCCAGGTAGTCTCGCCCCTCGTAGAACGCCCAGAGCGTCTCAGGCGGCGCGGAGTGCAGCCAGAGCAGCTTGCGCAGGAGCTGCTCCTCGAGCCCGCGCTGGAGCGCCTCCGGGGTGAGCCAGCGCTGCTCGACCAAGAGGGCGCCGTGCAGGCGCCGCTCGCTGGCCAGCAGCGCGAGCGACTGGTCATAGATCTCGTCCGAGAGCGCTCCTTGCTCGAGCAGCACGCGCCCGAGCGGCTCGATGGGCTCGGCGGTCTTGGCCTTGGCCGGCGCCCCTCGCTCGAACAGCACCGCGCTGCGGCGGCCGTCGGAGCGCTGGAGCACCAGGGTGCCGCTGAGCCGGCGCTCGAGCAGCGAGGCCAGGAGCTGGCCGAAGCTGGTGGTGGTCAAGCTGCCACCGGCGGTGGGCGCGGGATCGGTCATGGACGGAGAGGCGCGCGCGAGGCGGCGAACGGCACTTTTACCGGGCGCTCGGGCGTGGTCAAACTGCCGCATGCCGCGCGCGGAGATCTTGGTCGTCGACGATGAGGTCGCCATCCTGGGGACGCTGAAGAAGGCGCTCGGCTTGGAGGGCTACGCGGTGGACGTCGCGGGAGGGCTACGCGCGGCCGAGGAGCGCCTGGCTCGGCGGAGCTACGACGTCCTGCTGCTCGACGTCTCGCTGCCGGACGGCGACGGCGTCGCGCTGCTCGAGCGGCAACGCGCCCTCGGCAGCGAGGCGGTCGTGGTGATGATGAGCGGACACGCCACGGTGGACGTGGCGGTGCGCGCCACACGCCTCGGCGCGCTGGACTTCTTGGAGAAGCCGCTGTCCACCGACCGGCTGCTGCTGGTGCTGGACAACGCGCTGCGGCTGCGCCGCGCCGAGGAAGAGGCCCGCGAGCTCAAGCGCGCTGCGGGCTACTTCGACGAGCTGCTCGGGAGCAGCCGCGCCATGGATGAGCTGCGCGCGCGCATCGCGCGCGCAGCCCCCGCGAGCGCCAGCGTGCTCATCACGGGAGAGCGCGGCACGGGCAAGGAGCTGGTGGCGCGGGCGCTGCACCGCGCCTCGCCTCGCGCCGGGGCGGCCCTCGAGAAGCTCAACTGCGCGGCCGTCCCGGCAGAGCTCATCGAGAGCGAGCTGTTCGGTCACGAGGCGGGCGCCTTCACCGGCGCCACCAAGCAGCGCCGCGGCAAGTTCGAGCGCGCGCACGGCGGGACGCTCTTCCTCGACGAGGTGGGGGACATGCCGCTGCCCATGCAGGCCAAGCTGCTGCGCGTGCTCCAAGAGCGCGAGATCGAGCGCGTCGGCGGGCACGACGTCATCAAGGTGGACGTGCGCGTCGTGGCGGCCACCAACCGAGATCTGCGCGCCGCCTGCGAGGCGGGCGCCTTCCGGGCGGATCTCTACGACCGGCTCGACGTGCTGCCGCTGGAGCTGCCGCCGCTGCGGGCCCGCCGCGAGGACATCCCGCAGCTCGCGGCGCGCTTCCTCGAGCAGTCCGCGCGAGAGAACGCGCGCCACGGGGTGAGGCTGGATCCTGGCGCGCTGGCGGCGCTCGGCCAGCACGCCTTCCCGGGCAACGTCCGAGAGCTGAAGAACCTGGTGGAGCGGCTGGTCATCTTGAGCCCAGACGACGTCATCACGGCCAGCGACGTGGCCCAGAGCCTCGGCGCTGCACTCAGCGCGCCCAGCGGCGGCGCGTTTCGTCCGGGCGTCCCGTTCCGCGTGCTGGTGGAGGAGGCCGAGCGCGGCATCCTCGAGGGCGCGCTCGCGCACCACGGCGGGCAGATGGCCGCCACGGCGCGCGCGCTCGGGCTCGAGCGCAGCCACCTCTACAAGAAGGCGCGCGCGCTCGGGCTGCGCGGCGCCAGCGGCGACGACGAGGGCTGAAGGGCGGAGGGCTCAGGGCGCGCCGAGCGCCGTCGCCTCGCGCTCCGCCCGGCGCGCGCCGTCGAGGTCACCCGCCTGGCGGCGCACCGTCGCCAGGCGGCGCCAGAGGCCCGCCAGCTCCCCAGGGCGACCACCGCAGGCCACCGCGCTCTCCAGCTCGAAGGCCGCGCGCGCGAGCTCTCCCTGACCGAGCAGCGCCTCCGCGTAGAGCGCGTGCGCCTGGCCATCGAGCACGCCCACCTCGATGGCGCGCGCGCCGAGCTCCACCGCCTCGTCCCAGCGCCGCGCACCGACGAGCAGCGCGAGCGCGCGCCGGTGCGCCTCGAGATCGTGCTCTTCCAGCCGCGTCAGCGCGAGCAGCGCGCTCAGCTCCCCGGGCTCGTCCTGGGCTCGCCGCGCGAGCTGGGCCAGGCGCCGGAGCGGCTCGGCGCTGGTCGGGTCGAGCTGGCGCGCGCGCTCGTAGTGCTCGCGCTGCCGCGCGGGGGCGTCCGTCAGCTCCGCGAGCAGCAGGCGCGTCGCGACGCCGTCCCCGCCCGCCTCGAGCAGCCGCTGCGCCAGCGCCCCAGCGACCACGCGCTCTCCCTCCGCCAGCCGTGCGCGCGCCAAGGCGTAGAGGGCATCGCGCTGTCGGGGCTCGAGCGCGAGCGCGGTCTCGAGCGCGGCGAGGCCCGGCTCACGCTCGCCGTCCTGGAGGTGCGCGAGCCCGCGCCGAGCCCAGGCCTCCGCGCGCTTCGGCTGGAGGGTGACCGCGGCGGCCAGCGCGGCGCGTGGCCCGAGCCGCGCGAGCGGGACGAACTGCTGCGCGTAGCGCTCGAGGCGCCGCGCCAGCAGGCGCCGAAACTCCTCGTCGAGCTGGCTGGGGCTCTGGCCCAGGGCGAGCGGAAGCGCGTCGGCGCCCCGCGCCCCGTCGCGCCAGCGCTGGAGCAGGCGCACCACGCCGGCGTCGCCGTAGCGCGCGAAGAGCATGGCGACGAGCTGGGTCGAGGCGTAGTAGGCCACGGCGAGATCTTCGAGCTGCTCGGCGCGGGTGAAGGCGTGGTTCATGCTGCCGAGCTGGGGGAGCCGCTGGGCGCGCAGCGCCTCGTAGAGCAGGCCGTCGAGCTGTCGCGTCCACTCCGGGCGAGCCAGCTCGGTCTCCAGCTCGGCCAGCCCCTCGGTGAACCAGCGTGGCACGCGGCTCCCCGTGGCGTGCAGGTGAAAGACGTGCGCCAGCTCGTGCCAGATCGTCAGGGGCAAGTTGAAGGGCTCGCCTCGGGGGCTGACGCTGGCCAGCGTCCTCCCGAAGCACACGCCCTGGATGGACGTGCCCGGCAGCCCGCTGGTGCGCACCGCGAAGGCCTCGCGGGACGCGTAGATCTCCACGCCGATGGGCGCGGGTGGCTCGACGCCGTAGCGCTGGACCATGCGCTGCCAGGCGGCGTCCAGCGTGCGGGGCAGGTAGCGGCGCAGCACCGGCGCGTCCTCACGCGGGTAGCGCCAGGTGAAGCGCGCCGAGCGCTCCGTCACGTAGTCCCGGGGGATGCTCTGCTCGTACAGCTCGAGCGTGTTGAACACGCGGACGTTGAAGGGGTCCTCCCTGAAGGCGCGCTCCAGCGCGCGCAGCCCGCCGGCGTCGTCTCCGGCGCGGAGCAGGTTGATGCCGAGCTGCGCGCGCAGCTTGGCGTCCAGCGCGTCGAGCTTCAGTCCCTCCTCGGCGAGCCGCACGAGCGCGTCGTAGCGGTGCTCCCAGTCGGCGTAGTCGGAGATGACGCGGTAGAGCCGCGTCCAGCGCGGGCTCAGCGCCAACACCGCCGCCTTGGCGCGCTCGAAGCCGGCGGCGTCGTCCGC
>WBZO01004851.1_pt1 | contig 14194 bp, 13 predicted proteins | sample 5204261 | NCBI WGS metagenome assembly WBZO01 (sample SAMN12412400, study PRJNA552823) | activated sludge metagenome | isolation source: activated sludge from anammox sidestream of wastewater treatment plant... | place: USA: North Carolina | collected 2017-09
CAGCCGACGCCGCAGTGTACGCAGACCGAAGGCGCGGTCTGCAAATCCCATTTGCGCGTGTAATGCTCCTTCAACGTTTTGTCGGTGAAGACTCCGGTGGGACAGACCTCGACCAGATTGCCGCTGAATTCATTTTCCAGCACGCCGTCTTCCGCGCGCCCGAAGTAGACGTCATCGTGCGCCGCGAAAACATCGAAGTCGCGTCCGCCAGCGTAGTCTCGATAAAAACGCACGCAGCGATAACACTGTATGCAGCGATTCATCTCGTGATTGACGAAAGGGCCGAGATACTGATTGCGGAAGGTGCGCTTGCGGAAGTTGTAGCGGCGATAATCGTGCCCGGTCATGACCGTCATATCCTGCAAGTGGCATTCGCTGCCTTCGTCGCAAACCGGGCAATCGTGCGGATGATTGACCATCAGCCATTCGATCACGCTCTTGCGAAACTCCCGCGCTTCCTGATCTTCAATCGAGATGCGCGCGCCATCGGAAGCCGCCGTCATACAGGCCATCACCAGTTTGCCTCGCGCATCTTTTTCATCCTTGAAATGCTTGACGGCGCACTGGCGGCACGCGCCCACCGAACCCAGCGCCGGATGCCAGCAGAAATAAGGCAGATTGAATCCCAGCGACAAACAGGCGTGGAGCAGGTTCTGCCCGTCTTCGGTTTGATAAGGTTGATTCTCCACGTAGATCGTCGCCATCAGTTATCTCCGAAGCTATTGACCATTGCCAATTGAGCGTTGCCAATTGTTATGCAGAGAGGCTGTGATCGTTCTCCTGCTTAACAATGGGCAATTGGCAATGGACAATTGACAATGCCGTGAAATCGAATCGTTCCGATTGGCCGTAGCGCTCATCATTTCCACGGGCACCGTTTCTCTCGAATGTGCCGTTCGAAATCCTCTCTGAAATATTTCAACGCGCTTTGCAACGGCTCCATCGCGCCGGGCGCGAGCGCGCAGAACGTGCAACCGGGGCCGAGAAATTTGGTGTGATGTTCCAGTTTCTCAAGGTCGCCCGGTTCTCCCTGGCCGTGTTCGATTGCCTGTAAAATCCGCACCACCCACGGCAGCCCCTCGCGGCAAGGCGTACACCAGCCGCAGGATTCGCGCGCGAAAAATTGTTCGAGGTTCAGGACCATTCCCACCGGACAGGTCTGATCGTCGAGGACGATCATCGTGCCCGTGCCCAGACGGCTCCCGAATTTCTGCACCGACTCGAAATCCATCTTCACATCCAGATGATCTTCGATCAGAAAGTCGGTCGAAGCGCCGCCGGGAATCACCCCGCGAAATTTCACCCCGTCGCGCATCCCTCCGGCGTGTTCTTCCAGAACTTCGCGGAGCGTTACGCCCATCGGCAATTCCCACGAGCCGGGGCGTTTGACCTTTCCGCTCGCGCCGTAAATTTTCGTTCCGCCTTCGCCGGTGAGGCTCAGGCCTTTGAACCATTCGGCGCCGCGATTGACGATGTGAGGCGCGTTGCACAGCGTCTCGACGTTGTTGACGATGGTCGGCTTGCCCCACAGTCCGCTCACCTGCGGATACGGCGGTTTGGATCGCGGCGTGGCGCGTCTGCCTTCCAGCGCGTTGAGCAGGCCCGTCTCTTCGCCGCACATGTAACGGCCCGCGCTCATGTGCAGATGCATCTCCAGGCTGTAGCCCGATCCCAAAATGTTTTTGCCCAGATAGCCGCCCGCGTAAGCCTCGGCCATCGCGCTTCTCAAACGCCGCTCCGACAGCTTGTATTCCGAGCGAAGAAAGATGTAGGCGACATCGGCCTGAATGGCGTAGGCGCTGACGATCATGCCTTCGATCAACTGATGCGGGTCGCCTTCCATCAGCAGGCGATCTTTGAAGGTGCCGGGCTCCATCTCGTCGGCGTTGGCCACCAGGTATTTTGGATGCGGAGCGTCATCGCCCATCGGCACGAAGCTCCATTTCATGCCGGTCGGAAAACCCGCGCCGCCGCGCCCGCGCAGCTCAGAATTCCTGACCGCCTCCTGCACTTCCTGCGGCGACAGGCTTTTCAATGCTTTGCGAACCGATTGGTAGCCGCCCGCCTGTTCGTATTCCTTCAGGCTCGGCGGCTCTCGATCAGGCCGGATGTTTTTTGTCAGCGGTTTCTCCATACGATTCCAGAATCCGGTCAAGCTTCCGCGAATCCAAATCCTGATAAGTCTCGTCATCAATCATCAACACCGGCGCGTGGTCGCACGCGCCGAGGCACGCGACGGGCAGCATGGTGAACTCGCCGTCAGCGCTCGTTTCGCCGAGCTTGATTCCCAAACGCGCGGTCAGATGCTCGCGTATCCTTTCGTAATCCATAACCCAGCAACTGACGCTGTCGCAGATCAGGATCACATGCCTGCCGACCGGCCGCCGAAAAATCAGGTTGTAAAAAGTGGCGACGCCGTCCAGTTCGTCGGGTGTCATTTCCAGAAACTCGGCCAGATCGCGAATGCTTTCATCCGACACCCAGCCCCGGCTCCGTTGCAGCGTCTTGAGCGCGTCAATGCACGCGGACTGCTTCCGCGCGTATTGATGAAACTCCGCTTCGATCTCTTTTCTCTCTTCTTCGGTCAGCACACTTACTTCAAGTACATCGCCACAGAGGCACGGAGGCTCAGAGATGGAGAGAAAGAGAGAAAGATCGGCGCTCTGTTCTTCTTTCTTCCCATCTCTGTGTCTCTGTGTCTCTGTGGCAAAATCATTAACGATCTACATCAGCCAATACAAAATCTATACTGCCCAGAATCGCCAGCAGATCGGGAACCATCGAGCCGCGACTGATCAGCGGAACCATCTGCATATGCGGAAAAGACGGCGCGCGGATGCGGGCGCGGTAAGCCACAGTGTTGCCATCGCTGATCAGGTAATAACCGTTGTCGCCTTTGGTCGCTTCGACGTGAACCAGCGCTTCGCCCGGCGGAATGACCGGCCCCCAACTGACGCCCAGAAAATGCGTGATCAACGTTTCGATGTCATGCATCGTGCGTTCCTTGAGCGGCGGCGTCGCCAGCGGATGATCCGATTTGTAAGGCCCGGCGGGCATGTTGTTCAGGCATTGCTCGACGATTCGCAAACTCTGGCGCATCTCGGCCACGCGCACGACGGCGCGGTCGTAACAATCGCCGCGTTGGGCTGTGGGAATGTCGAACTCGAACTGATCGTAGCCGGAATATGGCCGCCGCTTGCGGAAGTCCCACTCGAAGCCGCAGGCGCGCAAGCCAGGGCCGGTCACGCCCCACTCGATGGCTTCGTCCAGCGTGTAAGCGCCGACGCCGACGGTGCGCGCTTTGAAGATGCGATTTTTCATGACCATCCCATCGTATTCGTCCAGCCTGCGCCGCATGTAAGGAATGAACTCTCTGACCAGCCTGTCCCAACCGTTGGGCAAATCCTGCGCGACGCCGCCGATGCGGAACCAGCTCGGATGCATGCGCCCGCCAGTGACGGCCTCGACGATGTCGAAGATGCGCTCGCGGTCGGTGAACATATAAAACACCGGCGAGAGCGCGCCCACGTCCTGCGCGAAGGTTCCGTACCAGACCAGATGGCTGGCCAATCGAAACAGCTCCGCCATCATCACGCGGATCACCTTTGCGCGATCCGGGACTTCGATCCCGGCCAGCCGTTCCACCGGCAGAACGTAAGCGAGGTTGTTCATCACTCCGCCGAGATAATCCACGCGGTCGGTGTAAGGAAGATAGGTGTGCCACGATTGCCGCTCGCCCATCTTTTCGGCGCCGCGATGGTGATAGCCGATGTCGGGCACGACATCCACGATCTCTTCGCCGCTCAGTTGCAACACCAGTCGCAACACGCCGTGCGTGCCGGGATGCTGCGGCCCAAGATTGAGAAACATGAAATCGGTGTCTTCGCCGCTCCGCCGCAGGCCCCAATCTTCCGGGTGGAATTTCAACGCCGCCTGTTCAGCCTCTTCCTTCTCTTCGGGCAAGCGGAACGGCCCCATTTCGGTTGCGCGCGCCGGATGCTCTTTGCGCAGCGGATGTCCTTGCCAGGTGGGCGGCATCAGGATGCGTCTCAAATGCGGATGGCCGTCGAAGCTGACGCCGAACATATCCCACACTTCGCGCTCGTACCAATTCGCGGCGGGCCAGATGTCGATGATTGTTTCGAGCGACGGGCGTTCGCCCCTGAGCGCCACTTTGATTCGGACATCCTGGTTGCGCTCGAAGGAGAGCAGGTGATAGACGACGGTGAAATCGCTGGCGGGCTGATCGCCGCGATTGGCGCGGACGCGCTCGTCAATAGCCGTCAGATCGTAAAGCAGGCGATAGGGCCGCTCGGCTTCCAATTTGAGGTAGCGCAACATCGCGCGCGCCTTGTCCCGATCAGCCCACAGCGTCGGTATTCCATCAAGCGTGGTCTGCGGCCTGATGGATTCTTCGCCGAAGGCTCGTCGCAGTTCCTGGAAGATCGTCGCGTCGCTGTTCATGACAAATGTCCGGGGAGAGTCAAACTTCATCGGGAGGGCGTAATGATGTGGCTTGCTGTCGCCCGGCTCGCTTCAAATCTCTCATTGACGGAGGCTCCGGTCGCACGACGCCTTGCGGGCCGATGACCCAGCTCAACGGGCGCCGCTCGTCGCCGACGGCCTGTTGCAGCAGCGTCAATCCTTCCATAAACGCGCTGGGGCTGGGCGGGCAGCCGGGCACGTAGAGGTCAACCGGAAGAAATTTATCCACTCCCTGAACGACGCTGTAGATGTCATACATCCCGCCGGAATTGGCGCACGATCCCATCGAGATCACCCAGCGCGGTTCCATCATCTGTTCGTGCAGCCGCCGGATGATCGGCGCCATCTTGATGAAGACCGTGCCCGCGATGACCATCAAGTCGGCTTCGCGCGGCGTGCCGCGAATCACCTCGGCGCCGAAACGCGCGATGTCGTACTTGCTGGTAAGACTGGTGGCCATTTCGACAAAACAGCACGAGAGGCCGAAGTTGAACGGCCAGATCGAATTTTTGCGCCCCCAGGCCAGCAGGTCCTGCAATCGCGCCAGAACGAGATTGCGCCGGACTGCGTCATCAAAAGAATCGGCGCCATCACGCCAACTCTGAATTGTTGTCATATGCCATATTTCATATGCCATATTTCATATGAAATATGGCATATGGCCGCCCGCTCATATCTACAGGGCTTTTCTCCCTTTGCTTCCCCAATCGAGCAGGCCCAGCCGCCACGCATAGATCAGCGCCGCGACCAGCACGCCGATGAAGACCGATACTCCAACGTAACCGGCCCAGCCCAGTTCGCGGAACGCGATGGCCCAGGCGAAGATGAAGACCGCCTCCAGATCGAAGATCACAAAAAGCATCGCCATCAGATAGAACTGCGCCGAGAAACGCAGCCGCGCCGAACCGGTCGAGACGATGCCCGATTCATAAGGCTCGTTCATCTCCCTGGCCCGGTGTCGCTGCCCCAGCAGATATGAAACCGCGAGCATCCCCGCCACCAGCAGGATCACGAGAATGAAATACACGGCCAATGGCCACAGGGTAATTAGATAAATCGAGAATGTGTTCAGACGCTCCGCTCCTTTGCCTTCTTGTCTGCTGCTTCGACAAAGGGGAGTGATTAAAAGTGTGATCCTGAAAAACAATATAGACCGACTCGACTACACGGTCGGTACGCAACGGCACGGACAAGAATCGCGCCGCGCCGTTCGCGTCCCTGGCAGCGGCGGTGGAATGGCGATTGCCACGTTGCGACTTATTTACAAATGGAGGTGTGTGATGAGAGAGAACAGACTGATGGCGCCGGAAACGGCGATTGATTTGATCGCACGGCAGAATTGGCTGGAACGGACGGCGGGCGTCGTGCAACCGGCTGTCATCCGCGCTTTCGCAGCGGGAGGAGGAGCCGGGCAGAAGATCAAAAACTTCCTGCGCGGAACGTGGTTTGGACATCCGCTGCATCCGGCGCTGGTTGACGTGCCGCTCGGCGCGTGGACGGTGGCGTTTGTGTTTGATGTGATGTCGGAGAAGAACGGACGCAAGGATTACGCGCGCGCAGCCGACGCTGCTGTGACAATTGGTTTGGCCGGAGCGGCGGGCGCGGCGTTGACCGGCTTGACGGATTGGAGCGCCACGCGCGGGCAGGCGCGGCGCGTAGGATTGATGCACGGGTTGTTGAATGTGGGAGCGGTGGCGCTTTACGGCGCTTCGCTCTGGCGGCGGCGCCGCCGAGACCGGCGGGCTGGACGCAATCTGGCCCATATCGGTTATGCCGTTTCGCTGTCGTCGGCGTACCTGGGCGGCTATCTGGTTTTCAACGAACAGGTCGGTGTTGATCAAGCGGTAACGGCGCCGGCGCCGTTACCGGAACCGGAATCGCAGCGCGAGTACGCGACGGTAATGCCGGAGTTGCGAGCTTAATCGCTCGCGTCTCTCTTGCTGCGCCGAATTCGTGGCGGACTTTGTGGATCGCTGCTCTTTTCCGGAACGGTGGCGGCGCGCCTCACCGTCTTTTCAGTTCCTGCGTCGCGGGAGCCGGAAAGCCGGATGAGGTGACCTATTGTCTGGCGCTCAACGTCACCGAGCGCAGCCCAGCGCGTGTTTGTTCATAGATGATCGGGAGTTGAACCTGTAGAACGCACGATTGCTGAACGTGCGTATGATTCACCATCAATCTCCTGCGCAGTTGCGCGATGAACGTGTACGGATCGGCGCCACGAGCGGCAGGCCGCGCCATACGATCTCTTAATCATTCATTTATGACTTCCTTACGTCATTACTGTTAGGGTGCGAGAAGAGGAGGAGAATGGCTAGCCATCAAGTCAAATTGAAAAGTCGGCAAAGGATCGCTCAGGGGACAATGGCGTTTCATTTTGAAAAGCCAATCGGCTTCGCCTTTAAAGCCGGTCAGGCTCTCGCCTGGACTCTGATTGATCCGCCGGAAACTGACGATGAAGGCGGGATGCGAAACTTCTCGATTGCCAGCGCCCCCGCCGAACCGGATTTAATGATTGCGACGCGCATGCGCGACAGCGCGTTCAAGCGCGTCCTCAAAACCATGCCGCTCGGAACCGAAGTCCGCATCGTGGGACCTTTCGGAGCTTTGACGCTGCATCAGAACGCCGCCCGGCCAGCCGTTTTTCTGGCCGGCGGCATCGGCATTACGCCGTTCCGCAGCATGCTCCGGCAAGCGGCGGAACAAAAGTTGCCTCATCATCTCTTGCTCTTTTATTCCAACCGCCGTCCCGAAGACGCCGCATTCCTGGAGGAGTTGGAAGAGTTGGAACAGGAGAACTCAAATTACAAATTCATCGGGACGATGACCGAGATGGCCGGATCAAACCGCATCTGGCGAGGCGAAACAGGTTTCATCAACCAGGAGATGCTAACCAGATACATTGGCGATTTGGCGGCGCCGATTTATTACACTGCCGGGCCGCCGGCAATGGTCGCGGCCATGCAACAGATGCTGAGCGCCGCAGGCGTCAACAGCGACGATATTCGCGCCGAAGAATTCGCCGGTTACTAAATCACTTAAACCTCAGAGAGGAGATTTTAGATATGTGTTACAACTGCGGATGCCAAATGCCAGATAACGACATGGGCAATCCAAAAAACATTACCAATAAAACTTTCGAGGAAGCTGCGAAAGCCGCTGGTGAGACGCCGGAGGAAGCCAAAAAGAACACGCTTGAGCTTCTCGAAAAAACGCTCGGCGAGAAGCCGAAAGCGAAGCAGCAGAAAGGATGAAGACCGCGCGCTATGATCAAGTTGAAACGGGCCTACGAAAAACCGGCCAAAGATGATGGCGAGCGAATTCTGGTCGAACGGCTCTGGCCGCGCGGCGTGACCAAGGCGCAAGCGAAGCTCGATCTGTGGCTGAAGGAAATTGCGCCGAGCGCGGAACTGAGAAAATGGTTCGGGCATGATCCGGACAGGTGGATCGAGTTCCGCAGGCGGTATCAGAAGGAACTCAAGCAGAAGGCCGATCTGGTCAAACTGCTCAAGCGGAAGGCCAAAGATGGCACGATCACTCTGGTCTATGCGGCGCGGGACGAAGAACACAATGGCGCGCTGGCGCTGCAGCAGTTTCTGCAAAAGGGGTGAGGGCTGATCCGCCATTGCGATTGATGAGAGTTTTCGCCTGAAGTCCGCTGTTTGTTTTGCTTGAACCGACGCTGTCATTTCGGCTCAATCTGACTATCTGGGCGCTGCGCCGCTGGCCTGACAACAAGCTGGATGATTGAGACGAAGTAAAGCTACCGGCGCGCAGTTGCACTGGATGGAAAGGTCGTGGAAGTCGCGGTCGCGCAAACGGGCTTGCAGAACGCGCCGCGAAGGGGATGAGTGTGTCCGGCGCGTGGCTGCGGGGGCTGAATGTGAATCTGCCGGGAGCTTACCGCCTCGCGTGAGAGATCCAGGGATGGATCGGCTTAAACGATCTCAAAAGCACTGAGGAGGAGCAACAATGAAAGCCACACAACTACTTCACGATCTGGGCCAGAGTCTCTGGCTGGACAACATCACGCGCGACCTGCTCGATAGCGGGAAACTCAAACAATACATTGACGAGTTTTCAGTCACAGGACTCACCTCGAATCCGACGATTTTCGATCACGCGATCAAAAACACTACGGCGTATGACGCGGCGATCACGGAGAAGTTGCGAAAGGGCAAGTCGGGCGAGGCGCTCTTTTTCGAGTTGGCGCTCGAAGACCTCACTCGCGCAGCCGACCTCTTTCGACCGATCTACGACGAAACGAACGGCGTGGACGGGTGGGTGTCGCTGGAAGTGTCGCCGCTGCTGGCTTACGACACCGCCAGCACAATCGCCGAAGCGAAGAATTTGTTCGCGCGCGCTGCGCGTCCCAACGTGTTCATCAAGATTCCCGGAACGAAAGAAGGCGTTCCGGCTATCGAGGAGGCGATCTTTTCCGGCGTGCCGATCAACGTCACGCTCCTGTTCTCGCGCGAGCATTATCTGGCGGCGGCTGAAGCGTACCTGCGCGGCATCGAGCGGCGCATTGACGCCGGCCTGAACCCCGCTGTCGGTTCGGTAGCTTCGCTCTTCGTCAGCCGCTGGGATGTCGCCGTGATGGGAAAGACGCCCGAGGCGCTGCGCGACCGGCTCGGCATCGCCATCGCTAAACGCACTTACAAGGCGGCCCGCGATATTCTCACATCGCCGCGATGGGAGCGCGTCTACAACCTCGGCGCTCGTCCGCAACGATTGCTGTGGGCCAGCACGGGAACCAAAGACCCGCAGGCCTCCGACATTCTTTACATCAAAGCCCTCGCGGCGCCTTTCACCGTCAACACTATGCCGGAGGGCACATTGAAAGCCCTCGCCACTCACACCGAGATAGGCGAACTGCTGCCGGAGGACGGCGGCGATTGCGAAGAGGTGTTGGCGCAGTTTGCCAAAGCGGGCATAGACATTGACGCTCTGGCGGCGCAGCTTCAGGAAGAAGGCGCTAAATCGTTCTCGAAGTCGTGGAACGATCTGATGGCGGTTATCTCTTCAAAATCCGCCTCGCTCGATAAAGGCGGCGCTCTGAAAACCGCCGGTTAAGGAGTAGAAGCATGGCATCGCGCGAACAACCAGACACGAAACGATCGGCGATCAAACTCCAGGCATGGGACGCGCTCGATGCCCATTTTAAAAAAGTATCGAAGCTGCATCTGCGGCAGCTCTTCGCGGACGATCCGAATCGCGGCGAGCGGATGGCGGTCGAGGCTGCGGGACTCTATTTGGACTACTCCAAAAATCGCATCACCGACGAGACGCTCAAGCTCCTTCTTCGACTCGCCGAGCAATCCGGCCTGCAAGCGCGAATCGAGGCGATGTTTCGCGGGGAGAAGATCAACGTCACAGAGAAGCGGGCGGTATTGCACGTTGCGCTGCGCGCGCCGCGCGGCGCGTCCATCGTCGTAGATGGAGAAAACGTTGTCCCGAAGGTTCACGCCGTGCTCGACAAGATGACCGATTTCTCAGATCGCGTGCGGAGCGGCGTGTGGAAGGGCCACACCGGCAAACGCATTCGCAACGTCATCAACATCGGCATCGGCGGCTCCGATCTTGGGCCGGTCATGGCTTATGAGGCGTTGAAAGCTTACAGCGACCGCGACATGACGTTCCGGTTCGTTTCCAACATTGACGGCACGGACTTCGCCGAAGCGGTTCGAGACCTCGATCAGGCTGAAACTCTCTTCACCATTTCTTCAAAGACGTTCACGACGCTCGAAACCATGACGAACGCTCACACTGCTCGCGCCTGGTCGCTCGCGGGACTCGGCGGCGATGAAGCGTCGGTCGCAAAACATTTCGTCGCCGTTTCGACGAATGCGGCGGCAGTGTCGAAATTCGGCATTGACACCGCCAATATGTTCGAGTTCTGGGATTGGGTCGGCGGACGCTACTCGATGGATTCGGCCATCGGGCTTTCGACGATGATCGCCATCGGCCCGGATAACTTCCGCGCGATGCTCGACGGCTTCCACCAGATGGACGAGCATTTCCGCGCCACGCCGTTCGAGCGCAACCTGCCCGTGCTGATGGCTCTGCTCTCGATCTGGTACAACGATTTTTTCGGCGCTGAAACTGTCGCCGTTTTGCCTTATGAGCAATATCTGAAGCGGTTTCCGGCGTACCTGCAGCAGTTGACGATGGAGAGCAACGGCAAGCATGTCACGCTCGACGGAACTCCGGTTGTGCGCCAAACCGGCCCAATCTACTGGGGCGAGCCGGGGACGAATGGGCAGCACTCGTTCTACCAGTTGATTCATCAGGGAACCAGGCTGATCCCTTGCGACTTCATCGCCTTCGCCAAACCGCTCAATCCGCTCGGACGGCATCACGACATGCTCCTGGCGAATGTCTTTGCCCAGGCCGAGGCTCTCGCTTTCGGCAAAACGCTCGATGAAGTGAAGGCCGAAGGGACGCCGGACTGGCTTGCGCCGCATCGTGTCTTCGAGGGCAACCGGCCATCGAACACGATTCTCGCAGAGCGGTTGACGCCGGAAACACTGGGCAAGCTCGTCGCGCTTTACGAGCATTGCGTTTTCACTCAGGGCGTCATCTGGAACATTGATTCGTTCGATCAATGGGGCGTCGAACTCGGCAAGGTTCTGGCGCAGCGCATCATTCCGGAACTCGAGAGCGAAGCCGAACCCGGACTTACCCACGACAGTTCGACGAACAACCTGATCCGCCGCTACAGAAAGCTGAAGGAGTTTTTATGCAAATCGGAATGATTGGACTAGGCAGGATGGGCGCCAACCTGACGCGCCGGCTTTTAAAGGGAGGACATCGAGTTGTGGTCTTCGACAGATCGCCGAAGCTGGTGGAAGAACTGGTCAGGGAAAACGCGACAGCAGCAGCCGACCTGCGAGATGTCGCAAAGAAATTGGAGAAACCGCGTGCGATCTGGTTAATGGTTCCTGCCGCAGCCGTGGACAATCTTATCGCCGACCTCGCGCCTCATCTGGAGCCGGGCGACATCCTGATAGATGGCGGCAATTCCTACTACATTGACGACATTCGGCGCGCAAAGGCGCTTGCGCCGAAGGGAATTCACTACGTGGACGTTGGGACGAGCGGCGGCGTCTGGGGACTGGAACGAGGCTACTGTTTGATGATCGGCGGCGAAGAGGACGTGGCCAAACATCTCGATCCGATCTTCAAGAGCCTGGCGCCGGGGCGAGGCGACATCCCGCGCACACCGGGGCGCGAAAAGCTCGACGGCACAGCCGAACTGGGTTATCTGCACTGCGGACCAAATGGCGCCGGCCACTTCGTCAAGATGGCTCACAACGGAATCGAATACGGCATTATGGCGGCGCTGGCCGAAGGGCTGGGCGTCCTGCGCGAAGCCAACATCGGCAAACAGTCTCGCGCCAGCGACGCCGAGACGACGCCGCTGCGCAATCCGGAGTATTACCAGTATGACTTGAATCTACGCGACATCGCCGAAGTGTGGCGGCGCGGCAGCGTGATTGCATCGTGGTTGCTCGATCTGACGGCGACCGCGTTGGTGAAAGACCCGGCGCTCTCGACGTTCACCGGGCGCGTCTCTGATTCGGGCGAGGGCCGTTGGACGATCAAGGCGGCGATTGACGAGGCCGTACCGGTTCCCGTTCTCTCCGCCGCGCTCTATCAGCGATTCAGTTCTCGCGGCGACGCCGATTTTCAGGACAAACTGCTGTCGGCGATGCGTTACGAGTTCGGCGGACATCTGGAGAAAGTCGCAGGCAAATAACCGCGTGAGAAAAGCAGGGCTTTTGCAAGGTCAGTTGTAGTAACCAAAACCTACAACCGACCGCCTAATACCTAAAAACTTTTCCTCCGAACCAACGCCTGATGAAGCCCTCGACGGAAAGTTTATAGGTTTTAGGTTTTAGGTCTTGGGTTTTAGTGTCGCCTTGGCGGCTTTGCAAAAGCCCTGGCGAGAAAAGGAGGAAGCCATGAGTGATTCTCACTCCGATGCCCTGGTCTTTTTCGGCGCGACCGGAGACCTGGCCTACAAGAAGATTTTTCCCGCGCTTCAGGCGATGGTGAAGCGTGGCCATCTTAATGCGCCGGTGATTGGCGTGGCCAGGTCAAGTTGGACTGTGGATCAGCTTCGGGCGCGGGCGCGCGACAGCGTTGAGAAACACGGCGGGGTAGATCGCGCAGCGTTTGAAAAGTTATCCGGTCTGCTGCGATATGTGAGCGGCGATTACCAGGACCCAGAGACTTTTCAAAAGCTCCGCAAAGAACTTGGCGCGGCCGAGCGGCCAGCGCATTACCTCGCGATTCCGCCAGAGATGTTCGAGACGGTCGTCGAACAACTTGGGAAATCGGGATGCGCAAAAAACGCCCGCGTCATCGTCGAAAAGCCCTTCGGGACCGACCTCGCCTCGGCCCGCGAACTCAACCGGGTCTTGCTTGCGACGTTTCAGGAGGCGGCGATCTTCCGCATAGATCATTACCTGGGGAAGCGGCCAGTCCACAACATCAGCTATTTCCGTTTTGCGAATTCGTTCCTGGAGCCGTTCTGGAATCGCAACCACATCGAGAGCATGCAGATCACGATGGCCGAAGATTTCGGGATCGAAGGCCGAGGCGCCTTCTACGATCAGACGGGAGCGATTCGTGACGTTGTGCAAAACCATCTGTTTCAGGTTCTGACCCTGCTGGCTATGGAGCCGCCTGTCAGAACCGACAGCGAATCCCTGCGGGATGAAAAGGTCAAGGTGCTCAAAGCAATGCCGCCGCTTGATGTGAAAAACGTCGTGCGCGGCCAGTTCCGCGGCTACCGAACCGAAAAGGGCGTGGCGCCCGAATCGCAAGTGGAGACCTTTGTGGCCTTGCGATTGGAGATCAATTCGTGGCGCTGGCAAGGAGTCCCTTTCTACATTCGAGCCGGGAAGCGTTTGCCGGTGACGTGTACGGAAGTTTTCGTCCGCCTGCGACTGCCGCCGACGATCTATCCTTCTCAGGCTCTGAAGCCCAATCACCTGCGCCTGCGGATCACTCCGGACACAGTGATCGCTCTTGGCATGATGACCCTGGCGCCAGGCGAGGAGATGACCGGTCAGGCGGTGGAAATGCTGGCGAGCCATCATCCGCGAGCCGATGAGGTAGACGCTTACGAACGGTTGCTGGGCGATGCGATGGCGGGAGACGCGACTCTGTTCGCCCGCGAAGATTATGTGGAAGAAGCATGGCGAATCGTTGATCCGGCGCTGAAGGCAGGCATTCCGGTTTATGTGTACGAGCCGGGCGCCTGGGGGCCGGATGAAGTCGCCGGACGAGTTTCGCCCGCGGGAGGCTGGCATAACCCGGCGCCGGACGAGGCGCGCTTCCAGACTGCGTGAGAGAAACTTCTACATTGATAAAGGAGGGCATATGCGCGTTGGAATCGCCGCCGATCACGGTGGGTTTGGATTGAAGGAAGATCTGCTTGCGCGCCTGCGCGCAGCGGGTCACGAGGTCGTGGACTTCGGCGCTCATCGGCTGGATTCAAGCGACGATTATCCCGATTTTGTGATCCCGCTCGCTCGCGCGGTGGCGGCGGGCAAGGTGGAGCGTGGGGTGGCCGTTTGCGGCAGCGGCGTGGGCGCGTCAGTCTGCGCCAACAAAATTCCGGGCGTTCGAGCCAGCATGATCAATGACCACTTCTCCGCCCGGCAGGGGGTCGAAGACGATCACATGAACATTATTTGTC